>Ga0193716_1000045_pt1 | contig 72317 bp, 60 predicted proteins | sample U2c1metaG_FD_145901 | JGI IMG/M metagenome (GOLD analysis project Ga0193716, IMG submission 145901) | Soil microbial communities from a riparian zone of the East river system, Colorado, United States - U2c1 | ecosystem: Environmental > Terrestrial > Soil > Riparian zone | place: USA: East River...
AGATTCAAGAACATATCAAGCTGTTGCGCATCGCCGAGTTCGTCTGCCGTCACCAGCCACGGCCCCACCGGTCCGAACGTATCACAGCCCTTGCCTTTGTCCCATTGCGTGCCGCGCTCCAGCTGAAACGCGCGCTCCGAAACGTCGTTCGCAAGCACGTAACCCGCGACTGAATCGAGTGCCTTGTCTTCGCTGGCGTACCGGGTGGTGCGGCCGATGATGACCCCCAGCTCGACTTCCCAATCGCTCTTGCGTGATTCCTTGGGCAGCATCACGTCATCGTTGGGACCGCTCAAGCAGCTGATTGCCTTTGTGAACATAGGGGGCTCTGCCGGAATCGGCAGATTCGCTTCCCTGGCGTGATCCGCATAGTTCAAGCCAATCGCGATGAACTTGCCGATCCCATTGACAGGCACGCCAAGCCGGGGGGTGCCGCCGACAATCGGCAACGCCTCGCTATTCAGTGCGGACAAGCGCGCCAGACTCTTCGGCGTCACTGTTTCAGGGGAAATATCATCAATGTGACCCGACAAATCGCGAATCACCCCGTTGCTGTCCAGAAGGCCCGGTTTTTCGCTCTTCGGTGGTCCATAGCGCAGTAGTTTCATAAGTAGTTTTTATGCGATACGCGCGAAGAACTCAAGGGCGGGATTTGAATGAACGCCTGCGGATGCCTCGGCTTTGCCCTGACGTGTGCTCGCGACACCGGCCAGCATGAACTGCGCTCAATCGTTGGCGTTGTTTCTTCCCGAAAAGGCGACGTAGATGAGAGCAACGGCAATGGCAGTACCGGCAGCGACGGCGACCCACGGATTTTCCTGCACGTAGCTGACGACCGAATCGGTTACCCGGCGAAGCTTCTCCGCACCGAGTTGCACTTGCTCTGCGCCCCCCCGCCTTGCCTCAGCGATGCCCGCCTCGAGCTTCGCACGAAGCTGCTTTATTTCAGGATTGCTTGCGTCATGCAGCTTCGCGAGAAGTTCCTCGGCATCGGATACCAATTGCTCCATCGAGTTACCATTCATAAGCTGCTCCTCACGAATTGACATCCCCAATTCTTCGAAACTGCGCACCGTCCAACCAAAGAAAGTTGGGCACATCGTCCACCCATTCCGAGAACTCGGCAACACTCGGACTTGAAGGCTGCTCTCCAACCCTGAACAAATAATTGCCGATGGCGGTCAGCGGCTCAGTTCCGCCCATCCACAATTGACGTTGCCGCTGCACCACCCGGATGACGCCATACCACGGATTCTCCGAGTAATACTTCCCAACGTATCTCGCGAGCACAGGGGACGCTTCGAGCGGCGACTCACCACGGTATCCCTCGCGAGCATACCAATCCGCGCCGCAAGACAACGCCGTGACGGGTCGCTGCGAATTGTCCGCATCTGCCGAAGCCGAGGCTGCAGCGCGTTCAAATACGATCGGAAACAGGTCGAATCCGCCGTGCTCTGCAATGAACGAGCCATCCTCGGACTGCTGCAGCGGAATCGTGCGGCCATCGACGATGAGATTCAGCCGGACAGAATCATACTTTATTTCAATGCGCCGGCCGTTCCCGGAGGTGTAAACGCCGCTGTAACTCTGCGCAGCCTCTACCTTTGCAGCAGCGTCGAATTCCGGAGTTGCGGGAGGTTTGCTGCGTTCCTTCGCGGAGCGCAACAACTGAAGCGCGAGTTGCACCACCGGATTGGGCCGATAGCCCAATTGCGCATTGATCGATGCGAATGCGCCGAATCGGGCATCCAAATCCAAATGCATGGCCGACATGAATGACACCATGCCGCCGGTATGTCTGAGCCGGACATGGCCATCGAGCGTATCAACCGCGATGCCATATCCATAGCCTGCCGTCGGACCAAAGGCGGGCGCCGCGATATGGCGAGTGGAAAACAGTTTAAAGCTTTCTTCGGAAACTATTCGGCGGCCGTGGATCTCGCCGCGATTCAACAGCGCCTGCATATACAGATTCATGTCCTTGGGCGTCGATGCGATGGACCCCGCCGCAAAATCGACTGCCAGGTTGCCTGCCGGCACGATGGGAGCGTGGCGCGGATAGGGCCGATCGTCGTGCAAGGGCACATAGCTTTGGGCAATTCGCGGGCGCACGGCACTGGTGATAATCGGCGCCGTATCCAGCATACCGATCGGCTTCAAGATACGTTCGTTGACGGCCGCGGACCATGAGCGGCCGTCGAGGGTTGCGATCAAGTGCCCGAGAACGTCGTAACCCCAATTGCAGTAATGAAATTCCGTCCCGGGTTTGAGAGCTTGCCGGGGCCTGCGCCCCGGTGAGCTTGGGAACAAAGGCGCGTCATCGGGCATGCCGCTCGAGTGCGTCAACAAATGATGGACAAGAATGTCGCCAAAGTCGGTCTCCATGGCGAGCCAGGGAAGGTAGCCGTGAATCGGCGCCTGCAAATCCAATTTGCCTTCCTCATGCAACTGCAGAATGACCAGCGCCACGAACGACTTCGTGATCGAGCCGATCTCAAACAGATGGGACGGCGATACGGGAATCTTCGCGGCAACATCAACATACCCATATGAAGAGACCCGCAGCGGTCCGTCTGCGCCGGCGAGGCCCAACGTCAGCCCGGGGGCGTTCATGGCCTCACAGTAACCCGTGATGAAGCGGTCCAATGCGCGCATGGCAGCCGCATTGGGCGCGGCTGCTGCGCGCGCCGCTTCCGAGAGCAGTGCGCCCGGAAGTGCCGCCAATAACCCCATGGCGAGCATGTCGCGCCGGCTGATCGAATTCAACGTGGTCACTGCCTATCTCTTATTTTGGGGTCGGCAGTTGCGGATTGCCGCTGTAACGCTGGAACCAGCTCATCATATAAAGCTGCGTCCGCATCCAGTTCGATGGTTTGATCTGCGCCGTGCCGTGAAACTCCTGATCGAAGCGCAACATCGCCGTGGGAATCCCACGGTACTTGAGCGCCTGGTAGAACTCTTCGCTTTGAGGAATCGGCGTGCGCCGGTCCAGCTCCCCGGTCATGATCAAGGTCGGTGTCTTGACGTTTCCGACATGCATCAGCGAGGACTGCTCGAGCCAATCGGTCGGGTCCTCCCAGAACGGCTTTTTGAAGAAACGGTAGGTGAAGAACGGTATGTCGGTCTCTCCGGCCATGCTGATCCAGTCAGTAACCGGGCAACGGACCGCGGCGCCTGCAAAGCGATTCGTATGTCCGATCACCCAGCTCGACAACACGCCCCCGCCGCTGCACCCTGACACGTACATGCGCGATTCGTCGACCGCACCCTGCTTCACGACCGTATCGACGCCCGCCATCAGGTCATCGTAGTCCGGCCCTGGGTAATGCTTGGCTATGGCGCCTTCGAACGCGGTTCCATAACCTGTCGACCCCCGTGGGTTTACAAAAATCACAATGTATCCATTGGCCGCGAAGTTCTGAAACTGCGGACTGAAGTCCACGTTGTACATCGCGTACGGACCTCCGTGGATCTCAAGCAGCAGCGGATAGTGCCGCTTGGGATCGAAATCCGGCGGTTTGACCACCCAGCCTTGAATACGCGCACCGCCGCTGGAGTCGTACCAAATCTCCTCGGCATTGGCGAGGGCCATGCCTCGCAGCAGTTCGTCATTGAGGTGGGTGAGCTGCTTGACGCTCTCCGGCCGGTGCGGATCGATCAATACGACGTCGCGGGGCGTACGGAAGGACGAGCGGATTGCAGCGATCGCACCTTTGCCGATCGCGGGGCTGGTCAGCACTTCAGCGCCGTTGGTCAGCTGACGAACGCCCTTCCCCTTCGACCATTGGTAAAGATGAACGCTTCCCTTATCCTCAGCCGTGAAATAGAGCGCGCTGCCATCCGGCGCCCACTTCAGGTTCTGAGGCTCTCGATCGAAGCCCGCCGACTGAAGCGAAGCGGCGGCTCCGTCCGCCGACATGGTCCACAAATCCATGACGCGATTCGAATCGGTCTTTGCGTGTCCGGTATAGGCAATTGTTTTGCCGTCCGGCGCGACCGCCGGCCGCACCCATGTGCCGGCTGTCTTCGTCAGACGCGTAGCGGCGCCGGTGCCAAGATCCACCGAGTAGATATTGCTTTCCCGATCGTTGTGATCAAGATCCCCGTCCTTGTACCCTTCGATGATTGCGGAGCGGCCATCGGGTGTGAACTCCCAGATGACGCCGGTGGAGACTTCAAAGGAACTGTCACCGACGCTCCACTCCCCGCTCGTCACCTGATGAGGCGTGCCGCCGTCCCTTGCGATCAGAAACAGATGCCGCCAACCGTGCTCGGTAAATCCCGCTCCGTCGCGCCACGTATGGAATCTCTCTGTATAGCGCGGCGTGTTGGCCCATTTGGCGCCTTCGGGTGCCGCCGGCAGGTCGACCGACCACTTTTCGGGAGCCGCTACCTTCGCGGTGAAACCAATCGACTTGCCGTCGGGAGACCAGCGAAGGTTGGCCGGTTCCTCGGTGAGCCGCGTGAGCTGCGAAGGAGGCCCCGCAATTCCCGGCTCGATGACAAAAATTTGCATGCCCTTGGGCTCGCCTTCGGCGAGAAACGCGATGCTCTTGCCGTCGGCCGACCACACCGCTCCGTTGCCCTTGGCCAGGAAGCGGTGATGCGAACCGTCGGAATTTACAATCCAAAGCGCTCGGTCAAACTTATCATCCTGTTTGTTGACAAGAGTCCGCGTGTAGACAATCTGCGATCCATCGGGAGAGATCTGCGGTGCGCTCGCCGACTGTAAATCAAGGTATCGCCCAACCGTAAATCGGCCGGGACTTGTTGAGTCAGCTGCGTAAACACGCAGCGCAAGGCTCAACAATCCTAGAAGAACAAGGTTCCGGCTCATGATATGCATGCAATCCCTCCGATAATTTCTTGTAGATGAATGCGAAGGCGGAGTATGCATCCTGCTAGCATATTGGGGCAATCCGCAAGTTTTCCGAAGGATTTCATGACCACGCTATTCGACTCGATCAAAGTCGGCCGCCTCATCTGCCCCAACCGAATTTGGATGGCCCCTCTGACCCGCGGACGCGGCACCCGCAACCACGTTCCGACCGACCTCATGGCGACCTACTACGCACAGCGCGCCGCCGCGGGGTTGATCATATCCGAAGCGACCGGAATCACGGTCGAGGGAAGCGGCTGGCCTTACGCCGGTGGACTGTGGGGTCCGGAGCACGTGGCGCACTGGAAGGTGGTAACCGATGCAGTGCACCGGGCCGGCGGCAGGATATTCGCGCAACTGTGGCACATGGGGCGGGTCGTGCATCCGTCGCTGCATGGCGTTCAACCGGTATCGGCCAGCGCAACCACCGCGCCGGGAAAAGCTCACACCTACGATGGCAGGCAGCCTTACGTCGAGGCACGGGCTCTGGCGATAGGGGAAATCCCGCACCTGATTCGCGATTACGTCACCGCAGCCAGCAATGCCGTCGACGCCGGCTTCGACGGCGTGCAGCTGCACGGCGCCAATGGCTATCTCATCGATCAATTCCTGCGCGACGGCAGCAACAAGCGCACCGACGCGTACGGCGGTCCGATCGAGAATCGGGTGCGGCTGCTGCGCGAGGTGGTAGAGGCGCTGGTGGGCGCTGTCGGCAAGGAGCGAACTGCGGTGCGCCTCTCGCCGAACGGCGATTCGCAAGGCGTCGACGACAGCAATCAAGCAGTGCTGTTTCCGGCCGCGGCCGCGATTCTGGATTCGCTCGGCATCGCATTTCTCGAATTGCGCGAACCCGGCCCTGACGGCACATTCGGAAAGTCGGATCGCCCCCCGGTGGCGCCGCTCATCCGCAAGGTATTCAAGGGACCGTTGGTGCTCAATTCGGACTACGACTTTGCGCGCGGCCAGGCAGCCATTGCCGCGGGGGCTGCCGACGCCATTACGTTCGGACGAAAATTTCTGGCAAATCCGGACCTGCCCTATCGCTTCGCGCACGACATCGAACTCAATCCGGACGATCAAAAAACGTGGTATTCGCAGGGGGCCGAAGGCTACGTGACGTATCCTGCCGCAATGGGCGAAATGGTGACCTGAGACTTGAGCTCATGATGCGCGCCTCATTCACGGGCTCAACAACGACGCGTGACCGGCTCGTCGGCAGCATCGTTTTCAGCTGCATGTTGTGGGGATGTGACGCCGGAAACGAGCGGCCATGAAGCGACTCGCAGGCGACTATGACTTCATTGTCGTCGGCGCGGGAACGGCGGGATGTGTATTGGCAAATCGTCTGTCTGCTGATCCCAAGCACCGGGTTCTGCTTCTCGAGGCCGGCGGCCGCGACAATTGGATCTGGTACCACGTTCCCGCCGGTTATCTTTTCACCATCGGGAATCCGCGTTCGGACTGGATGTTTCGAACGGAAAATGAGCCGGGGCTCAACGGGCGCTCGCTCGGCTATCCACGCGGCAAAGTGATTGGCGGCTCATCCGCGATCAACGCCATGATCAGCATGCGAGGCCAGGCGGCCGACTATGACGGCTGGCGGTCGCTCGGACTCGAGGGTTGGGGCTGGTCGGACGTGCTCCCCGCCTTTAGACGTGTGGAGGATCATTTCCTGGGCGAAACCGAGCACCATGGAATCGGCGGCGGGTTTCGTGTCGAGGCGCCGCGCGTCGCCTGGCGGGTACTCGATGCCGTGCGCGATGCCGCCGTTCAGCTCGGCGTTCCGGCGATCGAGGACTTCAATTGCGGAGACAACGAAGGCGTCTCTTATTTTCACGTCAACCAGAAAAGCGGCCGGCGCTGGTCCGCGGCCAGAGGTTTTTTGAAGCCCGCGCTCGCGCGCAAGAATCTGAGCCTGCAGATGCACGTCCTCGTCGAGCGCTTGATTATCGAGAACAACCGGGCGTGCGGCGTCGTGTTCCGGCGCGACGGCGAGACAGCCGAGGTTCGCACCGCCGGCACCGTCATTTTATCCGCCGGCGCGATCGGCTCGCCGCACATCCTCAACTTGTCGGGCATCGGCAGCCACGCGTGGCTCGCGCCGCTCGGCATCAAAACCCTGGTCGAGCGGCGTGGCGTGGGCTTGAACCTTCAAGATCACCTGCAGCAGCGCGCCATCTACAAAGTAAGCAACGTGAAGACCCTGAACGAGACTTATCATTCGGTGCTGGGACGCGCATGGATGGGGATCGACTACGTGCTGCGCCGGCGCGGACCATTGACCATGGCGCCTTCGCAACTTGGTATTTTTATGCGCTCGGATCCCACCCAGCCCCGAGCGAATATCGAGTTTCATGTGCAACCACTGTCTCTCGACAAATTCGGGGAGCCTCTCCACAGGTATCCGGCCATCACGTTGAGCGCATGCAATCTGCGCCCTACTTCGCGCGGCACCGTGCGGCTCAGATCCGCCGACCCGCTGGCACCGCCGATGATTGCGCCGAACTACCTGGCCACGGCGCAGGATCGGGCAGTGGCAGCAGATGCCATTCGCTGCACGCGGCGCCTCATGGCGCAGGCGGCCGTCAAAGGATTCACACCCGAAGAATTTCTACCCGGCGCTCACGTCGGCGACGACACCGATTCGCTCGCCGCCGCGGCCGGAGATATCGGTACCACGATCTTCCACCCCGTGGGGACGGCAAAGATGGGGCGTGCCACGGATGTGGAAGCCGTGGTTGACGCGCGCCTGCGTGTCCACGGCATCGAGCGCCTACGGGTTGTCGATGCCTCGATCATGCCGACCATTACGTCCGGCAATACGAACACGCCGACAGCCATGATTGCCGAGAAAGGCGCGCAGATGATCCTGGAGGATCGTTAAGGCGAGGCGGCCTATCGATGAACGGTGACCGCAGGATCGAGGATAGCCAGCGCATCGCCGGCCGACATCTTGCCGGTTCTATCGATGTCATCCTGGGAATATGAGCTCCCAAAGCCACGGCAACCTGACTTGCCGGAAGATATCCGGCTGCCCGTTTCAGTCAGACAGTTGGGATTCTTCATCGCCGCAGACGCTGCCGGCTTTGGTTGCACATTCTGAGACGTTGCCGCACAGCCAAAGAGAACGAGTCCCGAGACGATGACTCCGGCAATTCGCAATGTAGTGCTCATAGAGTGATCTCCTGCCTTGCGGCCATTCTACGCCAACCCCCCGCCTAAGCGAAATGACGACGCTTCCCGCGGTTGCCCTGCGGTCGCAACCATTCTCGGAATCCGCACTGCGCTGCGGAAACATTCGCGCCGCCTCATGAAATCGTACAATGTGGGCAATGGCAGCTAAATCCTCCTTTGCCTGGCCTGAGCTAGCGCCCAGCGGTTGGCAGGATACTTTTGACACACTGCACATGTGGACGCAGATCGTCGGTAAGACTCGCCTGGCGCTGGCGCCCATGGAGAATCATTGGTGGCAGGTTGCTCTGTATGTCACGGTGCGCGGGTTGACCACATCACCGATGCCGCATGCAAATCGCTCGATTGCCGTCGAGCTTGATTTCATTTCGCACGAGCTGATTGTTCGCGCGGACGATGGCGCCAGACACTCCTTTCCGCTCGAGGCGATGACTGTGGCGGATTTTTTCGCGCAATATCTCGGCACCCTTCGCAACCTCGGGATCGACCCGGCCATTCATCCGTCGCCGGTGGAAGTCGAAACGGCAATCCCGTTCGCACGGGACTCGAAACACGCCAGCTACGAGGCGGAAGCCGCGCATCAATGCTGGCAGATTCTGCTGAATACTCATCGCGTGATGAAAAGATTTCGGGGCGGCTTTACGGGAAAACAGAGCCCGGTGCATTTTTTTTGGGGCAGCTTCGATCTCGCCGCCACACGCTTCTCGGGGCGGCGCGCCCCGAAGCATCCGGGCGGCGCGCCGCACTGCCCCGATTGGGTGATGGTGGAAGCGTACTCGCATGAGTGCAGCAGCTGCGGATTTTGGCCGGGCGGCGGGGCAACGCTCCAGCCCGCATTTTATGCCTACGCGTACCCAGAACCCCAGGGCTATGCGCAGCGCGTGGTTGAACCCGCTGCTGCGCGCTACGACTTGAAGGCGCGGGAATTTCTGCTGCCATACGCAGCAGTGCACGCGGCGTCGGAGCCGGACGAGATGTTGCTGCGTTTCTTTCAAACCACTTACGAGGCGGCAGCCGATCTCGGAAAGTGGGACCGCGCTGCGCTCGACCGCGCCGGCTAAGTTCGAGAACGCATGGCCTGAGCAATGCTTGCGTCAGACGCGCTCGAAATGAGCTACGGTTTCGACGTGCTCTGTGAACGGCAATAGATTGAAGGCATTGAGCGCCCGCAGCCGCAGCCTGCCGCGCGACGTCAGTAGCGCGGTGTCGTGGAGCAACGATTCCAGCGCACAGCTCACATACACAAAGCGCTCGGGCGGCCGGTCCCCGAGGTACTCGGTCAGCTCGGGGTCCAGGCCCTTACGCGGCGGGTCGGCGAGCACCACCTCAGAGCCGGATGCCGCGAGGCACGTTGCGCCCGCCGGCCCCGGAACCACTGAAATTTTCGCTCGATCTGCCGCATCGAGTTGGGCGAGGCCGAGCTCGAGCCCGCGCAGCGAGTGCGCGCCGACTTCGTTCATTCGCATCTCGCTGGTGCGCGCCAATACCGACAAGCCAATGGCCCCGACACCGGCGTAAAACTCGGTAACTCGCGCGCCCTCCGGAATTTGCGGCCGCACGTGCTCGATGATGTTCTGGGCGATGTCGAGATTGTTTTGCCCGAAGGCACCCGGAGGATAGTGAACCGCGGCGCCGCCAAAATGCTCGATCACACTCTCAGGCCCGCACCAGTTTTGGAAGTTGGGGCCGAGGATGGTGTTGGAGTGCTCGAGATTGGCGTTGAACCACAAGCTGTGCAGTTCGTTGCCGAGCCTCTCCCGGATCAAGTCCAAGCATGCCGCCAGCGGTTCGGGCGTGGCACTGTTGGCGACGATCACCACCTGCGCCGTTTGCGAGCTGCGTTCCACCACCACTTGCAGGTAGCGCGCGATGCCCAAATGAGCGCCATCCGAATAGCAGGTCACCCGAGCTTCGACGAGAGCGCGCCGCACGACCGCGGCAACCCGGTTGATCAAGGGGTGCTGAACAATGCAGTTCGGGATGTGAACCACGCGGTGGCTGCCGAGTTCGAACAGACCGAGCTTGGGCGAGCCCAAGCGGCCGCGGATGGCGAGCCGCGCGCGCAGTCGAAATCCCGAAGTCCGCCCGGAAACCACCGACACCTCCGGCAGGCCATGGGCGCGCGCGAGGCTCTCGAGCGCGCCGCGCGCCGAAGCGGCGATGCCCGGCTCGCCGAATCGCGGACAAGCCGGACATGGCGGCCGATGCGGGCAGGACGTCAACATTGTATTGTCTCGAGAATCACTCATCACGGAGATCGTCATTGTCCCACCCGCCCCTACGAATGCCGTCGGCCTTCACCACTATGCACCGGGTGACGGCCGAGGAAATTGACGAGTATGCGCACGTCAACAATACAGTCTACCTGCAATGGCTCGACTGGATCGCCTGGGCGCATTCTTCAGAATTGGGAATACCACTCGAGCATTGCATTGCGATTCGCCGCGGCATGGCGGTACGGCATACACGGGTCGACTACCTCGAGGCCGCGCTGCTCGACGACAGCTTGCTCATTGCGACATGGCTGGTCGCCTGTGACGGCCGGCTTCGATGCACACGCCGTTTCGAGATTGTGCGTGTGTCCGACAATAAACGCGTACTTGACGCAGAGATTGAATATTTTTGTTTGAACCTCGATACCGGCAAACCGTGTCGATTCCCGAGCGAGTTCACTGAGCACTACACCGTGCAGCCCGAAGTGACCGCGGCCTATGCGAAGTTGCCGGATTCATTGCGTCATGTCGGCTATTCTCGCGGTGCGTCTTGATTCCGCGATCGAGCCTAAGCGAACCAACAATTGGTGGCGACGGTGATACGCGTATCGCTGCCGTAAAAGGGCGCAACCTCATGGAACACATAGGACGGGAAAATCACCATCTGGCCGGCCTCGAGCTTGAATTCCATGGGCGCGAGCGCGAAGGCGCGATGCAACGATGCATTTGCCGGATCCAGATAAGCATTGGCGCCCTGCCTTACGTCGAGGAATCGCAACACGCCGCTGTCCGGATGCTGCGGAACGCTTTCGCCGGCGCGAACGCAGTACACCGCGGACCACGATGCCAGCGGGTGGTTGTGCGCGACGAAAGATCCGGCATACCTTGATATGTGAAACCAGGTGAGGTTTTGAAACGTGAGCCGTGCAAGATCCTCGGCTTTCAAGGACGTGGTCGCAATCACCATTTGGGCTATCGAATTCAACATGAAGCCGCGCAGTTCCTGCACGCAGGCATCGGTCCAGCGAAACAGATTGAAACGGCTCTCAAACGTTTCCGCTTGCGGCACATGACTGGGTGTCGGGTTTCGATGCTCGTCCGTTTCGCGCTGCAGAAACAGCGTCGCGAGCTCGCGGTTCAGGCGCTCGCAGGCGGGCAACCGCACTTCGGCGAATGGCGTCGCAAACAGCGGATGGACCTTTATCGCGCTGCCTACCATCGTCCGAATCCTTGCTGCCCGGGCGCAGTGAAGCGAATTCGCGCCGTGACCAGCGTCAACTCGCCGCCGGCGCGCAACAGCGCGATTTCGTGCGTGAGAGATGCCGGGAAAATAACCATTTCCCCCGCCACCGGGCGCCATACGAAGTGCGACTGGGTATACGGAACTCGCATCGCGGAGTTGGTCGCATCTTGGAACATTGTGCCGAGGCGCGACTCGTACAGGCGCACCACCCCGCTATCGGCGCGATCTTCGCTGAGCGGGGGCGCGGTCACGCAATAAATCGCGCACCACGAGGTCAACGGATAGCTGGCGGCGGGCACGCTGCCATTGGTTCGGACAACCGTGAACCACGCGCGCGCTTCCAATTTGAACGAGCGCAGTTGCGCCTCCGTTAACTCGTTAAGGCTGCCGACCATGGAATAAACAGCACCCAGCATCGCATGCGCCAGTTGCCGCACCGGCGGTTGCGGCCATTCCATCAGATCATCGGCGCTGGAAAAGCGCAGCGGATTTCGCTGCGGCCGGTTGTCGGCGGCAATTCGCTGCGCAAACAGCCCGCACAAGGCGGAATTGATCTGTTCAGAATCCGGGATTGACGCGACACCGAGTGGAGTCGCCAGGATGGGAATGATTTTCGACGATAAGGTCATGGCAGGTCCGCGAGTTCGTCGCGCAATTCCGTGAGCTGGTCGGCGTAATGTTGCGCGCGTCCGGATGATGTTTTGTACAGAGGTTCGCGCACTTGCCACACGCTGGCGGTCTTGATGGCAGCGCTGCGCGCGGCGATCGTCGGCACCTTGCCCGACCACGGGAGCCCCAAGAACTCGCACAGTGCCTTGAGCTCGCGCTGCGGATCCTTTATCAAGGCGTCGTAATCGAAATCGAAGATATCGCCCGCAAACTCGCTCTTCCAGTACGCCATTGCGCGCCGATATTCGCGGTAGTAATGACCGATATCCTCGAGACTCAAGGCGTAGCTCATTTGCTGATCCAGATGCAGGAAGAAAATCGACAAGCAATTATCCAACGGATTGCGGGTTGTGTGCACGATCTTGGCGTCCGGAAACAGCCGCTTGATCAGACCTATGTACAGAAAATTGTCGGGGCGTTTGTCAGTGACGTAGGCCGCGCTAGCCGATACACGCAGAAGTTCCGCCCGGTAACGCGCCGCTATTGCGTCCAGTCGCCCCGATGTCAACTCATTCGAGGCCTCAAAAAAAGGCGTGAGTTCGGTGTTGATCAAGCGCTGCAGGAAATCGATTTCACCGCCGCCGGCAACACCCGGAAGCGCAGCGAGGAGTTGTTCCGTCAGGGTGGACCCGGAACGGAACATCCCGACGATGAATATGGGGCGCGGCTGAATCTCGCTGGTGTTGGCGCGGGCGCCGGACAGTCCGTCGCTGGTCAAGCGGTCGATAAACCGTTGCTGCCGGGCGCGGTCATAGGGGACGAAGTGCGGTCCGACGCTCGCCAGACTCGCCTGATTGGCCGCCGCATACGCCAGGAATGCGTCACGGTAATCGCCCGCCGCATCGAGCAGGCGGCCGAGGGCAAACCCAAGACTGGCGCGAACGCTCATCGACGTCGCCGTGACGAGCGCATCTCGCAGGCGCTTGACGAGAGAGTCATCGACGCTGCCCGCCGGCTGAAGATTTGCGAAGCGCGCCAGCGCCTCGAAGGCTTGTGGTTCCAGGGTGAGAATCCGCGCGTACAGCGAGCTGGCTTCGGCCCGCTTGCCAAAATCCTCATAGAGGTTGGCCAAGTTCAGCAGGGCCGGCGTGTAGGCAGGATTGAGGGTCAGGGCCTGCTGCAGTTCCGCTGCAGCGCTTTCGTGATCGCGCAGAAAGTCGCTGAAAATCACACCACGATTCAGGTGCACTTCCTCGGGTCGCGCCACGCCTGACCTAAGCGCCTTTTGATAACAGGCGAGCGCTTCGTCAAAATGAAAGGTTTGTCGCTGCAGTATCGCGAGGTTGTACCAGGCATCCGCCAGCTTCGGCCAGCGCGCGAGAATCTCGCGATATGCTGCGATGGCCTCCGCGACCTGGTTTTGGCGACGCAACTGCGCCGCCTTGCCCATCAATTCATCGGACACCTCGCTCAAGATCACCTCGGCCGCAGCATTGCCCGAGACGATTTTCCCATATCCCGTCGATTCCGGTAGCCTTGAGACAAACAAATACGCGAACCCCTATGACCCGCAATCTTGAAACCGACATGGACACGCTGCGCACGGTGCTGCGCCTGGCCGAGAGTCGTGATTTTGTCGCCGCCGCCGCCTTGGCTGAACAGACCCTTGCCGGCGGTTTCGAGCATCCGATGCTCCTTAACATCATGGCGACGCGGCTCGAACAAGAAGGCAAGTACGATGAGGCGTTGAAATTGCTCAAACGCGCGGTCGCCATGGCCCCCAATGACGTGGGTGCGCGCCACGCGTTGGGATTGTGTCTGCAGCGTCTCGACCGGCCGGCCGAGGCTTTGAGTCATGTCGATGAACTTCTAAGGCAGCACGCAAACCTGCCGTTCGCCCATGCCAGCAAGGGCAACGCACTCATGGCATTGGGCTCGCTGGGTCGCGCGAAACAGAGCCACCAACGCGCGCTCGAACTCGAGCCCGGCAACTTCGCAGCCACGACCGCGCTGGCCTCAATCGCCACCCATCGCGGCCAACACCAGGAAGCGCGGGACTGGGCGCAACGCGCGCTCAAGATCGTTCCGGGCTACCCGGATGCCATTTTGTGCCTCGCCGCCGCGGAATTGGCCGGCGGAGATCTCGCCTCGGCCGAGAAACTGCTGCGGCAAGTCATCATTGATTCTCGGGCCGGACCCTCCGATCGGACGCGCGCCACCGGACTGCTGGCGGACGTGCTCGACGCCGCCGGCCGCTATGTTGAGGCATTCGAGGCTTACAACGCGAGCAACCTGGCGCTCCGGCAAATTCACCAGCGTTTCGCCGACTCGAACGTGTTGGGATATACGCGCGCATTGACGGCAGCGATGCAGAAGATCGACGCCAACCGCTGGAGCGTCGTCCCCGAGACGTCCGCCGCTGCGGCGAGCCACGTCTTCTTGCTCGGTTTTCCGCGCACGGGCACTACTTTGGTAGAAGTTGTTCTCGACGGCAATCCGCGCGTCGTCAGCCTCGAGGAACACGAGCTGCTCGCCGACGGCGTGCTCGCTTTCATGCGCGAGCCCGTGAATTTCGACGCGCTGGCCACTGCGGATGAGCGGGGAGTGAATGCGTTGCGCGAGGCTTATTGGCGCCGCGTACGCAGTGCCGGCGTCGATGTAGCGGGCAAAGTGTTCGTCGACAAACATCCGCTGAACAGCCTGAAGCTACCACTGATCGTTAAACTCTTTCCCCGCGCAAAAATCCTGTTCGCGGTCCGCGACCCTCGCGATGTGATCTTGAGCTGCTTCAGACGCCGCTTCCAAATGAATCCGTCCATGTATGAATTGCTGACCGTATCCGGGGCAGCCGCCTTCTACGCAGCTGCCATGGACTTCGCGTACACGGTCAAGCGTTCACTGGCGCTCGACTGGCACGAGATTCGCTACGAGAGATTGGTGGCCGGCTTCGAGCAAGAGATGCGCGGCATTTGCGCATACCTCGGCCTCGATTGGATGGCGAGCATGGGCGAGTTTGCGCATCGCGTTCAGGCCCGCGAACATGCGACGCCGAGCACCGCGCAGTTATCGCGCGGTCTCGTGACCTCAGCCACGGCGCAGTGGCGCAACTACGAATCGCAGTTGGCGCCGGCGATGCCGTTGCTCAAACCATGGATTGAACAGTTCGGCGGCTGAATTACTGCGCTCGCCGCACCGAATAGGAATGATTCGAGGGCGTAAACATCAGATACGATCCCAGCGCCGCCCGCTTGATCCTCACTGCATCGCCGGCTGAAATTCGCCCGTCGTCATCCAATACCGTCCACGTTTGACCGCTGTCGAGAACGATGGTCGTATGACCCAATTTATCGGAGCTGACGACGGCAATATGCGCCGCAATCGCTTTCGGACCGGCGTCAACGGGATGCTGTTGCGCGGCCGTCAACCCGAAGTTTTTTGGATCCGCGGCATTCGCCGCCGCTGACACCGGTGCTTGAGCAGCGGCCGCGGCGGGCGCGGCCGCTGCTGCTGCGGACGCGGGTACGGGTGCCGGTGCAGGTGTCGGTGTGCTCTTGGCGGCAGCGCTCGGCATTTTATCCGTTGGCCGATGCGCGAGCGCGTCGTAACAGGCGAGGCGCGAGTCCGGCGCGGTGATGACCGCGCATCGCGCCAAGTCGTCGTTGCTGGGCGCGGCCGCCGTTGCTGCCGCAGCCGCCGCCATCAATACCAGCGCAGCGCCGATTTTGGAGCGGTTCATGCGCCGCTTGCCGGCTGCTGTGAATAATACCGGCCGTAGACTTCGGTGGCAGTTTGAATCATGTCGCGTTCCGCCGGCGTCAACAACGGATTCCAAATATCAAAGATCAATACGGCCCGCGGCGTATCCGACAAGTTCCAAGCTTCGTGCTCGATAGTGTCATCGAACACCCAAGCCTCATCGGCAACCCATTCGCGCGTCGTGGATCCTACGCGGAAACCGCAACTGGGCGGCACGATCAGCGGCAGGTGCACGGTACAGCGCGTATTGGTGATCCCCGTATGCGCGGGAATTCGCGTGTTGGGATCGAGGATCGAAAAGAATGCAGTGGGAGCCCGGCCTTGTACGCGACAGCGCGGCACCACTTCCTCGAGCGTTCGCGCGGTCACCGGGCAGCGCGCGATGTGGCCAGGCACCGGCTGGCTTTGGTTCCACAAAAAATACGCACTCCACTTGCGCGAGCGGTTCAATTCCTTGAATTGATCTATGGGCAGCCCGGCGGGAAAGTCGATGTAAGGCTGCAATCCCTCACGGTCGGCGACCAGGACCCGCATGAGTTCGACTCTCATCTCCGCGCTCGCGGCTTCCAGCGCCGGGAGCCAAGGAAACAAGGAACGGTCGAAGAATTCAATTGCCGGTAATTCCGGGAAATACATCCACGTCGGTTGCGAATGATATACACGACGCTTGCCCATCAAGCTGTCGAGACACGCATCGACGCGGCGTTGCGCTTGGCCGCCATGCCGTTCGCGGATCGCCGCCAACGGTTTTTCAAGCGCCTCGCTCAAAGAAGCACGATCCGCATCGACCTTGGTTCTCGCGATTTCGAAGGCGGATTTCAGATGCGGCGGAATCGCGGCGCCGGCGGGCAGCGAATCCAGTGCGGCTTGGTAGGCTTGCGCGGCATTGCGCGGATCGCCGGCTTGCTCGAGATAGTCGGCCTTCTGCAGCAGTGCCGACAAATGCCGCGGCTCCAGGGCGAGGGCCTTCTCGATGGCATCGAACTCCTCGAGACGCCGGCCGAGCGCCTTCAGGCTGCTGGCAAGATTGGCCCAGATCGCGGGTTGATTGGGATTGGCGGTGGCCGCGCGGCTGAACAGAAGTTGCGCCTGATCGGCGGCACCGCGCGCGAGCATGCGCACACCCAATTCGTTGAGCACGGCGGGGTGATTCGGTGCGCGCTGCGCCACATTGGCCAACAACTGGTCGGATTCCGGCATGCGGCCCGCAGCCTCTTCCGCCTTCGAAGCTTGCAAAACGCGAATAATCGTCGCTTCATCGAGCGGCGTGGGGGCAGCGGAATTCACCGCGTCATTGTATAACACCCACCTAAAGCCGGTTAATTTAGGGAGTATTTGACCATTAGCGCCTCTGCCGACTTGGAGCTCATGCGTGCATCGATGTTGCTCGAGACGGATCCGGCTGCCGCGGCACGGCAGGCCGGCGCCGTGCTGCAGAGCCACCCCGGGCACGATGCGGCGAGTCTGCTGCTCACCGCGGCATGTCGACGCCTCGGTAACTCATCGGACGCTATTGGCATCATGGAGGCCCTGGCCCTCGCCCAACCCGCATCCGCGCTGGTGCAACTGGAACTCGGCCGCACCTATGCCGCCTGTGCCCGCGGCCGCGAGGCCAAGTTGGCGCTCGAGCGCGCGGTCGAGCTTGATCCCAATCTCGCGGACGCCTGGCGCGAATTATCTGAGCAACACCTGCAGCTCGGCGAAATTGCGTCCGCGGATGCTGCCTACACTCGGTACCGGCAGCTGGCCGCCGACCCACCGGATCTCGCCGATGCCTACGCCGCCTTCGATCAAGGCCGGCTGGAAACAGCCGAGGGTTTGGCGCGGCGGCGCTTGCAGCAGGGTACCAACGAAGTGGCCGCCTTCACCCTGCTGGCTGCCATTGCAATGCGTCGCGGCGATGATTTGGCGGAAGCTGAATCGCTGAATGCGGTGCTGCTGAGAGCGGACTGCGATGGCACGGCGCGCGAACAGTTGGTTCGGCTGATGATTCGACAAGGCCGCACCGAAGAGGCGCTGCCGCCGATCGAGCGGTTGCAGGCCGCTGAACCCGGCAACAGCGCCTACCTGATTCTCAAGGTGCTGGCGCTGCAGCTCGCCGAGCGCCATGCGGAAGGTCTGGCCATCATCACTCAGTTGATCGCCGATCACCCCGACAACTCGGATTTTTGGTTGCTCGCCGGCAATCAACAGCGCTACATCGGCCACTCGCGCGAGGCCGTCGATTCTTACCGGCGCGCCATCGAGCTTCGGCCGGGGCACGGCATGGCGCATTGGGCACTGTCGAACTTCGAGACCTTCCGCTTCGCGGCGCACGAAATTGAAAACATGCAACGCCAGCTCGCGCTCGTCCCGCCGATGGGTCCTGACGCAACGGGCCTGGAATTCAGCCTCGGCAAGGCGCTGGAAGATCGGGCTGAATTCGCGCCTTCATTCGAGCACTATCGGCGAGGCAATAGTCTCGCCCGCGCCTCCTTCCACTACGATCCGAACGCCACCACGGCCTTCGTGCAGCGGTTCAAGAACACATTTTCCAGCCGCTTCTTTTCCGAGCGCGCCGATTTCGGCCGGACTGCTCGCGATCCGATTTTCATCGTGGGTCTGCCGCGCTCCGGTTCAACGCTGCTCGAGCAGATTCTCGCGAGCCACTCCGAGGTGGAGGGCACGCGCGAGCTCGCTTACATTCCGACCATCGCGCGGGAATTGGCGGGGACGCCCGAGACCGCCGCAAAATATCCGGAAAATCTCGCATCGCTGGACAAGGCAGCCGTCGAGGTGTTGGCGGCGCGCTACCTCGCCGGCGCCCAGAAGCACCGGCCTCTCGGCAAGGCGCGTTTTGTCGACAAGATGCACGGCAATTTTGCCAGCCTCGGCCTCATCCATCTGATGTTTCCGCATGCGGCCATCATCGATGCGCGGCGCCACCCCATGGCATCCGGCTTTGCTTGCTACAAGCAGCTATTCAACCCCGGCATGAACTTCGCCTACGACTTGAATGAACTGGGGCGCTATTACCGCGACTACGTGGACCTCATGGATCATGTCGATCGCGTGCTGCCGGGTCGAGTGTATCGCCTGCATTATGAACGGCTGGTCACCGACACCGAGAATGAGGTGCGCCGGCTGCTGGACTATTGCAAGCTGTCCTTCGAACCGCAGTGCCTGCGGTTTTATGAGAATCGACGCGTCGCGCAAACCATCAGCTCAGAGCAGGTGCGTCGGCCGATTTATACCGCAGGTCTGGAACAGTGGCGTCATTTTGAGCCCTGGCTCGAACCTCTGAAATTAGCGCTGCAGGATTTGCCGCAAGGCTACCCGTGCTTCCAATAATTCCAAAGCATAAAAAAAACGGCGGGTTTTTAGGCCCGCCGCAATTTATCTACAAGAGACTTTCTATACTTCGATCAGAATTTCATTTGAACATGGGCATACAGATAACGGCCCATCGTGTCATACGTGCCAACCCAGGTGTTGTCATTGCATGAGGTGTTGGGGCATTCCGAGTAGCTGCCGCTGGGGATGATCGGCGGCGCCTTGCCCGTCAGGTTGTTCACACCCACGCGCAGGTCAATTCCCGTAGAGGCGATCGGCGCCGACAGAGACAGATCGATATACGAGTATCCACCGATGTGCGCGGTCGGCAGGAAGTAAGTCGATGCCAGCTGCGGGTCCTGGCTCGAGTGGTCGGTCTGACTTGGCCCGATGTAGCGCCAGCGCACCGACAGGTCGAGACCGCCCCACGGCGCCTGCCAATCGGTATTCAGCACATGTCTCCAGTGGGGAGCCGGAGCGTTGCAAGTGGTGCCCCAGTAGCCGGCGCAGTCATAGGCCGCGCCGCCGGCGATTGGCGCCGTAAAGAAGTTAAGCACTCGAGTGCCCAACAACTGGATGCCTACTTTGCCGTACCCAGTGTCGAACGAATAGTGCGACGCCAGGTCGATGCCCTTGGTGCTGATGGTTCCGATATTCTGCTCGGTGGCCGTCACGTAGTTGGTGTTGTTGAACCACAGCGAACCGGTACCGGCGCCGCGATGGATCAAGTCGCAACCACTATTGTTCTGTCCGCAATTATTGATAATGGTGTTCGACGTCAACGAGACAATCGTGTTCTGGATGCGGATGTAGTAGAAATCCACGGAGGCGACCAAGTCGGGCACGAACGTGGGTTGGAACACGAAGCCGTAGGTGAAGGTATCGGCAATTTCCGGCTTCAAATTAAGGTTGCCGCCCACCGAGGTGTTGATTTGCGCGGCAGGGTTGGTGGTGATATTGCCCCACTCCGCTGCGGTTACGCCGGTCCGGGCGCAGTACGCAAAGTCGTGGCCTTGGATCGTACCCGTAGTGGTGCCCGGCCCCCCCCCACCCACCACCGGCCCCCAACACGGATCTGCCGTACCGCCTGCGCCAATGACCGCCGGAGAGAACAAATCGCCCACGCTCGGCGCGCGCACCGCCCGGTTATAGCCACCGCGAAGCTTCACGTCTTTGATCGGCGCGTATTCGACGCCGAATTTATACGTGTTGGTATTGAAGCCCGAGGTGTACTTGGAGTAGCGGTAACCGGCATCGAACGACAGGTTGTACGCGGCCGGAAGATCGTTCAAAACCGGCAGGCGCGCCTCGGTGAAGATTTCCGAGACGTGGAATCCGCCGTCGATGGCCGATTGCGCGCCATTGCCGCCGGAGTTCAAGCCATTCGCAAAGATATAGTCCGGATCCAAGACGTAGCTTTCCGAGCGATACTCGGCACCTAGGTTGATGCTCGGGCCCGACGATGCAGTGGGCAGCTTCATGCCCATCTTTTCCAGATCCGCCGTGACCGAACCATCGACGATGAATTCCTTGGTTGTTATCGAGTAGGTCGCCGGAACGTTGATGTAAGCGATCGCCGCCGGCGTCACGCCGCCCTTTTGGAAGATGTTCCACGGCGCGCAAGTCGGAGCAGTGCCATTCAGTGCCGCCACGCAAGCCGGTTGTCCCGTCGCAGGATCGGTGACCACGTTCAGTGCGTTGGTCCCACTGGTGGCATTGATATAATTGCCTTGAGAATCATGCATCGTATTGATGCCAACCTGGCCGTACAGGTCGTAAGTCAGGCCTTCAATCCATTTTCCCTTGACGCCCAGGGTCTCGCGGAAGGAATTCGACAAATAGTTGTCTTCGCGCGGACCGTTTTCCACGGCGCGCCGGCCCACATACAAGTTTATGTTGTTGGTGCCGGCGTTTTGCGGAAAGGCAAGTTGGTTCGCGGCAACGGTCGCCGGTGCGCACAGGATCCCGACCTCCGCCGGGGTCAACAAGGGATTGGCGCAGCTGATGGTCGCGGCCGTGTAGGTGAACAGTCCGCTGGGGCCGTAGTTGGCCTCAGAGCTATTGCGCGCGTACATGAAATTCGAATACACGTTGGTGTTGTCGTTGATGTTGTAATTCAAGAACGAACCGGCCGTGTAGCGTTCCGCCGCGCGCTGCAGGAAGCTCAAGCCGCCGTAATTGTAGCTATCGGTTGCGCTGACGTAGGGTCTGAAAGCGCCGGTCACCGGATCGATGGCGTAGGCAGCTGCGGGTGTCTGGGGTACGAGCGGGCTCGTGGGAGTGGTTTTTCCGAAGACCGCGAAGCGTCCCGTGGCCGGAGTTCCCGAGCCGCCGCAGCTCAGGCCGCCGGGTCCGGGCAGCGTGCTCGGCGTATTCAAGCTGCAACCGGCGTAGTCGTACTGGTATCCCACCGCGGGTGAGCTCTTCAGGTACGTGGCGTATACCGTTGCATTGCCCTTGCCGTCGGCGAAATTCGCTCCCGCCAGGAAGGAGACGTCCTTGTTGAAGCCGGCATTGACTACGCTGTCGGGAAGCGGATTGCCCGCGGCGGCAAGGTTGGCAAGCAAATCCGCATGATTGTTGTTATAGCGGCTAAAGCCGTAGTTCGCATCGACCCTGATGCCTTCGAAGTGAGTGTTCAACACGAAGTTGACCACGCCGGCGACGGCGTCTGCGCCGTAAACGGCGGATGCACCGCCCGTCAGCACATCCACGCGCTCGATCAAATCGGCGGGGATCTGGTTGATGTCTGGACTGCTGGAGGTGTTGCTGCCAACCCCGCTCAAGCCGGCGCCCGGAGCCAATCGAGTGCCGTTGACCAACACCAGGGTTCGCTGCGAGCCCAAGCCGCGCAAGCTCACCGTGGCAGTGCCGTTGGAGCTGATCGAAGTGCCGCTGCTTTGTTCAGCGACGACCGACGGCAAGTTGTTGAGCAGGTCCTCGGTGCGCACCAAGCCCGATTTCTGAATATCGAGCGCGCCCAGGCTGGTGATCGGGCTGATCGAGATATCGTTCGGTGCAATCGCGAGGCGCGATCCGGTAACGATCACTTCTTGTAACGCCGTGTCGTTCGTGGCGGCCGGCGCGGTTTGCGCGTACGCCGGCGAAACAGCCGATGCAGCTGCGGCTGCAAGCACAGCACGCACCGCGTACTGCAGTTTTGTGTTCCTCATCATTTTCTCCCATGAGTTTGAAAACGATCCAAGCTCTGCAAACACCGTGCCGCGCAAATTCATCCCAGCGAGCCAGTGCGGTTTGTGATCCGATTACAACACGCCACCAGATGGTTGCCAACCAACAGACGGAGTCAAGAACAGTTAAATCCTTAACACCTCCTTAACGTTGTGCACCAAAACAGGGCGTGTTTTCTATGATTCGGTGGTATATCAAGGATTAGCCGCGTAGAGCGCCGCAGCGAAATCAGTCCTGCTGCGGGTCGCACGGGCGGCGGTACAACTGCATTCGAATCGGTCCCGGCACCTGTAGCTTGAATAAGACAGCCGCCGCATGGGGTCCGCGATCACCAAATTGCCGGGTTCGTCAGTCTGGGCGTTGGATCACTCCATGACATCCGACAAACCGTGGGCCGCCATCTATCGCCGGCGCCCAACCTCGACTTCATGGATTGTGGCGGCCATGGCTGGATAGCCGGAGAGGCACCGGCTCTGCATCGCGTTGAGGTTCAGGGAGATCTACCCCTCGGCGCGTGAGGGCGACATTTACTTTGCCGGCTCTGATTTCGCCTTTGCTTCCGTTTTAGAACGCTCAGCATGGCTGGCATGGGCTGCCCTCTCCGCTTCAGTGGTTTTCTGTCTTGCCACCAGCTCCTTATCCATCGCGGCATGCTCTTTCATCGCAGGGCCTTCGCTTTTCGGGTGATTATTTCTCATGGGCACACTCCAAGCTGACGGGATCTGCAGCCTAATTGGCTTTCTGTCGCCTTGCTGTAGGCGATTCCCGCGTTTTGCGCCATGCGTGCCCTCAAGCTCGCGACGCGGCTGCGAGTCCGAGTTTGGCGGCCATATTGACGAGATCGGCGAGAGAGTTTGCTTCCCGTCGTCAGTGCGATTGCGCCTCCGGCGCAGCATTCGAATAGCGCTTGGCGGTGACCGCGCCGGCGGATGCGCGATCAATCGGCGCCTTTGCGGGTGCTTGCCTCGCGGCCAACTTCGTCTCGGCTGCGCTGATTTTGTCGGCGAGTCCGCTCATGCCTGGTGCAAGCACCGCGGCGCGGCGATAGTTGCGAATGGCATCTTGGAGACGCTGCGCTCGAACCAGTGCATCCCCCAAACCAACCAGAAGCGCCGGATCATTCGGGTTCCGGCGAATCGCATTGTAACAAGCTTCCACGTCCGCCAGACTCGAGCAGCGGGCAGTATCTCGCTTGAGCGCTGCAGGCACCTCGCCGGCGGCCGGCGATACCGCCTCACGCGGCCATGCTGCGTGGGATAGCAGCAGCGCCAAGACGGCATGAGCCGACAGGTAGATGCCGGTTCTCATTGCGCCATGTCTCTGACCAGTCGAATTCCCACGCTGCTGGTTCGATAGTCTGCCGCAAAGTGATTTCGATAGTTCGCCCGCACGTAGGCCGGTGTGCTGAACCAGGAGCCCCCGCGAAGCTCATGTTCCGAACAATCGCCATCGCTGCGCGCCGATCCGTCGATGGGCGCGCCGGTGTAGTCCGCGTGCCAGCAATCTTCGGTCCACTGAAAGACGTTGCCGAGCATGTCATTGAGACCAAATGAATTGGCTTTGAACGAACCGACCGGTGCGGTATAGACGTAGCCGTCGCTACAGCCGAATACGGCCCAACCCGGATACCGCTGCACCGCGCTGGCGTCGGCGACATTCGCCGCGGCGCAAGCCGCCGCCCCGTCCGCGCTCCACGGCTGCACAGCCTCGCCGCCCGCGCGCGCGGCATATTCCCATTCCGACGCACTCGGCAGACGGTACGAGTGGCCGGTCTTCGCCGACAGCCATCGAGCATAGGCCTTGGCGTCATTCCACGACACACAGGTCACGGGATGCGTTCCGGTCTGTGAAAACCCCGGATTTCTCCAACTGTTGTCGGGCCGACGCTTCCAGTCGCCGTCGTAGGTATCGCAGCCTCGCATGTCCGAACCGGTGTCCGCGACGAATTGTTGGAAGTCGTCCACCGTAACGGCATTCGACGACATGCTCAACGAAGGGCCGATGGCTACCCAATGCAGCGGCGTTTCGAACGCGGTCGCACCGCTCTCCCCGCGCAGTGCCCCTTGTTTGAATCGCCCCCCGGGCAACACCACCATGGCAGGACAGGTTGGGCAATCCCGAATTACCGTGCCCGGTACCGGAACTGCGGCGACCGCCGCTACCGGTGCTTCCTTTGGCGCCGGCGCATGCCGCACCAAAAACCAAGCGGCAACTGCCGCTACTGCAACGGCCACGCCCGCTATCAAGGGACGAGGGATCGAAGTCCACCGTTGGCCTTGGCGGCGCACCGGGGGAGCGCTTACTGCTTGGCCGCCATTTGCTGCGCTGGGCACCGACGCTGCGGCCACCGCGAGTGCCGCCTCTGCGGCTTGGGCCCGCGCATCCAATTCTCGGCTCATGTTCTGATCGAAACCGCTGTGCCAGTCCCGACTCCGCAACAACTCCTGCTGAGAATTCAACTGCGCCTTCATCGCGCCTAGTTCCCTTCGTGCAGCATCCAGGCCGGACTCGCTCCGAGCGAGCTGGGCGCTGAGCAGCGCGGCCGCTTCCTGACTCGCTTTCAGCTCCAAGGCAAGCGCGTCCGCACGCATGCGCGCTGCCGGCAGCCCGGCCTCCAGCTGCGCGCCCGCGTCGGCGCGCGCCTTCAGCATGGGGACGATTTTCGCGTGTTCCTGCTGCAAAGCCGCGAGCTGAGCATCGCGCTCGCCGAGCGAATGCTTTATTTGAGCGATCGTGGCTTCGCGGGCCGCCAGCGTTTCTCGCAACGCCCGCGAGTCATTTTGGTATCGCTTGGCTTCAAGCAGCGCTTCATCGGCGCGCGAACGTGCTGCTTCATTTGATGCGAGGCTCTCAGCCCATGCCTTGTCGAAGCCCCGGCTCTTGTTTTGTTCTGACTGAAGAGCCGCGCGTGCAGTCGCGAGTTCCGCCGTGAGCGTCGCGGCACGCGCCTGGGCCGCCCGCAGATCCGCCTGCAGTTGCGTGCCGGCGCCGGCGCGCGCGTCCAGCATGGGGACCATCTTCGCGTGTTGTTGCTGCAATGCTGCGATTTGAGAATCCCGCTCCCCGAGGGAGTTCAGTACCTGCGCGATCGTGGCGTCGCGTGCGGCAAGTGTATTGCGCATGACGCTCAACTCGGCTTGGTAGCGCTTCGATTCGCGCAGCATCTCCTCACCGCGCGTGCGCACCGCCTCATTGGAGGCGATGCTCTCGGCCGCTGCCTCATCGAGGTCTCTGCGCTGACTGCGCTGCGGCTCAGGCGCATCCACGCCGCGCTCGGCTGCCGACCGCGCCGGTGCAAGCTCTGAATCAGGGCTTTGATCTTGCACCTCGTCCGGCTCGTACTGCGCCCCCGATATGAGGGCCTCGTTCGCGCTCTTTGCGATGGCCGCGTTCAGCAGACGGACAACCTCGACGTGCGCGTACTCGGGAAACGGTTCGATTCGCTCGCGGCGCTGAAGAGCTTCCAACATCGCCGTTGGGGATGCACCGATCGCGAGCAGCCGCTCCAGTTGCACCACTACGTCGGCATACGTGAAACCGCCGGTGCCGAAAGCACGCAGAACCTTTTCGAAAGTTAAGACCGGGGAGGGTGCGGCGGAGAGCATTCGAATACTGCCTCGTTATGCGCTGAGCATACGGTCAATCACCAAAACGCCGCGGTTGGCCAACATCCTGCAGAGTTTGCATGGTCAGGCGCATCGAGACAATGCTTGTAGTTTTTTCAAAACCCGTATCGCGTGATGTTAAATGACTCCCGCATCCCGCGCCGCCAACGGATCCCATAAGTTTGCCCCGTCAGCTTGCTGCCAGCGCCACGATGTCCTTCACTTCAAGAATCTGTTTGGGATAGCCTTTGGTAGCTGCCTTGATCATCGCCTGTCCCACTTCCTGCAATGTACAAAAGCCCGCGGGATACACTGCCCTGCCAATGGGATAGAGCCAGGCAATAAACGTGTAGTAACGTTTTACATTCTTCTGCCCCGGAGTCGCCTTCATAAAACCGGGGCGAAACATATAGGCCCGTTTGAACAGCCGAAGCAAGGCATTCTCGGTCGCACCTTTTACGCGCGCCCAGGCAACGCTCCCTTGTTCACTGCTGTCCGTGCTTGCGCCGGTGACATAGCAAAAGGTGGTGGCTGGATTCAATTTCGCCAATAGCTGCGCTACGTTCAAAGTGAGGTCGTAGGTAACGTGCCTATATTCCTCTTTGCTCATGCCGACGGACGATACGCCCAGACAAAAGAAACAGGCATCGTATCCCGTCAATTGTTGCTCGATCGGCAGCAGGTTGAAGAAGTCGCCGTGAAGAATTTCACGCAACTTCGGGTGCGATACGCCGCCGGGCTTTCGATTGATGACCAAAACCTGTTCGACCTCGGGAGCATTGAGGCACTCGAGCAGAACACCTTCTCCAACCATGCCGGTGGCTCCGGTTATGATTGCTTTCATTTGAATTCAATTCAGTCGGTGTACGCCGCAATCAACGCCCGCGCCGCCTTAGCCGCACCTTGCACCGGGCCCTCCGCGCCCATGGTCACGCGAGCCAGATAGGCGCCTTCCCACAAAAGCATCAGCGAGTCGCCGAGCGCTTCCGGTTCGCGAGCCTTCATTTCGCGCGCGAGTTGGTGAAAGCGCCGGCGCATATCGGCCTTGTACTTCTCGATCACAGGGCGCGCCGGATGGTCCGGCTCGGTGATTTCCACTGCCGCATTGGCCAGTGCGCAACCCCGCGAATCGTCTTCGCACGTGTTCTTCACCAGCACATCGAAGAGAGACTCGACCTGCAAGCGCGGATTGCCCACATGGGCCGCGATAGTTTCATCCCACCAGAGCATGCCTTCGCGCTCCTCGCTGCGTAGATACTCCGCGACCAGTTCGTCCTTGGAGGCGAAATTGCGGTAGAAGCTCATCTTGTTGGTACCGGCTTCGCAGGCGATCGTGTCCACGCCGACGGCGCGAATGCCGTGGCGATAAAAGAGATCGCTGGCCGTTCGCATGATGCGATCACGCACGCACGACTTGGGCCCCGAAGAAATAACTTCTTCCTTTACAGACACTTGCGTCGTTTTCGGCAGGTTCATAGGATCGCTCCACTTGACAGGTGACTGACCGGTAAGTAACTTATCGATAAAGCGTTACTGACCGGTAACACACGTTGCATAGCATCGGGGTGTTTCAGCTGCAAGTCAAGTTCTCCCAAAAAGAGGGCTGTTTGGCCGGTGCAGCGTCAGTCCTGGGAATTCGAATATCCGATCGGAGTCGTACGTGCCGCTCAAGCAACTGAATCTTAGCAAGACGTCAATGTCTGTTTTACTCGCCCTCGCCGCGCTCGCAGCGGTTCTGCTGTTTTCCGTCACGGGGCACTCGCGCGCCAAGCCGCAGGCCGCGAGCAACACCGCCCTGCCCGCGGTGACGGTGGCCGAGGTGATCCACCGGCCGCTGCGCGAATGGCAGGAATTCAGCGGTCGCTTGCAGGCCGTGAATACGGTGGAAGTCCATCCGCGCGTCAGCGGCTTCATCGACCGCGTTGCCTTCACGGATGGCGCACGCGTCAAGAAAGGCCAACTTTTATTCCAGATCGACCCGCGACCGTTTCAGGCGGAAGTCGAGCGCCTGGCCGCAGAGCGCACCCGCAGCGTTTCAGACCTCGATCTCGCCAAGGCCAACCGCGCGCGCGCCGAGCGGCTGATCGGTGCGCACGCCATTTCACGTGAAGAGTACGAGCGACAGGTGGCGTCCGAAGCTTCAGCCCAGGGAGCCTTGGGCTCGATCGACGCCTCCCTGCAGGCAGCGCGTTTGAATCGCGAATTCACCGAAGTGCGCGCGCCGATCGACGGTCACGTGTCGCGCGCAATCATCACTGCCGGGAACCTCGTGACCAGTGCCAGTCTTCTGACCACGCTCGTTTCCGACGATCCGGTTTATGTCTACTTCGACGCCGATGAGCAGACTTATCTGCGCTACGCGAAGGCGAAGCACGATCAGCCGCGCACGCATGGCGCTGACTCCGACGTCTATATCGGGCTCGTTGATGAGAACGGCTACCCACATCCGGGGCAGCTGGACTTCATCGACAATCAGGTCGATGCGACCACGGGGACCATTCGTGCCCGCGCAGCGCTTGCAAACCCCGATGGCCGTTACACGCCGGGCCTGTTTGCGCGCGTGCGCCTCGTCGGCGGGGAAGATCATGAAAGTGTCTTGATCGAGGATCGTGCCGTGGGTACGGATCTGTCCAAGAAATACGTGCTGATGTTGACCAAGGAAAACCACATCGAGTACCGCCTCGTCGAACTCGGACCTGAAATCAACGGCCTGCGGGTTGTGACGCGCGGCCTCGCCCCGAAAGATCTCATCGTCGTCAACGGTCTGCAGCATGTGCGGCCCGGGCAGAGCGTCGCGCCCACGCGCGTCGCAATGCGCGATGCGGAGGGCGGCGGCTTGAGCCAAGTGGCGGCGCAGCCGGGCCCGGGACCGGCAAGTCCCGCACCGGCGGCCCCCGCACCAACGACGAGCCCCGTCGATGGGGTCTCGCGTCTCGCCCAGGCGGCCGTCGCCCTTCACGTGACTCGCTGAATCTCAGCCGACGTTAAGCGCAGGACCTGTTATGAAACTCTCGCAATTCTTCATCAGCCGCCCGATCTTTGCGGGCGTACTCTCGGCCCTCATTTTCCTGGCCGGTCTGATCGCCTTGCCCAAACTTCCGATCAGCGAATACCCGGAAGTTGTGCCGCCGACGGTGATTGTGAAGGCGACCTACCCGGGGGCCAACCCCAAGGTCATTGGTGAGACCGTCGCGAGCCCGCTCGAACAGTCGATCAACGGCGTCGAGGGGATGCTGTATCAATCCTCTCAAGCGACTGCCGACGGCGTGATGACCCTCACCATCACGTTCGCACTGAACACCGATATCGACAAGGCGCAGGTCCAAGTGCAGAACCGCGTCTCCCAGACGCTGCCCAAGCTCCCTGACGTCGTGCAACGCCTGGGTGTGGTCACCAACAAGGCCTCTCCGGACCTGACCTTGGTCGTGCACCTGGTCTCTCCGGACAATCGCTACGACACGTTGTACCTGTCGAACTACGCGCTGCTTCGTGTCAAGGACGAGCTCGCTCGCCTGGACGGCGTCGGCGATGTGCAAGTGTTCGGCGCCGGCCAGTTCTCCATGCGCATCTGGCTGGACCCGGAGAAGGTCGCGAGCCGCGGCCTCACGGCGGATGATGTCGTGAAGGCAATCCGCGAGCAGAACATACAGGTCGCCGCGGGCCAGCTCGGCGCACCGCCGCTGCCCAGCGCCACCGAGTTTCAGGTGGCGATCAATGCCAAGGGGCGCCTCACCACCGAGGAGGATTTTCGCAGCATCGTCATCAAGACCGGTGCCGCCGGTCAAGTCACACGCCTGAAGGATGTGGCGCGCGTCGAGCTCGGCGCCGACACCTATGCGCTGCGCTCTCTTCTCGACGGCAAGCCGGCAGCCGCGATTCCAATTTTTCAGCGCCCCGGCAGCAACTCGATCGCGATCTCCGAATTGGTGCGCGCGAAAATGCAGGAACTGCAGCGCGACTTTCCGCAGGGCGTCGAGTACCGAATCGTCTACGACCCCACCGTGTTCGTGCGCGGCTCCATTCATGCGGTGGTGCACACGCTGCTCGAAGCCATCCTGCTGGTGGTGTTGGTGGTGATCGTCTTTCTGCAGACCTGGCGTGCCTCCGTCATCCCATTGATCGCCGTGCCGGTGTCGCTGGTGGGCACTTTTGCGGTCATGCACCTCTTTGGATTCAGCTTGAACGCGTTGTCGCTGTTCGGCCTGGTGCTCGCGATCGGCATTGTCGTCGACGACGCCATCGTCGTGGTCGAAAATGTCGAGCGCAACATCACCAACGGCTTGAAGCCCATCGAGGCCACGCGGCAGGCGATGCGCGAGGTCACGGGGCCCATCATCGCCACGGCACTGGTGCTGTGCGCGGTGTTCGTGCCCACGGCATTCATCAGCGGCCTCACCGGCCAATTCTACAAGCAATTCGCCTTGACCATCGCCATCAGCACCGTGATCTCGGCGTTCAACTCGCTCACGCTATCGCCCGCGCTGTCCGCGCTGCTGCTCAAGGAACATGGGGCACCGCCCGATCGCCTGACGCGCATCCTCAATCGCTTGCTCGGCGGATTCTTCCGCCCGTTCAACAGATTCTTTGCGCGCTTCTCGGCACGCTACGTCGGCGGCGTGGGCCGCGTGGTGCGCGCCGGCGGCGTCGCACTCTTTATATATGCCGGCTTGATTGGGCTTACCTACCTGGGTTTTGCGCGAACTCCTACCGGGTTCATTCCGCCGCAGGACAAGCAGTATCTCGTGAGCTTCGCGCAGCTGCCCGATGCGGCGACGCTCGATCGCACCGAGGCGGTGATACACCGCATGGACGAGATAGCCTTGAAACAACCGGGGGTTGATCACGCAGTGTCGTTCCCCGGCCTCAGTATCAATGGATTCACGAACAGTCCGAATTCGGGGATCGTGTTCGTGACCTTGAAACCCTTTGAGGAGCGCAAGTCCAAGGATCAGTCCGCGGGCGCGATCGCCGCTGCGCTCAATCAGCAATACAGCGCGATACAGGAGGCCTTCATCGCCGTGTTCCCGCCGCCGCCCGTCAACGGCCTGGGCACCATCGGCGGGTTTCGCATGCAGATCGAGGATCGCGCGGGCTTGGGCTTCGAGGAACTCTACCGGCAGACGCAGAATTTGCTGGCCAAGGGCAATGAGAGCCCCGAGCTGCACGGCCTCTTCTCCAGCTACCAGGTCAACGTTCCGCAAGTCGATGCCGACGTGGATCGCGAGAAGGCGAAGTCGCAGGGCGTCTCGCTGCAGGAACTCTTTGACACCATGCAGGTGTACCTAGGCTCCTTGTACGTCAATGACTTCAACGCCTTCGGCCGCACCTATCCCGTGACGGCCCAGGCCGAACCCAATTTCCGGCTGCAGGCCGAAGATGTCGTGAAACTAAAGACCCGCAATGCCGCGGGCGACATGATCCCCCTGGGCTCCTTCGTGACCGTCAAGCGCTCTTCGGGTCCTGATCGCGTCATGCACTACAACTCCTATCCCACGGCAGAGATCAACGGCGGACCCAATATCGGCTTCAGTTCAGGCCAGGCACAGGCGGCCATGGAGCGGCTGGCGCGGCAAGAGCTGCCCAACGGCATGAGCTTCGAATGGACGGAGCTGACCTACCAGCAGATACTCGCCGGCAACACCGCGATACTCGTTTTCCCGTTGGTGGTGCTGCTCGTGTTCCTGGTGCTCGCGGCGCAGTACGAGAGCTTGAGCCTGCCGCTCGCGGTCATCCTGATCATGCCCATGGTGCTTTTGTCGGCCATCACCGGTGTTCAGTTGACGCACGGCGACAGTAATATTTTCACGCAGATCGGCTTGATCGTGCTGGTGGGTCTCGCCAGCAAGAACGCAATTCTCATCGTGGAATTCGCGAGAGACCAAGAACTCGAAGGCGTCCCGCCGCTGCAGGCTGCGCTCAACGCTGCACGCCTCAGGCTGCGTCCGATCTTGATGACTTCACTCGCCTTCATCATGGGCGTGGTGCCGCTCGTCATTTCGACGGGCGCGGGCGCGGAGATGCGTCACGCCATGGGCATCGCTGTGTTCTCCGGGATGCTGGGTGTAACCGTTTTCGGGCTCATCCTGACACCGTTGTTCTACGTCCTGGTTCGCAAATTCTCGCAGCGCGCACGCGCCGCCAAGACGCCCACCGCTGCACCGGTGCTCCTCGACCTGAGCGATGAAACGGGTTGATCGGCGCCATTGATGAAGGAACTGATAATGAAAAATATGTCTGCCATTGCCTTAGGGACGCTGCTCTTGAGCGCATGCGCTGTCGGCCCCAATTATCGCGCGCCGCAGACCGCGCCGGCGGTCGTGCGCAACGCGCAGTCGGCCGCGTTTGTCGCGCAGACGCCGGAGGCACTGTGGTGGCAGGGGTTTGATGACAGCGAGCTCGATACCCTGGTGCGCCGCGCGCTGGCGGCGAATTTGGATCTGCGCTCCGCGTACGATCGAGTCAGAGCTGCCCGCGCGGTTTTCGTCGAGAGGAACCTCGATTACGCGCCGCACGTACAGTTGGACGGCACGTACTCGCATTTCGATGAGCAGCAGCCCGGATTCGGCCCCGGCCGCATCAATGCGCAGAGCGACAGTTTGGGATTTGATGCCGCTTGGGAAATCGATTTATTCGGCCATGTGCGCCGCTCGGTCGAGGCCGCGCGCGACGACTTGGGCGCCGAACGTGCCAACTATCAAGATGCGCAAGTTACCGTCGCCGCCGAGGTTGCGCGCAATTACTTTGAGCTTCGCGGTGCGCAGAAGCGTCTTGCCGTGGGGCGAGAAAACCTGGCCACCGAACATCAGACCCTCGAGCTCACGCAACTGCTTGATGAGACAGGCCGTGGCTCGGAACTTGATGTTCAGCGCAGCCGCGCACGCCTCAGCGCCACTGAGGCGACGATTCCGCCGCTCGAGGCCGCCGAGAAGCAGGCGGGCTATCGGCTGGCTGTGCTGATTGCTGAACGGCCGGGTCAACTGGATGAGGAGCTTCGCCCGGCGGCGGTTGCCACTTACGCCAAAGCACTTCCCATCGGCGACTCCGCCGAGCTGCTGCGTCGCCGACCCGATGTTCGCGCCGCAGAGCGCCAGCTCGCCGCTGCAACAGCCCGGGTCGGGGTGGCGACGGCCGATCTTTTTCCCCGCGTCAATGTGACGGGTTTCGTTGGATTCCTCTCAGGGGACGTCGGCAGGCTGTTCGGCACCGGCGCCAACGACAACGCCCGCGCGTGGTCCATCACCCCGACGGTAAGCTGGGCCGCATTCGATTTTGGCTCCGTGCGTGCGCGGTTGCGCGCCAGTCAAGCGCAATCCGACGCCGCGGCAGCGAATTACGAGAAAGTCGTGCTGCTGGCGCTCGAGGATACTGAAAACAGTTTCGTCGCCTACAGCTCGCGGCAAACGCAACTGAAGAGCCTGAACGAGCAAGCTCAAGCCTCGCGGCGCGCCGCGGAGCTCGCCGAAATTCAATATCGTGAGGGCGTCGCGGATTTCCTGGTGCTGCTGGACGCGCAGCGCACGCAGCTCGACGCAGAGGATTCCGTGGCTCAGGCCGAGACCGCGGTGAATGTCTCGGTCGTCGCCATCTACAAAGCCCTCGGAGGCGTCGGTCAGCCGCTGAGCGGTGAGGCGGCGGTGAGGGTGGCACGAATACCATGAGAGCGTGCATCGGCACCGCCATGGGCCCGTACTGGGGAAACGTCGTTCAGGCCATGGATGTCATCGCGACGATCAGCGCGCTCGGTGCGGTCGGCGGACTGCCCGCGCTTGTCACTGCCGTCACACATTATGCTCGCCGCGCATTGCGCGACAAGGAGTGAATTCCCGTGCAACAACGACACATGATTGCGGCCTTGCTCAGCGCGGCGAGTTTGCTTCTGCTGGGGTGTTCGCCGCTCGTCATTCGGGATGCGAAGCCGCCGGCCCAAAGCGATGCGCCGAATGCAATACGCACGCTGGGCGCTGACCGGCGGTTCTCGACCCTGTCTGCGCAAAGCGTTGCGCAGCGCCTTCATGCATTGCGCGCGGATGAACCGCTCAACATTCTGGCACTCACCGGGGGCGGCGCCGACGGCGCATTTGGCGCCGGTGCACTGGTCGGCCTCACGCGCTCAGGAATACGGCCGCAGTTCTCCGTAGTGACCGGCGTGAGCGCCGGCGCCCTGATCGCTCCCTATGCCTTTCTGGGCCCGGATTGGGACCAGCAGCTCATCGAGATCTACACCACGGGAAGCGCGGAACACTTGCTGCAGTCCCGCGGTTTGGGAGCGCTGTTTGGCTCGAGCATCTATCGGGGCACGCCGCTGAAAGAACTGGTTGACCGGTACGCCACCGACGCCTTGATTCAAGCAGTGGCGCGCGAGGCGGCCACGGGACGGCTGCTGCTCGTGGCCACCACCGATGTTGGCACCGGAGAGCCCGTGGTGTGGGACTTGGGATCGATTGCCATGAACGGCGGCCCTGGTGCACGAGCGCTGTTTCGAGATGTCTTGGTGGCCTCCGCCAGTGTGCCCGGGATGTTTCCGCCGGTCGTCATTCACGTGCAAGAGCAAGGAGCACTGTACGACGAGGTCCATGTCGACGGGACCATTACGGTGCCGTTCTTCGTGCCCCTGCCATTGTCGCGCAGCGCGGCGGTGTACGTCATCGTTGATGGGCGGTTGAGCGAAGCGCCTCTGCCGATACGGCTGCGAACCAGGGCTATTGTGTCGCGCAGCGTTGCCGCGGGGCTGAACCACATGCTGAGGACCACGCTTGAACTGACCGCGGCCAACGCAGAGCTGCAGGGCGCGAGGTTCCAGTACACGGCGATTCCGATCACCTACCCGACGGCTGAGCCGTTTGATTTCCGTGCCGAAACCGTGCGTTCGCTGTTCCGGTACGGCTATGAATGCGCTCAATCGGGCCAACTATGGATCCCTTATGACGAGTCCAAGGGGCGCTTGGTTTCGCGCTGAACTTTGCCGGCCGGCTCACGTTGCCGGCGACTCAGATTCGAATTCAGCCGCCGGCGGATGGCCGAGCGGCAATGTGAAATTCACGGTCGCCCCGCCGCCGGGTCTGTTGAACCCCATGATCTTCCCCCCGTGCGAGTCGATGATGGCGCGGCAGATCGCGAGGCCCAAGCCGACGCCCGGCGTGGCCGATTCACGATGACCGCGGGCAAATTTCTCGAACACCGCATCCTCACGGCCGGGCGGCAGCCCTGGGCCATTGTCGGAAACCGAGATGCTCAGTTGATCGGCGAGAACCTCGGCGGAGACGGTCACGGTACTTCCTGCAGGCGTGTACTTCGCCGCATTTTCGAGCAGGTTTACCAGCACACGCTCGATCAACAGCGCATCGAATCGCACCAGCGGCAAGTCGCGAGGCAGGCGTATCTCGACGTGGTGTTGTTTCAAAATGCTGCGGGTGGCCTCGAGTGCCGTACCGACCACTTCTTCAAGCGGTTGCCACTCGAGATTCAGCTTCACTCCGCCACTCTCGATGCGCGCCATGTCGAGCAGGTTGCTCACGAGCGCACTCATGCGATGCGCCTCCTCGGTGATCGCCTCGGCGGTTTCTCGTTGCGCCGTCGACAATTCAGGTTTCGTAAGGCATAAGGACTCCGCCAGGCCGACCAAGACCGTGAGCGGCGTGCGCAAATCATGCGAAAGTGCGGCGAGCAACGAGTTGCGCAAGCGCTCTGATTCCATGCTGACCAGAGCACCCTGTGCCACGCCGACATAGTGCACGCGCTCGAGTGCGATTGCGATCAGCGCGGCAAATGTATCGAGCAGCTGCCTTTGCTCCGGAATGCGCAGCAGCCTGCGATTGTGCGCCTTCACCGCGAGTACGCCGCGGGCACGGGTCGGCGCGCGCAGCGGGATATATAGAACCTCGCTGCCGGGCAGTGTATCGGTGCTGAACCCCGCAGGCTGGCCACGATCGAACGCCCATTGAGCAATCCCAATCTCGATGGCGAGCGGTTTGTCGGCGGAATTCGGGCGCACGCCGGGTGTTGGCATGACGATTTGCCCGCTCGCGTCGGGCAGCAATATGGCAACGGTTGCGCGAAAGGTTCTCTCGACGGACTCGCGGCTGATCTTGATCACTTCATCGATTCGCATGGCGCCCGACAAGTCACGGGCGATCTCGTAAAGCGATCCGGCGCGCTCCTCACGGTGCGAGGCGACGCGCGCCTGGAACCGCAGGCCTGCCGTGAGCTGCCCGGCAATGAGTCCGACCGCCAGCATGATGAAAAACGTCAGCAAGTACTGAACGTCGCTCACGGCGAACGAAAACCGCGGCGGCACGAAGAAGAAATCAAAGGCGGCCACATTCAACACAGCGGATAGCGCCGCGGGCCCCCGTCCGAATCGAACCCCTACCAGCACGACGGCCAGGATGAAGATCGCCACGATGTTCGAGCGATCAAAATGCGCCGCAAGCGGCATCGATCCTGCGGTTACTGCAATGCAGGCGAGCGTGGCCCATAGGTAGCGCAGCTTTTTCGCTCGTCGACGATCATTCAGTTCATGGCCGACATCGCCATGGAATGACGCCGCGTTTCTCGCAGAATCGCTTTGCGCGGTGTCTTGAGTGCGGCCAATCTCGATCAAGTCAATGTCCGGCGCCAGCAAGGCCAGTTTTTGCCCGCTGGACCTTTGCCAGGGCCACAGATTTCTGGCGGGATTGCGGCCAATCACGAGCTTCGAGAAGTTGTGACTGCGCGCGTAGGCCACGACGCTCTCAGCCACTTGTGCGTTCGCAATCACGGCGGTAGTTGCGCCGAGTTCCTGGGCCAGGCTCAAGGTCGCCAAAATTCGTTCGCGCCGCGCCGACGAGAGGCGCTGTAATGCGGGAGTTTCGACATAGATGGCGTGCCAATCGGCATTCAGTTGACTTGCCAGACGCGCAGCGGCGCGCACCACGCGCTCGGCCCCGGGGTCGGGTCCGACACACGTGAGCAGTGCCGTGGCGGTTTTCCACACCGAGTCGATGGCCCGGTCTGCCCGGTAGGCTTGGACATCCCCTTCGACCCGGTCCGCAGTGCGTCGCAGCGCGAGTTCGCGCAGCGCCATGAGGTTGCCCTTACGAAAAAAGTTATGCGCAGCGTGTTCCGCCTGCGCCTCCACGTACACCTTGCCGGCTTTCAATCGCGCCAGCAGTTCCTCCGCGGGGATGTCGACTAAAACCACCTCATCGGCCGCATCGAACACCGTATCCGGAACGGTCTCCCAGACGCGCACCTGGGTAATGCCGCCCACCACATCGTTCAGACTCTCCAGATGCTGAACATTCAACGTGCTGAAGACATCGATACCGGCTCCCAGCAGTTCCTCCACATCTTGCCAGCGCTTAGGATGCCGTGAGCCCTGCACATTCGAGTGCGCGAGTTCATCCACCAAAATCAGCGCCGGCTGGCGCTCGAGCGCGGCGTCGATGTCAAATTCGAGCAGCTCATTTCCCCGGTAGGGAATTACCTTGCGCGGCAGGGCTTCCAGACCTTCGAGCTGTGCGGCGGTTTCGGGGCGGCCATGAGTCTCGGCCACACCCACCACCACATCGCGACCGTCCTCCTTGAGCTTTCTGGCCGCCACCAGCATGGCGTAAGTCTTACCGACGCCCGCGGAAGATCCGAAGTAGATACGCAATTTCCCGCGTCGCGACTGCGCTTCTTGCTGCTGGACTTTTGCCAGCAGCAGGTCAGGATCCGGGCGCGGGGCTCTGGTATTCAAGATCAATGGTTAAGGCGCGCCATCCAAGCTCAAATTGAGCATCAGTACGTTGACACGCGCTTCGCCGAAGATGCCCCACTGCGGACCTTGGACCCGTGCGAGTACCCTCTCCCGCAATTTTACCGGATCAATGTGCCGTGCCCACGCCACGCGCGTCACTTGATAAAGCGCGGCCGCCGGGCTGATATCAGGATCGAGCCCGCTGGCAGAGGCGGTGACGAGGTCCACCGGAATGGGCAGCATATTATCCGGATCAGCCGCCTTCAAGGCGTCGATCCGCGCCTTGACCGCTTCAATCAATGCAGGGTTCGTCGGTCCGAAGTTTGATCCACCGGAGGCACTCGCATTGTTCGCCATGGGCGAAGTGGCGGACAGCCTTCCCCAAAAGTATTTGGGATCTTGGAAGGACTGAGAAATCAACGTGGAGCCCACCACTTTGTCATCCCGCTTCACCAAGCTGCCGGAAACCTGGTTTGGAAATGCTATTTTTCCAATGCCCGTTACGAGCAACGGATAGACCACACCCGTGAGCACCGTCAGTAGAGCGAACAAGACCAACAAAGGCCGTAGCATCGTTTTCATAGCGCCTTACCTCTAGACCAGCCGCAGCGTCGTCAGCGCCATGTCAATGAGCTTGATTCCGGCAAACGGCACGACGATGCCGCCCACGCCGTAAATCAACAAATTGCGCCGGAGCAATGCCGCGGCGCCCAAGGCACGGTACTTGACGCCCTTGAGCGCCAGCGGGATCAGCGCCACGATGATCAATGCGTTAAAGATAACTGCGGAAAGAATGGCCGAGTTCGGGCTCGTCAGGCGCATCACATCGAGCGCGGCCAACTGAGGATAGGTGGTCGCGAAAGCGGCAGGGATAATGGCGAAGTATTTCGCCACATCATTGGCGATTGAAAAGGTCGTGAGTGAGCCTCGCGTGATCAACAGCTGCTTGCCCACTTCGACGATCTCGATCAGTTTGGTGGGATTGGAGTCGAGGTCGACCATGTTGCCCGCCTCTTTCGCCGCTTGAGTGCCGGTGTTCATGGCGACGGCGACATCCGCCTGGGCCAATGCGGGCGCGTCGTTGGTGCCATCGCCCGTCATGGCCACGAGCCGCCCTTCGGTCTGATACTGACGGATGAGCTTCAGTTTGGCCTCTGGGGTTGCCTCGGCGAGAAAATCATCCACTCCCGCTTCGGCCGCGATGGCCGCCGCCGTCAAGCGGTTATCCCCCGTGATCATCACGGTGCGGATCCCCATGCGGCGCAGTTCACCGAAACGCTCCTTGATTCCCCCCTTGACGATGTCTTTCAGCTCCACGACACCCAAGACACGGCCGCCGTCGCTCACCACCAGCGGGGTACTGCCTTTGCGGGCAACCTCGTCGACGGATTGGGCCACTTTCGCGGGAAATGTGAATCCTTGCAGCTCGATGTAATGGCGCACCGCCTGAGCTGCACCTTTGCGGATCTCCCGAGTACCCAGATTGACCCCGCTCATTCGCGTCTGCGCCGAAAACGCCACAAAGGTCGCGTCAAGCTGCCCCAGATTTCTTTCCCGCAGATTGAAGCGCTGCTTGGCCAGCACAACGATGCTGCGGCCCTCCGGCGTTTCGTCCGCAAGCGAACTCAACTGCGCCGCGTCGGCGAGCTGTTGTTCGGTCACACCTTCGGCCGGTATGAACGCTGCTGCCTGGCGATTGCCCAAGGTAATGGTGCCCGTCTTGTCGAGGAGCAGCACATCCACGTCACCCGCAGCTTCCACCGCACGCCCCGATGTCGCGATGACATTGGAGGCCATCATGCGGCTCATGCCTGCGACGCCGATGGCTGACAACAGCCCGCCAATGGTGGTTGGAATCAGGCACACCAGCAGGGCCACCAACACCGTGATCGTGACCGGCGCGCCCAATTTCGCGACGGCCACACTGAACAGCGAGAAAGGCAACAGCGTTGCAGTCGCCAGTAAGAACACCAACGTCAGCGCAATGAGCAAAATCGTCAAGGCAATTTCATTCGGCGTCTTCTGCCGCTTGGCGCCTTCGACCATCGCGATCATCCGATCGATGAAGGCCTCGCCGGGGTTGACGCCTACGCGAACGATCAACCAGTCGGAAAGCACCCGTGTGCCGCCTGTCACGGCGGAGAAGTCGCCGCCTGATTCGCGCACCACAGGAGCCGACTCGCCGGTGATCGCGCTTTCATCCACCGACGCGACACCCTCCACCACCTCACCGTCCGCCGGGATGACGTTGCCGAACTCGACCAGAAAGAAATCGCCTTTCCGCAGCTCCGTGGCCGGCACCGGCGTCCAATTCGATCCGTATTTCGGCACCTGTAATTTTTTCGCCGTCGTCGTTTGCTTCAGGCCTCGCAAAGATGCCGCCTGTGCCCGGCTGCGGCCTTCGGCCAACGCCTCGGCGAAATTGGCAAACAACACGGTAAACCACAGCCATGCAGCGATCGCAAAGATAAAGCCCGTGGGCGCCTCGCCCTGTCCGCGCAGAGCTTGGAAAAATAAAATCGTCGTCAAAATACTGCCGACATACACCACGAACATCACGGGGTTGCGCAGCTGTGTCAAAGGCGCGAGTTTGCGAAACGAATCGGCCACCGCCGGCCCGATGAGCTTTGAATCAAACAGGCGCAAGGATTTACGAACCACGATTTTTAATTTCCTTCAATGAATCGCGTATAGCTGCAGATGCTCGATAACCGGCCCGAGCGCGAGCGCCGGCACATAGGTCAATGCACCGACCAGCACAACCGTGCCGACCAGCAGCGCGACGAATAGAGGTCCGTGGGTCGGCAGGGTGCCGGCCGTAGGTTCAATGCGCTTCTTTTTTGCCAGCGAGCCGGCGATCGCCAGCACCGGCACGATGAAAGCGAAGCGCCCGAACCACATCACCACTGCCAGGAGCGAATTGTAGAAAGGCGTATTGGCAGACAAGCCCGCGAAAGCACTGCCATTGTTATTGGCAGCCGAGGAGAGCGCGTACAAGACTTCCGAGAATCCATGCGCTCCAGGATTGAAGATACCGAGCCGCCCCGATTCCGTCATGACTGCAATCGCGGCGCCGACCAGTACCAAGAACGGCGTCACCAGAATCACGATCGCCGTCATTTTCATTTGGAAGGACTCGATCTTTTTGCCGATGTACTCGGGCGTGCGTCCTATCATGAGCCCCGCAATGAATACGGCCATGATGGCAAAGATCAACATGCCGTAAAGGCCGGATCCGACGCCGCCGAATACCACTTCCCCGAGTTGGATCAGCCACATCGGTACGAGCCCGCCCAGAGGCGTGAGGGAATCGTGCACGGCGTTGATGGCGCCGCAAGACGCCGCTGTCGTAATCGTTGCAAACAACGCCGAGGCAACGATGCCGAAGCGCGTCTCTTTGCCTTCCATGTTGCCGCCCGCTTGCAGTGCGCTATGGGTCTGGTCGACCCCGAGTGCGGCAATGGCAGGATTGCCCTGTTGCTCGGCCCATGTTGCGATCACGGCCATGAAGAGAAAAATCACCGTCATGGCGCCGAGGACGGCCCAGCCCTGTCGAGAATCCCCGACCATGCGTCCGAACGCAAAACACAGGGCCGCAGGAATCAAAAACATCGCGAGCATCTGGAAAAAATTACTGAGCGGAGTCGGGTTCTCGAAGGGATGCGAGGAATTCGCGTTGAAGAATCCGCCGCCGTTGGTGCCCAACATTTTGATGGCTTCTTGCGAGGCCACCGGACCCATCGCCAGGGACTGTGTTTGGGTGGTGAGCGATTCGGTCACGGGATTGCCTTGGGCATCCTTGAGCGGCACGCCGCTCGCATCGAGTTTCGGGTTCGCGTAGGTGAGGCTTTCCAGGGTGGTGGCCTGCTTGTAGGCGTCGAAGTTCTGAATGACGCCCTGCCCCATGAACACGACCGCTAAAATGGTCGATAGCGGCAGAAGAATGTAGATGGTGCTGCGGGTCATATCGACCCAAAAGTTGCCGATTCCCTCAGCTGAGCGGAGCGCGAAGCCGCGTATCAAGGCAAACGCCACCGAGATGCCGGTGGCGGCGGAGAGGAAATTTTGCACCGCGAATGCAACCATTTGCGTGAAATAGCTCATGGTCGATTCGCCGCCGTATCCCTGCCAGTTCGTATTGGTCACGAAACTCACGGCCGAATTGAAAGACGAATCCGGCGAGACGTTGACGAAGGCTTGAGGATTCAATGGCAGCCAGAATTGCAAGCGCTGTATGGCGAAAACCACGAGCGCACCGAGCGCATTGAAGAGCAGCAGCGCAATCGCATACTGCGTCCATGACATGTCCCTGCGCGAGTTCACTCCGGCCGCGCGGTATAGCAATCGCTCCACGCTCCCGGCCACCCCGCGAATCGCAGCGGCGTCCGCGATTCTGGCAATGTATATCGCGAGCGGATAGGCGATCGCGATCAGGACAATCACGAACAGGCCAATCGTAAGCCCTGCCTGTGCGGTCATCTATAGATCCTCAGCGCGAAATAGCGCAACCACTAAATAGATGAGCAGGGCAAGCGCAACGGCGCCGCTCAACGCATACGCCCAAGTCATTTCTTGCGTTCCAGCGCCGCGCAGCCGGCGACCAGCGCCAGCGTGAACAGCAAGAATCCGACCATGATCAACACGTAAACGATATCCACCGCTTGCCTCCGTCGATGCCAACCATGCGCAACGTTAGAACTTGACCATCACCCCGGCGCCGATGACGACTTCACGGGTGCGAAGATCCGGGAACCAGTCAGCCGCGCTGCAGTTGCCGGTGGCGGCATCGGATCCACCGCCGACGCAACTGGCCGGCGCGCCGTTATTGCCGCCGGGAGGCGTCACGCCGCCGGATCCGGACCAGTACGGCACACTCGAGTGCCGGAACGTCGCTTCGGTCCACCAGGTAATCCATTCCTTCGGCATGTATTGCAGATTGAGCTGCGTGTCCCATTGATAGAGCTTTTGTCCGGGCTGCTGCGTGAAGTAAGGCGAACCGGTTGCGGCCGTCGCGCCGTTGATCGGCGGGGTGAGAGCCAGATAACGGCCCGGGTTGTTCATGAAGCCGCCGCCAAGGGTTACGGCATACAGGTCGTTGTGAAACCAAGCGCGGTTATAAAGCATCATGCCGAAAAAGTTGTCCTTGTTCGGTCCGTGCGTACAGTTGATGCCGCCGCCGTACTGGCAACCGATATCGACCGTATAACTGAACGCCATCTTCGACAGCCCGTCGCCGCCCATGCCCTTCGCATCGTAGTATTTCACCAGGACGCTGGCGTCCTCGTGGATACGTTTTACCTTCGAGTAATCTACGGGTGGCCCCGCCCCCACGAACGATCCGGCCGAGGCACTCAGGTTTCCGCCGTTTTGCGGCTGGCACATCGAGTCGACGGTCCCGCGGCCGGGGTCGCCGCTGGTTTGGCAGTTCAAATTATCTTGACCGATGGAGTAGCTGTTGGAGACCAACTTCAATGAGTCGTTGGGCATCCACAGTATTTGGCCGCCGAAGCCCGGCTTGCTGTTGAACTTGGCATAGGATTGCCAGCCGTTGATGATCCAGGGCTCAATTTTCAAATTCTGGGTCGGCCACCACTGGACGCGAAGACCGTTGAAGAACCAGGGTGTATTGGATGATACGAACGACGGCTGGTAGGTCCAGTTATCGAAGTTGTAGTAGCTGAACAAGCCGATGTACGACACGAAAACACCCGCGTCGACATTCAGGCCGTGGCTGACGTCGAAGTGATACCCGGCATTCGCCTCGGAGAAGTATCGGTACGCATCTTGCAAATCCCATTGGCCCACCGCGGAGCTCGCATCGTTGCGCGGCGTGGTGGTCGCGAACATGCCGAACATCGACAGAAAGCGGGCTCGCACATTGTCCCAGTGGAAATCACCGCCCAGGCTCACCTGTTCGATCTGAAACTCGCCGGACCGGAATTCCTCGGTGGATCCCACGATGGTGTGGTCGTGCGGATGATTCAGGCTTTGCAGATAGTTCACGTCCAAACGGATTTCGGGCGTGAAGAACTTGGTGTCGAACACCGGCGCTTTTTCACGCGAGGTGCCATTCATCCAGCCCACATAGCCGATGTCGGCCCACGGGGTCTTCGTGTCGTTTTCGGGCGCAGGATCCGGCGCCTGCAGTGCCTCGGGCACGGTCGGACCAGGCGCAGAAGCCGGCGCGAGTGCGAGCGCGGGTGCCGGCGCTGACCTGCCCGGAACATTCATGACGATGTCGCGTCGCGCCGGCTTGCCGGCGGTCACATTGACAGCGGGCAATACCACGTCCGGAAACCCGTCCACCGCTGTGGTCAGGGACCACGAACCCGGAATAGCGTCGGCAAACGAGTAGACGCCATCGCTGCCGGTTATCGTGGAGCGAATACCGCCCCCGGCGCGCACGGCTGTGACGGTCGCCCCGGCGATCGGAGCCTTCGCCGCATTGGTCACGACACCGACGATGGTCCCTGCTGCAGTTGCGTTGCTCGGCGCACTGAGCTCGTCCGCGGAGGCGAGCGGCGCCACGAGCACCATTGAGACGATCGACAAGACCAATGCTTTCAGAGCGTTATTTGCTTTCATAATCGCGATTCCTTCTCATCCTCTTTCTTTCCACGGTTCAACTAACGCGCCGCAGCACGGCGCAGATTTGTCGGCGCTCACTCTAGAGAGCCCGATGTAAAAACACTGTTGCATTCGGTGTACGCGCCGTAAAAACGGCGTAAAAATGGCGGGGAGTCGCTCAGGCCAATCCGCTTCAGTCTCTCGGTTGCTGCACCAATCGGTAGCCCACCGCCGTCTCCGTCAAGATGTGCCGGGGCTGAGCGGGATCGGACTCCACCTTGTGACGCAAATGGCCCATGTACACCCGCAAGTAATGGCCATCTTCGACGTGCGCCCGCCCCCACACTTCGCTCAAAATTTGGCGGTGCGTTAACACCTTGCCTTCATTGGCCGCCAAGAAGCACAGCAAGCGATACTCAATCGGCGTCAGGTGAATCAAATTCCCATTCTTTCGCACCGTGCGCGTATCTCTATCGAGACTGACATCGCCAAAATTGAAGATCGTCGGCAAAGTGACTCCCGCATCCCGGTGCCGGCGCGAAGCGGCGCGCACGCGGGCCAATAGCTCGCCGACGCCGAAGGGCTTCGTCAGGTAGTCATCGGCGCCTGCGTCCAATGCGCTGATTTTGTCGTGCTCGCTGACGCGAGCCGACAGAACCAGTACCGGCGTGTTGGACCAGCCGCGCATATCGCGCAGAAAATCCATTCCGTCGCCATCGGGCAATCCAAGATCTAGAATGACGAGATCGGGCTTGCGAACGCTCGCCTCCGTTAAGCCCTGCCGCATCGTCTCGGCTTCGTGCACCATCCAGCCTTCTCTCTCCAAAGCGGTCCGGACAAAGCGCCGAATCTGCCGTTCATCCTCGACCAGAAGCGCAATGCTGGGATCGGCCATCACCTAGACTAGAGCGGACGGGCGTAAAATTGCCGTCGGATCGCCCTTGAGATCTGTAAAAAAACTGTAAATGTGGTCGGGGCGACCGCAGGGTTCGGCAATTGATTTTCGCAACAAGTCGCGTCCGAGCCGCGTCATGCCGGATGTGTTGGGCGCCCTGCCGGTCAGATCGGCCGCTAGATTGGCGTGCCCGACGGCCGCCAGGACTACCAACCCCAGAATGATTTGTCGCACGCGGCGTGCCCAGTTGCTCATGATCACTAAGGTAGCCGGGAAGGCCGTAAAAAATCCGTTGCATTCGTTGCTCGGTCTGTAAAAACGCCGCAAAATTTGGCCGGCCAACGATCGCATGTCGTCCACCGGCGGACTCCCATCGCGGCCAAGGCTCAACTTTTGGTGGAAACTTCCTCCGGCTTGCTGGTTGCGCTCGTGCCTTTGACTCGATCGTCCCCCTGCCCTTCGCGCTTCACCGCGTTCGCGACACCGGCGCCGTACGCTGGATCGCACTTGGCGAATAATGCAATCTGTCTACGCTTGATCTGCTCGGGCACACCTTGCATGGCCGCGGCGATGTTGCTGAACAGGCGCTGCCGCTGCTCGGTGCTGAACAAGCGGAATAGATTGCCCGGCTGCGTAAAGTCGTCATTGCCTTCGCGGTGGTTGTAGCGGTCGGCATCCCCGTGCAACGGCAGGGCCGGTTCGGCGAAGCGCTTGTCCTCTTTCGGGCCGTTGAAGGAGTTGGGCTCGTAGTAGGCGTCCGGGTTTTTCGCGTTGTTGTCGAAGAAGCGCATCGGCCCGTCCTTGTGGTAGTGGTGCACGGGGCAGCGCGGCGCGTTCACCGGCAGCGCCTCATAGTGCGTACCCAATCGGTAACGGTGTGCATCGGCATAGCTGAACACGCGTGCCTGCAGCATCTTGTCCGGCGAGAAGCCGATGCCGGGCACGATATTGGAGGGGGCGAATGCGGCCTGTTCGATCTCAGCAAAATAATTATCCGGATTGCGGTTCAACTCCAGGATGCCGACGTCGATCACCGGGAAATCGCCGTGCGGCCAGACCTTGGTGAGATCGAACGGATTCCAGCCGGTGCGCTCGGACCATGCTTGCGCCTGTGCGTCGGTCATGATCTGCACTTGCATTTTCCACTTGGGAAGGTCGCCTGCTTCGATGGCGCCGAACAGGTCTTCCTGTGTTGATTCGCGCGTCCGCCCGACCACCTCGGATGCCTGAGCATTGGTCCAATGCCGGTGGCCCTGCTGGGTCTTGAAGTGGAACTTCACCCACACGCGCTCACCGGCCGCATTGATCAGACTGTAAGTGTGCGAGCCGTAGCCATTGACGTGGCGCACGCTGGTCGGCAGCCCGCGGTCGGACATCAGAATCGTCACTTGGTGCAGGCTTTCGGGCGACAGCGACCAGAAGTCCCACATCGCCGTCGGCGAGCGCAGGTTGGTCTTCGGGTGGCGTTTTTGGGTATGGATGAAATCGGGGAACTTGTACGGGTCGCGCACGAAAAACACCGGCGTATTGTTGCCCACCAGATCCCAGTTACCCTCCTCGGTGTAGAACTTGATTGCGAAGCCGCGCACGTCGCGCTCGGCATCCGCAGCACCGAGTTCTCCGGCGACGGTCGAGAAGCGCAGGATCAAGGGCGTCTTGGCGCCCAGCTGCAGCACCTTGGCCTTGGTGTACGTCGAGACATCACCGGTAATCGTCAGCGTGCCGTAGGCACCCCAGCCCTTGGCATGCACCGGCCGCTCCGGAATGCGCTCGCGATTCTGATGCGCCAACTTCTCGATCAACTGATAATCCTGCAGCAGCAAGGGCCCCCGCGGCCCGGCACTGAGCGAATTCTGATTGTCGGCAATCGGATTGCCGGCGCTGGTAGTCAGCTGATCGGCGTTTCTCTTGGAGGCGCTGTCGGTTGGATTGCTCATGGTAGGTTCCGGTGATGAGTGTTGACCTACCATAGGCTATCGCCTAGACGCGTGGAAATTGATTGATCAGATGATATTGATAGATGCCGTCTATCCCGTTCGCCCGCCTTTGTCGGCGATGCCGCGCAAAGCGGCGGTGCCGCCGGCATCGGTCAATGCCTGCGTTACACCGCCGCTGATGCCGGTGGCGCCGGTAAATGGATTGAGAGGATCTTGGTGGAATTAAGCCGGTCAGGATGTAGGGAGACTGTGACACCTCCAGCCGATGAGAGGTCGTTCCAGTGTTCCTGCGCAAATACCGGCTACGTCACGCGAAAGGCATCCAAATGCACTAACGCCTCTGCGCGCTTGCCCCATCGCGGCCATGGCGGCGAGGCTTTCCTGTTGGCCCGTCATGAGATTTGCGATGATTGGCACCGGCACCCATGAAAGTCTGGGGCGCAGTGTCCATCGGCCTCTTTTCCCAGCAGCGCATGAATCTGCCGCGCAAACCGTCGTGCAAGTCCGGCGCTACCGCACCGATCCGGATCCACTCGAGCGCCATCGCGTTCCATTCCCCGGCATCGGCGCTGACCCCCTGACCCATTCCCTGCATCAGTCTTTGCACCTGATGCTCTCGGCGCAGCGCCTCATCTTCAGCCGGCGTGGATATCTCGCTTCGTATCTCGCCGCGAACGCACAAGAGTCTCAACGCCCTCTCGCGGGCCCCCAAGTCGACATCGGCGCTGGAGCCGGACTGCGCCAAGGAGTCCTGGATCGCTTTGAGCCCCTCTTTTGGCCATTGACGAACACCCGCGATGAAACTCTCCGCGGATTGCTTCAGTATTTCTCGATCGGACGACTCGGCACCTCGCAACACCGCCCACTCATAGGCGGCTACGCTTCGAGAGGCCTCGAACAAACTCGTGAACGACTGTTCCGCATCGCGCAAGTCCTGTTGGGCCACTCGCGCCTTGCACAAATCGATGGCGCGTTCGAACCGATCGTGCAGCCCACGAGCCTCAGTCCTCGGCATTTCATCGAGCGCATCAAACGCGCTGCGCCACTCAGGTATTTTCGCTGCCCCTTCCAGCAGGGGAACCCCGGATGATGCGGCGACGCGCTCGGCCTCTTCGCACAATGCCGCGGCCTTGAGTTTGTTGGCTTCGAGCCCCGCGGTGTATTCCGTGAAAGCCTGCTGCCGTTTTTGATAGACCGAGTCGCACACCTCGCGAAATTCATTCCACAGAGATTGGCTTTGAGCGGCCGGCGCAGGACCGGTTTCCTTCCAAAGGGCTTGCAGCCGTTTCACGGCGTCGATGGCTTCACGGCTATCCTCTTGAGTAAGCAAATGACGGGCGCGTTTGATCAATGATTGCTTATCCGCCACGTTGCGCTCATGCCAAGCGTCGAGCTTGGCCTGCAATCGCCTCATCGCTCCCTCGAATTCTTCTTGAGCCGCACGGCCGGCTTCGCGATCCACCGGAAAATACCGACGCCATTCCTTCGGCGCGTCATTTAAAACGTCAGCCAGCAGGCGCCAGTCAGGATTGTCCCCGTTCTGCGTTGCCTCAAAAGCGATCAATCGCTCGAGCACCGTCTTGCGTTTGTCGAGGTTTTGCTGCCGCAGCTTTGCCTGCGCCTCGAAATATTCAAGACAGGGTTGATATGCCGCCTGTGAAGCCTGATGAAACCGCTCCCACTCCTCAGGAGCCTCGCTCGCGATCCCTTTGCCGATCGTTCGCCATTCCTGTTGTAGATGTTTGATGCGGTCGGCCAGTGCTCTTGGTTTTTCCGTCGAACCGATGAGCGTCTCCATTTCCGCGATGAGCTCGAGGCGCTTGGGCGCGACGGCATAGTCCTTCCACTGCTTGAGCTCATTCAGCTTCTCATCGAGCTGCTGGAGTTGGCGGGATAGAGAGGTGGGTAGTGCGGGCGCGGCCGGCAACTTCTCTTCAATCGCGCGACGCAGCCCCGCCGCCCTTTGCGTCCCTCCATCGCTGAGCGCGGCATTGGCCATTCGAATCAATCCGCCGACCTGCCGAAACAGCTGCTCTTGCGCGGCTCGCTTCTCTGCGCGTTCCCTTTCTTCAGCCTCGCGAATCGCCGCCGCCGCTTCCCGCAATCGGGCTTCTTCCTCGGCCCGTGTGACGGCCGCCGCTTCGGCCGCCTCGTGCTCGCGCTGCTGGAGCTGACGAGCGGCCTGAATCGCTGCGTCCTTGGCGGCCTGCCGATCGAGCTCCCGCTGATGCGCCCCGATAGTCTCCTGGCAGCGTTCGATGGCCTGCTTGGCACGCTGTTCAATATCGGCGGCCGGCTGGGTGGTCAGCGAATGCCAGCGGGTCTTGAGATGCTCGAACGCCGCTGTGTAAAACGAGTCATAAGTCCGCTGACTGTGCCGCTCGAGCGACGCGCAACGCGCCTCGATGTCGCTCTTGATCTCCTGCGCCTTGCGATCCTCCGCGTTCAGCACATCGCACTTCTGCTTGAGGATCTTGTATACGCTCTTGTCCTTGTTGCGGACGAGCTGAAGCAGTTGCCTGAGCTGTACGGGATCGTGTACCTGCTCTGCCGCCAACTGTCGCAATCGGCTCGATGGACTTGCAATGGCGAGCTGAGAAAGTTGCGCAGGGTCATCGATCAAAGCAAGGGCCTGCGGCAGGCGGCCGGAGTCCTTGCACAGTGCTGCGACGGCGAGCATCGCCGGGCGGTCTCGCGCCTGATCGCAAAATGCGGCGAAATCGATCGAGCCCGCGTCGATGAGTTGCGCCAAGCGCGTGCGCGCGGCCCGCTCCAGAGTCGCGGCAGAGGCAACGGCGGTGCCTTCGGCCGTGGCGGATAGTCCGGCAAGCCTGCGGAGAGCATCTCCGTCCGGCAGCTTGTCGATGGCCGCGATACGCAAGCTTTCATCGTCTGCATGCAACGCCGCATCGAGAATGAGATCCGCCGGGCCTGCATTGAGGATCGCAATGCGCTCCTGCAGAGTGGGCGGGGATGGTGGCGTCTTGCCAATAAGGCGCGCGAACAGCTTCATCAAACGACCTTACAAGTACCTGATTTGATTGGGGAAGAGAGTGAGACGCGGCGCCTCGACCTCGGCATCAGTGCATTTGGCCTGAAGCGAGACTGAACAACGTCAAGCAAAGCCGCGTAGCGCCCGTTGCGGCGGCCAGCATAACAAAGCATGACAGGCTCCCGCAAAGTCCTGCGTGCCGCAGGCGGCGCGATCGGTCATGATCCGCGGCGGAGCCTTGGATCGGCGAAGCGCGGATCAGCCAGTCCTTTGATATTGGGCTTGTAGACGAACACATCGCCTGCGTGCGGCTCACGCGCCAATGCGTCCGGGCTCATGCCTTGCCGAGCCGAAGTTACATAGAGCAGATCGAGATTTTTGCCGCCGAAAGCAACGCACGTGGGCTGCACCGTTGGAAGCTCAATTTCCAAGTCGATCGAACCGTCCAAGGCATAGCGAACCACGCGCCCGGCGCCCCAATGGGCGTTCCACACATAGCCTTGCGCATCGACATTGGAGCCGTCGGGAAACGCGCCCGACGGCGTGCGCGCGAAGATCTTGCGATTGCCGATCGCGCCGGTATTCGCGTCGATGTCGTAGCGCAAAATGGCGCGATGCGGCGAGTCGGCGAAGTAAAGATGCCGTCCATCCGGACTGAAGCAGATACTGTTGGAAATCGCGATGTGGGTAAGGCAGACATCCAGCTGCTCTCCTCGAAGGCAGTACAGCTTTCCCGTGGGCAAGCCATTGCCCTCGACCATCGAGCCTGCCCAGAAGCGTCCCTGCCTATCCACGCGGCCATCATTGAAGCGCAGGTTTTTCGCCTCGTGTTCCGGGCGCGCGAGCCAATCCAGCGACCCCGATTCGGGGTGATACATTGCAAAGCCCGACTCAAATGCCGCGACTATCTCGTCAGAACCCTCGATGAAACCGAAGGATCCCAGTCTTTCGGGCAGGTCAAAGGTTTTCAGTGCGCCTTGAAGCGGATCGTAACGATATAGAAGCCGCTCTTGGATATCGGTCCACCAAACACGCTCGCCGATCGGATCCCACGAGATGCCCTCGCCGAGCGTGTTACCCACGGAGATGATATCGACGAGTTCGGCGCTCTTCGCAGTGCTCATGTCGCAGCGGCTTTTGGGGCAACGCTACATATTATATTAGTTCTTGCCGCCTCAAGCCGCAGTGGCCAGACGCCCATCACGATAGTCCGCGAGCGCCTGCTCAATCTCCTCGCGCGTGTTCATCACGAACGGACCGTACTGCACGACCGGCTCGCGCAGCGGCCGGGCCGCGAGCAATAAAAAATGCGCGCCTTCAGGTCCGGCCTCCACGCGGACGATATCTCCATCTGACAGAACGCCGGCCGCACGGTGCGGCAATGGCTTCGTCGCTCCGGCCGCGCCAATCTTCGCGCTGCCTTCATACGCATAGAGGAACGCATTGTGGCCAACGGCCGTCGGCACGCTGAATTTCTCTCCGGCGAGCAAGCGTACGTCGAGGTACAAGGGATCCGTGCTGAGCCGCGCGGCACCGCTGTTGACAGGCCCGCTCGTCGAATTGCCATCGAGCTCGAGCGTGCCGGCAATGACTTTCACGTCGCCGCCATGCGTCAGCTTTACCCGCGGGATCGCGGCGGCGGGAATGTCGCGATAGCTGGCAGGCTTCATTTTTTCTGTTGACGGCAGGTTGAGCCACAGCTGGAAGCCGCGCATGCGCCCTTCGCTTTGCTGCGGCATTTCAGAGTGGATGATGCCGTGCGCCGCCGTCATCCACTGCACATCGCCGGGGCCAAGATCACCGCGATTACCCAGGTGATCCTCATGGCGCATGCGGCCGTCGAGCATGTACGTGACGGTTTCGAAGCCCCGATGCGGATGCGATGGGAACCCGGCCATATAGTCGTCGGGATTATCGGAGTAGAACTCGTCGAGCATCAGGAACGGATCCACCTGCAGGCCGCGCTGGCTGCCCAAACTGCGCCGCAGTTTGACCCCGGCGCCGTCGGACGTGGGTATGGACTCGATGACATGGACTAGTGTTCGGGTGCTCACGGTAAATCTCCTTGAAAAGCCTAGCTCAAGCGGCGAGACGGGCAATCTCGGCCTCTGCCTTGGCAAGGGCCGCTTGCTTGCTCTGCGGACCCATGTTCAGGCCTTCAGCGTAAATGATTTCCACATCGGACATGCCGAGGAAGCGCAGGAAGTCGCGCACGTAGCCGGCCTGCGTGTCCATTGGGGTACCCTCATAGACGCCGCCGCGAGCCGCGAACACGTACACTTTCTTGCCGGTCAGCTTACCTACCGGACCCTTCTCCGTGTACTCGAAAGTCTGGCCAATGCGGGCGACGTGATCGAAGTAAGCCTTCAACTGCGATGGCACTCCAAAGTTGTACATCGGCAAGCCGAGCACGATGACATCGGCTTGCTTCAATTCATTGATCAATGTGTCGGAGTAGGCCACCACCGCCTGTTGAGCGACGCTTCGGTCTTCCGGCTTGGTAATGAAGGCGCCAAACCGCTCGGCGTTAAGATGCGGCACCGGCTCGGCGGCAGCGACGTCGCGCACCACAATCGTCGCCTTCGGGTGCTTCTTGTGGAAAGCGGCAACGAACTGGTTGGCGAGGCGGCTTGATTCGCCGTTGCCATTGTTGATGCTGGCGTTGATCTGCAGCAGTGTGTTCATGACTGAGTCTCCTAAAATGCGGGTGGAACTGCCTGTTTCGTGGGAGTTATTTAAGTATTGATTGAGTAGATAAAAAAGCAGAATATTTAGGGCTTATCTATCTATTGAGTTGATATATGGCCACCAATCCACGGATTTCCCTCGAACACTGGCGTTCCCTATTGGCCGTGGTCGATGCCGGCGGCTATGCGCAGGCCGCGGAGGCATTGCACAAGAGTCAGTCGGCGGTGACCTATGCCGTGCAAAAAATGGAAGCGCTGCTGGGCGTGAAAATCTTCGAAGTGGTCGGCCGCAAGGCGCAGCTCACGTCCACCGGCGAAGTGCTGTATCGGCGGGCCAAAGCGCTGTTGGATGAAGCCGGCGCGCTGGAAGGTGCTGCCGGAACCCTCGCCGCGGGTTGGGAACCGGAGCTTCGGCTGTCGGTGGAGATCATCTTTCCCACCTGGCTGCTATTGCAATGCTTCGCGCACTTTGCCGAAGAGCGGCCAGAAACGCGCATCGAGTTGTACGAGAGCGTGCTCAGCGGCACCGAGGAGGCGCTGCTACAGCGCAAGGTTGATTTGGCGATCTGCTCGCAGATACCGCCCGGCTTCATGGGCGATCAGCTGATGCGGTTGCGCTTCATCGCCCTCGCGCATCCAGACCATCCGCTACATCGACTCGGGCGCGAATTGACCGTGCAGGATTTGCGCAAGCACCGCCACCTGATCATTCGCGATACCGGCAGCCAGCGCCGCAGCGGCAGCTGGCTCGGCGCGGAACAGAGCTGGACGGTGAGCCAGCAAGCCACGTCGATCCACGCGGCCGTCATGGGCTTAGGGTTTGCGTGGTTCCCGGAGGATACAGTCCGCGGCGAGTTGGAACGCGGCGAACTCAAACCGCTGCCGCTGCGCGAAGGCGGCGAGCGCTGGGCAGAACTGTACCTGGTGTTTGCTGACCGCGACTACGCGGGTCCCGGCGCGCGACGGCTGGCGGAGATCATCCATGAGGATGTGACGGGGTCGTGCCGCAAGCACGCTTCTGAACAAGTTGACGCAGGAGTTGTTGGCGGCGGCTAGGAGCCACACAGTCACGTTCAAGCGATTTCGAAAGTAATTCCGGCCTTCGCCAAGCGAGCAATCAGTTCTTCGCCCAATCCTGTCACCGGGGTCAGAACTCCGCCGCCGCTGAACGGTTTTACTTCCGTGTTCCCGAGATCCGCCTGAGTCAACACAAACGCGGACTCGCACAAACACTTGACCGTGATGCGGTTCCCCGCATCGCCTTGGCCCTTGAGGATTCCGCGCGCGCGCTTGCCGCTGTTCGCAGTAGCGACGAATTCACATTCGAAAAACCCGCCGTCCATGACTTTCTCCGATGGACCTTCGCCTGGTTTTGGCAGCAGCCGCTTGAGTATTCGGCGCCCGATCCCCGAAGCCGCGATCGATTCGAAAACCTTGCCTCCAATAATCGCTGAGCGTGCGGTCCTGGAAGTACCGAACTTGGAGTATTCCTGATAGTCGAATCGCGTCCCCAGCAGCGTCTGGGTGCGACGCACGACGCGCGTATTGATCGACCCCATCAGGAAAGGGCCCACCCATTTTTTAAGGTCCTCGTCGTAGCGAACACCCGAAGGATCCGCATTGCGGGTACGTTCCTCTGCCGTGCGAGCCGCCGGATCGGGGTCAAGTAGAAAAGGATCCCGGGCAATCACCATCTGGTTCGTCTCGAGCATGTGGAACAGTGACGCAAGCGTGCCGCCGTTGATGCCGCCGCCGACCCGAAAATAAGCAGCGACGCTTTCGCACTCCGACTGCAGTTCGTCGCGCACGTGGCGCGACATGAGCCACGCGCCAAAGTCCGATGGAATCGAATCGAAACCGCAGCCGGGCACGATTCGCGTGCCGTCCGCGGCAGCTTGCGCATGATGCCGATCGATTTGTTGGCGGATCCACGGAGTCTCGCCGGTGATGTCGCAATAATGAGTGCGGTGGCGGACGCATGCGTCAACAAGTTTCGAGCCGTAGAGCCCAAATGGTCCCGCGGTGCTGAGAACGACCCGGGTCTGTTCCGCCAGACTGTTGAGCGCATTGTCATCTTGAGCATCGGCAACCAGAATGTCCGCCCGCGCTGAATTGATGCTTTCAAGCTTGGATCGATTACGTCCGGCGATGGCCCAGCGCAAGCCGGAGGGCGCGAATCGCCTGCAATAATCCACCGTCTGCCGCCCGGTGAACCCCGAGGCTCCATACAAAACGAGATCGTATTTGCGGTCGTTGGGCATGGGGCGCAGCTAATCCATTTGTGCGGGGCAGAGTCGATGATAGTCCGATTTGCGCCGACAGTCGCGGACAGCGTATGCCGCGGGGCTGGTTGCGTTTCTGCGTACAAGCCATGAATATTGCGTATCGTATGAGTCCTCTTCACATTTGGTACTTTCAATGCAACTGCGTACTTTAGGCCGTTCCAATTTGCGGGTGGCTCCGCTGTGTCTCGGCGGCAATGTTTTTGGTTGGACGGCGACAGAGACCGCATCTTTCGCGGTGCTGGATGCATTCGTGAGTGCCGGACTCAACTTCATCGATACCGCGGATGTGTATTCCGTGTGGGTGCCCGGACATCGCGGCGGCGAATCGGAAACGGTGCTCGGGAACTGGTTGAAGCGCAGTGCGAAGCGAAAGGACGTGGTGATTGCGACCAAAGTCGGCATGGAGATGGCGCCCGATCGCAAAGGCCTGTCGGCTGCCCACATCGCGCGATCGGTCGAAGAATCGCTGCGAAGATTGCAGACCGATTACATCGATCTGTATTTCTCGCATTGCGATGATGCCGGCGTGCCCATGGAGGAGACGCTCGGCACCTATCAGAAACTCATTGCAGAGGGCAAGGTGCGTGCCATCGGCGCCTCGAACTTCAGCGCCGCACGTATGACCGAAGCACTTGAGGTAAGCCGCAGCAGCGGCCTGCCGCGTTATGAAGTACTGCAACCGCACTATAATCTTTATGCCCGTTCCGATTACGAGTCTTCTCTGGAACCGTTGTGTGTGGAACAACAGATCGGCGTCGTAAGCTACTTCGCGCTCGCCGCCGGATTTCTAAGCGGAAAGTACCGCACTGCCGCGGACGCCGGTAAGAGCGCGCGCGGAAAGGGTATCGTCGACAAGTTTCTCAATGAACGTGGCTTGAGGATTCTTGCCGCTTTGGATGACGTGGGGCGCCGCTACAGCGCTTCGCCCGCAAGTGTTGCACTGGCGTGGCAAATCGCGCGGCCAAGCATTACCGCGCCAATCTCCAGCGCAACCACCGTAAGCCAACTCAGTGAATTGATTGCCGCCACTCAATTGAAATTGGATGCAGCCGCAATCGAACAATTGGATGCCGCCGGCAGCTAAGGGCGCCGGTTCGCTATGAATAAAACGACGTCAGCCATTACCTTGCTTTTGGTAGGAGCCTTTGTTGCAGCCTGTGACGGTGAAGAAAGACACCGCGCGTTTTATAGCAGCAAAGAAGCCTGCCTGAAGGACTGGGGCACCGAATCCAGTTGCCAACAGTCGCAAGGGCCCAACGGCGCATTCTTCTACTACGGTCCTTGGTATAACCATTCATCGCAATTCTGGGGGCGCGGCGGAGGGTCATCGGCGGGCATCGTTTCTCAAGGCGGTGGATCGGTGACCTCGGCAACCGAAGCAGCTCATTTCGGCGGCTTTGGCGAGTCAGCGAGCGCCCATGGCGGCGCCGGCGAGTGAGGCGCGAGAGCTCGCGTCCGCGTGAGAACTGGCAGGAAAGGTGCGAGAAAGTCGGCTTCGACTTCCACACAACCATCGACAATTACCCGTATTGGAATGAGTCGGCGTGCTATGCCTTCACGCTCGATGAAATCGACAGGCTCGAGTCAGCCACCAATGAACTGCTAAGAATCTGCCTGGAAGCGGTTGACCATGTGGTGCGCAATGCAGCGTTCGCAGATGTCGGAATCCCGATCCAGTATGAGGGGCTGGTCACCGAGAGCTGGCGTGAACGAGAACCCAGCCTGTATGGCCGCTTTGATCTGGCGTTCGCCGGAGATACACCCAAGCTGTTGGAGTACAACGCCGATACGCCGACCGGCCTGCTCGAAGCTGCCGTGGTGCAGTGGTACTGGCTGAAGGACACTCATCCGAATGACGATCAATTCAATTCGCTGCATGAACGGCTGATTGATCGCTGGCGCGAAATCAGTCCCGCCGGCGAATTCATCCATTTTGCCTGCGATACGGATTCCTACGAGGACGTCGGAAATATTCGCTACCTCATGGACACGGCATGCCAAGCCGACTGCACGACCACCTTGATCTCGATGAAGGACATTGGCGTCCAAGCCGGCTCGTTTGCATTTGTCGATAGAAACCTGAGTCCCGTTCGCCGCTGCTTCAAGTTGTATCCGTGGGAATGGATGTTCTCTGACTCATTCGGATCTCAGCTCGCGGAGCACACGACGAGATTTATTGAGCCAGCCTGGAAAAGTATTCTGTCGAACAAGGGAATACTGCCGCTTCTATGGAAACTGTATCCCGGGCATCCGAATCTGCTGGCCGCATACCGAGAACCAGGACAACTATCAGGCAACCATGTCGTCAAGCCGGTGCATTCCCGCGAGGGCGCCAATATACAGATAGTCGGTGATGTGGCCGCGCAGACCGGCGGCACCTATGGCGGGCCGATGGTGTACCAGGAGTACACCCCGCTCTTCCAGTCGGAAGGCAAATCTGCGGTGATCGGATCCTGGATCATCGGCAATCAAGCCGCCGGCATCGGCGTTCGCGAAGACGATTCATTGATTACGGGCAATGTCAGCCGGTTCGTGCCGCATTACTTCTCGTAGCAATACAAATACAGGCAACGCCTGGCGTCTCTCGGGACTCAAAACTTGTGGGTCGAGAGTAGCAGGCTTGTTTCAGTGTTCGAGATTCCGTCGATGAGACGAATGCGGCTCAAGACGCGATCAACCGCTTCGAGACTGTCGGTGCGAAGCTCCGCGACGATGTCCCATCGGCCATTCGTGGTGTGAAGGGCGCAAACCGCGGGATCGCCACGCAGCGACCTGAGCACCTCATCGGTTCGGTTGCCCTCAACCGCCACGGTCATCAAGGCGCGAATCGTTTGCTCCTCGACCTGGGGCTTGAGTTTAACGGTGTAGCCGACGATGGTGCCGTCAGCCTCCATTCGGGCGAGACGATTTTGCACGGTGCCACGAGCGACTTTCAGGCTCTTGGCCAGGCTAGCCACAGGCACTCGCGCGTCGTCGCGCAGCAATGACAGCAATTTCCGATCGGTTGAATCCATGGGGTCCCCCCGGGGTGCGGCAAGCCGCAACGGCCGATTTGCGCAAAACGTCAATTTAGCATGACTATTTGTACAATATTAACCACTTATTGATCAATTTTCTGGCTATCCATTGGTCGTACGCCTCCCTGAGACTGGGCAACAGCTGTGGGGGAAATCATGATCAATTACATTGGAACAGAGCGTCTGCGTGCGCTGGTAGCGCGAATTGGTGTTGGCCGTTTCATCGAGGAACTGGCCGGCGAAATCGCGGCTGACTATCAACGATGGGATGAGTTTGAGAAATCGGCGCGGCATGCCAGCCACTCTGCCGCCGGGGTGATCGAACTCATGCCCACGACGGATGGGCGGCTCTACTCATTCAAGTACGTCAATGGGCATCCCAAAAACACGACGCAAGGTTTGCTCACGGTCACGGCATTCGGCGTGCTGGCCGACGTCGCCACCGGCTATCCCATTCTTCTGTCAGAAATGACTTTCGTAACGGCGCTGCGTACGGCCGCCGTCTCCGCTCTGGCGGCGACTCGGATGGCGCGTCCATCGAGCCGCGTCATGGCATTGATTGGGAACGGCGCGCAAAGTGAATTCCAAGTCATCGCGTTTCACCGGATGGTCGGCATTCGTGAAGTACGGCTCTACGACACCGATTCTGAGGCGACCGCCAAACTGGTTCGCAACCTGACCAGGTTGCAGCTGCCGAACCTGTCGGTGACTCGTTGCAGCAGCACGGCCGAGGCCGTGCGAGGTGCTGATGTCGTAACCACCGTGACCGCGGACAAGCGCAACGCCACCATCCTGTCGCCGCAAATGATCGAGCCAGGCATGCATTTGAATGCCGTCGGCGGCGACTGCCCCGGCAAAACGGAATTGCATCCCGATATTCTGCGTTCGCCGGCGGCGCGCATCGTGGTGGAGTTCGAGGCGCAGGCCCGCGTCGAGGGCGAGATTCAACAACTCGGCGGTGCAGGTCAAGTGAGCGAGCTTGCGCACGTCTTGTTGAAAAATCGGCCCGGTCGATTGAGTGATCACGAGATCACCATCTTCGATTCGGTCGGATTCGCGCTCAGCGACTTCTCATCGTTGCGCTATCTGCAGAGACTGAATACCGAGCACCCCGACGGCGGCCAGCACATCGATCTCGTTCCGGAAATGGAAGACCCGAAGGATCTGTTTGCCTGTATGGCGAACGAGATCGTGCGCGCACGCCAACGGCGGTTCGCATGATGCGCGTTGCCAACCGCACCGCCAGCCTGATTGGCGCGCCCACTGACATTGGCGCCAGCGATCGCGGCGCATCCATGGGCCCCGAAGCGCTGCGCGTCGCTGGAATTCACGCGGCCCTGACGCAGCGCGGATTAGACGTGGTGGATTGCGGCAATGTCAGCGGCCCTGCGAATCCCGGGCTGATCAAAATTGACGGCTATCGCAACTTGGCCCAGGTCACCGCCTGGAATCACGAAGTGCATGATGCCGTCTATCGAGAACTGACCGAACAACGCCTGCCGATCTTGCTCGGCGGCGATCATTGTTTGAGTATCGGGTCTATCGCGGCCGTCGCTCGCCATTGCCGCAACAAGCGCAAGCCGTTGCGGGTGCTGTGGTTGGATGCGCATGCCGATTTCAATACGCGAGAACTGTCACCGAGCGGAAGTCTGCACGGCATGCCCCTATCGTGCCTGTGCGGATTCGGCCCCCGCGAACTGCTGCAGATCGGCGGCGCGACGCCGGCGATATCCGCGAAGTGGGTTCGGCAAATCGGCATCCGCAGCGTCGATACCGGCGAGAGGCGCTTTGTGCACGAACAACAACTCGAGGTGTTCGACATGCGCTTCATTGACGAAATGGGCATGCGGCAAACCATGGAACTGGCATTGCAGGACATGGATGCTGACGCTCATCTGCACGTCAGTTTCGATGTCGATTTTCTCGATCCGGAAATTGCGCCCGGGGTCGGCACCACAGTGCCCGGCGGGCTGTCTTACCGGGAAGCGCAGTTGTGCATGGAGATGATTGCGGACACCGGCCGCCTCGCCTCATTGGATATCATGGAGCTGAATCCAGCCCTCGATGTGCGCAACAAGACCGCCGTGCTCGCCGTCGATTTGGTCGAATCCCTATTTGGGAAGAGCACTCTGATGAGAAAACCGCTGTCATATGCTGACAGGCTGATTAGCGCTTAACACGAGCCTTAGGCCCTGTTGGCAGCGTAGGCATCTATAGCAGATGCATAACCAACGGGATATGCACAATCCTCTCTGAGGTCTCGAGCTGTCCGCCTGTAATGGCGCATCCGGCAGCGGGTCCACGCAACTTGACTCTTTCATATCTCAGTGGTTATATATCGATCAATAGCCCACAGGTTATCGATCAAAAATGCCGAACGCCCACGATGTGCTCTTCAGAACGCTCTCCGATCCGACTCGGAGAGCTCTATTCGAACGACTGTGCCGCGAAGGAGACCAGACGGTCGGGGCACTGACGGCTCAGGCCGGGGTCTCACAACCCGCCGTCTCAAAGCATCTCGGGGTCCTGAAGCGGGCCGGGCTTGTGCGCGACCGCCACGAAGGTCGTCAGACGCACTACAGCGCGCAGCTCGGTGCCCTGGCCCCGCTGATCGACTGGACCAGCCAAATGGCCGGCTTCTGGCAAAGCCGGTTCGACCACCTCGAAGATCTACTCAAAAGGATGGACCAATGAGCAACACTACGACCGAAACGCTCTCCGTCGTTGTCGAACGCGAGATATCTTTCCCGCCGGAGAAGATCTGGCGCGCGCTCACGCAACCACACCTGATCGAAGAGTGGCTCATGAAGAATGACTTCAAGCCTGTGGTGGACCACCGTTTCAATCTGCGCGCCGACTGGGGCGCTGTCGACTGCCAAGTCCTGGCAGTCGAGCCGAACAAGTCGTTGACTTACACGTGGGCGGCATTGGGTGTCGAGACTGTCGTCACTTGGACTCTCACCCCCACCAACAAGGGGACCCAGCTGCGCATGGAGCAGTCGGGATTCCGGTCGGATCGGCCGCAGAACTACCAGGGCGCCAAGTACGGGTGGAATCAGTTCTTTAAGAACCTGGAGCAGGTTCTGGAGCGCCTATGAAAAACAGTGCTACGGCCAAGGGCAAACCCCCTTCTCGGCTGATCGACGCGAAGATCAAGGAACTGGATGATTGGCGGGGCGAGATGCTCTCCCAAGTCCGCGCGCTCATCAAACAGGCTGACCCTGAGGTGGTCGAGGAGTGGAAGTGGCGAGGCGTTCCCGTTTGGTATCACGATGGAATGATCTGCACCGGTGAGACGTACAAGAGCGTCGTGAAAGTGACCTTCGCCAAGGGCGCTTCGCTCAAAGACCCTTCAGCACTGTTCAACTCCAGTCTTGAAGGCAACACCAGGCGGGCTATCGATTTCCATGAGGGCGATGAAATAAATGAGAGTGCCTTCAAGGCGCTGATACGCGCCGCCGCAACCCTGAACAAGTCATCGGCCCGATAGTCGAATCCGGCGCCTCATGAGGCCTGGCGTGCGCGCAAGAACTCCATGACCCGCCCGAGTTCGAGGCGCAACTGCTCTTCCAGTCCCGATATTTGATCGACGGCGCCGGCATACGCGGCCGCTTCCAGCCGAGCGGCGGCCGTGCTGGCCGACCGGGCGTAAATGCTGGCGCTGGAGCCTTTGAAAGAATGCGCCGCGGAGCCAATTGCTGCCAAATCGCCACGCTCCAGTGCGGCGCGGATCTCCAGCAACGCCGCGTCGCCGGAGTCAATGAACACTTGCACCAATTCCTGCGCGAACGTCTGGTCACCGTCGGTCACTTCCATAAAACTCTGCCAATCAACCGGAGATTCCCTTCCGGCAAGGGGCGGCGGGAATGAACGGGCGCTCTCTGCGACGGAGGATCGAGGAACTGCGGAGGCGAGATGCCGATCGATGGTCTCACTCAGCCGCATACGATCGAGGGGTTTGGTGAGGTAGTCATCCATTCCATCTTCGCGGCACTGCTGTTCGGTGCCTTGCATGGCGTCCGCCGTCAACGCGATGATCGGGATGTGGCCTGCACCGCGCTCGCGCAGACGAATTTCCCGCGTCGCCTGGTACCCATCCATCACCGGCATCTGGCAGTCCATGAGGATGAGGTGATATCGGCCGGTCTCCCACGCGCTCACGGCCTCGGAGCCATTGTTCACTACGTCAACGTTGTAGCCGATCTTTTCCAGAGTTTGGCACGCCACTTTCTGGTTCACCAAATTATCCTCGGCCAACAGGATGCAGTGATGGCCGAGCATTTGCCGGATCCGCGCGGCAACCACAATGGGTTGCGTGCGCTCGTGCCATTTCGCACCGTCCACCGACATGACGCTGCTCAAGCATTCGCGCAAGTCGCGCTGCGACACCGGCTTGAGCAGATAAGCCGCAAATCCAAGCTCGGCAAAATCTTCGGCACCGCGGATTCCTACGGAGGAGGTCAGCAGTACCAGCCGCGTCGCATTGAACCGCACGTCGTCTGCAATTCGGCGGCCAAGCTCGAACCCGTCGCGGCCGGGCATCATATAGTCGAGCACTGCAAGATCGAATTGCCGGCCGCCGTTGATGCTGCCTTCCAGAGCCTGCAGGGCCGCGTCGGCGTTGTCGACGCAGATTGAACTCATTCCGAGCTGCGTCAGTTGCTGGCTCAGTACCTTGCGGTTCGTGGCGTTGTCATCGACGACCAATACGTGCCTGTTCCTCAGCGGCTCGGGGTTGAAGCGGCGCGTTTCCGACTTGCGGGTCGAAATGCCGAATCGGGCCGTAAACCAAAACGTCGATCCAACGCCCTCGGTGCTGTCGGCGCCGGAGTTGCCGTCCATCAACGCGACCAGTCGACGCACGATCGACAGACCGAGCCCCGTTCCGCCGTAGTGTCGCGTCGTCGACGTATCAATCTGCGAAAACGGCTGGAACAATGATTCGATGCGATCCGCAGGAATTCCCATGCCGGTATCGCGCACTTCGCAGCGGATTGTCGTGCCAAGAGCATCGGTGGAAACGAGCTTGACGTCGATCGACACCTCACCGTCGCGCGTGAATTTGATCGCGTTGCTGCCGAGATTCAGCAGCACCTGACGCACGCGGCCCGGATCGCCGATCAGCTGATCGGGAATAAGAGAGTCGACATTGGTGATCAGCTCGAGTCCCTTGGCGTGGGCTTGGATCGCCAGCAGCCGCGCGACATCGGCCACCGTGTTGCGCAAATCCATATCGATGCGCTCCAGATCCAGCTTCCCGGCTTCGATCTTCGAGAAGTCGAGGATGTCGTTGATAATCGTGAGCAGACCCAAGGCGCTGTCGTGGATCGTCTCGGTTTGATCGCGCTGCGCGCGGTCCAGATTGGTATCCAGCAGCAACTCCGTCATGCCGATGACGCCGTTCATCGGTGTGCGAATTTCGTGGCTCATGTTGGCGAGGAACTGCGACTTCGCCTGGACCGCGGACTCGGCCCTCTCCTTGGCTTGCAGCAGTTCGACATTGGCCAGCTCAAGATCGCGCGTGCGCAATGTCACTTGCTCGCTGAGAGCGGCGGCGAGACGCCTGAGGTGTCCCACCCGCCAGCGATAACACGCGCCCGCGGCGGCCAGGGCCGCGAGGATGCATAGGAGAACGAACCAAAAAGTCTGATAGAAGTGCGGCTCGAGCGTGAAGTGAAAGCTCGCCCCCGTGTCGTTCCAAACACCGTCATTGTTGCTGGCGATGACGCGAAACGTGTAGGTCCCCGGCGGCAGGCTGGTGTAATAGGCGGTGCGGCGATTGCCGGCATCCACCCAGTGCTCGTCGAATCCTTCGAGGCGGTAGCGGAAGCGTGAGCGCGGCCCCGCAAGCAGACTCAACGCCGTGTAATGGAATTCCCACTGCTGATGGCCGGGACTCACCTCGACACCCGGAATCAGCTGTAGCGGCGCGGCATCAACGATTACTTGTTCGATCTGTACCTGTGGGGGAAGCGTGTTGGTCCGAATATGCGCCGGGTCTACCGCGACGATACCGCGAATACTGGGGAACCAGAGTCGGCCATCCGGGGTTCGGCAACCCGCCGAACCATTGCCGCCGTCGAATTCGGCGCTGCGCAGTCCGTCCGAAACATCATAGCTATGAACATCCAACACCACCGATTGGCCGCGTGCGCGCGCGTCCAGGTCTGCGCGTGGAACGGACGTCAGTCCCTTGTTCGATGTCAGCCATATGCGGTGCTGCTGGTCCTCGAGCACTTCCAAGATCGTTTGTCCCAGTGCCCCTCCGGATGCGGCGAGCGATGTGATTCTGCCGTCGCGCCACACCGCGAGGCCTCCCGTCGTGCCGAGCCAAATGACGCCGCGCTCGTCCTCGTAAATCGCGCTGACTTGCTGGCTCGGCAGTCCGTCCGCGACTCCCAAGCGCTGCACGTGGTGTCCATCGATCAAAAAGAGTCCGTACGTGTCAGTCGCCACCCACATCTTGCCGGCCAGGTCTTCGTGGACGAGGCGAACCACCGTAGGGCCCGATACTCCGAGCATGGATAGCATCGAAGTGACCTTTCCCTTGTCGATGACATCGAGTCCGACTTCGGTGCCTACCCAAATGCGCCCCTCGCGATCTGCATCAATCTCCACAACCATATTGCTCGAGAGGCCATTCTGGCGGTTGAATACCGCCATGCGATCGCCGTCGCGCGAGTACGTTCCGGCGCCGTATGTTCCGACCCACAGGACACCTTTCTGATCTTCGACTAACGCCCGCGCCCGCGCGGCCTCAAAGCCCTTCGGTGGCGTCACGTGATGAACCACGCCCTCGACGTACGTGCTCAGGCCGGCGTCGGTGGCAACCCAAATGCCGCCGGCGGCGCGTGGCGCGATGCTCCAGGTCACATTGCCTTGCAGACCTTCCGGTATCCCCAAAGGCACGAACTTGCCATCGCGTAATCGCCGCAGCCCGCTCCCAAGAGTGCCAACCCATAGGCTGCCCTCGTCATCCTCGTACAGGGCACGCAGATCAACGCTCAGATCTTGATTGGCGTCGGGCGCGCTGAATACGCCATCGCGGAACCTCACCAATCCACGGCCGTAAGTGGCAATCCAAAGATTGCCGTCGCGATCGCGCGTGAGCGTGCGAACCGCCGTACCGAGCTGGCCGGCGGGGGCGACGATATCCAGGTGGTCGCCGGATTTGCGATAGAGTCCACCGGCTTCGGTGCCGAACCACAACGTTCCGTCATGATCTTCGTGCATCGATGTTACCGGGTCCGGGACTTGGCCCGTGCCGAGTCGCATCGATTCGAACTTGCTGCCATCGAAGCGGTGCAAGCCCCCGGTCGCCGTCGCCACCCAAATCATTCCATTGCGATCTTCGAGCAGCGCTCGAATGTTGGCGTCGCCAAGGCCGTCTGCGATGCCGAACACACGACCGTGCTGCTCCTGATCGACCTCAACCAGGCCTCTTTCCGTTCCGACCCAGAGGCGTCCCATGTGATCGTCGAGGATGGAGAGGATCGGAACGTGCGCAAGACCCGCAACAGTGTTGTATGGCTCGAATCGCCCGTTCTTGAGCACGGCCATGCCATCCTGCGTTCCGATCCAAAGTTGGCCGGCTCGGTCGACATGTAGAACCAGGATCAAATTGCTTGGGATTGCAGTTTCATTGCTGCGGTCGAATACCACGAACCGCACTCCGTCAAACCGAGCGAGCCCCTCCTCGGTACCAATCCAGAGATAGCCGTCCGGCGTGCGGGCGATGGATCCCGCCCCATTCTGCGGCAGTCCTTCCGGTATCTGCCACTGGTCGTGCACGTACTGGCTCGTTTTCAACGAGGGATCGAGCGCGAGCGCGTGCCCGCTGACAAGCATCAGGAGAACCGCGAGCAGTCCGCCGGCGCGTGATTGATGCCATGACCAAGTCGCCATCCGCCCTCCCTAGACTCATTGGCATCCGTACGGGCACGAGCCGGCCTCCGCGAGTCGCGTGAATGATACGCTCCGGCCTGCTTATTTAGCGGCCTTAATCGTCGATACTGAAGCAGCTGTGCGCAGCAATGAGAGCCGCTGCCGGATTAGCGGCCAAACACTGTTGCCGAATGAGGGTTTTTCTTACTTGAGCACCGCGTCAACCGCTCGATGAGCCAGCGGCCCGCTGGCCCCGGCGGCTTGGCGGTGAGGTAAGCGGCCGACATCGGCAATATCATCGCCTCGTCCGCCAGATCTTCGATCGACAACTTGGCGAGTCGACCTTCTCGCAGATCCTGCTTGACTGCATGCTCCGGCATGCCGCCCCAACCCAGCCCTTTGAGAAGAAACGCGTGCTTTGCAAATAAATCGCCCAGGCGCCAAGTAAGAGGCGACATCACACCGAATTCGCGCCCGGCCGTCAGTTCGGATCTGTCGGTCAGTACCAGTTGCACGTGTTTGGCAAGTTCCGTTTTGGGAACGACGCCTTTGAGCAGAGCGAGCGGATGCTCGCGTGCAGCGACCATGAGCAACTTCACCCCTTGCAGTCTTTCCAGCGTCATTGAATCCGGTGCGATCGGCAAAGACCCGACAACCCCGAAGCTGCACCGTCCGTCGAGCACGGGTTTGTATGCTCCGCCGAGTGCTTCCACGTAGAGTCGCAGAGGCGTGCAAGGAAATCGGTGCGTGAATTCCTTCGCCGATTCAGCGATCGCTTCAATCGGAAAGAGCACGTCCACGACCACCGACAGTTCCGACTCGAGGCCGCCGGAAATTCCTTTTGCTCGCGCCTTGAGCAGATCCACGTTGCCCAGGACACTGCGCGCATCGGCGACCAGCAGAACGCCGGCGGGAGTGAGTTTCGGATAACGCTCGGAGCGGTCGAAGAGAACGACTCCGATTTGTGCTTCGAGGTTGCTGACGAGTTCGCTGACGGCTGATTGCGCACGATGAAGCTTGCGCGCGCCGGCTGAGAAGCTGCCTTCATCGACCGCCGCGATGAAGGCCCTCAATTGGTCCAAGGAGACGCCGTCGAGCATGATTTCGGCTCCAATATATCTCTAATTCCGATGGATACTATCGCAACATAACGGCTATTCATATGAGAACGCCAATTTTGTCTAAGCCTCTAACGGTGAAGCCGGTGCTAGGCGTTCGGGTTGCGTTGCCATAGGGATCAGGGGGTAGGGATGGCGTCGTTTTCTGCGAGACTGATCAGCTCGCCTGCGAGATTCGACTCCTCACTGGAGCAAACCGCCAGCACCAATGCGCTCTCGCAATCCTTCGCGACATAGGCGTGTCCCATTGTGCTGTCGAGATAGACACCCTGCCCCGCCGTGAGCGTCACGGAAGTATAAAATTGTAGGTGTACCTCGATTTTTCCCTCGAGAACAAAAATAAATTCCTCGCCTTGATGACGCACCGGCTCGCCAAATTCCGCGATATCGTGGGCGCGGATGCGCGTTATGATCGGCACCATGCGCTTTTCGCGAAGATCCGTACAAAGATATTCGTAGTCATAGTTCGGCGTGGAAATCTGGATGGTATTCTTGCTGCCGGTCAAACTACGCCGCGCAGTGACAACCTTCGGCGAGCTCGCCTCGCTCGTTTCGGCATGCGCCAAGAATTCAGTCATCGTCAGACCCAGGCGGGAAGTAAATTGCTGGAGTTTGTCGTAGGTGAGCGAGCCCTTGTCTGCTTCAACCTTGGCCAGGGTCGAGAGGGGAATGCCGACTTTTTCGCTCAACTGGCGCAACGTCCAGCTGTTCTTTTGCCTGAGCAAGCGGATCAATTCGCCCAATGTGCTGCTGTCATTCGCCATTTATGCACACGCCCTGCGGGTCATTCCATTCCATCCTGCATGCTACTGTGTTCTTCACCGGCTTTCGCGCCGATTGATAGCGTGATGCTGCTGGCTTATTTTAGCTCCCCGCGGGCCGCGGGAGAACTTCGATGACTGAAAAACCTGTATCGACGGTGATCGTTAGGCGACGCTGGAACGATCCGCAATCAGCGAAAGTGCCGCTGGCGGCGCTGCGCGAGCTCGTCATCAAGAACGACCCGGGCGGTATCTGTGGCCCGATTCCCCGACCGTTCCCGTTCGCCCGCGTCTGGTGCGATCAATTGATTGACGGCCAAGCAATTCACGCCTGCGACCCTGCTACAGCACCCCACGAACTTCAACTCTGCGTGGTCGAGGGCGACAATTCCGCTGCGCTCAACGCCGAAGTGCGTGCGATGCTGCGCCGCTCATAGCTTGGCCTCGCGCTCGAGAAGCGCTTGCTTGCGTTCAGTACCCCAGCGGTATCCCGCCAAGTCACCATCGGCGCGCACCGCTCGGTGACACGGGATGGCGACTGCCAAAGGATTTGCCGCGCACGCTTGTGCTACGGCCCGGACCGCGGTCGGCGCGCCGATCTGTTCTGCCAAAAAGGTATAGCTCACCGTGGTACCGGCGGGCACCTTCTGCAAGGCATCCCATACACGCATCTGGAAATCCGTACCGCGAATATCGAGCGGCAGATCCACCGCCTTGTCCGGGCGCTCAATCAGCTCCACCACCTTCGCTACCAGCCCTGCATCGTAGTTCTCGTTGAGCTCGATGGCTTCGTTCGGAAACTGATTCTGCAAATCGCTCATCAGCATTTCCGGATCGTCTCCCACCATGATCGAACGAATCAATTGCTCGGACACCGCGATGATGACGAAGCCCAGTGAACACGGCGCGATGGCAAAGCCGATGGTCGCCGCCGCTCGGATAAGCGGGATGAGCACGTCGGACACTGACGCTGCGGCCTCTTCAGGGTCTGTGTTTGATGTCGATGTAAACATGATCTTCTCCTGCGGTTTCAATTCAAGTTAAAGCGTTCGCCGACCATTTCTTCGCTCTTCTGCCAAAGCGCCTGGGCATGTTGCGGATCGAGGGCGTAAGGCTGTACGCCCGCGCGTATGCCGGGGGCTGAGGCGATCTCGGCCACGTGACAGTCTTCGCAATAGCGGCCGCCAATGGCTCCGGCGTCCGCGACGCAGGCGGCCCACACAGAAGTTGCCGCGCCTTGGGGAATGCTCTTATAGCTAAAGGGCGGCGCGCCCTTGGGCTGACTGGCATTGATATTCGCGATCAACTTGTCACGCACTTCGGTTGTCATGTATCGACCGAGCTCGGTTTGGATGGCTCCGGGGTGCAGCGCTGTCGCCCGCACGCCTCGCGCCTTGTGACGTCGATCGAACTCGACAGCGAAAAGCACGTTGGCGGTCTTGGAGCGGCCGTAGGCAATGAACTCGGCGTAGGGCGAGTGCTCGAAGTTCGGATCTTCAAGATCAACGTCCGCATACCGGTGGCCCGCAGACGACAGGTTCACCAACCGCGAACCGGTCTTGAGAAGCGATGCGATGCGGTTCACCAGAACAAAGTGGCCGAGATGGTTGGTGCCGAATTGCGTCTCAAACCCGTCGACCGTGGTGCTCTTGGGGCACGCCATGACGCCGGCGTTCGCAATGATGACGTCGAAGGGCTTGCCCGCGGCGAGTAAACCGTCGGCGCAGCGGCGCACACTGTCGAGCGATGCCAGGTCGAGTTGCACCAAGTGAAGCGAACCTCCGCCGGTGGCCTGCGTGCGCACCTGCTCCGTCGCGGCCTGCGCCTTGGACAGATCGCGCGCGGCGCCGACGACTTGCGCCCCGTGCGCCGCCAAAGCGCGCGCGGTCTCGACACCGATACCGGCGGAAACACCGGTGACCAATACACGCTTTCCGCTCAAATTGATGCCGCGCAGCACCTCGTCAGTGGTTGAAGTGGCTCCAAATGAATTGCTCATGGTCAGATCCTCGCTGTTCTCGGCACCCGACTACCGCGTACCGTGTAAAAGTGGTGTAATTGAAAGTGGAGGGAACCTCCGTTTAATATACGGAGGCACCCTCCGTTTTGCAAGTGCTATTTCAGGAGCAGACCATCAAGAAAGGTTCGACGCCCCAGGCGCGTAAACCCCGCGCTGACTGTGCACGGAATCGACAATTGCTGATCGATGCCGGCAAAGCGGGCTTCTCGGAAATCGGGCTGAATGTGAGCTTGGAGGAAATCGCACGCCGCGCCGGCGTCGGCATCGGCACCTTATATCGCCATTTCCCAACCAGAGAGGCGGTTGTCGAAGCGGTGTACCGGCACGAAGTCGAGCAACTGGCGCAAGCTGTGCCGCGGCTGCTCGAGTCTTCGCCGCCGGGCGAGGCATTGCACAAGTGGATGCACTTGTTCGTCGACTACATTGCCACCAAGCGCTTGATCGCACCGTCGCTGGGAGCTGCGACAGGCCCTACTTCCGCGCTCTATGCAACCTCCAAGGAACTGATCACGGGTGCGATAACCACCCTGGTGAAGCGCGCCGTTGATAGCGGCGATGTGCGCAAGGATCTTGATCCGTCTGACTTGCTGCGGGCACTAATCGGCGTCAGCTTCGGCAATCCCGACGTGGGATGGGAAGCGAGCGCTCGTCGGCTCGTCGACATTCTCATGGATGGACTGCGGCGTGAGCGCTCTAATTAGGTAGCATCAGAACAAAGCCGTCGTTTTCGTAGGCGTAATATCGCCATTCGCGAACCGTCTTCGGTGTTCCCAAAATGACGAGCTGTTGACGCAGCGTTGCGACGTCATTGAACACGTCCGAGGCCTTGATGAGGTTCTCGTACTTTCGCAAAAGGGATTCGGAAGCGGGACCTTCGGCGGCGTAAGTGATCAACACCTTCAAAGGCGCGTTGAAGGACTGAAGCTTGTTCATCTTTTCGTGGGCACGAGAACTGTCGTTTTCGTGCTCTATTGCCACGGAAATCCAATTCGCGTAGGTGGCGAATTTCCCGGTATTGTCCGTGCCGCGCTCCTCGTACAGCATGCCGTCAAGCGTGTAGTACTCCTTGTTCCATGATTGCAGCCCCAATTGCCTGGCAACTCTCGGATAAATGGTGGTTCGCATGAAGAAGTTATAGGACTTGGTCTCGAAACCCACCGCCGTGCGAAAACTGTCGCGCTCTGCCTGCATGACGGCATCGAAGGCATTTCGAAAATCCCTGGGCGTAATCCGATTCATCGTGTCTTAACAACTATCGCCAGCATCACGCATTGTGACATTGGTTCCGACAGGCATAAAGTCAAAGACTGCGATCAGCAGCGCAACGGGATACGCGAATTCACTCGCTTGGCACGAAAATCCACAGCAGTACGTACAACAGCAGGCCGACGCCCGCACAGATAAACAGTGCGGCAAAAAGCAGCCGCCATACCCAGGACTCCATGCCGGTCGCTCGCGCGATTCCGCCGCACACGCCGCCGAACAACCGGTCGGTACGGCTGCGTCGAAAGGTATTTACAGCGGTCGCAAGCGGATCCGTGGAGCGCGGCGGTTCGCCGTTCAACAGTCGCTCCTTCGCTCGTTTGAACTCCTCCTCCGTCAAGCCACCGTTTGCGCGCAGTTCCGCCAATTTGCCAAGTTCATCAGATAACGCCATGGCTGCTCCTTGAAGGCTTTATACCCTTAGAACACCGCAATCGAGAAAAAGTAACGCCTACCGTCATCTTAAGGCGAATTCATTCTCGCGGATGTCCCAAAGATGCCCCCCGCCCCAAGAACAATCAGCTTGACATTTAAGTAATTACTTATATAAGATCTGCCTTAATGAAAGCGGCACAACTCGACGCTACTTTTTCTGCACTAGCCGATCCGACTCGTCGAGCCATTCTGGCTCGTCTGTCCAAAGGAGAGGCAACCGTGATGGAACTGGCGGAACCGTTCGAGATGACGCAGTCCGCGATCTCCCAACACCTCAAGGTGCTCGAAGATGCGGCCCTCATCTCCCGGCGCGTCGATGGCGCGAGGCGCCCGCGTCGGCTCGCCAAAACAGGCATCGAGGCGATGGATCAGTGGCTGGCCATGCTGCGCAAAGGACTCGAAAAGAACTACGACCGGCTGGACCGAGTGATTGCAACGTTGACCCGAAACTGATCCAGCAGTGGATGCTCGGTCCCGACGGTTGGAAGATGCCTGTCTGCATCAGCGAGGCGAGACCAGGCGGAAACATCCGCTATGAATGGACTGACGGCAAAGGCGGCGGATTCCATCTGACCGGTGAATATCTGGAACTTGAGCCTTTCGCCAGGATCGTCCACGTCGAGCGAATGCACTTGCCGGATGCCACACCTGACAACCGCGTTGAAACGAGATTCGATAGAGATGGCGCCGAAACATTGATGACGATGGTAATGACTTTGCCCGATGCTAAAATGCG
>Ga0193716_1000046_pt1 | contig 71671 bp, 77 predicted proteins | sample U2c1metaG_FD_145901 | JGI IMG/M metagenome (GOLD analysis project Ga0193716, IMG submission 145901) | Soil microbial communities from a riparian zone of the East river system, Colorado, United States - U2c1 | ecosystem: Environmental > Terrestrial > Soil > Riparian zone | place: USA: East River...
GCCGGGCCTGCTGACCGCGCTCAACGTCAAGCCGGGGGACAAGGTCGAGGCGGGGCAGGCACTCGCGGTGGTTGAGGCGATGAAGATGGAGAATATCCTGCGCGCGGAGAAGGTGGGCAGGGTGGCCAGGGTCGACGCCAAGCCGGGCGACAGCCTCGCGGTCGATGCGGTGATCCTGGAGTTCGAGTAGCATTCGGCTGGCGGGCGGGGCATAGCGGTTTCAGATGATACTAGTTTGAGGATGCGATGACGGTCCAACCCCTCGATTTCGCGCTTGGCGAGATGGCCGATGCGATCCGCGAGACGACGCAGCGCTTCGCCGCCGACAAAATCGCGCCGCTCGCCGCGCGCGTCGATGCCGACGATTGGTTTCCGATCGAGCTGTGGCCGCAAATGGGTGCGCTCGGCCTGCACGGCATCACGGTCGCCGAGGAGTATGGTGGGCTCGGCCTTGGCTATCTCGAGCATGTGATCGCGTGCGAGGAGGTCAGCCGCGCGTCAGCCTCCGTCGGCCTGTCGTACGGCGCGCATTCCAATCTGTGCGTCAATCAGATCAACCGCTGGGGCAATCCGGACCAGAAGGCGAAGTATCTGCCCAAGCTGGTCTCGGGCGAGCATGTCGGCAGCCTAGCCATGTCCGAAGTGGCGGCTGGGTCCGACGTCGTCTCGATGAAGCTGCGCGCGGACAAGGTCGATGGCGGCTTCCGCCTCAACGGCACCAAATTCTGGATCACCAACGCGGCCTATGCCGAGACGTTGGTGGTCTATGCCAAGACCAATATGGATGCCGGATCGAAAGGCATCACCGCCTTCCTGATCGAGAAGGATATGCCGGGCTTCGCGATCGGCCAGAAGATCGACAAGATGGGCATGCGCGGTTCGCCGACCGCCGAACTGGTGTTCAACGACTGCTTCGTGCCGGCCGAGAATGTGATGGGTCCGCTCGACGGCGGCGTGAAGGTGCTGATGTCGGGTCTCGACTACGAGCGCGTCGTGCTGTCGGGCATCCAGCTCGGCATCATGCAGGCCTGTATCGACGTGGTCGTGCCCTACCTTCAGGAGCGGAAGCAGTTCGGCAAGGCGATCGGGTCGTTCCAACTGATGCAGGCCAAGGTCGCCGACATGGTCGTCGCGCTCAATTCGGCGCGGGCTTATTCCTATGCGGTCGCGCGCGCCTGTGATGCGGGCAAGACGACGCGGCACGACGCGGCGGGTGCGATCCTCTATGCGAGCGAAAGCGCGGTGAAGGTCGCCAACGAGGCGGTCCAGGCGCTGGGCGGGGCGGGCTATACCAAGGACTGGCCGGTCGAACGCTATCTGCGCGATGCGAAATTGCTCGATATCGGCGCGGGCACCAACGAGATCCGCCGGATGCTGATCGGCCGGGAATTGCTGGGCGTATGACGACCCTGTCGACTTTGGTCGATCCCTCCTCCGAAGGCTTCCGCGCCAATGCCGCTCATAATCGCGCGCTGGCGGGCGAATTGCGCGACAGGGTGGCCAAGGCCGCTTTGGGTGGTTCCGAGGCCTCACGCGAGCGCCACGTGGCTCGTGGCAAGCTGTTGCCGCGCGATCGCATCACGCGTCTGCTCGATCCGGCGTCACCCTTCCTCGAGATCGGCCAGCTCGTCGCCAACGGCCTTTACAGCGATGAGGTGCCCGGCGCGGGCATGATCGCGGGCATCGGCCGCGTTTCGGGCCGCGAGGTGATGATCGTCGCCAATGACAGCACGGTCAAAGGCGGGACTTACTATCCGCTGACGGTCAAGAAGCATCTGCGCGCGCAGGAAATCGCGCAGGAGAACCGGCTGCCCTGCATCTATCTGGTCGACAGCGGCGGCGCGAACCTGCCGCATCAGGCCGAGGTTTTCCCCGACCGCGACCATTTCGGGCGGATTTTCTTCAACCAGGCCAACATGTCCGCGCTCGGCATCCCGCAGATCGCAAGCGTGATGGGCAGCTGCACCGCGGGCGGCGCCTATGTGCCCGCCATGTCGGACGAGAGCGTGATCGTGCGCGGGCAGGGGACGATCTTCCTCGCCGGCCCGCCTTTGGTGGAGGCTGCGACCGGCGAGATCATCTCGGCCGAGGAATTGGGCGGTGCCGACACGCATGGCCGCAAGTCGGGCGTGGTCGATCATATCGCCGAGAATGACGAACATGCGCTGACGATCGTGCGCGATATCGTCGCTACCCTTGGCCGAGCGCAGCAGGCGGATATCGACCTCGCGGAGCCGCGCCCGCCCAAATATGACCCCGAAGAGCTGTACGGCATCGTGCCGACCGACGTGCGTGCGCCCTACGACGTGCATGAGGTGATCGCGCGCATCGTTGACGGCTCCGAGATGCACGAGTTCAAGGCCAATTACGGGACCACCCTGGTGTGCGGCTTCGCGCGCATCTGGGGGATGCCGGTCGCGATCCTCGCCAATAATGGCGTGCTGTTCAGCGAGAGCGCGCAGAAAGGCGCGCATTTCATCGAGCTCGCCTGCCAGCGCCGCATACCCTTGCTGTTCCTCCAGAATATCTCCGGCTTCATGGTTGGTGGCAAATATGAGGCGGAAGGCATTGCGAAACATGGCGCAAAGCTGGTGACCGCCGTCGCCACCGCATCCGTGCCCAAGATCACCGTCCTGATTGGCGGCAGCTTCGGCGCGGGCAATTACGGCATGTGCGGCCGGGCTTATTCGCCCCGTTTCCTGTTCACCTGGCCCAATGCGCGGATCAGCGTGATGGGGGGCGAGCAGGCGGCATCGGTGCTCGCCACCGTCCATCGCGACGCAGAAAGCTGGACGCCCGAACAGGCCGAGGCGTTCAAGGCACCGATCCGCCAGAAATACGAGGACGAGGGCAATCCCTATTACGCAACCGCGCGGCTGTGGGACGATGGCGTCATCGATCCCGTCCAGACCCGCGACGTGCTTGGCCTGGCTTTGGCCGCCACGCTGAACGCGCCGATCCCCGATCACGCGCGGTTCGGCATCTTCAGGATGTGATGGTGAAGGATCGGCTTTACCTGCTGGAAAACGAGTTTGCCGACCCCGATATGCCGGGGCGGAGCTTTTATTGCCGCGATTGCATTGCCCTCAACGGCATCCTCGCGGCATTCCCCGATTGTGGCCACGATCTGGAGGTCATTCGCGTCGCCTTTCCGCGTCCGCGCGCGGCGGTGATCGACGCGATCGGTGTCGACAATCAATGGCTGCCGGTTCTGGTTTTTGTGGGTGACGCGCCGGCCGAGCTTGCCGACCGCACGCATGAAGGGACGCATTTCGTCACGGATATGCCGCGCCTGCTCCATGCCCTGCATGTGCGCCATGGCTTTCCGGAGGCACATCCATGACCGGCATATTGAGGATTGATCGATGCTGTTGAGCCTGCTCCTTGCCGCCGCCACGCAGACCGCCAAACTGCCGCCCTGGAATCCGCTGCCGCAGGACGGAACCGCCGAAGCCGCGGTGATGGTGCCGATCAACGCGATGTTCGCCGGCCTGGAGGCGCGCGACGGCACCCTGATCCTCGCGCAGACGCGGCCGGAGGGCAGCGCCACCGTCGTTTCCGAGAAAACCGACGGCACGCGCTCTGTCCGCCACATGAGCTGGAGCGATTTCGCGGGCGGGATCAAACCCGGCCCCGAACATTATCGCGAAAAACTCACCGACGCGGCGGTCGAGATCGATGGCGATATCGCGATGGTATGGTCGCCCTATGTCTTCACCGTCGACGACAAGCCGCTCCATTGCGGCGTCGACCATTTCGATCTGATCCGCGAAAACGGCGCGTGGAAGATATTGAACGTGACCTGGTCTGCGCGGACGACGGGTTGCGGGGGCTAGCGTGATCAAATCGCTCCTGATCGCCAATCGCGGCGAGATCGCGCGGCGGATCATCCGCACCGCGCGCGAACTGGGCGTGCGCACGATCGCGGTTCACTCCGATGTCGATGCCGACATGCCGTTCGTACACGAGGCGGACGATGCGGTGTGCATCGGCCCGGCGCCGGCGCGGGAGAGCTATCTCGATCAGGGCAAGATATTGGCGGCGGCGAAGGCGACGGACGCGGAGGCGATCCATCCGGGTTACGGCTTCCTCTCCGAAAATGCCGAATTCGCGGAAGCCGTGGTTGCCGCCGGTTTGATCTGGGTCGGCGCACCACCGGCCGCGATCCGGGCGATGGGCCTGAAGGATGCGGCCAAGACGCTGATGACCAAGGCCGGCGTTCCGGTCACGCCAGGCTATCTCGGCGAGGATCAGTCGCCCAAGCGGCTGCAGGCCGAGGCCGACAAGATCGGCTATCCGGTGCTGATCAAGGCGGTGGCGGGCGGCGGCGGCAAGGGCATGCGCCGGGTCGAGGCCGCGGCTGACTTCGCCGATGCGCTCGCCTCCTGCCGGCGCGAGGCGGCCTCCTCGTTCGGCGACGATCGCGTGCTGATCGAGAAATATGTGCTCAACCCGCGCCATATCGAGGTGCAGGTATTCGGCGACACGCATGGCAACGTGGTCCACCTGTTCGAGCGCGATTGCTCGCTCCAGCGCCGCCACCAGAAGGTGATCGAGGAAGCGCCCGCACCGGGCATGGACGAGGCGACCCGCGCGGCGATCTGCGCGGCGGCGGTCAAGGCGGCGCAGGCGGTCGACTATGTCGGCGCTGGCACGATCGAGTTCATCGCCGATGCCTCCGACGGCCTGCGCGCCGACCGCATCTGGTTCATGGAAATGAACACCCGCCTCCAGGTCGAGCATCCGGTGACCGAGGAGATTACCGGCCAGGATCTGGTCGAGTGGCAATTGCGCGTCGCATCCGGCGAACCTTTGCCCCTGCGCCAGGACGAATTGTCGATCAACGGCTGGGCGGTCGAGGCGCGGCTCTATGCCGAGGATCCGGCGCGTGATTTCCTGCCGTCGATCGGGGCGATCGATCATCTCCATCTCTCGGAGGACGTACGCATCGAAAGCGGCGTGGAGGAGGGCGATATTGTCTCCTCTTATTACGATCCGATGATCGCCAAGCTGGTGGCGCATGGCGCCACCCGCGATGATGCGCTCGATGCGCTCGCCGATGCCTGCGCCGAAGTGGAATGCGAACCGGTGCGGACCAATGCCTGGTTCCTTGCCCGTTTGCTCGATGCCGAGCCGTTCCGGGACGGCACGATGACGACCAACACGATCAGCGAATTGGGCGAAGCCGTGACGGCCGCACCCGAGCCGAGCGAGACCCTGTTGCAGGCGGCGGCGGGGCAAGCGGTCTTCCACGATCGGTTCGTGCGCGACGGCGCGCGCGATCCCGGTTTCGCGCGTTTTGCCGGGCTGTTGGGCTTCCGCCTCAACGCCGCACCCGATCTGCGCGTGCTGCTCGATATCAATGGCGCGCAGCAGCAGGTCGATTATGATTTCCTGGAGGAGGCCGGCGCGGTTTCGGGCACGCAGGACGGGCTGCAGACGATCCTGTTCGAGGATGGTGCCACCTTTGTCACCGCGCCGCATGCTTTCCGCGGGGTCGCGGGCGCGGCCAGCGGCGGTGGCGCATTGACCGCACCGATGCCGGGCCGGATCGTATCGGTGGATGTTGCGGAGGGCGCGTCCGTCACCGCCGGCCAGCGGCTGGTCGTGCTGGAAGCGATGAAGATGGAGCAGGCGCTGGTCGCGCCGTTCGATGGCATCGTCGCCGAACTGAAGGCGGTCGCGGGCGCGCAGGTGAGCGAAGGCACGTTGCTGGTGCGGATCGAGAAGCCGGAGGCGTGAGCGCGCTTCAGATCCGCGACGCGGCTGAGGCGGATATCGCCGCCATCGTCGCGTTGCTGGCCGATGACGATAAGGGCCGCCTGCGCGAGGGCGGAAGCGATCAGCTCGACCAGGGTTATTTAGCCGCCTTCGCCGCGATCGACGCCGATCCCAACCAGCGCCTGCTGGTCGCCGAGCGCGACGGCGCGATCGTCGGCACCTTCCAGCTGACTTTCATCGCCGGCATGTCGCGTCGCGGTGCCTGGCGCGGCCAGATCGAGGCGGTCCGGATCGCGCGCGACCTCCGCGGTCAGGGGCTGGGGCGCGAGATGATCCAGTGGGCGGTCGAACGTTGCCGCGAACGCGGCTGCCGCATGGTGCAACTCGCGACCGACAAGAGCCGCCAGCGCGCGCATGCCTTTTACGAACGGCTCGGCTTCGAGCCGAGTCATGTCGGGATGAAGCTCCATCTTTCCGGCGCGGGCGTGTAGGGAGGGGACCATGGCAGGCCGGTATTATGACGAATGGCAGATGGGCGACCGGATCGAGCATCCGATCCGCCGCACCGTGACCGAGACGGACAATCTGCTGTTCTCGACGCTGACACATAACCCGCAGCCGCTCCATATCGACGCGGAAGCGGCGAAGGCGAGCGAGTTCGGCCAGATCCTCGTCAACGGCACTTTCACCTTCGCGCTGATGGTCGGGCTGTCGGTGGGGGAGACCACGCTCGGCACGCTCATCGCCAATCTCGGCTACGACAAGCTGGTCATGCCCAAGCCGGTTTTCCTCGGCGATACGCTGCGGGTCGAGACCGAGGTGGTCGAACTGAAGCCGAGCAAGTCGCGTCCCGGCGCGGGCATCGTCACGTTCGCGCATCGCGCGATCAACCAGCGCGACGAGGTGGTCTGCTCGTGCCGGCGCATGGCCTTGATCAAGGGCAAGGCGGCCGCCTGATGCGCCTGCGGTCGCTTCTGTTCGTGCCGGGTGACCGGCCTGACCGGATGGAGAAGGCGCTGGGCTTCGGCGCCGACGCGCTGATCCTCGATCTGGAGGATTCGGTCGCGGAGGCGAAGAAGGTCGAGGCGCGCGAGGCGGTCGTGGATTTCCTCGGCCGTGCGGATCGTTCGGTGCCGCTGCTCGTACGGGTCAATCCGCTCGGCAGCGCGCATATCGATGCCGATCTGGTCGCGGTCACGGCCGCGCGCGCCGACGCGATCATGTTGCCCAAGGCGGAGGGCGCGAAGAGCATCCTTGCTTTGTCGACCTGGACCGGTCTGCCGATCCTGCCGATCGCGACCGAAACGCCCGCAGCCGTGTTCGCGCTCGGCAGTTATGCCGAGGTCGGCGATCGCCTGCTCGGGCTGACCTGGGGCGCGGAGGATCTGCCCGCGGCGATCGGCGCCACCGCCGCACGTGAGACAGATGGCCGCTACACCGCGCCGATCGAGACGGTGCGGTCTTTGGCCCTGTTCGCGGCGCATGCGGCCGGCGTCGCCGCGATCGAGACGGTCTATCCCGATTTCAGCGATCTCGACGGGTTGGCGGCCTATGCCGCGCGCGGTGCGCGGGACGGCTTCACCGGCATGATGGCGATCCATCCCGATCAGATCGCGGTGATCAACCAGGCCTTCACGCCGAGCGACGGCGATGTCGCGGCCGCGCGTGCGATCGTGGATGCCTTTGCCGCCAATCCGCATGCGGGTGTGCTCGCGGTCGACGGCAAGATGGTCGATGCGCCGCATCTGGCGCAGGCGAAGCGCGTGCTGGAGCGCGCGGGGCAGGGGGCGTGAGCCATCACCCCCTGATCGAGGTAGGCGATCTCGCGCGCCTGATCGAGCAAGGCGATGTGCTGGTGTGCGATTGCCGGTTCGATCTGGGCGACCCCGAAGCCGGGCATCGCGCCTATCGCGAAGGGCATATTCCCGGCGCGATCTATGTCGATCTGGAACGGGACCTCTCGGCCGCGGGGAATGGGCAGAATGGCCGCCATCCGCTGCCGGACCGTCTGGTGTTTGCCGCGCGCATGGCCGCTTCTGGCGTCCCCCAGGACAGGCTGGTGGTCGGCTATGACACATCGGGCGGCTTTTATGCGTCGCGCCTGTGGTGGATGCTGCGCTGGGTAGGGCACAGCCAGGCGACGGTGCTCGACGGCGGATTGGATGCCTGGATCGCGGGTGGGCTGCCCCTCAAGCAGGGCGACGAGCAAGCCCCGCCCGGGAATCTGACGGCCTCAGCCGAGCCCGCCATGCCCTCGATCGATGTTGCGGGCATCGAGGCCAATCTGGACGGCGGCGATCTTCTGGTGGTCGATGCGCGCGGCGCCGCGCGCTTCCATGGCGAGCCGCATCCGCTCGATACGGCGTCGGGCCATATTCCCGGCGCGGGCAATCGCTTCTTCCAGCTGAACCTGACGCCCGAAGGCCGTTTCAAGCCCGCGGACGAACTGGCGGCCGAATTCGCGGCCGTGCTGGGCGGCACTGCGCCCGACAAGATCGTGCATCAATGCGGGTCGGGCGTGACCGCGACCCACAATCTGCTGGCGATGGAAGTGGCGGGGCTCGCGGGCTCCCGCCTCTATCCGGGTTCGTGGAGCGAGTGGACCAGCGATCCGACCCGCCCCATCGAAACCTGAGAGATCAGGCGAACAGCTTCGCCCAGCCGCGCTTCGGGCGGTTCTTCCAGTGACCGCGATGATAGGCGTCCGACGCCAGCAGCGGGATGACCGAGCCGGCTTCCGCGAACACCATCTGTTCGATGCCGGTGTTGACCTTGCCCCAGCTGGCAGCCTCTTGCAGGGTCGAGGAGGAGCACGCCCCGTCGCGGACGTCGGCAACGGTGATCTGCACCGCATATTTATGCACTTCGACATCGTCGTGGCCCAGGATTTCGGCGCAGACGACCGTGTCCTGGATGAAGTTCTTGGGCACGCCGCCGCCGATCATCAGCAGGCCGCTGGTGCCGGCCTTGATCTTGATGTCGGTCAGCTCGCGGAAGTCGGCGATCGCATCGAGCACCATGTAGGGCTTGCCCTCCTTCATGCGATCGACCTGATGCTTGACGAGGCCGAAGCCGGCCGAGCTGTCGACGAAGGCCGGGCAGAAGATCGGCACGTCATGCTCGTAGGCGAGCTTGACCAGGCTGTTCTCCTTCTTGCCGTGCTCGACGAGATATTTGCCCATCTCGCGGATGAACGCGCGGCTCGAATAAGGACGCGGCTCCAGCGAATTAGCGATCTTGTTGATCGTGAAGTCGCAGTCCTGAAGCTGCTCCTCGTCGATATAGGTATCATAGATGCGGTCGATCAGCAGCGAACGCAGCGTGTCGTCGTCAGGCACTTCGAGCGCCTGATAATGCTTGTGGCCAAGACCCTCGAAAAAATCCATGTCGACGATCGAGGCACCGGTGGCGACGATCGCGTCGACCATGCCCGAGCGGACGAGCTCGGCATAGGCATCCATGCAGCCGCCGGCGGACGTGGAACCCGCGATCACCAGGAAGATGGTGCAGTCGGGGTCCTTGAGCATATCATTGTAGATGCCGGTCGCACGCGCAAGATCGCGGCTGGTGAAGCTCATCTTGCCCATCGCGTCGATGATCGGCCGCGCGTCGTAACTGCGGATGTCGATATGCTCGACCGTTGTGGAGAGCAGCTCCGCCTTGCGGGTGTCGTTGATCTGGTCGGTCATGGGAATTGTCCCCGTATGCACAATGAACCGGCGTCGTTGATGGGGACGCGGAAACCCGAAAGCAGAAGGCCGGACGGTATCCCGCCCGACCTTCCAATCTCAATCAGCCGTGGCTGTTACAGCTTGACGACGTTCGAAGGACGCGCCCGTTCCGGCAGCGCCTCGACATAGGCGCTCGCCATCGGCTCGTCGGCCATGACGACCGTATCCCCGGCGGTGAAGCCGTTGAAGCCGGTGCGCATCGCACAGCCATAAGCGCCGAGCATGCCGATCTCGATATAATCGCCTGCCTGGATGTCGGCCGGCAGCATGAACGGCCCCGCCATATGATCGATATCGTCACATCAGGTCGGGCCGTAGAAGCTGAACGCCATGTCCTTGGTGTCCGAAACCTCGTCGCGCACCAGCTCGACCGGGAAGCGCCAGTTGACATGCGCCGCATCGAACAGGGCACCATAGGCACCGTCGTTGATGTAGAGCTGGTCGCCGCGGCGGCGTTCGACGCGGACCAGCAGGCTCGCATATTCGGCACAGAGCGCGCGGCCGGGTTCGGCCCACAATTCGGCCGAATAGCTGACCGGCAGCGCCTCGAACGCATTGTGGATCGCGTCGAAATAGGCCTCGAGCGGGGCCGGCTCCATGCCAGGATAGATGGACGGGAAGCCGCCGCCGACATCGATCACGTCGACCGTGACCGCCGCATCGACGATCGCGTTGCGGACGCGGCCGAGTGCCTGGACATAGGCCTGGGGCGACATCGTCTGGCTGCCGACATGGAAGCAGATGCCGAGCGCGTCGGCCGCCTGGCGGGCGGCGAACAGCAAGGCCTTCACCTCGTGCGGTTCAGCGCCGAACTTGGCGGCGAGGCTGAGCTTGGCATGATCCGACGGCACGCGCAGCCGGACGCAAAGCGTCAGGTCGGTCGCTTGCTCGGTAGCGCGCATGATCTTCTCGAGTTCTTCGAGCGAATCGAGTGAGAAGGTGCGGACACCATGCGTGAAATAGGCCTCGCGGATCGCTTCCTCGGCCTTGACCGGGTGCATGAAGCAAAGCGTGGCGCCGGGGGCCATGCGTGCAACGAGACGGACCTCGGCGATCGAGGCGACGTCGAAATGCGTGATGCCGCTTTCCCACAGGAGCTTGATCAGCTCCGGCGACGGGTTCGCCTTGACCGCATAGAGCGACTTGCCCTGAAACTTCTCGACGAAGAATCGGGCCGCGCGCTGTGCGGCGTGCGGACGAATGAGCGTGACCGGCTGGACCGGGCGCTCCTTAGCGATGGCAAGGCTGTTGGAGGCCTTGTTTGGGGTGGCAGCTAGCCCCAGCGCGCTATGATGCTTGTGCAATTCAAGGGACCTCCGATGCCGCAGGAAAACCTGCGGTCTACAGTTGAAAAAAACTGCCTTGCGGTGGAAGTCCCATGGGGCAGCGGAGGGCGTACATAGGGTCGGGGGTCCCCCCTGTAAAGTTGCAATCGCACGACAAAATTCTTGGTTCCGGAATTGCAGGATAAAGCGTGGAAAATCAGGGTTATAACGAAGACAGAACGGTATCGCTCGCAGGTGTGATTGCGGCGGCGAATCGGGTCGCGGGAATTGTGACAAGGACGCCGCTGCTTCCCGTCGCCTCAGGCGAGGGCCGCCTGTGGATAAAATGCGAATCGCTCCAGATCGGCGGCGCTTTCAAACTGCGCGGCGCGTACAATCGGCTGGCACAGATCGGGGCGGCCGGAAAAGCCGCGGGTGTGGTCGCCTTTTCCTCGGGCAATCACGCACAGGGCGTCGCCCGCGCCGCGAAGATGCTGGGCATGCCGGCGGCGATCGTGATGCCGGCCGACGCGCCGGCGGTGAAGATGGACGCGACGCGGGCTTTGGGGGCCGAGATCATCCTCTATGACCGCCACACCGAAAGCCGCGAGGCGATCGCCGCCGCGCTCGCACAAGAACGCGGCGCGGTGCTCGTGCCGTCGTTCGATGACGTCGATGTGATCGAAGGGCAGGGCACGGCCGGCCTCGAGATTGCCGAGCAACTCGGGCACGCACCCGCCCGCGTGGTGACGCCGTGCGGCGGCGGCGGGCTTGCGGCGGGGCTGGCTCTGGCCTTGCCCGACACGGAGATCGTCGTCGCCGAACCGGAGGGCTGGGACGATATGGGCCGCTCGCTTGCGTTGGGTCGCATCGTCGAAGTGCCGGCCGACGCGCCGTTCACCTCGTGCGACGCGCTCCAGACGAAGCGCGTCGCCGATCTGACCTTCGCCACGCTGCAGGCCGCAGGTGCGCGCGGCGTGTGGGCGAGCGAGGCGGAGGTGCATACGGCGATGCGCTATGCCTTCGGTCTCGGCCTGGTGGTCGAGCCGGGCGGGGCGGTCGCGCTCGCGGCGTGGCTGGCGGGCAAGTTGCTGCCAATCGCGGGCGATACCGTGATTATAGGCTCGGGATCGAACGTCGATCCGGCGGCTTATGCCGCCGTGCTGGGAGGGAAAGCATGAGCGGCAGGATCAGGGTCGGCATCGGTGGCTGGACGTTCGAGCCGTGGCGCGACAATTTCTATCCTAAAGGCTGGGCCAAGGCGCGCGAGCTCGAATATGCCTCCACCCACGTCACCGGCATCGAGATCAATGGCACCTTCTATTCGACCCAGAAGCCCGCCACCTGGGCCGATTGGGCGAAGCGCACGCCCGACGATTTCGTGTTCGCGGTCAAGGCATCGCGTTTCTGCACCAACCGCCGCGTGCTGTGCGATGGCGCGGAGTCGATCGACAAATTCATCAATCAGGGCCTCGCCGAACTCGGTCCCAAGCTCGGCCCGATCCTGTGGCAATTCGCCGGCACCAAGCAGTTCGATCCCGAGGATTTCGGCGGCTTCCTCGATATGCTGCCCAAGAGCGTCGGCGGCGTGCTGCTGCGCCACGCGATCGAGCCGCGCCACGAAAGCTTCCGCACGCCGGTGCTGGTCGAGCTGGCGCGCAAGGCGAATGCCGCGATCGTGTTCGCGGATGCGGACAAATACCCGCAATTCGCCGATCTGACCGCCGGTTTCACCTATGCCCGCCTACAGAATGCGCGCGAGGAGGAGCCGACCGGCTATTCTCCGCAAGCGCTCGACCGCTGGGCGGCGACGGCGAAGGCCTGGGCTGCGGGGCAGGCGCCCGACGGCTATGCCTATATCGATCCGCCCGCCGCCAGCGTGGGCAATGCGCGCGACGCCTTCGTCTTCATGATCAACGGCGCCAAGCTCCGCGCGCCGGCAGGGGCGATGGCGCTGATCGCGCGGCTGTAGCCGGGCGAAACGCCGGGCTTACATCGGCACGACGATCGCGTCGTCGTGTCCCGCTTTGCGCCCTTCATTGACCTGCACGGATCCGCCGGATGCCCGATGGGAGGCGCGCTGCGTGGCGGCATTCTGCCTGGCAATCGTCTGCGGCGAAACCTCCACCACCAGGCTTTCCTGCGTGTAGGCGGTGAATTGGGTGCCCGGCTCGATCCTGGCGCTATGCCCGGTCACGAAGATGCCGGGCAGGCCCACCGCAACCACGGTCGCGGCAGCGGCGAGGGGCGCGCCATTGCCTTCCACGCGATAATGGCCCGAAAGCGTTACCGATCGGCCTGCCAGGTCGATGCGCCGCAGATCGAATTCGATCTTGCCCGATTTGCCGAATGCGCCACGGCCGGTGCGCCAGGAAATCTCCGCTTCGGCGCGCGCGCCGGCCGGGATCACGACAGTGTCGCCGACCTTCACATCCTGAACCACCGCCAGGTTGACCTTGGAGCCAGCGTGCAGCGCGCTGGAGCTGATCTGGTCGGTTACCTGCACGATCACCGGGCTGTTGCTTGGCAGCGTTACGTGCGCGGTCGGCGCGGTAACGACATAAGCGGCGGCGGCCATAGGCGCGTTACCGCCGGTTGCGGCGACCGCCTGGGCCGTGTCGGTGACGGCGGCCGCGCACAGAAAGGCGGCTCCGGCTATTCGCTTCATATCCCGTTCCCCGTCGTGCGGCGTGGGCGGCCGCAAGTCCGGACGGGTTATCCAAGGCAGGCTTAAGGAATTTCGCGGGCGGTTGGTTAGCGCGCCGGTAAGACGCGAAATGGACCAATCTGTGGATTGGTCGCCACGGGCTTGTCCCCGGCCGACAGGGGCGGCATGGCGGGCGTCATGCGCACGGTTTTCGATGACGCCGCAGTCCGGCTCTACCATCTGGATGGAGACAGCGGTGCGGCCGCGACCCTGCTCTACGGGACGCTGGCGGAAGCGCTGGCGGTCGCGGCCGAACAGCCGGCCGAGGTCCAGGACGGGCTGTTCCTCCAGACGAGCAACGATGTCGTCGCCTATCTGGATTTCATCGAGAGCTGAGCAAAGTCAGAGGCTGCGCTCGCGCACGAAGGTGCGGGCGCGGCGCTGCGCTTCGGCGATCTCGCGCGCTTCCATTTCCTGTGCGAGGTCGGCGCGTGCAGCCGCGCCGCGGACGTCGCCGGACAAAGCGGCGAGATTGAACCATTTGTGCGCCTCGACGAGGTCGGCCATCCCGCAGTTGATGCCACGATCGTAGAAAGACGTGACGTCAGGGCCGCCGATGCCGCCCGCATAGAAATCCTGGAACATACGCTAACACTCCGCGCCAAAGCCGCTGCCAATCGCGGCGATGACCCAGAGGTAAATGGCGTTGGTTAACGAGGCGCTAATCTTAATCCGGATCGGCTGCTTCTTAACCGAACGATTTAGAGCGGATTGTCCCCGTCGGGTGCGGGCTGGCCGGATGTGGGCTGTGGGCTCACATGGCGCCTGCCTTTCCAGCGCGCGTCCTGTCCTTGCTCATAGGAGAAAGCCGCGACGGCATTCTGACCGATCGGGACCACCGCTGTGCCATAAATGGCGCGTTCGCCGCCGGTGCCGACCTCGACCCCCATCTCGCCATGGACGCGCCGATCGCCGGCGCCGCCCGACAGATCGGCGGCGGCGCGCGTGGCACCGGCCTCAAGCGCGGCTTCGCGCTGTTCGGGGGTCAGGCTGACGATGCCGGAGGGCAGCGGCGCGGTGTCGGCGTTCTGCGCCAGACAGGGCGTGGCGATCGCGGCAAGCAAGGGGAGGGCGGCAAAAAGCTTCACGATTCAGACCCTTTCGCCCCGCATCTAGCACGCAAATGCCTGTCGCGGCGCTGAACACAAGCTGTAACGGCGATTGTGCCGCCGTTCAGGCAGGACAGCGTAAATATTCGGACAAGCGGTCGTCGGCGTCGATGTTTGCCCTAGAAGCGCCGGCGGCCGCGATTCAGGCCGCGTCCTTTTCCCGCTCGCGCATTTCCTGGTTGAGCATTTCGGCGAGCAGGAAGGCCAACTCGATGCTCTGGCTCGCGTTGAGCCGCGGATCGCAATGCGTGTGATAGCGCGCCGCCAGCCCCTGTTCGGTCACCGCGATCGCGCCGCCGGTGCATTCGGTCACATTCTGCCCGGTCATCTCGGCATGGATGCCGCCGCCATGCGTGCCCTCGGCGCGGTGGACCGCGAAGAAACCGCGCACCTCGGCCAGTATCCGCTCGAACGGGCGCGTCTTGTAGCCGTTGGCGGCCTTGACGACGTTGCCGTGCATCGGATCGCAGCTCCACACGACAGGGCGGCCCTCGCGTTTCACCGCGCGGACGAGCGCGGGCAGACCGGCTTCGATCTTGTCGTAGCCGTAGCGCGTGATCAGCGTGATGCGGCCGGGTTGACGCGCCGGATCGAGCGTGTCGAGCAGACGCAGCAGATCGTCCGCCTCCAGGCTCGGCCCGCACTTGATACCGATCGGATTGCCGACGCCGCGCAGATATTCGACATGCGCCGACCCCACGAAACGGGTGCGGTCGCCGATCCACAACATATGCGCGCTGGTGTCGTACCAATCACCGGTCAGGCTGTCCTGGCGGGTCAAGGCCTGCTCATACTGGAGCAGCAGGGCCTCGTGGCTGGTGTAGAAGCTGGTCGCGCGCAATTGCGGCACCGTCTCCGGATTGACGCCGCACGCCGCCATGAAGCTCAAGGCCTCGCCGATGCGGTCGGCCAATTGCTGATATTGCGCCGCCCAGGCCGAACGGCCCATGAAATCGAGCGTCCAGGCGTGAACCTGCTGGAGGTTGGCATAACCGCCCTGCGCGAAGGCGCGCAGCAGGTTGAGCGTCGCCGCCGACTGGCTGTAGGATTTGATCATCCGTTCCGGATCGGGGCGGCGCGCCTCGGGCGTGAAGGCGATGTCGTTGACGTTGTCGCCGCGATAGGAGGGCAGGGAGACGCCGTCGATCTCCTCCACGTCGGACGAGCGCGGCTTGGCGAACTGGCCCGCCATGCGGCCGACCTTCACCACCGGCAGCTTCGACGCATAGGTCAGGACGACCGCCATCTGCAGCAGCACGCGGAACGTGTCGCGGATGTTGTTCGGATGGAATTCGGCGAAGCTTTCGGCGCAGTCTCCGCCCTGGAGCAGGAAGGCCTTGCCCGCGGCCACTTGGGCCAGTTCGGCGGTCAGCGCGCGCGCTTCGCCCGCGAACACCAAAGGTGGAAAGCGGCGCAACTCCGTCTCGGCCGCGGCGAGCGCCTGCGGATCGGGATAATTCGGGAGCTGCCGCGCCTCGTGGTTGCGCCAGCTTTCGGGAGTCCAGTTCGTCGCCATCTTACATTTTCCTCGCCGCGCATTTCGCGGATAGGGGGGCGATTGGCAAGGATAAGCCTGCTTGGGGCGGGTGCAGGCTGGCTTGGCCTAGAGCGAGACGCGCCACTCCCAGCGCAGCGGATCGCCGTCCATCACCTCGACCCCGGCAGCAATCAACTCGTCGCGGATCGCGTCGGATCGGGCGAAATCCTTGGCCGCGCGCGCCTGCTGGCGTTCGTCGAGGCGGGTTTCGATGGTTTCGGGCGTGAGGGTAGCAGTAGCCGGTCGTACACGAAGGTCTGCGCGCGTCAGATTCAGCAGATTGAGTCCAACGACCTGATCCATCGTGGCGAGCAGGCGAAGCTTATTATCAGCCACCAATACCGGATCTACGAGTACCTCTTCCAGCAAAGGCATTACCGCCGGTGTATTCAGATCATTGCTGACCTTTTGATCAAACTCCGTAAGAACGCCTGTAAAATCAAACCAATCGTCCTCATCCACGATAGAATCTTGGTGGCTGCTAATAGGCGGAGGAGGAGAGAAATGTTCGAAAGGGCGCCACTCTGTTCGTTGGGCCGACTTTTTGAGCTTTTCGATGGCAGCCACTATCCGCCTGAGGCGGGTGAGTGCTGAGGATACTGCATCGCCGCTGAACTCAAGTTCCGACCTGTAGTGCGAAGAGAGGCACAAAAGCCGATAGGCGAGAGGGTGGACGCCGGCATCGATCAGCGACTGGAGCGTGGTGAAGCCGCCGCCGGATTTTGACATCTTTCCAGAGCGATCGACCAGGAAGTTGTTATGCAGCCAGAAGCGTGCGCCGGTGAAACCGGGCTGCTCGGCGCTGCAATCGCAATAGGCCTGGTTCTGCGCGATCTCGTTGGGATGGTGGATCTCGCGATGGTCGATGCCGCCGGTGTGGATGTCGAACGGCTCAGGGCCCAGATATTGGAGGCTCATCACCGAGCATTCGAGGTGCCAGCCGGGCGCGCCACGGCCCCATGGTGAATCCCATTCCATCTGGCGCTGCTCGCCCGACGGCGATTTGCGCCAGATCGCGAAATCCTGCGGGTTGCGCTTCCCCGAAACCGGATCGATCCGGCTTTCGCCCTCATCGGACACGCTGCGGGCGAGCCGGCCGTAATCGGGCACGGTCGAGACATCGAAATAGAGGCCACTCTCGATCTCGTAGCAATGATCCGGCGCGATCTTCTCGGCGAAGGCGATCATTTCCGCGACATGATCGGTCGCGACCGACCAGATGGTCGGGGAGAGGATATTGAGATCGGCGAGGTTGCGCTTGAAGGCGGCAGTGTAGAAGGCCGCGACCTCCCAGATATCCTTGCCCAGGCCGGCGGCGGCCAGCTCCATCTTGTCCTCGCCGGCATCGGCGTCGCTGGTCAGATGGCCGACATCGGTGATGTTGATGACGTGGCGGACGTCCCAGCCCTTGAACAGCAAGGTCCGGCGCAGCGTGTCGGTGAAGACATAGGCGCGCAGATTGCCGAGATGCGCGAAATTATAGACGGTCGGCCCGCAACTGTAGACGCGCGCCGTATTTCCGTCCGACGGCGCGAACGGTTCGAGGCTGCGGCTGAGGCTGTTGAACAGGGTCAGGGTCGTCATGGTGCGCGCTCGTTAGCCCGATCGTGGCGGCTGCGTCACCCCGCGGCGTTGCGGCCACAAAAGAAAACGGGCGCCCGTTACCGGACGCCCGTCTCTTAACCGGTACCGCCGCGAAGGCGGGGGACGATTACTGCTTGTTGGCTTCGACCGCGTCGGCTGCGGAGTGCGCATTGTCCGCCGCGTTGTCGAGAGCGGCGGAAGCCGCATCGTTCGACGTGTTGTCGGCCATGTCCTCGAGGTTCTCGCCGGCGTTGTCGAGCGCATTCGCGCTCGCGTCGGTGGCGTTCTCCGCCGGGGTCTGCTTGCTGCAAGCGGCCAGAGACATCAGGCCGGCAGCGGCGAGAACAAAGACTACCTTCTTCATTCGAGCTGCTCCACGTAATCGTTCTGGGCCCGGCCCGAATGCCGTCCCGAAGGCTCCATTAGCGTGCCGGTTTTGCCCGTCAACGCTGAATTTAGCGCGGGCCTAACTCACCTTGGCGTATTTTGTTGCAGTGCAGCATAATTTCTGCAACCTTTTAGACGTTGAAGATTTGTTCAGGAACACCAGCTTTAAGGTGCTCCGAACATCTAATCGGAGTTGTGCCAGCCGGGGTATCAGCGGAAGAACTGAAAGAAGGATCGATGATGACGGGCTCTGCCGGGGTTACCAGGATCAAGCGTATTGCTCTGATCGGCAACAGCCCTCCGCGCCTGTGCGGCCTCGCCACCTTCACCCGCGACGTTTACCAGGCGCTGCACGTCTCGTTTCCCGAAATCGGTATCGATCTCTATGCGATGAACGATCCCGGCGGCTCCTATGCCTATGGCCCGGAAGTGTCGTGCACGATCGCGCAGGAAGATCTGAACGACTATCGCGCTGCGGCGCAGCGGATAAATGACAGCCGCGCGGATGTCGTTTTAGTTCAACATGAATATGGTATTTTCGGCGGTCCGGCCGGCGCGATGCTGCTACGCCTGCTCGATCGCGTCGATGCGCCGGTGGTGGTTACGCTCCATACCGTGCTCGAACAGCCCAACGCCGATCAGCGTGCGGTGATCGAAGCGCTGGCACGGCGCGCGGCGAAGCTGATCGTGATGGCGGAAAAGGGGCGCGAGCTGCTCGTCCGCGTTCATGGCATTTCCTGGAACCAGATCGCGGTGGTGCCGCACGGCGTGCCCGACCGGCCGTTCGTCAAGCCGGAGAACGTGCACCAACGGTTCGGCTTCGGCGGTCGGCGCGTCTTGCTGACCTTCGGTCTGCTGTCGCCCAACAAGGGCATCGAAACGATGATCCGCGCCATGCCCGCGATCGTCGCGGCGCATCCTGAATCGCTCTATGTCGTGCTCGGGGCGACGCATCCGCATCTGGTGGCGCGGGAGGGCGAAACCTATCGCGAAAGCCTGAAGGCGCTCGCCGAGGAATTGGGTGTCGCCCAGGCGGTACGTTTCATCGACGGCTTCCTCGATCAGGAAGCGCTGCTCGATTATCTCGAAGCGGCGGACATCTATGTCACGCCCTATCTGAATGAGACGCAGATAACGAGCGGCACGCTGGCCTATGCGGTCGCGCTCGGCAAGCCGGTGGTGTCGACGCCTTACTGGCATGCGGTCGAGTTGCTCGGTGCGGTCGGCGGTGTTGTGGTGCCGTTCGGAGAGAGCCGCCGCTTCTCCGAAGAAATCATCACCTTGCTCGACGATCCGGCGCGCCTCGCCGACATGGCCAATCGCGCTTATTCGGCGGGCCGTTCGATGGTGTGGAGCGCGCTCGCCGAATCCTACCTCGCTTTGTGCGAGGAAGCGGTGCGCAAGCGCCCGGTGCGGATCCAGCGCGTCCGCACGATCGATCGCGTCGCCGCCAGGCCGCGGCTCGAGGCGATGCAGCGCATGACCGACGCGACCGGCATGATCCAGCACAGCAATTATGCCGTGCCGGACCGCAATCACGGCTATTGCGTCGACGACAATTGCCGCGCGCTGATGCTGATGCATCGCTTCGATGGCGACGACGAAGTCCGCGCCGATCAGCTGGCGACGATTTACGGCGCGTTCGTCCAGCATGCCTGGAACGGCGAACTCGGTCGCTTCCGCAATTTCATGGGCTTCGACCGCCAGTGGCTCGAAGCCGAAGGCTCGGAAGACAGTTTCGGCCGGTCGCTCTGGGCGATCGGCGCGACCGCGGCCGAGTCGCGCAATCCCAACATGCGCCGCTGGGCGCTCAACCTTTTCGATCAGGTCGCACCCCATTCGCTGTCGCTGAGCAGCTTGCGCACCTGGGCCTTCGCCTTGCTCGGCGCGGATGCGGTTCTGCGCCAGCATCGCGACCATCCGGTCGCCTGGACGCTGGTGCGCGATTTCGGCGGGTGCCTGCTGGCCGAGCTGCGCCGTGAGCGCCGCGACGGCTGGACCTGGTTCGAACCGGTGCTGGCCTATGACAATGCCCGCCTGCCCGAAGCCTTGATGCGCGCGGGCGAGCTGCTCGGCGATGAGGCGATGATGGAGGAAGGCTTGGCCGCGCTCGCGTGGCTCGACGCCAAGCAGACCAATGGCGACGGCCAGTTCCGTGCGGTCGGTACCGACAGTTTCGGCCGGGCCTATGCCGATCCGCTGCCGTTCGATCAGCAGCCGCTCGAGGCGTGGGCGACGGTCGATGCCATGCTGTTCGCGCACCAGGTGACGCGCGACACGCGCTGGCTGGATGCGGCGTGGCGCGCGCACGGCTGGTATCTGGGTGAGAACGATTTGAGCCTGCCGATCGCGACCGTGGCCGATGGCGGCTGTTATGACGGGCTGATGAGCGACCGGGTCAATCTGAACCAGGGCGCCGAATCGATTCTCGCCTTCCAATTCGTCTGCACCGCGATGACGAAAGCACTGGCCAATGCCGGGACCACGCCGGCTCAGATACGGACCGGCCTTGTAAGATAGTGCGTTTGCGGCGACCCGTTGTCGAATAGGGCTTTCTTTGCCGGTCGCGTACCGGAATAACGCATCTGCGCCGGGGGGGATTCCGGCGAGACGTTCAACGACAGCCGCCGGGGTATCCGTTTGCTCGATGTAATCCATCACCCACTGCGCCTGTCGGCCGATCCGGCGCGGGTCGTGGTGCGCCCGTTCCATATCCCGATCGAGGCGAGTTCGTCCGCCGGCCGGCCCGGCCGCGTCCGCCGCATCGTCGATTCCGTGCTCGCGCTCGATGAGGAGATGGCGGAGATCGAGCTGGAACTGGTGCTGCGCGATTTCGAGGCGCGCCACTGGCAGACTCGATCGGTGTTCATGACGCGCTATGCGCAGATCGAGCAGGCGCTGGCGCTCGACGGCGGCGAGATATCAGAGATCAAGCAGCAGCTGATCGGCGCCTATTTCTGCCACGAATATAGTTATGCCGCCGCAGCGCTGATGAACCCCAGCGTGATACCGCACCCCGACCAGTCGGGCCTGTCCAAGGGCGCGGTCCGGATCGCGATGTCACTGCGCGCGGTCGGCGAGGGGCATATCTCCTCGGTTTCGTTCCGCGAGGGCATTCTCGGCCCCGGCCCGACCGTCGAACTGATGCCCGAGCCGCCCTTCGCCACCGCCGCCGACAGCGCGATCGAGGTCGGCAACGGCGCGATCGAGGTCCATCGTCACGCCGACAGTTCGCTTTCGGGCACCGTGTTGTTCCCGATGACCGCCGCCCAGTCCAAGGGGCTGGAGGATATGCGGCTGGTCGAATTCACGCACGACGACGGCAGCGTCGAATGGATCGGCACCTACACCGCCTATAATGGCGCGACGATCCGGTCGGAACTGCTGCGCACGCGCGATTTCCGCAGCTTTACGCTCATGCCGATGGGCGGGCCGGCGGCGCGCAACAAGGGCATGGCGCTGTTTCCGCGCAAGGTGGGCGGCGAATATCTGATGATCGGCCGCCAGGACGGCGAGAATGTGTTCCTGCTCCGCTCCGACAAATTGGACCAGTGGGGCGAGGGCGAACTTCTGCTGACGCCCAAATATCCCTGGGAAATGGTCCAGATGGGCAATTGCGGCTCGCCGATCGAGCTGGAGGAAGGCTGGCTGCTGCTGACCCACGGCGTTGGTGCGATGCGCAAATATTCGGTCGGCGCGGTCCTGCTCGACAAGAAGGATCCGTCGAAGCTGATCGGTCGGATGAGCCAGCCTTTGCTGTCGCCGGCGGATGAGGATCGCGAGGGTTATGTGCCCAACGTGGTCTATAGCTGCGGCGGCATGCGCCATGGCGACCTGATCTTCCTGCCCTATGGCGTGGCCGACAGCTCGGTTGCCTTCGCCTTCGTCTCGATCAGCAGCCTGATCGAAGCGATGCGATAAAGGAAATCCCCACGAAGCCAGAGCCTGATCGTCTTTGGTGGAAGCGCAGAGCGCTTCCGCTGATGGCGTGAATCAGGCTCTTATAATGTTGAGACCTTGATTCACGCTTCAGGCAAAGCCTGAACCGATCAAGGTCTTGGCTTCGTGGGGATCCTACAGGCGGTTCCGGCCTAGGGGGCCGCCGGAAGACCGCTAAAACATCAGGCGTGGATCAGGGTGCGGGTGTTCGCGCGCTTGCTGCTGGACCGGGTCGCCAGCTTGGCGACGAGGACCGCGATCCCGGCCACCGCATAAGCGGCCACTGCGATCTCGGCATTGAGCATCACGCCGACCAGCAGCACGAGCCGCAGGTAGAGCGGGTTGAAGCCGAACGTATCGCCGATCGTGTGGCAGACGCCCAGGAGGTTGTCGCGGGCGGCAGCGGGGGCGGTCTGGTTGGTCATCGTCTTGATCCGTATTCTTGTCGGCGGGCCTATCCCGCCGTGTCATCATCAGCTTTGCAGGGGTCGTGCCAATTGGCCCGCAGAGCCTGAATGCAGGCTTAAATGCAGGCAGAGCCATGATTTTCGCTAATATGTGGCGGAAACCACCAATGTGCGGTTGTCCGAATCCGGTCATTTTCGAAATGCGCCCTGTCCGGGCGCGAACAGGTGATCAGCCGAAGAAGGCGACCCAGGTGGCGAAATCTTCGCTCATGCCGATAAAACGATGCGGGACGTTCTTCGGTATCCAGGCGAGATCACCCGCCGCGAAGGGCTGCGGCTTGCCCTCGATCTCCAGCGTCGCGGTGCCGGCAACGCAAATATAGGCCTCGTCGCGTGTATGTTCGGTTTGGTGATCGGTGCCGCGCGGCGTGAAGATCAATAGCTGCGCGCCTGGCTGGTTGAGCAGGCATTGGTAAGGCTCGCCCTCGGGCCACTTCGCGGTCGCCGGCAAGGGCAAAGGCGCGATCGCTTCGGCGAGCGTCTTGATCCAGGCGTCGCTCATTGGGCGGGCAAGGGGGTCACTTGGGTATAGACCACCATCCATTGGCTGTTCCGCCGGGCGAACGTGTCCGAATAGCGGAAATGCTGCTTGAAAGGCTTGCCGTGATCGGTGCCGTGCACCCACGCCTCGCCGCCGACGATCGCGGTGTCGGGCGAGGGGCGGATGAACAGGCGATCGCTGATGTCGAACGGCTCAAGATGCGCGTTCGGGTCGGTAAAGCCGTCGATGAAGTCTTTCTTGTCGCCGATCCGGCCCGACCCATGGACCAGCAGGTAATCCGGCGCGAGCATCCGCTCCAGCACCGCACGGTCACCATGTAGTTGGGCGTCGTCGAAGGCCTGCGCAGCCGCACGGATCTCGACATTGTCCGGCGGCGTCTGCGCGGCGGCAGGGGCCGCGATCATCAGGGTCAGAGCTAAATAACGCGCGTTCATTCCTGCTCCTGTCGGGGCGGCAAGGGCGCCAATGGATCGTCGCTATCAACGACCGTGCGCAGCATTATGCTCCATGCCTCGATCGCCTGCGCCAATTGCACCGGATCGATCTTGTCGAGCGTGTCGTCCGCAGTGTGGTGGATCTCGAAATAGCGCGTGCCGTCCTGTTCGAGATCGATCACGGGCGTGCCCTTGACCACCATCGGGCCGACATCCGTCCCGCCATGCGCGGCGCCGGGGCGGGGCTCGACCCCGATCAGGTTGAGCCTGGCGGTAAGATCGTCACGCAGCGGGGATTTGGGCAAAGCGAGGCTCGCGCGGAAGCCCCACACCTTGTCGCCGCCGAAATCGGCCTCGGCGGCCAAGGCGTGCTTCTCGCCGCCATGCGCCTTGGCATAGGCGAGGCCGCCGAAACCGCCCGGCTCCTCCGCGCCGAACCAGACGAGGCGGATCGTCCGCTTGCCGCGCGGCCCGTCGAGGATCGACTTGGCCGCCGTGGTGGTGATCGCCACGCCGGCCGCATCGTCGATCGCGCCGGTTCCCAGGTCCCAAGAGTCGAGATGGCCGCCGATCAGCACGATACCCGCCGATGGATCGGTCCCCGGCACCTCGGCGATGACGTTGCCCGACTGATGCGTGCCCGTCATGTGCGGCGTGAGTGTGAGGTGGAGTGTCACGGACTTGCCGCGCGCGAGGATACGTTCGAGCTGCTCGGCGTCGGGCACGGTCAGCGCCGCGGCGGGGATCGGTTTCACGCCGTCGCCCCAGTCGGTGACACCGGTATGCGCGACGCGGTGGTGATCGGTCCCGATCGAACGGATCAGCATCGCCGCCGCGCCCTTTTTCGACGCGATCGCGGCGCCGGAGAAGCGGATCGCGCCATAGGTGCCGTAGGAAGAGCCGTCCTGGGTGGCTAGCATGCGGTGCCACACGAATACGATCTTGCCCTTCACCGCCGCATCGGGCGCGGCCTTGAGCGCCTCCAGGCTCGGAAAGCCGACAATCTCGGCAGTGATCCCGGCCTCGGGCGTCGCGCCGCTATTGCCCAGTGCGGCGAGCACCAGTTTCTGCGGGAAGGGCGCTACCACTTCGGCGGTTTCGGCGCCGCGCACCCAGACTGGCATGTCGAACGGCTCGACATGGACGTTGGCGAAACCCAGCGCCTTGAGGTGCGCCACCGCCCAGTCGCGTGCCCGCGCCTCGGCCTCGGTACCGGCGAGCCGCTGGCCGACCTCGGTCGTCAGTCCTTCGATAATGCCATAACCGGTGGCCGGCGGCGGCGCGGCGAGTGCGGTTGAGGAGAGCAAAGCGGCGGCGAGCGGGGCGATGAATATGCGCATGCGCGCTGGCTAGGCCATCCGCCCGGGCTTTGGCAACGCGCCGGTATTTCGATGCTGCCATAACCGGGATTTGCGCAACGCCAGCGCGATCCCCATGTTGGCAAGCGCGAGCGGTCCGTCTATCGGCTGCGCTCACAGTTTCTCACATCATCGAATCCGCGGAGACGCCATCCCATGGCCGTGCAGTATAGCTTCGTCATGAAGGGCCTGACGAAGACCTTCCCGGGCGCCAACAAGCCGGTGCTCAACAATATCCACCTGCAGTTCCTGCCGGGCACCAAGATCGCGATCATCGGCGTCAACGGCGCGGGTAAGTCGACGCTCATGAAGATCATGGCGGGCTATGACACCGAATATTCGGGCGAGGCGTGGGCGGCCGAGGGCTTCCGCGTTGGTTATCTGCCGCAGGAGCCACAGCTCGATCCGGACAAGACCGTGCTTGAGAACGTCAAGGACGGCGTGCGTGGCGTCGCCGACATGGTCGATCGCTTCAACGCCATTTCGGCCGAGATGGGCGATCCCAAGGACGATACCGATTTCGACGCACTGCTCGAGGAAATGGGCACGCTCCAGGAGAAAATCGACGCGGTCGACGGCTGGACGCTCGACAACCAGCTCGAGATCGCGATGGAAGCGCTGCGCTGCCCGCCCGGCGATGCGTCGGTGGTCAAGCTTTCGGGCGGTGAGAAGCGCCGCATCGCGCTCACCAAATTGCTGCTCGAAAAGCCCGAAGTGCTGCTGCTCGACGAACCGACCAACCATCTCGACGCCGAGAGCGTCGCCTGGCTGGAGCGTCACCTGATCGATTATGCGGGCAACGTCATCCTCGTCACCCACGATCGCTACTTCCTCGACAATGTCGTCGGCTGGGTGCTCGAGCTCGACCGCGGCCGCGGCCTGCCGTTCGAGGGCAATTATTCGGCCTGGCTGGAAGGCCGCGGCAAGCGGCTCGAACAGGAGGACCGCGAGGAAAAGGGGCGCCAGACCGCGATCCAGCAGGAGCTCGCCTGGATCCGCCAGAGCCCCAAGGCACGCCAGACCAAGTCGAAAGCGCGTATCAGAGCCTTCGACGAACTCGTTGAAAAGCAAAATGATCGTCGTCCGGATTCGGCGCAGATCCTGATCCAGATACCGGAGCGTCTCGGCCACAAGGTGATCGAGGCGACCGGCCTGACCAAATCCTATGGCGACAAAAAGCTGATCGACGATCTGTCCTTCACCTTGCCGCCAGGCGGCATCGTCGGCGTGATCGGCCCGAACGGCGCGGGCAAGACCACCCTGTTCCGGATGATCACCGGCCAGGAAAAGCCGGATGCGGGCGCGATCGATGTCGGACCGACCGTGAAGCTCGGCTATGTCGACCAGAGCCGCGACCATCTCGACGCCAACAAGAATGTCTGGGAAGAGATTTCGGACGGGCTCGACCGCTTCACGTTCGGCAAGCATGACGTCGCGACGCGCGCTTATGTCGGCGCGTTCAACTTCAAGGGCCCCGACCAGCAGAAGCGCGTCGGCCAGCTTTCGGGCGGCGAACGCAACCGCGTTCATATGGCCAAGATGCTGAAGGAGGGCGGCAACGTCCTGCTGCTCGACGAGCCGACCAACGATCTCGACGTCGAGACCTTGCGCGCGCTCGAGGAAGCACTCGAGAATTTCGCGGGTTGCGCGGTGGTGATCAGCCACGATCGCTTCTTCCTCGATCGTCTCGCCACGCATATCCTCGCGTTCGAAGGTGACGGCCATGTCGAATGGTTCGAAGGCAATTTCGAAAGCTATGAGGAAGACAAGCGCCGCCGCTTCGGCGACGCGGCCGACCGGCCGGGCGCGGGCGCCTACAAGAAGCTGACGCGCTAGGCGGCGTTTGGGGGGGGCGGGCATCCGACAATGCAGGAAGCCCGTCCCGCCTTCTTCGATCGTATCTGGCCGGAGACGCTCCGTATCGCGCGCTCGCCGATCGCGCTGATCCTGTTCGCAACCGCTTTGATCGAACTCGTCTGGGGCCTGCTGATCGGCCTCCGCGTCAATCTGGGCCCGATTGTGGGTCTGCAAGTCGTGATCCCCGGTGCGGTCGCCTTGTTATGCCGGATGATCGGAAGGTTGCGCACGATCGGCGCGATCGCGGACACGATCTTCGCCTGGACCGTGATCGCGGTGGTTGGGACGCCGCTCACCTATCTTGCCGCGCGCGCCGACTTTCCGTTGCGCGACGGTCTGTTCCGTTCGCTGGATCTGAGGCTCGGTTTCGACGGCCTGAAATGGGTGGCTACGGTCAACGGCCACCCCTGGCTGCACGCCGTCCTGGCCATCGCCTACGGCAGCATGGGATTACAGGTTCTGTTCTGTTGCGTGCTGTTCGCGCTGACGCGGGAGATGTGGCGTTTCCGCGAGATGTTCTGGCTCGCCTGGCTGGGGCTGCTCATCACCTGCCTGATCTCCGCCTTTCTCCCCGCGGCCGGCATCACCGCGCGCTACGCGGTGCAGGATCCGGCCTGGCGCGAGCATCTGACGATTTTGCGGGGCGGGCGGCCGATCCTGGCCGAGATTGGCGGCATGAAGGGGATCGTCTTCTTTCCGTCCTATCATGCCGAGCTGGCGATCATATTCGCCTACGTGAACCGCAATGCCGGGCTGCTGAGCTGGTTCATGCTGGGATTGAACGCGCTGATGATGGTCTCCGCCCTCAGTGAGGGGGATCATTATCTGGTCGACGTGATCGCCGGCATCCTGGTGACGAGCGGCCTGATCCTGCTTTTGCGTTATTCGGGCTTGGTAGAAGGCTCGTCCGACGACGCACGCTTGACCGCGCGGTAGCGGATCATCCCGATCGCGAAGAAGCCGAATACCATCGTCATCCAGGTCGAAAGCTCTGGAACGTCGGATGGCGAAGGCATCATGCTGCCGCTGCTGGGCCAGGGCATGTGGCTTTCCTGTGATGACGCGAACAGGTAGCTGACGCCATCGGTGCCGTTTCCGGTCAGGTGAATCGTCAGGCTTTTGTCCTTCGAGCCCGGATCGGTCACGGCATAAGCCGGTATCGCGACCAGCGCAGCGCAGGCGCCGAGCGCCACCGCAAAACGAGAAATCTGCATCGCATACCCCCTCGGCCGGATTGCCCCCGCAACCCTGTGGCCGGCGCATATGCTACGGCGCAAAGCCCGTCGGCGCAATGGCGCGAGGTCCGCGTCCCGGATATGGAGGCGGTGTGGCGATCGAAACCTTGTCCGAATGGCTCGAAGCCGAAGGTATCGTCCCGACCGAGGGGCCCGGATCGATCGCCGATGTCGTACGGGTCCGGGCGATATTGATCGCGGCGGCGCGCGCCGGCGAGGCGGTCAGCTATTCGCAATTGCTGGGCGAACTCGGCCACCGCTTCACCCGGCCCAAGATGCGCGCCGTGTGCAAGACGCTCGACGCGATCGATGAGGCTGGCGCGGCAGCGGGCGAGCCGGGGCTGGCGGTGCTGGTCGTGCGCGAATCCGATCGGCTGCCCGGGCAGGGCTGGTGGGTCGGCTCTGCCGCGCGCGGTCATCCGGGCGCCTGGACAGGCCCCGAGGCGGCGGCTTTCGTTCGCGCATTGCAGCAACATGTCTTCGATTATTGGCGCGGCCGGCAGGATTGAGAATGACGGCAGTCCCGCGCCCATTGATGCCCGCAATTCGCGCTAGCCTTCGGCCGCAGGCCCGATAGACACAGGCGCATAAAAGGCGGGGAGAGGCATATGGTCACGCGGCGCGAAGTGTTGGCGGCCACGGCGGCGACGCTGGCGGTGGCGAAAGCGGGCTGGAGCGCCGAGCGGGCAGGCAGCGGTGGCCTGTGCGATCATGTCGATCCTTTCATCGGCACGGGCGGCCACGGCCATACCTTTCCCGGCGCGACCGTGCCGTTCGGCATGGTCCAGCTCAGCCCCACGACCGATAACAGCCGTTGGGACGCCTGCTCGGGTTATCATCGCGACGACCGGACGATGCTCGGCTTTTCGCATAATCATCTGAGCGGAACGGGTGTCGGCGATATGTTCGACGTGCTGGTGAGCCCACGCACCGGGCCGATCCTGCTCGATCCGGGCACGATCGACGATTCGACCGGGAGTTATCGGCAGCATTTCGCCCATGCCGATGAGCGCGCCTCACCCGGTTATTATCGGGTTCTGCTCAAGGAAAGCGGGGTCGAAGCCGAATTGACCGCGACCGATCGGGTCGGCCTGCATCGTTATCGTTTCCCGGCGGGAGCCCAGAATCCGCATCTGCTGATCGACCTTCACTATGCGATGAAGGACGCTGGCATCACCAATGCCTCGATCCGCATGGTCGCGCCCGATCTGATCGTCGGCTCGCGGCGCGTACATGGCTGGGCGGACGGCCGCATCATCCATTTCGCGATGAAGCTGTCGCGACCCTGCGCGAGCGTCCGCCTCTACAGCAACGGTCGGCATCTGCCTGCGGGCGCCACAGCGGTCGAGGGTGCCGACCTCAAGGCGGTGCTGCATTTCCCCGATGCCGCCGCGGCGCCTTTGCTGGTGAAGGTGGCTCTGTCCGGCGTCGACGCGGACGGCGCGATCCGCAATCTCGATGCCGAGCTGCCGGGTTGGGATTTCGATGCGGTCCATACCGGTGCGCGGGCGCGATGGGAGCGCGAACTGGCGCGTGTCCGAATCGAAGGCGCGAGCAATGTGCAGGCGCGCATCTTCTACACGGCTTACTACCACACGATGATGGCGCCGACGCTCTTCTCGGACATCGATGGACGCTATCGGGGCATGGACACGGCGGTGCACAGCTTGGCCCGCGGCCAGGAGAATTATTCGACCTTCTCGCTGTGGGACACGTATCGCGCGCTCCATCCTTTCTTCAGCCTTGTCCAACCCGCGCGCAACGCCGACTTCGTCTCCTGCCTGATCCGGATGACGGCAGAGAGCCCAGTCGGGCCGCCGGTGTGGCCGCTGCAGGGGATCGAGACCGGCTGCATGATCGGCTGGCATTCGGCGGTGGTGATCGCGGAAAGTTACGCCAAAGGCATCAAGGGCCCGGATTATGCCGCCGCCTGGCCGCTGTTCCGCAGGCGCGCATTCGACGACAAACAGCTTGGTCTCGCCGACTATCGCGGGCTGGGTTTCATTCCGTGCGACAAGGAGGGGGAATCCGCATCGAAGACGCTCGAATATGCCTATGACGATTGGGCGATGGCGACGCTCGCCGATGCCGCGGGCGCGCACGACGATGCGACAGCACTGCGGGCACGATCGCGCAATTACGCCAACCTGTTCGACGCCAAGCTCGGCTTCATTCGTCCGCGCCTCGCCAACGGCCAGTGGGCAGAACCCTATGATCCCAAGGGGATCGGGCACGATTGGCATAAATGGCGCGACTTCACCGAGAGCAACAGCTGGGAAGCGACCTTTCTCAACCAGCACGATCTCTATCATTACATGGAGATGTTCGGCGGCGAGAAGGCATTCGAGGCGAAGCTCGACCAACTCTTTGTCGTCACCGGTATGGGGGAGGGTGCGCCGCCCGATATTGCCGGGCTGGTCGGCCAATATGCGCATGGCAACGAGCCCAGCCACCACGTCGCCTATCTCTACGCGTATACCGGCGCGCATCATAAGACGCAGGCACGCGTCCGCATGCTGCTCGACACGATGTATCGCGATCAGCCCGACGGACTCGCCGGCAACGAAGATTGCGGGCAGATGAGCGCCTGGTACCTGATGAGCGCGATGGGCCTCTATGCGGTCGATCCGGTCAGCACCAATTACGTGTTCGGATCGCCTTTGTTCGAACGTGTGGCGATCGACCTCGAAAACGGGAAGACGTTGGAGATCGAGGCGCGCGATGCCGGGCCCGACAATTTCTACATCCAGTCGGTGCGCTGGAATGGCGAGCCTTGGAGCAAGAGCTGGATCAGCCATGCCGATCTCGCCAAGGGCGGGCGTTTGGTCTTCAAGATGGGGCCGAAGCCCGATCCCCGCTTCGGCGCGGACAAGGCCGATCGGCCGCCGTCCTTCGCCTAGAGCCTGATCGTCATTGGTGGAAGCGCTGCGCGCTTCCGCGATGACGTGAATCAGGCTCCATTCGGGGCTAAGGGCGCAGCGTATCCGGAATGGCGGGGTAGGCGTCGAGCACGTCGCCAAGCGCGTGCTTGAGCGGCCCCAGCCAGGGATCGAACTTGCGCCATTGATCGAGCCCGCCGGTGAAGATCGGTTGGCGCACCTGTTGCGCGCTGGGCGTGCGGACGGCGCGTTCGGTCCGGTGGAAGGCCAAGCAGCCGGGCTCGAATGGCAGGCCGAGAGTATCGAGCAGGCGGCGAACCTCGCTTTCGGTGTCCGCGACCAGATCTTCATAGAAGATGCGATGGACGTGACCCGGCAGCACCGCGTCCCACAGGGCCATGAAGCCGATATAGGTCCGGTAATAGGCGCCGATATCCCTGAGATCGTAGCTGAAATCGTGGCCGCGCGCGAAATGCTGCTTGAAGCAGGACCAGCCGCACGACAGCGGATGGCGCCGCACATCGATGATCTTGGCGTTCGGCAGGATCGTGCGGATCAGCCCGATATGCATGAAGTTGACGGGCAATTTGTCGATGAAGAACGGGCGGCCGGCCTTGCGCTGGATGCGGGTGGCCTGCAGGAAATCCTGGCCCAGCGCGGCGAGTTGCGCCGCGGGTACGGTGGCCAGCATTTCCGGATAGCGCCCGCCGGGCAGATCAAGCTTCCGAACGATGCGGAGCAGATCGTTCAGCTCCATCGTTCCTTCGATCTGGCTGTGGCTGGCCAATATCTGTTCGACCAGGGTCGATCCCGAGCGGGGCAGGCCGACGATGAAGATCGGATCGGGCGCGGGATCGCCCGCGCCGGCACGCTCGGCGAAGAAATCGGGCGTGTAGAGGCGCGCCGCGCGCCGCAGCTGATCGCCCATCTGCGCCTGATTGTAGCGCACCATGCCGTGCCGTAGCCTGTTGCCCGCCGCATAACGCTCGAACGCCTCGGCATAGTCGCCGGCATCCTCCAGCGCCTTGCCCAGCGCGAATTCGGCCTGCAGCCGATCGGCGACCGGCAGATCGGGCAAACCCGTCAGCACGCGCAATTGCGCCACGTCGTCGGGCGAGAAAGCGAAGGTCTTGGCATTGGCCAGCGACCACCACGCCTCACCGCCCTGCGGCGCGAGTGCGATGCTGCGCCGGTAGCAATCCACGCTTTCGGCCGATCGTCCGATCGTCTGCAGCACGTTGCCGAGTGTGATCCAGGTCACGGCATCGGGACGGATATCGAGCATCCGCCGATAGAGGACGATCGCCTCGTCATAACGGCCCGCGCGATCGAGCAGGTTCGCCTTGAGATTGAGGTAGCCGAGATGATCGGGCTTGCTCGCGAGCCGTTGATCGAGTTCGGCCAACGCGTCCTCGGACGGCGCCTGGAGCAGGGCATCGAGCAGCAATTGGCGCGCGATCGTGAAATCCGGCGCGAGTTCGATCGCGCGGATCAGCATGCGTGCCGCGTCAATCGGCCGCCCCATTCGCATCGCGACATCGGCCATCATCCGCAGCGCGGCGATATCGCTGGGTTCGGCCTGCAGCCGGTCGCGCAGCCAGGGATAGGCGTCCGACAGCCGGTTGGCGCCGATCGCCTGCGCCGCCTTCGCCAGTTCCGGATCCTTCGCGGATAACTGAAGCGCGCGAAGATGCGCCGCGCCGCCCTCATTTGTCTGCCCCAGCGCGTGCAGGCTGTTGCCGAGCCCGCGCCATGCCGCCGCCGCCTCGGGCATGAGCCGGGTGGCTTGCGCGAAGGCGGCCTCGGCCTCCTGCGCGCGGCCCTCGCGCAGATGTGTCGCGCCCGCGGTGAGGGCTTGATCGAGCTCGGATGACGTCACGAGCGAACCAAGGCGGGACTGCCAGGCGAAGTCAATCGCATCCGCGCGACCCGGTTTCGAAACATGCCCGATATATCCTTCCATCAGCTCGTCGATTTTGACCTGTCCGGAGATGCGGCTTGGTGAACCATGTGCCGTCTGCCCCTGACAGATCGGGGATATGAATTTGATCTTCTTGCTTCTCGCCACCCTCGCATCGTCGCCCACGCTCGGCATGGATGCAGGCAAATGCCGAACGTCCGAAACCGGGCCGGCCTTCCTCGTCGATGTGAGCGGGCTCAGGGATCGCGCCGGCCATCTTAAGCTGGAGCTCTATCCCGCGAATGACGGCGATTTCCTGGCGGACGACAATGTGCTGGTGGCGGCGGGCAAAGCCTTCGCCCGCGTCGATGTGGCGACGCCGGCCGATGGGCCGGTCCAACTCTGCATCCGCGCGCCCGCGCCCGGCCGCTATGCGCTTTCTTTGCTGCATGACCGCAATGGCGACCGCAGGTTCGAGGCGTCGAGCGACGGGGTCGGCTTTTCCGCCAATCCCAGGCTGGGTTGGTCAAAGCCGGCCGCGAAGACGGTCGCGGTCGATGTCGGCGACGCGCCGAAGCGGATCACGATCGTGATGAATTACCGCCACGGCCTCGGTATGCGGCCCGAGCGCTAATCGCCGCTCGCTTGCGGCGCGCCGCGCTTGCGTTAAGCCAAGGGGGTGGGGACGAGTCGTTATGCGGCTTTCATAAGCTATAGCCACGCCGATCAAGCGGTCGCGCGTTGGCTGCACCGCGCGATCGAAACCTATCGCCTGCCCAAGGCGCTGATCGGAACGGATTCTCCGTTCGGGCCGGTGCCGCGCCGGCTGCCCCCCGTCTTCCGCGACCGCGACGAATTGCCAGCGAGCGGCGATCTCGGCAGCGAATTGCGTGGCGCGCTCTCGGAGTCGCGCTTCCAGATCGTGTTGTGCAGCCCGCGCGCCGCCCAGTCGAAATGGGTCAATGAAGAGATATTGAGCTTCAAACGCGTGCACGGCGAAAACCGCACGCTCGCGCTCATCACGGGGGGCGAGCCCTATGCCGGCGGCGACGAGGAATGCTTCCCGCCCGCCTTGCGCTTCAAGCTCGCGCCCGACGGCAGCCTGTCCGACACGCCGGCCGAGCCGATCGCCGCCGACATCCGCCCGGGCAAGGACGGCCGCCGCCTAGCCTTGCTCAAGCTGGTCGCGGGCATCACCGGCCTCAAGCTCGACGCGCTCGCCCGGCGCGATGCGGCGCGGCGGCAGCGGCGGCTTGTCTATCTCACGGCGGCGTCGCTGGCGGTGGCGGTGCTGACGATCGGACTCGCCATCTACGCCGAGAGTCAGCGGCGCGTGGCGGAGCATCAGCGGCGGCTCGCCGACAAGAGCCTTCAGTTCCTGATCGATACCTTCGCCATCGCCAATCCCGCGACCGAAAACCCGCGCACCATCACCGCGCTCACCATCCTCGACCGCGTTAGCAAACGCGCGGGTAGCGAGTTGAAGGACGAACCCGCGGTGAGCGCGCGGCTGCTGCAAACGACGGGAGAGATTTACCTCAATCTTGGGCTGCCGAAGGAATCCGAACGCGACCTGCGTGCCTCGCTGGCGTTGGAGCCGGCGAAGAGCGAGGGCAGGGCGCGTACCCTGATACGCCTGGCAATACTTGCCTACCGCCGGGGCGACGCCAAAAGCAGTGCGGGATTCATCGATGCAGCCCAGCAATCCTATGACGAGAACGCAGCTTATGCTCCAGCGCTCGATGCCTGGATATTGGAGCGTCGCGGTATGGTTTCCATGCTGTCGGGGCACTACTTAACCGCTGCAGAGCAGCTCGATCAGGCTGCAACAAGCTATAGCAAACTGAGTGGTGACTACCGGCAAGAGTTGGGCAGAGCGTGGCTCACCCAAGGGCGGGCGCTTGTACTCGCAAAGAAGTTCGCTCCGGCTAACGTTCTGTTCGCAAAGGGGGCAGAGCTTTATACTGCCAAGTTCGGCGCGAACCATGTGCTGACTGCGAATGCGATTCAGAACCAAGCCTCGGGATATTTTGAGGCGGGCCGTTTTCCGGAAGCGGAACGGAGTGCGGCAAGGGCGATTGGCATCTATCAGCGGGTGCTTGAGGGCGACCATCCGACTATTGCTGCGTCACAATTGCTGCTCGGGCGAATTCGTACCTCGCAAGGCGACTTTGCAGAGGCGATCGTGAGCTTCGACAAGGCGCGTGGAATCTACGAACGCATTTACGGGCCGCGCAACGTGGCGGTCGGCGATGTCGATTTTTACGCCGCCGAAGCGGAAGCCAAACGAAAAGACACAGATGCGGCCTTGCGCCTGCTTGCGCAAACCAAGGCGATTTACGATGCGAGCTACGGTCCTGACGATCCAGATCAGGTCGAACTGCTGATTGCCCGCGCGAAGGTGCTCAGGGGGGCGGGGCGGCTGGACGAAGCGCGCCGTGATTGCACGGCCGGGCTGGCATTGCAGACGAAGCTCGATCCGCACGATCCGGAACTTGGTGCGACACGTCAAGCGTGTGCCGCGATGGGCGCAGCCAAATCTGGCAACTAAGATAAGGCGGATTTCCGGAGGGTATTAGCTGGAGCTTCGTGGGTTCTTCGCCCGCATGAAACATCAAACCGAGCAAAAAAGGAGTTGATCGCCGACCCTGCCGCGACCTTTCATTTCGTATCCGATTCGTTTATTCCGGCTCCTTACCTTGGGGGGAAGGGACATGCTCAAAGTTCATGCGGTTGAGAACCGTGCGCGTGCGCCACGGGTCCGCTTCCGCTCATGGCTCTTTGGCGCCGCCGGCCTGCTGATCGCCTCCGGCGCGCACGCCACCGTGACCGAGACATTGTCGACCTCCAGCACCTACAGCCTGTACGACCACGGAAGTATCGATACGGGCAATATCGCGGGAGACAGCGCTCATCTGTTCGTGGATGGCACCGTGCCGGGCCAGCCGACGAGCATAAAGCTCGATTATGATTCCACCATCGCGCCGGACGGCAGCTTCGATTTCTTGCACAATCTCACCTGCGTCGGCACCTGCTCGATCAGTGTGAATACGCTCGTCACCGACGTGATCACCAACGACAGCGATCAGGCGGTGACGATGCGGCTCGATACGCATATCTCTGCCGGCCATATCGGATTTCAGGGAGATACGGGCGGGGATCTCGCAGGCTTCTCGTTCCAGGTCGCGCAGACCGACCGAGACGCCGATGGGAACGCGCTCGGCACCAGCCTGCTCTACTTCGCCGGCGGCGGGATCGATGCGTTCGGTGGCGAGGAATCGGCCGTGCCCGGCAATTTCAACGGGCCATTTGCCGGACTGACCAGTTACGTGAACGGAAATGAGAGCGCCTATGATTGGGGCGAAACCAACCTCAACATGCTGGTCACCATCGCGGCGGGCGGAAGCGCGACTATCGTGTTCAACACGCAGAGCTTCGCCAATTCCTATGGGACGTGCGACAGCATCGACGCCTGCGACGGAGTACAGATCGCCTTTGGCGATCCGCGCAACAACGGCGGCATTGACCCCAATCTTACCGGGCGATCGTCGCTGTTCGATTCATCCGGCAGCCCCGCCGGCATTTCGGTGATCGGGCGGCAGTTCGACGCGGATTCGAACTATCTGCATCTGGTCGACGCGGACGCACCGCTGCCGCCGCCGGGGCAGACCTTCCGCGCGCCGCTCTACGCTCCCGGCTCCTTCGCGACGGCCGGCGTGCCCGAGCCCGCGAGTTGGGCGATGATGATCATGGGCTTCGGCATGACCGGTGCAACCATGCGCCGCCGGACCCGCTCGACACATTTCGCCTGACGCCTTAATCGAACCGCATGGCTGACCTCAGATCCGGCGCGATGCATCCGCCGCGCCCGGAACTCGCGCTCAAGCTCGGTATCACCGGCCACCGTGCGCTCGGCACGGACGGGAGAGCGGCGCTGGTTGCCGCGCTCGATGACCTGTTCGCGCGCATTGCCGACAAGGTCGCGGCGATCGGCCAGGCCCATGCCGATCTGTTCGGCGATTGCGCACCCGTGCTGACCCTGGTGTCGCCGCTGGCGGAGGGCGCGGACCAGATCGCGGCGGCGGTCGCGCTGGGTCGCGGCTTCACGCTGCACGCGCTGCTGCCGTTTGCGCGTGACACCTATGCCGAGGACTTCAAGGGCGCCGCGCTCGCGCGGTTCGAGGCGTTGCTGGCGCGCGCCGAGGCGGTGTGGGCGTTGCCGGCGCCGCGCAGCCTGGGCACGCGCGGCTATGTGCTGGCGGGCGAGGCGACGGTCGCGCAGAGCGATATCCTGATCGCCGCATGGGACGGCGAGGAAGCGCGCGGTCCGGGCGGCACCGCCGAGGTGGTCGATATCGCTGTGCGCCGGGGCGTCCCCGTCATCCACCTGCCGACAGGATCGGCCGATGCGCCGACGATCTTGTGGGCCGGTTTCGAGGATGTCGCGCCGGAACTGCTGCGCAGCGACGACGCGCCGCGCCGCCCGCTCGACAGAGCGGCGTTGGAGGAAGTACTCGACGCGCTGCTCGCGCCGCCCGATGCGATGCCCGAACTGACCCTCTTCCTGGCCGAGCATGAACGGCGCGTGCGATCCCGCCCCGAATGGGCGCTGCTACTGGCGACGGTCGGCGTCCAGCCGATCCGCCGCGCCAGCTTCCGCGCGGCCGGCTATGCCGAGACGGCGCGGCTCGATTGGGAAACCTATCATCAGGGCGTCGCCGATGCATGCGGCCCGGCGGCGCGCATGGAGGTGCTGGAATCGGCCTTTGCCTGGGCCGACGGGCTGGCCCAGCATTATGCCAATGTCTTCCGCAGCGGCGTTGTCCTCAATTTCGCGGGCGCGGCGCTGGCGGTTCTGCTGTCGCTGGCGGCGTCGTTGCTGCCGGGCGAGAAACTGGAATTGCTGGTCGCCGAACTGCTGATCATCGCCGCCGTGGTGGCCAACACGGCGCACGGCACCAAGCGGCAATGGCACCGGCGTTGGCTCGATTATCGCTTCCTCGCCGAACAGCTCCGCCCGCTGCGCAGCCTCAAACTGCTCGGCGCCGCCAGTGCGGCGGTGCGGTCGAGCGGGGCGTCGCGTCGTTGGACCGACTGGTACGCGCAGGCGCTGTGGCGGTCGCTCGGCGCGCCGCCGACGCTGGCGGGGCCGGACGCGCTCGGCCGGCTGGCGCGCCATATCGCCGCGCACGAGCTGGATGGGCAGGTCGGTTATCATCGCGCCTCAGCACACCGGATGCATGTGCTCGATCACCGGCTCCATCAGATCGGTCTGACCCTGTTCGCAATGACGATCCTGATCGGCCTCGGCACGCTCGGCGGCCTGTTGTTCGCGCATGAACTGACCAAGCAGATCGCGCCGGTCCTGGGGATGCTGTCGGCGGCGTTGCCGACACTGGGTGCGGCGATCTTCGGGATACGCGGCGCGGGCGATTTCGCGGGCACCGCCGGACGTTCCGCCGAGACGGCCCGGCGGCTCGCGCATGCCGCCAGTCTGCTGCGGCGCGACCCGATCGATCATAAGGCAGCGGTGCGCGCGAGCGAGGAAGCCGCCTCGATCATGCTCGCGGATCTGGGCGAGTGGCGCTCCACCTACACCCACCGCAAGCTCGCGATTCCTTCCTGAGTGGCGCGATCGTCGTCGGACAAAAGCTGAATCTTCGGCTTGACGCATGCCGATATCGGAATATGATAGCACCCATGGCACGAGCGGCGACGACATCGGACGTTTTCAACGCGATCGCCGAGCCGCGGCGCCGGGATATCCTGGTACTGCTGCGGGCGGGTGAGCGGCCGGTTACCGAGTTGGCCCAGAAGCTGGGAATGACCCAGCCGGGGGCGTCCAAACATCTGCGGGTGCTCCGGCAGGTCGGGCTCGTACGGGACCGCAAGGCAGGCAAGCAGCGCGTGTACGGCCTCGACGCCCGCGAGCTGCGCGCGGTCCACGAGTGGATCGGCGGGTTCGAGGGGTTCTGGAACGAGAGTTTCGATCGGCTGGACGCGTACGTGCAGGACCTCAAGCAGGCAAGGCAGGAGGAGTGACCGATGGCAGCGAAAGGACACGACGCACTGGCGCAGTCAGGGACGGCCGACCGCGAGATCGTGATCTCCCGGCTCATCAATGCCCCACGGGAGCTGGTGTTCGAGGCGTTCACCGAAGTCCGGCACCTGTCGCGATGGTGGGGTCCGGAGGGGTTCACCACCACCACGCGGGCGTTCGAGTTCCGCGCCGGCGGGGAGTGGGTCTTCGTGATGCACGGACCGGACGGGACGGACTACCAGGAGTGGATCTCCTGGACCGAGATCGCCCCGTCGGAGCGGATCGCGCTGCTGCACGGTGAGGCTCGCGGCGACCCGAACGCCTTTGAGTCGGTCCTGACGTTCGAGCCCGACGGTGCGGCGACCAGAATCGAGATGCGTACGGTATTCCCTACCAAGGAACTGCGCGACGAGGTGGTCGAGAAGTACCACGCGATCGAGGGCGGCCAGCAGACCTTGAGCAAGCTGGCTGCCTACGTCACCGAGATCGTTCGGAAGGGAGTGGCAGCCTGATGGCCGGGAAGGTGTTCTTCAGCGTGTCGATGTCGCTCGATGGGTTCATGGCGCCGGAGGCCGTACCCGTCGAAGACGTCTTCTCGCCCGAAGGTCAGAACGACCCGAGGGTCCAGCGCTGGATGATGAAATGGTCGGAGCTGCAGGCGTGGGCCTTCCCGCAGCGGTTCTTCCGGGAGAACCTCAAACTCGGCGAGGGTGGCGAGGAAGGACTCGACAACGACATCGCTCGGGCGACGCACGAACGCACCGGCGCGAGCGTCATGGGCAAGCGCCTGTTCGACGCCGGCGAGCTGGCATGGCCGGAGGAGGCACCGTTCCACACACCGGTGTTCGTCGTCACCCACACCAGGCGCGAGCCGTGGGAGCGGCCGGGCGGGACCATCTTCCATTTCGTCAACGACGGCATCGAGGCCGCGCTCGACCGGGCCCGCGAGGCCGCCGGCGACCGCGACGTCCGCATCGCGGGCGGCGCCGAGACGATCCTGGAATATTTGAACGCCGGCCTGATCGACGAGTTCTCGATCGCGCTGTCGCCCGTGCTCTTCGGCTCCGGAATCCGCCTGTTCGAGGGCGTGGACGCGGGCCGCGTGGCCCTGGTGCCGATCCGCGCGGAGCCGACGCAGTGGGCGACCCACCTGACCTACGCAGTTCGGGAGCGGTAACCACCTGGGCCCTCGGCGCTCCCCCGCCGAGGTCGGCAGCATGGCGAGCCTCGATGCTCTGAGCGTCAGTTTTATCGCGAAGTGGCGCGCCCGGCAGGATTCGAACCTGCGACCACAGGCTTAGAAGGCATGTGCTCTATCCAGCTGAGCTACGGGCGCCCGTGAAAGGCGTTAGCGTGGATTGCGTCGCCACGGAACCGGGATAGTCTGCTTCACAGTGTCCAGACGGAATGCTGGATCACGACCCGATAGCCGTCCGGGTCCTCGAAGGTCTGACCATACTTGTCCCAATATGGGTTGAAGGCAGGGACGGGATCGAAACCCGCATCCCGCATCCGCGCGACGGCCGCCGCCCATTCCGTATCGTCGGGAATGTAGAAAACCAGGAGACTGTCCTCCGTCGGGGCTTTCCCGGCAGTGTGCCCATAAGCGCGCGTGAATTCGAAATGATAGGACGCACCCTCCCGCCCAAGCATGACACCATCGAAGCCGTTGTGATTTTCGAACCGATAGAGAAGATTCAGCCCTAAACCATCGCGATAAAAAGGAAGAAGCGCTTCGAGATTGTCGCTTGGTCGGGCGACGCGCAGCGTGGGTATCGAGTTCATGGCTTCGTCACGCCTTGGCCTTCGCTGCCAGGATTTGGGCAAGCGGGTTGGGCTCAGGCTCCGCGATCTTCTTTAAATGGTTCACGTCGCGGTGGTTGAAAGGTTCGGTCCGCCCATGGACGAGCAAGGTCGTCTCGGTGACGTAGCTCCAGCTTCCATCGGGATGGAAGGTCACGGTGATCTGGTAGGCATCGGTGCGGAAGGCATATTCCAGGAAAGCCGTCGAGCAGATGCCATATTCGGTTTCTCCGCGCGTCGCGCTGACCACCAGTTTCATGTCGTCGGGTGCCGCATGCCCCGACGCTATCGCGATCTGCCCTCGCGGGATGGCGAGTGTCTGCAGGACCAGCCCGGTTGCGGGTTCCCACAACCAATATCCGACCTGATCGTGGAAGGTGATCTCCTCCTCACGCGTGTTGATGTGGATATGATAGCGCAGCCCGTAGAAGAGCTGCGGCCCGTTGGCCTGCGGATCGATCGGCTGCATCTCGATACGCTCGATGAAGACCCGCCGTTCGGGGCCGTCCGCCTTGGGATTCAGATCGACCCCATGTTCGCCTTGCCAGGTGCCCGCGAGCCGCCGCAGCGGCCCGAGATTGGCCAGGGTGTCGGGATCGACGTCGGTCGGCTCGGTAAAGACGTCTTCCGGGAAGGCGGGCATGGGTTACTCCGGTAATGCGATTCCCCGACGAATGTGCCCGTAACGACCGCCCAAGGAAATGGCCGAACGTGGATTGCGCGAAAGCGCAAGCACGATAGTCTGGCGCTATGAACGGGGCAGGGGAAGGACGGCCGGTTGCGGTCGAGGCGGGGGCGCTTGCAGGGCGGCCCTTCCGCTATTTCGATTTCATGATGGCAGCGTTCGTCACCATCCTGTTGCTGTCCAACATCATCGGCGCGGGCAAGCGCGCGGTGATCGACCTGCCGTGGATCGGGCCGTGGCCGTTCGGGGCGGGCATATTGTTCTTTCCCGTCTCCTATGTCCTCGGCGACGTGCTGACCGAGGTCTATGGCTACGGCCGCGCACGGCGTTGCGTGTGGGCGGGCTTCGCGGCTTTGCTGTTCATGGTGTTCATGAGCATCGTCGTGGTGGCGTTGCCGCCTGATGCCGGCTGGACCGGGCAGGCTGCCTATGAAGCGGTGTTCGGCCAGGCATGGCGGATCGCGCTCGCTTCGCTCTGCGCGTTCTGGGCGGGCGAGTTCGCCAACAGCTTCGTATTGGCCAAGATGAAGATCATGACGCAGGGCCGCTGGCTGTGGACGCGCACGATCGGGTCCACGATCATCGGGGAGGGCGTCGACAGCCTGATCTTCTATCCGATGGCATTCCTCGGCGCGGTCGGCTGGACCACGCACGAAGTGCTGATCGTGCTCGGCACCCAGTGGGTGCTCAAGGTGTCGTGGGAGGTGATCCTGACGCCGGTCACTTATGCCGTCGTCGGATTCCTCAAGCGGCGCGAAGGCGTCGATGTATTTGACGAACAGACCGACTTCTCGCCGTTCCGCGCGCGCGTTTAGGCGACCGGCGGAGGCTGCTTCTCGACTTGAGGAATGTCCGGGTGGATCAACGCCCATTCGGGCGCTTCACTCGTCCAGATCGAGGCGATCGGCGAAACCGCGCTCGGTTCGTCGAGCGACCCGACCCGCGCGACGATAAACTCCGGGCGCGCCGCATTTTGCGCAAACAAAGGCGAACCACAGGTCGGGCAGAAGCCGCGGTTGATCGCGTTGCCGCTGTCGGCGGTCTTCTCATACCAGCGGACTTCGCCCTCGATCTCGAAATCGGCGCGGTGGAAGAAGGCGTTCACGCTGGAATTGCCGCCGGTCACGTGCTGGCAGATGCGGCACCAGCAGATGCGCGCCATCAGCGGTGGCTGCCTAGCCGAATAGCGTACGGCCCTGCACAGGCAGCCGCCGGTTACGGCCGGCGCGCTCAAGCGACAGCTTCGAGCAGGCCTTCGAACAGCTTGCGGCCGTCGCTGCCGCCATGTTCGGGGCCGATCATCCGTTCGGGATGCGGCATCATGCCGAGCACGTTGCCTGCCTGGTTGACGATGCCCGCGATGCCGCGGGCCGAACCGTTGACCTTCTCGGCATAGCGAAAGGCAACACGCCCTTCGCCCTCGATCCGGTCGAGCGTGGCGTCGTCGGCGGTGAAATTGCCATCATGGTGCGCGACAGGAATCGTGATCTCCTCACCCGCATTGTAGCGGCTGGTGAAGATCGACTGGCTGTTCTCGACCGTCAGCGCCACCCGGCGGCAGACGAAGGACAGGCCGGCATTGCGCATCAGCGCGCCGGGCAACAGACCTGCCTCGGTCAATATCTGGAAGCCGTTGCACACGCCCAGCACGGGTACGCCGCGTTCGGCCGCCGCGACCACCGCCTTCATTACCGGCGATCGCGCCGCCATCGCGCCGGAGCGGAGATAATCGCCGTAGGAGAAACCGCCGGGCACTGCGATCAGATCGCATCCCTCGGGAAGCTCGGTCTCACGGTGCCACAGCATGGTCGGCGCACGGCCCGTGACCGTTTCGATCGCCACCGCCAGATCCCGGTCGCAATTGGAGCCCGGAAACACGATCACCGCGGATTTCATGACCTTACCCCCGTTCGATGCGATAATTCTCGATCACCGTGTTGGCGAGCAGCTTGCGGCACATCGCCTCCAGGTCCGCGTCGGTGACGCCGTCGGCATGGTCGAGCTCGATATATTTGCCCTGACGGACATCCTCCACGCCCGAAAAGCCGAGGCCTTCGAGCGCGTGGTGGATGGCTTTGCCCTGCGGGTCGAGAACGCCAGTCTTGAGCGTCACGTAAATACGCGTCTTCATGGCTCAGTGCCCCTCTACGAGGGCACGCGCTTGGTCAAGTCGGTCGGCGTAATTATTCACGACTTTTGCCGTCCGCGCGGCATACAGGTTCGCATCGTCGAAGCGCCGATCCTCGATCGCCTCGCGCACGCCCGGCAATGTCTTGGCGCCGTAGCCGGTCAGGCGGCCCGGCGCGTAGATCATGTTCTTGTACCAGGGCCGGCCGGGCAGGCCGCGATCGTCGAGCAAGGTCTGGTCGATGTCGCGCAGCAGGCCGTTGAGCCTGGTGCGCTGCGCCGGGTCGAGCTTGCCGCCCTTGTCGGCATAAGCGGTGTCGAAGGCGTGTGCGGCCTTCTTGAGATGATCGACCGCATCGGCCAGCGCCGCCAGTTCGATATGTGGTGTCGGAGCCTCGGGTAAGGGCGCGCCGACGGACTTGAGCGGGTCGTCCGCCAGCCGGAAAGCGTCGTCCTTGCCCAAAGCCTCATATTTGCGGTCGGCATCGCGGCGCTTGTCGGCGAGCTTGGTCACTTCATCGAGATAGACCGCGACCGTGTCGGCGAAGTCGCCGAAGCGCATCGTCGGCGTATCGGCGTCGGCGATGCGCAGCACCACGCGGCCCGCGACCTTGGACAGAGCCGCGCCATATTTCAGGCCGGGATCGTCGAACGTCGTCATGTGGTGGAAGCTGTCGTAGAGCGAATGATAGACGCCGCCGCTATTGTCCTCGCCGCCGAAACCGAGGTCGAGCGCGGGCAATCCCAGGTGCTGCAGATAGGACGAATAATCCGACCCTGAGCCGAGCGCCGCGATCGGCAGATCGCCACCGCTTTCCGCCGCAGTCAGTTCGCGTTCGTCGGTTTTCTCGCCTTCATAAGCGCCGACGCGGATCCCGGCGCGGGCACGCTGAGCGACAGTGGCGCCGGTCTCGGGATCGGTGACGTCGGCCATCACCTGATTGACCAGATGCTGGAAATCGTGGCTGCCGCCGGCGTTGAGGAAGCCGCGGCCATTGCCGTCCGAATTGATGTAGATGAGCGCCTTGCGCTTCAGTTCGTCGGCATGCTGCTCGGCCCATTCGGTCGAGCCGAGCAAGGCCGGCTCCTCGCCGTCCCAGCTGGCATAGACGATCGTCCGCGCCGGCCGCCAACCCTGCTTCAACAGGCCTCCGATCGCCTTCATCTCGGACATCATCGCGACATTGCCGGAGAGCGGATCAGCCGCGCCCATCACCCAACCGTCATGATGATTGCCGCGCACGACCCATTGATCGGGCAGGGTCGCGCCCTTGATCGTCGCGATCACGTCGTAGATCGGTTTCAGCGACCAATCCGATTTGACCGCGAGATGAACCTTGGTCTGGCCGTCGCCGCCGGTGTGATAGGTGAACGGCAAGGAGCCCTGCCAGCCGCCCGGACCGGCCGGCCCGCCTAGATGCGCGAGCAATTTGGACGCGTCGGCATAGGACATGGGCAGGACCGGGATCTTGAGAATGGTGGTCGCTTCGGCGCGCGTCAGCCGTTTCGCGTCTGCGGTCGCGCCGATGCCGGGGGTAAGCGGGTCGCCGGGATAGATCGGCATATCCATCACCGATCCGCGCTGGACCGCGAAGGGCGGCCGCATCCCGCCCTTGGGATAGACGTCGTCCCGCGCATAGCCGTCCTGCGCGGGGTCCGAATAGATGATGCAGCCCGCCGCACCATGCCATTGCGCCAGCAGTGGCTTCAGGCCGCGCCAGCCGACGCCGTAGCGCGCGATCACGATCTTGCCCTTCACGTCGATCCCGCGCCGAGCGAGCGCCTTGTAATCGTCGGGCATGCCGAAATTGACATAGACCAGGTCGGCGGTGACATCGCCGTCGCCCTGATAGGCGACATAAGGCGGCAGCGCGCCCGCGACGCTCGACGTATCGTCGCCGGTCACGGGCGGTTCCTGTCCGCCGAGCATGATATGCTCGGGCGCGATCAGCTCGACCGTGGTCGAGATCGGAGTGGGGTAGAGGACCTGAAAGGTCTCGATATGCGCGTCCCAGCCCCAGGATTTGAACAGGCCGAGCATGTAATCCGCATTGGCCTTGTCGTGCGGCGAACTGACATGATTGGGCGCCGACGACATCGCCTTCAGCCATTCGAGCTGATCGGCCGAACTTACGCCCGCGTCGAAAGCAGCCTCGACCGCTTTCTGATCCATCGGTCGGGCGTACGCGGCGGTGGCAAGAGCGAGTGCGGCAACGCCGCCCAGCAAGGTGCGCTGTAAGATCATGAGGTCCCCTTCTTCTTGAAGGGGAACGTGCGTCAGTGTGGTTCAGGTTGCAACCGGTGACGCAGCGAACGGTCAGGGCAGCGCGATCTGCGCCACCACGGCCGGGCTCGCCGCCATCGCGGTCCGGGTCAAACCAGCGGGCTGGGCGAGCACGACCAGCGCCGATGCGGTCGCGGGAACGGCTGCCCCCTTGCCCAGCGCCACCAATGTCCGGCCACTGGCATTGGCCGTGGCGAGCGGGGCAGGGGCGAGGATCGCCCCCTCGCTGTCGACGAACCATGCATGAAGCTGCATTGGCTTACTCGCCAAGCCGGACTGCGGCGCGAGCGAGACGCTTTGCAGGTGGGCATCGTTATCGAGCGTGGCGGTGATCCGATAATCGCCGGCCTGCGTGCTGCCCGACCAAGCCAAAACGGGGCTTGCGACGGTAAAGGCGAAGGCGAGCAAAGTGGTACGGAATATCATCGGGAACCCCCACGCAGCGGCCAGACGGGCCAAATCCTGCATGTTCAAGCGCTTGGGCGCGGGCGAAGGTTCCCTGCGCGATCGCTGTGCGCCTTGGGGGTGACGCTTTGGCTTCGGGCCGCTACAGGGCTCGCCATACCGACAAAGGGAAGCCGCTACCTTCATGCCGACGCTTGTCCTCATCCGCCACGGCCAGTCGACCTGGAACCTCGAGAACCGCTTCACCGGCTGGTGGGACGTCAACCTGACCGAGCTCGGGATCGAGGAAGCGCGCACCGCGGGCGAACTGATGGCGGCCAAGGGGCTCGATTTCGATCTCTGCTTCACCAGCCTGCAGACCCGCGCGATCAAGACGCTCAACCTCGCGCTCGAAGCGATGGGGCGGCTGTGGTTGCCGGTCGAGAAGGACTGGCATCTCAACGAGCGCCATTATGGCGGGCTGACCGGCCTCAACAAGGCCGAGACGGCGGCGCTGCATGGCGACGATCAGGTGAAGATCTGGCGCCGCTCGTTCGACATTCCGCCGCCCGCGCAGGAAAGTGGCAGCGAATTCGATCTGACCAACGACCGCCGTTATGCCGGGATCGATATTCCCAACACCGAAAGCCTGAAGGACACGATCGCGCGCGTTCTGCCTTACTGGGAGGCGCGGATCGTGCCCGAACTGAAGGCGGGCAAGCGCGTCGTGATCTCCGCGCACGGCAATTCGTTGCGGTCCCTGGTCAAACATCTGTCGCATATCTCCGACGACGAGATCGCCAGCCTCGAAATCCCGACCGGTCAGCCGATCGTTTATCAGCTGGACGGCAATCTCGCGGCGACCGACCGCTATTATCTCAACGAGCGCTGAGCGATGACGCAGCCCCTCGTCGGCATCATCATGGGCAGCCGCTCGGACTGGGCGACGATGCAGCATGCCGCGCAGATGCTGGAGGCGCTCGGCGTCGCGCACGAGAGCAAGGTCGTCTCCGCGCACCGCACGCCGCAGCGGCTGTACGATTATGCGCAGGGTGCGGCCGGGCGCGGCCTCAAGGTCCTGATCGCGGGCGCGGGCGGGGCGGCGCATCTGCCGGGCATGGCCGCGTCGATGACCACGCTTCCTGTGCTGGGCGTGCCGGTACAGTCGGCGGCGCTTTCCGGCCTCGATAGCTTGCTCTCGATCGTACAGATGCCGGGCGGCGTTCCGGTCGGTACGCTCGCGATCGGCAAGGCGGGCGCGATCAATGCGGGCCTGCTCGCGGCGCAGATATTGGCGTTGTCCGATGCCGAACTCGCCGGGAAGGTCGCCGACTGGCGCGCGCGCCAGACCGAGGCGGTGGACGAAGCCCCCGAATGAGCGTCATGCCGGGTTCGACAATCGGTATCTTGGGCGGCGGCCAGCTGGGCCGCATGCTCGCGATCGCGGCCGCCAATCTGGGGTACCGCACGCACATCTACGCGCCGGGCATGAGCGGCCCCGCGAGCGAAGTGTCCGCGCGTTGGACGCACGGCGCCTATGACGACAAGGCGGCCGTCGCGGCCTTCGCCGCGCAGGTCGACGTCGTCACCTACGAATTCGAGAATGTCGAGGTGGAGGCGCTACGCGGCCTGCCTGGCGTCCGTCCGTCGGTAAGGGCGCTGGAAGTCGCGCAGGACCGTGTCGCCGAGAAGAGCTTCGTCGAGGCGGTCGGCGGTCGGCCCGCCCCGTTCTGGCCGGTCGACAGCCTCAAGGATTTGAAGGACGCGTGCAAGATGATCGGCGCGCCCGCCATCCTGAAGACGCGGCGCTTCGGCTATGACGGCAAGGGCCAGGCGCGTATCACCGAAACCGGCCGCGCCGAAACCGCCTGGACCTTGATCGGCAAGCAGCCCGCCGTGCTTGAAAAGATGATCAGCTTCGACGCCGAATTCTCGATCCTGCTCGCGCGCGGATTGGATGGTTCGGTCGTGCAATGGGATGCCATCACCAACGTCCACAAGGACGGCATCCTCGATATCTCGACCGTGCCGCCGAAAGGCATCGTTGCCCGGCAGGCGGACGAAGCGGCGGCGCTGGCGGCGCGGATCGCCGGCGCGCTCGATTATGTCGGTGTGCTCGCCTGCGAGTTCTTCGCCAGCAGCGAAGGCCCAGTTTTCAATGAGATGGCGCCGCGTGTTCACAATTCGGGTCATTGGACGATCGAAGGATCGGTGACCTCGCAATTCGAAAACCACATCCGGGCGATCTGTGGCCTCCCGCTCGGTTCGACCGAGCTGACGGGCAAACATACCGAGATGCGCAACCTGATCGGCAACGAGGTCGAAAGCTGGCCGCACATCCTGGCCGATCCGAAGGCGCACCTCCACCTCTACGGCAAGACCCATGTCAAGCCGGGCCGCAAGATGGGGCACGTCACCAAGATCGGTTAGAGCCTTTTCTCCATGAAGATGAGGTACGGCATCAGCCGGGCGGGATAGGTCAGATAGGGCGCGATTGGTTCGAAGCCGGCCGCTCTGTACAGCGCGATCGCTTCCTTCATCAGATGGCCGGTATCGAGCCGCATCGCGGCGAAACCGTCCGCTTTGGCGGACGCGATCAGCGTATCCAGCAGTTTGCGACCCAGCCCCAATCCGCGCGCGTTTTCTCCGACGAACAGGCGCTTGAGCTCACAAATATCGGCCGAGAGCGTCTTGTAGGCGCCGCCCGCGACAATTTGCTCGTCGATCCGGGCGATCATGGTGCGGCCGTTGGGCGGCCCATATTTGGCCACCAGCATCTTCAATTCCTCGTCGAGCGCCTGATAGCCGAACACTTCCGCGACGAACCATGGCATCTCGCGATAGCGTTCGCGGCACCAATCGACATAGGCGCGGCAAACTTCACCGAAACCGGCAAAGTCGGCAGCCGACCGCGCTTCCTCGATCGCAGGCAATCCCGACGGCATGGGCTCAGCGGACGACCGGCAGCTCGATATAGCTTTCGTTCGCGCCGGCGACGGTCACCTTCTGCGTTGCCGCGACATAATCGGCGGGCTTGGCGAAGAAGATGTTGGGCACGAACGTCTGCGGATTGCGGTCGTAAAGCGGGAACCAGCTCGACTGGATCTGCACCATGATGCGATGGCCGGGCAGGAAGACGTGGTTGGCTTGCGGCAGGCCGAAACTGTAATCGAGCGCGGCATTGGGCGTCAGCGGCTTGGGATCGCTCAACGATTCCCGATAGCGACCCCGGAAGATGTCCATCGCCACCGCGAATTGATAGCCGCCCATCGTGCGATCGATCGGTACCTGATCGGGATAGACGTCGATCAGCTTGACCACCCAGTCGCTGTCGGTTCCGCTCGTGGCGGCGTTGAGATGGACGATCGGCTGTCCGCTGATCGTCACCGGCGCGGTCAGCACGTTGGATGTGAAGGTCAGCACGTCGGGCCGCGTCGAGGCGTTGCGTTGATCGGTGGTGAGCCATGCCTTCCAATGATCATCCTCGTAGCTCACCGGCCGGATGGGGCGCGACACGAAGGTGACGGGGTGCGTCGGATCGGAGACATAATCGGCGGTCGCCGCCGCGCCGGATGCGGGGTCGAAACCCAGGCCCATGCCGGGCTTGAGATAGAGTTTCGCGTTTGCCGGCGCTGCCGGCCAGCCGTTCAACCGCTGCCACTGGTTGGTGCCCGACTGGAAAGCGGTGACCGGCGCGACGTCCATTGGCGTGCCCTTGAGATAATGGGCAAGGAAGGGCGCCAAGACGTGCCAGCGCCACCATTTGGCGGCGTCCTGATCCCATTGGATATTGCCGGTGCGGTTGCCGTCATCGATCTCCTGCCCGTGATACCAGGGTCCGAACGACAGGAAGACCATGTCGCCGCTTGTGTCCTTGGGCTTGAGCAGTTTGTAGACTGCGGGCGCGCCGTAAATGTCTTCCTGATCCCATAGCGACGCGACCAGCATCACCGGCACCTTGAGCGGCTGGTCGGCTATGATCCGGTCCATCGCCTGGCTCTGCCAGAACTGATCGTAGGCGGGATGCTCGGTCAGCTTCTTCCAGAAGCCGATCTGATCCATGGCGTGGATCCGGCCAAGTTCGCCGGCGGAGCCTGCGCGCAGGAAATCGTCGTAGAGGTCCGCGCTGCGCCACCAGAATTTGGCGATCGCCGGCTGATCGCGCGTGCCGACCTGTTCCCAGATATAGTCGATGTTCATCTGGCGGAACGCGCCATTGTGGAACCAGTCGTCGCCGCGCCAGCCGTCGACCATCGGGTTCATCGGCACCGACACCTTGAGCGCCGGATGCGGATTGACCAAAGCCATCAGCGGCTCGAACCCGTCATAGGAAATGCCGAGCGTGCCGACCTTGCCGTTCGACTGCGGCAGATGCTTCACCAGCCAGTCGATCGTATCGTACGTGTCGGTCGCGTCGTCGACCTTGGTGGGATTGAGCCCGCCGCCCGTCAGCGGCCGGTTCATCACGTAGGTGCCTTCGGAATGATATTTGCCGCGGATATCCTCGATCACGCGGATGTAGCCGCCGGCGACGATGATATCGGCGGCATTGTCATAGCCGTCGAGCGCGCCGGCCATATTGCCGCTCGGGAGGTTCCCGCTCAGCGCCTCGGCATCGTAGGGCGTGCGCGTGAGCAGGATCGGCGCGTCCTTGGCGCCCTTGGGGGTCAGGATGACGGCGTGCAGCTTGACCCCGTCGCGCATCGGGATGTCGACCAGCCGCCGGTCATAATCCCAGCTTTGCATCGACGTGACGAGCGTGGCGGGGGTTTCGTTGTACGCGGGCGGCGCGGCCAAAGCGCCGCTGGCCAAAGCCGTTCCTGCCGCAAGACAAAGTGCCGCCCGGATCATGCGCATTTCCTCAGATATGAAGGAGCGCACTATCCGCCTGCGTAATGACTCTGTCTAGGCTAGAGCCTGATCGTCATCTGTGGAAGCGCTGCGCGCTTCCACAGATGACGTGAATCAGGCTCTATTCAAATGGTTGAGACCTTGATTCACGACCCAGACGCAGCCTGGATCGATCAAGGTCTAGGCGCGCATGCCCATGATCGGGAAGCTGCCGAAGATGCCGGCCTTGACCTTGCCTTCGAGGCTGTCACCCGTGACGGTCGCCTTGCAGGTGAGCGTGACCGGCATCGGCTTGGAAATCTGCATCGTCCAGCTGAGCGTGTTGCCGTCGACCGAGCCCTCGGGAATGTCCTTGCTGCCGATTCCGCCCTCGGCCGACCCGGTGAAGCTGTCGCCATTGCTGTTAACGGTCAAAACGAATTCCTGTTCGCCCATCGGGCTCTCAACCGTACAGTTCCACTTGCCGTCGACGTCGGCCATGCCAATCTCCTTGCCAGGGTCGCGCCTTCGCGGCTGACGGGATAAAGATCAAGCGACGGCTTGTGTTGCGGAAATATCACACCATATCGCGGCGGAAGAGGGAGAGTGCATGAATCTCGAAAAGTTCACCGACCGCGCCAAGGGTTTCCTGCAGGCGGCGCAGACGGTCGCGATCCGCAACAGCCACCAGCAGATTGCGCCTGAGCATCTGCTCAAGGCCTTGCTCGAAGACGAGCAGGGCATGGCGTCAGGTTTGATTGCCAAGGCCGGCGGCGACGCCAAGAAAGCGCTCACCGAAACCGACCTGGCACTGTCCAAGATTCCCACCGTCTCGGGCGGCGGGGCACAGCAGACGCCGGGCCTCAACAATGATCTCGTCCGCGTCCTCGATCAGGCCGAGCAGATCGCGCAGAAGGCCGGCGACAGCTACGTCACAGTCGAGCGGATGCTGGTCGCGCTGTCGCTGGCGCTCAACACGCCCGCGGGCAAGGCGCTGCAGGCTGCCGGCGTAAAGCCTGAGGCTTTGAACACCGCCATCAACGATCTGCGCGGCGGGCGGAGCGCCGACACGGCTTCAGCCGAGGATCGTTATGACGCGCTCAAGAAGTTCGCGCGCGATCTCACCGAAGCGGCGCGCGAGGGCAAGCTCGACCCCGTGATTGGCCGCGACGAGGAAATCCGCCGCACGATCCAGATCCTGGCGCGGCGCACCAAGAACAATCCCGTCCTGATCGGCGAGCCCGGTACCGGCAAGACGGCGATCGCCGAGGGCCTCGCGCTACGCATCGCCAATGGCGACGTGCCGGATGGTCTCAAGGACCGCAAATTGATGGCGCTCGACATGGGCAGCCTGATCGCGGGCGCCAAATATCGCGGCGAGTTCGAAGAGCGGCTGAAAGGCGTGCTCGACGAGGTGCGGGAGGCCGACGGCCATATCCTGCTGTTCATCGACGAAATGCACACGCTCGTCGGCGCCGGAAAGAGCGAAGGCGCGATGGACGCCGGCAATCTGCTCAAGCCAGCTTTGGCCCGCGGCGAGCTGCATTGCATCGGCGCGACCACGCTCGATGAATATCGGAAGTATGTGGAGAAGGACCCGGCGTTGCAGCGGCGCTTCCAGCCGGTGTTCGTGGGCGAGCCGACGGTCGAGGATACGATCTCGATCCTGCGCGGGCTCAAGGAGAAATACGAGCTGCACCATGGCGTGCGTATCGCCGACGGCGCGCTGGTTGCGGCGGCGACGCTTTCCAACCGCTACATCACCGACCGCTTCCTGCCGGACAAGGCAATCGACCTGATGGACGAGGCCGCGTCGCGGTTGCGGATGGAGGTCGAGAGCAAGCCCGAGGAGATCGAGAGCCTAGATCGCCGCATCATCCGGCTCAAGATTGAGCGCGAGGCCTTGTCCAAGGAAACCGACGAAGCCTCCAAGGATCGGCTCGTCAATCTCGAGCGCGACCTTGCCGATCTCGAGGAGCAGTCGGCTGTGCTGACCACGCGCTGGCAGGCCGAAAAGGAGAAGATGAACGCCGAGACGGTGATCAAGGCGCAGCTCGATGCAGCGCGCACCGCGCTCGATCAGGCGCAGCGCAACGGCGATCTCGCCAAGGCGGGCGAGCTTTCCTACGGCACGATTCCGGGCCTCGAAAAGCAACTCGCCGAGGCTGAGGGCGCCGCCAAAGGCGCGATGGTGCGCGAGGAAGTCACCGCCGAGGATATCGCCGGCGTGGTCGCACGCTGGACCGGGATTCCGGTCGAGCGGATGCTGCAGGGCGAGCGCGAGAAGTTGATGCGCATGGAAGAGGTGATCGGGTCGCGTGTGATCGGCCAGGCCGATGCGGTTGCCGCTGTCAGCCGCGCGGTTCGCCGTGCTCGCGCCGGCCTGCAGGATCCGAACCGGCCGTTGGGCTCGTTCCTGTTCCTCGGCCCGACCGGCGTCGGCAAGACCGAGCTCACCAAGGCGCTCGCCGGCTTCCTGTTCGACGACGACAGCGCGATGGTCCGCATCGACATGAGCGAGTTCATGGAAAAGCATGCGGTCGCCCGCCTGATCGGTGCGCCTCCCGGCTATGTCGGCTATGAGGAAGGCGGCGTGCTGACCGAGGCGGTGCGGCGCCGGCCCTATCAGGTGGTGCTGTTCGACGAGGTCGAGAAGGCTCACCCGGATGTGTTCAACATCCTGCTGCAGGTGCTCGACGACGGCCGGCTGACGGACGGGCAGGGGCGCACGGTCGATTTTACCAACACGCTCATCATCCTGACCTCGAACCTAGGCTCGCAATATCTCGCCAACCTGCCAGACGACGCGACGACCGAAAGCGTCGAGCCGCAGGTGATGGAGGTCGTGCGCGCGCATTTCCGGCCCGAATTCCTCAACCGGCTGGACGAGATCATCCTGTTCCACCGGCTGGGTCAGGCGCACATGGGCCCGATCGTCGATATCCAGGTCGGCCGGGTCCGGAAGCTGCTGACCGATCGCAAGGTGACGCTGGACCTCACCCAGGCGGCGCGGGATTGGCTGGGACGGGTCGGCTACGATCCCGTCTATGGCGCGCGGCCGCTCAAGCGCGCGGTACAGAAATATCTGCAGGACCCGCTCGCCGAGGCCATCCTGCGCGGCGAGGTGCCGGATGGATCGACCGTCACGGTCGACGATGCCGACGGCAAGCTGGCGCTGAAGGTGGGGTGATCTCTAAACCCCTCCCTGCCAAGGGAGGGGTTGGGGTGGGTGACTCCGTTCTTGGTCGACCCCAGATGGCCGGACCCACCCCCTGACCCCCTCCCTTGGCAGGGAGGGGGGAACTTCACTCACTCAACGCGAACAGCGCTTCCACACTTGTCCCAAACGCTTTCGCCAGCTTGAGCGCCAGCACGGTCGAGGGCACGAACACGCCATTCTCGATCGTGTTGATCGTCTTGCGGCTGACCCCGATCCGTTCGGCGAGTTCGGCCTGCGTCCAGCCATGGGCGGCGCGTTCCTCGCGCAGCCGCACGATCAGTTCGTCACTCATCCTTGAGCGCCCGCATTTCGAGCGTGGCGAACCGAAGCAGCGCGATCGAGATCGACAAAGTCGTCACGGCGCGCACCACCTCCGGCCCGCCTATGGGCGTATAGAGGCTGGCGATCCAATAGCCGCCACACACAGCCAAAGCGATCCAGAAGCCAAGCGCGAAGGCGCGGCGGCCATGCTCGATCGTGCTTTCGTCATAGATGGCAGCGCGCATCTGCGGCGTGCGGGTGAGCCCGCCGCCCGCGAACAATACGAACATGACGATCATCACCATCCAGACCGAGCCCGCGACGAAATCGACCGGACGCAGGGCGGTCAATCCGTGCAGCCTGCCGATCTGGCTTATGCCGCTCATCAGCAGCAGCAACGCCATCAAACGGGCACAGATTGCGCGCCGCTTGGCGATGCGCTCGACATAGACCTGATCAACCATTTCGCCCTCCGTTGTAACTCTAAGGTGACATGTAACCCTTGAGTTACACGACCGCAAGGGGTTTTTTTGCGCGGCTCCCTTGCCTAAGACTGTTCAGGATGTCCGGCGCACCCTCCGATTTGCCTTATTCGGGCCGTTTCGTGGATCGCGAGCATCGCTTTACGGTGCGCGTCTATTATGAGGATACCGACGCCGGGGGCGTCGTATATCATGCTAATTTCCTGCGCTTTTTCGAACGGGCGCGAACCGACATGCTGGCGCTTTGCGGGATCGATATCGCGACCGCGCAGCATGCGGGCGAGGGCGTCTATGTCGTTGCCGCTGCCGAGATCAAATATGTCCGGCCGGCCCGGTTGGGCGAGGCGTTGACCATTCTCAGCCGGCTGGAGGAGGTCCGCCAGGCGGCATGCGTCATTCAGCAGAGAGTCATGCGCGATGATCAGCTAGTGGTCGAAGGCCGGCTGACGGTCGCGTTTGTCGGCGCGGACGGCAGGCCCCGGCGCCAGCCTGCCGCGTGGATCGAGGCATTCCAGGGTTATAGTGGAGCAGAACAAGCACAATGAACGGCATCACCGTAGTCACGAACACCCAGGCCGCTTTGTCGCCGGTCGCGCTCTTTCTCCACGCCGACATCGTCGTGAAGATCGTGATGCTCGGCCTGTTGCTGGCAAGCCTGTGGACCTGGACAATCATCTTCGGCCGCGCCGGCGTTCTGCGCCGCGCGGACAGGAACAGCACGCAGTTCGAGCGCGATTTCGCCAAGACTTCCGATATCGACCGCTTCTATCAGGAGAATGCCAAGGCGGACGTACCCGCCGCGCGTATCTTCACCGCGGGCATGAACGAATGGCGCAAGTCGACCGCCAAGAACCGGCTCGACAAGGCGGCCACGCGCGACCGCCTGTCGCTGGTGATGGCGTCGGCCTCGGCCGGCGAGGTCGAGGATCTGTCGCGCGGGCTCAATATCCTCGCCACGATCGGCAGCGTCTGCCCGTTCGTCGGCCTGTTCGGCACGGTATGGGGCATCATGCGCTCCTTCGCGGACATCGCCGCCTCGCAGAATACCAGCTTCGGCGCGGTCGCCCCCGGTATCGCCGAAGCCTTGTTCGCGACGGCCTTGGGCCTGTTCGCGGCGATTCCCGCGACGATCGCCTATAACCGCATGGTTCACCGCCTCGACGGGATCGAGGCGCGCCTCAACCGCTTCGCCGACGGCTTCCACGCGACTTTGAGCCGCGAACTGGATACCGAAGCCTGATGGCGATGGGTGGTGTTCCCCGCCGCGGCCATGGCCGCCGGCGCGCGCCGATGGCGGAGATCAACGTCACGCCGTTGGTCGACGTGATGCTGGTGCTGCTGATCATCTTCATGGTGACCGCCCCCCTGCTGGTCGCGGGCGTGCCCGTGAACCTGCCCGACAGCCGCGCCAAGCCGCTCGAGCAGCAGCAGAAGCCGGTCCAGATCAGCCTCGATACGGCGGGCAAGCTGTATGTGGACGATGTCGAGACGCCGATGGCGGGTCTGGCCAGCAAGCTGGCGAGCCTGCCGCACGGTGCCGACGCGCCGCAAATCTACCTCCGCGCCGATCGCAGCCTCGATTATGGCCGTGTGATGCAGGTGATGGGCGAGATCAGCCGTGCCGGCCTGACCAAGGTCGCGCTCGTCACCAACGAGGCGCAAGAGCCGAAGTGATCGCACGTTCTGACCAGAAGGGTCTTGGCCTTGCGGTCGTCGCCCATCTGCTGCTGTTCGCCGCGCTGACGATCGGCATCGCCAAGCGCGTGCCGCCGGTGCAGGCGCCCGTCGAGGCGATGGACGTACAACTGGTCGATGCGGTCGGTTTGCGGTCGGCCGCGCCCGTTCCGGCGACTGACGTGCCGCAGGAGATGCAGGCGCCCGATCAGGCGCCGCCGCAGGAGGCGCCGCCGCCCGCGCCGAGCCCGACGCCGCCGACCCCCAAGCCGGCCGAGGCCAAGCCTTTGCCGACGCCGGTATCGCCCGTGCCCGCGATCAAGCCCAAACTGCAACCTGCCGCCAAGCCGCTCACCGACATCCTCAAGGACGTCCACGCCACCGCGCGCAGCGAGCAGGCCGGCAGCGACGCCAAGTCAAAGGCCGATCGCGCCGCATCCGAAAAGGTCGGCAGCCTTTTGAAAGGCGTGATCGGCGCGTCGGCAGGGAAGGGCGAGACCGCGCGTGCCGCCGTGACCGGGGCGGCGATGAACGGCCTGGCCGCCGCGATCAAGCGCCAGGTCCAGCCCTGCTACGAACTGGGCGGATTGGGCGGTACACCGGCGATGCAGATCGTCACGACGCTCCGCCTGCGTTACAATCCGGATGGTTCGGTCGCGGGAAACCCTCAGGTCGTCGATCAGAGCGGGGTGAATGCGGGTAACCGTGCCTATGCGCAACAGATCGCCGAAGTGGCGCGCCGCGCGGTCCTGCGCTGCTCGCCGGTTCACCTGCCGGCCGAACTCTATCAGGGTGGCTGGGACGATTTGAATTTCCGCTTCACCCCGGGGCAGATGCAATGACGCCAGAAACGATGACGGGAAGAGGATCGATGAAGACTTTGCGCCTGCTGGTCTCGCTCGGGCTGATGCTGTTGCCGGGGGCTGCCACCGCACAGAATGCCCCTCAACCGGGCCCAGGCCCCGCGCCGGGGGCCGGGCCGGTCGCGGGCCAGCGGCTGACGGTCGACATCAGCGGCGGCATTTCGCAACCGATGCCGATCGCGATCCCGGTCATGCCGACCCCCAGCGCGCTCCAGACGCCGGCGGGACCGACCGATGCGCTGGGCTCGCAGGTGTCCGACGTCATCACCAACGATCTCAAGAATAGCGGCCTGTTCGCGCCGCTTTCCAAGGGGCAATTGAAGCCCGTCAGTTTCCCGCAGGTGCCCGCGCCCGATTATGGCGCATGGCTGCCGACCGGCGCGCAGGCTTTGGTCCAGGGCTATGTCCAGGCCAATGGCGACGGCACGCTTACCGTCGGCTGCTACCTCTACGACGTCTTTTCCAAGACCGAGATGGTGCGCCAGGGCTTCGTCGTGAAGCCGTCCGACTGGCGTCGCGGCGCGCATAAATGCGCCGACACGGTCTATTCGCGCCTGACGGGCGAGGGACCCTATTTCGACAGCCAGGTCATCTACGTCTCCGAAACCGGGCCGAAGAAGAACCGCACCAAGCGGCTCGCGATCATGGATCAGGACGGCGCCAGCCACCGCTTCATCACCAACGGCCAGAGCCTGGTGCTGACGCCGCGCTTCGCGCCCAGTCAACAGACCGTGGTGTTCATGTCGTTCGAGAACGATCAGCCGCGCGTCTATGTCTATGATGTCGGCTCGGGCCGGAAGCGGCTGGTCGTGAACCAGCCTTACACGACCTTCGCGCCGCGTTTCTCGCCCGACGGGCGCTTCATCCTCTTCTCGATGATCGTGAACGGCAATTGCGACATCTATCGCGTCTCGGCCGGTGGCGGCACCGCAACGCGCCTCACCACTTCGCCGGGGATCGATACCGGCGGCAGCTATTCGCCCGACGGCGCGCATATCGTGTTCGAAAGCGATCGCTCCGGCACGCAGCAGCTCTACGTGATGGGTGCCGACGGCGGAGGCCAGCACCGGATCAGCTTCGGCAGCGGCCGTTATGCCACGCCCGTCTGGAGCCCCCGCGGCGACCTGATCGCCTACACCCATCTCGGCGGCGGCTTCTCGGTCGGCGTGATGAGCAGCGACGGATCGGGCGCCAAGGATCTGACCAACGGCTGGCAGGACGAAGGCCCGACCTGGTCGCCCAACGGCCGCGTGCTGATGTTCTTCCGTACCGCCAAAGGTTCGGGCAAGGCCGATTTGTGGTCGGTCGACCTGACCGGCGTCAACGAACGTGCCATCCCGACACCGCTCGATGGATCGGATCCCGCCTGGGGACCGTTACTTCCCTGAACTGATATCAAAGAAGGAGTGCAACGATGAACAAGACGACCACGCTGCTGTGCACGGCAGCCCTGATCGCCGTTGCCGGCTGCACCAAGAAGCCGCCGGCCAAGCTGCCGCCGGCCCCCTCGCAGACCGTCACGACGCCCGAGACGACGACCACGACGAACACCCAGACCAACGGCGTCACGCCGGGCTCACGCGCCGATTTCCTCAACCAGGCGGGCAGCGATACCGTTCATTTCGCGACCGACAGTTCGGATATCGACAGCGAAGCGACCGCGATCCTGACCAAGCAGGCGACCTGGCTGCAGAAATTTCCCAACGTGCGCGTCACGGTCGAGGGCCATTGCGATGAGCGCGGTACGCGCGAATACAACCTCGCCCTGGGCGATCGCCGCGCCAATTCGGCCAAGAACTTCCTGGTCAATGCCGGCGTCAATCCTGCGCGCATCAGTGTGATCAGCTATGGCAAGGAACGCCCGGTCGCGACCGGCTCGGACGAGGATAGCTGGGCCCAGAACCGCCGCGCCGTGTCCGTGGTGCCGCAGTAGGACTATCGCTCCCTCCCTGCGAAGGGAGGGCTTTAGCGCTCGTTCCCCAAGACAAAGTCTCGCAACGCCCGCGCATCATGCAGGGCGTTGTGGGGCACCTTGCTGTTGCGCGAGGTCGAGAAGCCGGGCGTGCGCAGGAAGTGGAAGCGCAGGCTGGTGACGTCGACGATCTCGGTGTCGCCAGTCAGCAATAAGCGGCAGAACAGCGCGATATCCTCGGGCCAGTCGGCGACGATCTCCGGATCGGAATCGGTGCGCAGGTAGGCGGCGATGTCGTGCGCCGCGGCGATCGGATCGAGTTGGTTGTACATCACCGGCGGCACGCTCTTGAGATACGGCACGACATGTTCGGCGACCCAGGGCAGGGGTTCTTCGGTCATCGGCACGACGACATAATAATCCTCGCCGCCATCCTCCGCCGCCAGGCCCAGGCTGATCAGGCAGCCGCCGAAGCCGTTAAACTCCGTATCGAGGAAATAGCGCATCAGCTCTTCTTGGGCGGACGAGGCGGGTGCGCGACCTCGGGATGATTGCCGTCGAGCGCCTCGTCGAGCAGGCGCGCGAGCCGGATACCGCCCTTGGCGACCTGCAGCCGCACCACCGGGATCAGTCTCTCGATCGTCGCTTCGTCCATCGCCACCTTTTCGGGGGCGGGCTTGGCGCAGGGATCGGCGATCACGCTGCCATAGACCTGTGTCTTGGCGATCTCCCAGCTTTCGCGGCCCCAATCCTGGATCGTGCCCTTCGCCAGTTCCGCCCTTTGCTCGGGCAAAACTTCCGACAAGATGCCGTCTGCGCCAGGCGGCGGAGAAGAGATAGCCCGCTCGGCGAGCAAGCCGTCCCAGATCGAATGGAGGTTGGTGCGCGGGATCACGCCGTAGCTGGCCTTGACCTTGTTGCCGCCCTGATCGCCGTCATGCTCCGCGCCGTGCAGCGGCTGGTGCAGGTCGCCGACGAAGTGGACGAGGAAGGCCAGCGCCATCAGCCGGTCGCGCGTCGGCAGTTCGCGGTCGGCGACCATCCGTTGCGCGCGCGCGATTTGCGAGGAAACGCAATTGCCGTTGGCGCAAGGTTCCTTGAGATCGAACTGCTTGCAGATTTCGACATCCTGGAAGTGCCACGAGAAGGCGTAGCTGAAGCGATCGCCGAGCGTTTTGATGCAATCGGGCCAGACCGAAGCCTGTTCGATCGTCCGCGCGGGGCATTTGGGCGTCTCCAGCACCTTCTGCTGTTTCAGTAACACCAGAATTGACTGCTTCGTCCGTGGTTTGACCAGCTTCATCGCCACCTCTGCGGTGGTCTCATGCCCATATTCCCACCAGGCGAAGGCCGGGGAGGGGAGAAGGAGCAAAGCGAGTGCGGCAAACAGGGCCGAGAAGCGGAAACGGATCATAGGTCGCCGGTTAGACCAGCGGCGTGACGGCGCAAGGTCATTCGTGGCCGTAGATCGCGATCTCGGGCGCGGAATCGTGCATCGCCATCGCCCGGTACATCGCCTTGGTGTTGAATGCCCAGCCGCCCGAGCCATCGGGCGAGACCACGATCACGCCGCCTTTGCCGCCCAGATCGCCGAGTTCGTCGATCAACGTGTCGGCGGCATCCTCTATGCTCCAACCGGCGAGCCGCACGCGCGCGCAAATCTCATGCGCCACGCCCAGCCGGATGAAATATTCGCCCGCGCCGGTGCAGGACACCGCCGCCGCGCGATCGTCGGCATAGGTGCCCGCGCCGATCAAAGGCGAATCGCCGACCCGGCCCCATTTCTTGCCGGTCAGCCCGCCGGTCGAGGTCGCCGATGCAACATGGCCGTCACCGTCGACCGCGACCGCGCCGACCGTGCCGTACTTCATCGCGCTGTCGAACGGCATGTCGGGATTGGCGAGGATCTCGTCGAGCTGGCGTCGGCGTTCGGGCGTCTCGAACCAGGATGGTTCGGCCGCCTCGATATCGTGCGCCCGCCCGAAATTGTCCGCGCCGACGCCCGCAAGGAAAACATGGGTCGATCGGTCCATCACTTCGCGCGCCAGCAGGATCGGGTTTTTGGTCGATCGCACGCCTGCGACCGCACCGGCATCCAGATTGGCGCCATCCATGATCGCGGCATCGCATTCGATCCGGCCCTCGGCGGTGAAGACCGATCCACGGCCGGCGTTGAAATGCGGATCGTCCTCCAGCACGCGCACCGCCGCCTGCACCGCGTCGAGCGACGCGCCGCCCGAACGCAGGATGGCGGCGCCTGCTTCGAGCGCCGCCGCCAGAGCCTGTCGGGCCGCCGCTTCCTCTGCGGCGCCCAGATTGTCCGGAGTCATGCTGCCCGCGCCGCCATGGATGACGATGGTCCAGGTTGGCGCGGGGTCAGTCATGGGTTGGGCTTAGACCAGCAATGCCGCCCCGGAAACCGGCTTGGCGACGGTTCGGCGCTTCAATCCGATCAGCGGGCGCAACGGCTCGATCGAGCGCCCAATCAGATAGAAGGCCCAACAGCCCAGGAAGGTCGCCGCCACCAGGATCAGGAAGCGCTCCAGCCCATTGGTCGCCGTGCTCAGCAGCCAATAGCCGACGACGAGGATAATCGTCTGATGGACGATGTAGAAGGGGAAGACCGCTTCCGCCAACATCGGACGCCATTTGCTGTCCCGGTTCCAATGGCTCTCGGCGAGACCGACCAATGCGACGATCGCACCCCACGCTTCGGTCGAGCGCGAGACCCGGTAGAGCAGGCCGAGCGCATAGCTCATCCGCATATCGCCCGGATAGGAGAGTTCGGCCCAGGCGAGATAGGCCCAGCCGAGGATCGCGGCGATGCCCGCCACCTTCCACCAGCGTGCGACATTGGTGCGGACGGCGTGCGAATGGCGCAGCAGCACGCCGAACAGGAAGGCGCTGAAATAATCGAGATGCGCGCTCCAGTCGTTGATCAGCAAGTGCGTGTCCGCCCAGCCCGGCGACACGAAATTGTGGATCAGGAAGAAGGTGGCGATACCGAACGGCAGCAAGGCCGGCCCGGCCAGCACGCGCTCGGCCATGCGCTTCACGCCGGCGATCCATGCCTTGGGCAGCGTCAGCAAGGCGCCCCACACCAAAGTGTAGACGAGCAGATACACGACGAACCACAGATGCATGTAAGTCGGCATGAATACGCCGTCCAACTGCTGCGGCCGGTAATAATCGTGCAGCAGGAAATAGCCGAAGCCGTGGGCGTAGCCGTGCTGTGTCACCAGCTCGACCCACGGCTGCGGTGTCACGATCACCGCGACCCCGAACAGCAAGGGGATGCCGAGCCGCGCGAACCGCGAGCGCACGAATGCGCCAAGGCCCGGGCTGCGTTCGAGCAGGGCCGCGCTCGCGAAGCCCGACACGGCGAACAGCAGCGACAGCCGCCACGGATTGGTCAGAAACATCGGGACCACGGTCCACCCGATCGGCGCGGTCATCTTGATCGAAAAGGCCCATGGCACGAACGCCATGCCCACATGATAAAGGATAAGAAGCTGGAAGGCGCCGATGCGCAGCCAATCCATTCCATAATGCCGGCCTGCCGGCTTGCCCGTTTCCATCGCCCGTTTCTCCGCTGGCGGTTAGTAATGGAGCGGGGCTAGATCGTCGTCGCGCCGGGCCGCTATTGCCAGGGGATGTCCGGCGGCAGGGTAGGGATGAGCGAAATCACGTCAGGGACGAACGGCAGCGATACGGGGGCGAACGGCGCCTGCCGCAAACTCGCGCTCGGCATGGCGGCGGTGTTCCTGCTCGTTCTGGCGCTGATCACGATCGGCAATGCCGAATCGATGATCAGCGACTTCGCGGCCGCCGGCGTGCATGAAACCTTGGCGCACATCTGGATCTGGCAGATCAGCAGCGTGCTGGCATGGCTATGCGTGACCGTGCTGGTCTGGTGGGGTGTCGCACGGATTCGTCCGCCGCGCTTCACCTGGCCGATGGTGGCGATCCTGTTCGTGATCGGCCTGCCGGTCGCGTCCGGCTGCCACATCGGGCTGATGATCGCGTTCCGCAGCCTGGTCTATGCGGCCGAAGGCGAGCGCTATCATTTCATGGGGGATATCGCGAACCCCTATCTCTACGAATTCCGCAAGGACGTGCCCACCTATCTCCAGTTCGTGACGCTCGCCGGCTTGTGCCAATGGCTGCTCGCCCGGGTCGGCACGCAGACGCCCCAGCCGGAGCTGGAGAAGGGCCGCTATCTCGCGGTCGGCGACGGCGCGGTCACGCACCAGGTGCCGATCGACGACATCGTCCAGGTGACGGCCGCTGGAAATTATGTCGAAATCGAACTTGATGGCCGCGCCTTGCTCCACCGCGCGACGCTCGCGACGATGGAGAGCGAGTTGGGTGGGCGGTTCGTACGCATCCATCGCAGCCGGCTGATCAATCGCGACGCGATCCGCCGGATCGAGACCAACCAGTCCGGCGATTTCGAGGTGGTGCTGTCCGACGGCAGCACCGCCAAGGGCAGCCGCCGCTATCGCGCGGATCTCGAACAGCGTCTTTGAACCTTCCCGCTTGAGCGCCTATAGAGGCTCCATGTCCTCCGTACGCCCCTGGCGCGACATCGCGCGCCGCCAATCCCGTCAGATCATGGTCGGCAACGTGCCGGTTGGCGGCGGTGCGCCGATCACCGTGCAGACGATGACCAACACGCCGACCGAGGATGTGCGCGCGACGGTCGACCAGATCCGGCGCTGTGAGGAAGCGGGCGCGGACATCATCCGCGTCTCCTGCCCGGACGAGGCCTCGACGGCCGCGCTCAAGCAGATCGTGCGCGCCTCGCAGGTGCCGATCGTCGCCGATATCCATTTCCACTATAAGCGCGCGCTCGAAGCGGCGGATGCGGGCGCGGCCTGCCTGCGCATCAATCCCGGCAATATCGGGTCGGAGGCGCGCGTCGCCGAAGTCGTGCGCGCCGCCAAGGCCAATGGCTGCTCGATGCGGATCGGCGTCAATGCCGGCAGCCTCGAACGCGATTTGCTCGAAAAATATGGCGAGCCGTGCCCCGAGGCTTTGGTCGAAAGCGCGCTCGACCATATCAAATATCTGCAGGACCTGGATTTCCACGAATATAAAGTCGCGGTGAAGGCGTCGGACCTGTTCCTCGCTGTCGCCGCCTATCAGCAGCTCGCTGAAGTGGTCGATTGCCCATTGCACCTCGGCATTACCGAGGCGGGCGGGCTGATCGGCGGCACCGTCAAATCCTCGATCGGGATGGGCAGCCTGCTCTGGTACGGCATCGGCGACACGATCCGCGTCTCGCTCTCGGCCGAGCCCGAAGAGGAAGTGCGCGTCGGCTTCGAGATGCTCAAGGCGCTCGGCCTGCGCCAGCGCGGCGTGCGCGTCATTTCCTGCCCGTCCTGCGCGCGCCAGGGCTTCGACGTGATCCGTGCCGTCGAGAAGCTCGAGGCGCGCCTGACCCACATCCGTACGCCAATGTCGCTCTCGATTCTGGGGTGTGTGGTCAACGGACCCGGCGAAGCCCGCGAGACCGATATCGGCCTCACCGGCGGCGGCAACGGCAAGCACATGGTCTATCTGTCCGGCGTGACCGACCACACGATCCAGGACGAGGATATGATCGACCACCTCGTCAAGCTGGTCGAGGCAAAGGCCGTTGAGATCGAGGCTGCCAATGCGGCGGTCGCGGTGGCGGCGGAGTAGGCGCGCGCCGCCGACCCATTGAGCAAGCTGACCAGTCCCGTCGTCGCCTTCGGCGTAGCCTGTCTCGGCATCGCGACCTTTTCGTGCATGGACGCGATCATGAAGCGGGTGTCGATCGATATCGGCGCTTACAATGCCATGCTCTGGCGTTCGATCATCGGTTTGCTGCTGAGCGCGCCGTTGTTCCTGGTGGCACGGGTGCAATGGCCGGATCGCGGCCGTCTTCTGCTTCACGTGAAGCGCAGCGGTGCAGCCGGTATTTCCGTCCTGCTGTTCTTCTGGGGTCTGGTGCGTGTGCCGATGGCGGAGGGGATCGCGCTCAGCTTCCTGTCGCCGATCCTGGCGCTGCTGCTCGCCGCACCAATGCTGGGCGAGAAGGTCGGCAAGAGCGCGATCAGCGCGTGCCTGCTCGCCTTCGCCGGCGTGATCGTGATCGTGCTCGGCAAGGCGCATGAGGGCGGCGGGCCCGCCGCTCTCCATGGCGCGATCGCGATCATCATCGCGGGCCTGTTCTACGCCTACAATCTCGTGCTGCTGCGCCGCTCGGCGTTGCTCGCCGGGCCCATCGAAATCACCTTCTTCACCAACCTCGTTTTCACCGGCTTATATTTGATTGGCGCGCCGATAGGGGCGGCATGGTTGCCTCTCATATCCTTGCCCCTCATAGGGCTTGCGGCGGGGCTTGCGGTCGTCTCGTCGCTGCTGCTGGCCTGGGCCTATGCCCGGGCCGAGGCGCAGCGGCTGGTGCCGGTCGAGTTCACCGCCTTCCTGTGGGCCGCGATTTTGGGAGCGATCGTGTTCGGAGAGAAACTATTGCCGCTGACGATAGCCGGCGCCGCGATGATCATCGCAGGCTGCGTGATCGCGGCGCGCGGACGTCAGACGCCTCTGCCGTCGACCGAGGCCGCGTCGTGATCGTCCGCCGCGCCATTCCCGGCGACGTGCCCGCCATCCTCAACCTGATCAAGGTGCTCGCCACCTATGAACGCGAGCCCGATGCGGTGAAGGCGACCGAAGAATCGCTGATCGGCACTTTGTTCGCCGACAATGCGCAGGTGTTCGCGCATGTCGCCGAGGTCGACGGCGCCGTCATTGGCACCGCCGTCTGGTTCCTCAATTATTCCACCTGGACGGGCAAGCCCGGCATCTATCTCGAAGACCTGGTCGTCGCCGATGCGGCACGTGGGCTTGGCGCGGGCAAGGCCCTGTTCAAGGCGCTGGCGGTGGACGCCGAAAAGCTTGGCTGCGCGCGGATCGACTGGGCGGTGCTCGACTGGAACACGCCCGCGATGGATTTCTACCGCGTGCTCGGCGGCCGCCCGCAATCGGGCTGGCAGCCGTGGCGAATCGACGGGCCGGCGCTCGAGGCGCTCCGGCGATGAACGACGAACTGCTCGCCCGCATCGCGTCCGCGCTCGAACGGATCGCGCCGCCGCCGCCCGAGAGCGCCGATCCGCTCGCGCACGCGGCCTATGTCTGGCGCGACGGCGCCTTGCAGGCCGCGCGCGACTTCGCGCCGATGCCGCTCGACCTGCTCGAAGGCATGGAGGCGCAGAAGGAAGCCGTGCTCGGCAATATGCGCCGTCTAGCCAAGGGCTTGCCCGCACATGACGTATTGCTGTGGGGCGCGCGCGGCACCGGCAAGTCGGCGCTGGTGAAATCCGCCGTCGGCGCGGTCCAGGGCGAGGGCGGGGCGCTCGCTTTGGTCGAGGTCGCGGGTGACGGACTGGCCGGCCTGCCGGGCCTGTTCTCGGCTCTCGCCGGCGTAAAACGCGCCTTCATCCTGTTCATCGACGACCTGGGGTTCGCCGAACCGAGCGAGGCACCGCGCCTGCTGCGGTCGGTGCTCGAGGGCGGGGCGGAAGCGCGGCCGGGCAATGCGCGGCTGCACGTCACCGCCAATCGCCGCCACATCGTGCCGCGCGACATGAGCGAGCAGGACGGCTCGATCAATCCGCGCGACGCCGCCGACGACAAGCTCGCGCTGGCCGATCGCTTTGGCCTCAGCCTCGGTTTCCACGTCGTCGACCAACCGACCTATGTCGCGATCGTCGAGGGTTACGCCCGCGCTTACGGCATGCGTTTCGATCCGCAGGAAGCGATCAGCTGGGCGACCCAGCGCGGCGGCCGATCGGGCCGCGTTGCCTGGCAATATGTGGTCGAACTGGCCGGCCAGCAGGGCAAGACGCTGCGCGACTGATCCGGAACGGTCCTTCTGACGACGCGTTACGGCGCGGCAACGAACAGGAGGACAGCATGGCTGACGAGAAAGAAAAGGTCGTCGTCGAAAAGACCGGCGGCAGCATTGGCGGGATCATCGCAGCGATCGCTTTGCTGATCGCGGTGGTCGCGATCCTGCACTTCTTCGGGATGCTGCCCTTCTAATCGTCCTGACGAACCGCGAGCGTCGCATCCTGCACCCGCGCCAGCATGGCGCTGAATGCCGCCACCTCTTCGGGATCGAAGCCGGCGAAGATGCGGCGCTCCAGTTCGAGCGCCTTGGGTGCCACCACCGCATAAAGGTCATGCCCCGCCACCGTAAGGTGCAGAGATTGCGAGCGGCGGTCGCTGGCATGTGGCTGCCGGTCCACCAATCCGCGATCCACCAAAGCGATCGTCGCGCGACTGACCGTGACCTTGTCCATCCGCGTGCGCCGGCCGACCTGCTGCTGGGTCGTGCCTTCATTTTCCGCGATCACCGCGATCAGCCGCCATTCCGGAATCGTGAGCCCGAACAGCGCCTGATAGGTGCTGGCGATGGCGTCGCTCACCAGGTTCGAAGTGACCGACAAACGGAACGGAATGAATGCGTCGAGACGCAGCGAAACATCGGCCATGCGCGTTGGTAACATTTGACACCATCCGGGCAAAGTCGCATTAGATGGTTTCATTTGATACTAGTTTGGAAGAGTCGGTCATGATCCACGATCCCGCCAACCCGCTCGGTCTCAACGGCTTCGAATTCGTCGAATTCACCTCGCCCGATCCCGAGGCGATGGGGCGTCAGTTCGAGCAGATGGGTTTCGTCCCGTCGCACCGCCATCCCACCAAGAATATCACCCGCTACAAGCAAGGTCGCATCAACCTGATGCTCAATCGCGACGCCGACGGCCGCGTCGCCGCCTTCCGCAACGAACATGGCGCGTCCGCGAGCGCGATGGCGTTCCGCGTCGCCGATCCGGAAGCGGCTCTGTTGTGGGCCCTGTCCAACGGCGGCAAGGCCACCGACGAGGACGATACCGTCATCCAGGGGATCGGCGGATCCTATCTCTACTTCATCAAGGACGGCACCGATCTCTATGCCGACTGGGCCGAATATCCCGGCTGGCGCGAGGCGGAAGCCGCGAACAATGTCGGGCTCGATCTGCTCGATCACCTGACCCACAATGTCCGGCGCGGGCAGATGCGGGTGTGGTCCGAATTCTACAAGACGCTCTTCGGCTTCGAGGAGCAGAAATATTTCGACATCAAGGGCAAGGCGACCGGCCTGTTCAGCCAAGCGATGATCGCGCCCGACAAGGCGATCCGCATCCCGTTGAACGAGAGCCAGGACGACAAGAGCCAGATCGAGGAATTCATCAAGGATTACAATGGCGAGGGCATCCAGCACCTCGCGCTGACGACGCCCGATATCTTCGATACGGTTGAGAAATTGCGCGCGCGCGGCGTGCGCCTGCAGGACACGATCGAGACTTATTACGAGCTGGTCGACAAGCGCGTCCCCGGCCATGGCGAGGACCTTGAGCGGCTGCGCAAGAACCGCATCCTGATTGACGGCGACGTCGGCGACGAGGGCATCCTGCTCCAGATCTTCACCGAGAATATGTTCGGCCCGATCTTCTTCGAGATCATCCAGCGCAAGGGCAATGAGGGTTTCGGCAACGGCAATTTCCAGGCGCTCTATGAATCGATCGAGCTCGACCAGATCCGCCGCGGGGTGATCACGGTCGACGAATAAGCTAGGGCGGCCCGACATGACCGACATGCTCTCCGGCTTCGGCAACCATTTAGCGACCGAGGCGGTGCCCGGCGCGCTGCCGGTCGGCCGAAATTCGCCACAGAAGGCGCCGTTCGGTCTCTATACCGAGCAACTCTCCGGCACGGCCTTCACCGCACCCCGCAGCGAGAATAAGCGCTCCTGGCTCTATCGCCTGCGTCCCACCGCGAGCCATCCGCCTTACAAGCCCTATCAGGGTGGTTCGCTGCTTCGCTCCGGGCCGTTCGACGAACTGCCGCCGACGCCCAATCGCCTGCGCTGGGATCCGCTGGCTCTGCCCGACGTCGCGGTCGATTTCATCGATGGCCTCGTCACGTATGGCGGCAACGGCGACGTCGCGACCGGTAGCGGCATCGGCATCCACCTCTACGCCGCGAACCGTTCGATGGCGGGCCGCGCCTTCCAGAATGCCGACGGCGAATTGCTGATCGTGCCACAGCAAGGCGCGCTCACGATCGTCACCGAGCTTGGCCGGATCCACGTCGCGCCGCTGCAGATCGCCCTGATCCCGCGCGGCCTGCGTTTCCGGGTCGAGTTGGACGGCCCGTCGCGCGGCTATATCTGCGAAAATTATGGCGCGCCGTTCCGCTTGCCCGATCTCGGTCCGATCGGCTCGAATGGCCTCGCCAATCCGCGCGATTTCGAGGCGCCCGCCGCCTGGTACGAGGATCGCGACGAAGCGTGCGAGGTGATCCAGAAGTTCCAGGGCAAGCTCTGGACGACCACACTCGATCATTCGCCATTCGATGTCGTCGCCTGGCACGGCAATTTGGCGCCGTACCGCTACGATCTGACGCGCTTCAACACGATCAACACGGTCAGCTTCGACCATCCCGATCCGTCGATTTTCACCGTGCTGACCAGCCCAAGCGAAATTCACGGCACCGCCAATTGCGATTTCGTGATCTTCCCGCCGCGCTGGATGGTGGCGGAGGGCACGTTCCGCCCGCCCTGGTTCCACCGCAACGTCATGTCCGAGTATATGGGCCTGATCGAAGGGGCCTATGACGCCAAGGAAGGCGGCTTCGCCCCCGGCGGCGCGAGCCTGCACAACCAGATGGCGGGCCACGGCCCCGATCGCGCCAGCTATGAAAAAGCGGTCGCGGCCGACCTCAAACCCCACAAGATCGAAGGGACGATGGCCTTCATGTTCGAAAGCCGCTGGGTGATCCGCCCGACCCGCTGGGCGGCGGAAACACCGCTCTGTCAGCTCGATTATGACGATTGCTGGGCCGGATTCGACAAGGCGAAACTGCTGTGAGCGGGGTCGACGAAACCCACGACCCGAAGCGCACCAGCTTGGTCGAAAGCGCGAACGGCCACTCGGATTTCCCGATCCAGAATCTTCCGCTCGGTATCTTCTCGCCGCCGGGTCACCATGCGCGCCCGGGTGTCGCCATCGGCGATATGATTCTTGAGTTGAGCGGGGTAGGGGCTCTGCTGCCTGAAACGGTCGGGCATCTCCTCACCGGCAATACGCTCAACGCACTGATGGCTTTGCCCTCGGCAGACCGTGTCGCATTGCGCCGTCGCCTGTCCGAACTGCTCTCCGACCCCACGCATCGCGAAATCGTCGAGCCGCTGCTGCACAAGGCGGCGGATTGCGTGATGCATCTGCCGGCCGCGATCGGCGACTACACCGATTTCTACGTTGGCATCCATCACGCGACCAATGTCGGCGCGCTGTTCCGGCCCGACAATCCGCTGCTGCCCAATTATAAATATGTCCCGATCGGCTATCATGGCCGCGCGTCGTCGGTGCGGCCGTCGGGCGTGCCGGTCGTGCGTCCCAACGGCCAGCGCAAGGCGCCCGACGAGGATACGCCGACCTTCGGCCCGTCGCGCCGGCTCGACTATGAGCTCGAACTCGGCATCTGGATGGGGCAGGGCAACGAACTCGGCCATCCGATCCCGATCGGCGAAGCGCGCGAGCATATCGCGGGCTATTGCCTGCTCAACGACTGGTCCGCGCGCGACGTCCAGGCGTGGGAATATCAGCCGCTCGGCCCATTCCTCGCCAAGAATTTCCACACCACCATCTCGCCCTGGATCGTCACCGCCGAGGCGCTGGCACCGTTCCGCATCGCCCAGCCGCCCCGCGCCGAGGGTGATCCCGCGCCTCTGCCTTATCTGTTCGACGAGGCCGATCAGCGCAGCGGCGCCTTCGCGCTTGAGCTGGAGGTGCGCCTGTCCAGCGCCGCGATGCGCGACCAGGGCTTGCCGCCCTTCGTCCTCAGCCGCGGATCGGCGACGACGATGTACTGGACGATGGCGCAGATCGTCGCGCACCACGCCTCCAACGGCTGCAACCTCCAGCCGGGCGATCTGATCGGCACCGGCACCTTGTCCGGCCCGGACGAAAGCGGCTTCGGCAGCCTGCTCGAGATCAGCCAGGGCGGAAAAAAACCCCTCACGCTGCCGGCCGGCGAAACACGCACCTTCCTGCTGGACGGCGACGAAGTGACGCTGAGCGCCACCGCGCGCGCCGACGGTCATGTTCCGATCGGTTTCGGCGCCTGCAGCGCGGTGATATTGCCGGCTGTATGAGCGAGATCATCCTGCACGGTTACTGGCGGTCGAGCGCGGTCTATCGCGTCCGGATCGCACTCAACCTCAAGCATCTCGACTATCAGCAGATCGGTCATGACCTGCGTACCGGCGAACAAAACACCCCAGCCTACAAGGCGATCGCGCCCGCCGGCTTGGTACCTGCCGTCGAACATGCCGGCCAGGTCTATGTGCAGAGCCTCGCCATCATCGAGTGGCTCGAGGAACGCTGGCCCAATGCGCCGTTACTGCCCGGGGCGAT
>Ga0193716_1000047_pt1 | contig 69121 bp, 56 predicted proteins | sample U2c1metaG_FD_145901 | JGI IMG/M metagenome (GOLD analysis project Ga0193716, IMG submission 145901) | Soil microbial communities from a riparian zone of the East river system, Colorado, United States - U2c1 | ecosystem: Environmental > Terrestrial > Soil > Riparian zone | place: USA: East River...
TGCAGCGTGGAGCGCTGGCGTTTGTGACCCGGCCAGTCCATCGCATTTATGAGCAAAATGTCGGGCCAGCCATCGCGATCGTAGTCAATGAAGGCGCAACCGGAGCCAAGCGTCTCCGGGAGGAATTTGCCGCCGAACGCGCCGCTGTTGTGTTTGAAACTGATGCCGGCGGCGGTGGTGACGTCGGTGAAATGAAAGCCGGGCGACGAAGCTGGATTTGCGAATGCGCTGAACGGGGAGTTTGCGGCAGCCAATCCGGCGACTCCCGCGCCGTAGAGAAAATCGCGGCGCTTCACGGCAAGTTAACCAGGCCGTTGCGGATGGCGTAGACCACGAGTTCGGCGGTCTTGTGAATTCCCAGGGTGTCCATGATGTTGGCGCGATGAACTGCCACAGTGTTGGCGCTTAGATTTAAAATGGCGGCGATTTCCTTGTTGGATTCGCCCGCCACAATGTGTTGCAGAACTTCCAACTCGCGCACGCTCAATCCACTATTGCGTTCGCCTTTCAGGGAAGCTGGTATTGCGACTTGTGGATCCAAGACACTTTCTCCGGCTGCGACTTTCCTGATGGCGCCAACCAGGTCCAGGTCGGCAGCGTTTTTCAGGACATACCCGCGGGCTCCCGCCTCGAGAGCCTGCCGCACCAGGGTTTCTTCAGAGTGCATGCTGAGCATCAGGATTTCGATTTCGGGAAACTTTTGCCGGATTTGTTTGGTGGCGAGCAGACCGCTTTGGCCGGGCATCGCACAGTCCATCACGATTACCTTAGGACGAAGTTCACCGGCCAGGCGCACGGCTTCGTGGCCGTCGCTGGCTTCCCCAACAACAACAATGTCCGCATCATCTTCGAGAATGCGACGAAAACCGCGGCGCACCAGGGCATGGTCGTCGACCAGAAGCACGGATAGTTTAGGCGCCATGAGTTTCCACCTGTTCACGCGGGGCCTGAAGGCGCACGCGCGTTCCGCCTTCGGCGGGAACGCCGTATTCAAGAATGGCGCCAATTAATTCAGCCCGTTCGCGCATAGCAACAAGGCCGATTCCCTGTTGTCCTTTTTTCACCGTAAAACCTCTACCATGATCTTCCACGAAAAGTTCCAAACTGTTTTGTAAAAAGTTCAGCCGCACCCAGGCTTCGCGAGCGTCGGCGTGGCGATTGATGTTGTTCAATGCTTCCTGCAGGACGCGGTAAATGTGCACGCCTGCACTCGTGTCGACGGAAAACGGAACCCCGGATTTCTCATAGTGAATCGTGAGGCCCGTTTGCCGTTCCACGTTCGGAATATACCAGTCCAGGGTACTTTCAAGGCCAGCTTCTTCTAGCAGCACGGGATGAAGCGCTTGCGACAGACCGCGGATATTGTCGAGCGTGGACTGTGCGATTTGGCGAACTTCTTGCAAATCTTCGCGTAAGGACGAGCCTTCCGGGGCGTGGTTTCCAGCGCGTCCTATCATCGAACCGATCGCCGTGAGGACCTGGCCAAACTCGTCATGCAGCTCGCGTGAAATGTGGCGCAGTGTGGCTTCTTGCGCGGAGATAAGTTGTTGCGCGAGTTCGCTGCGCTGCTCTGAAAGTGTCGCGAGCTGCGCGAAGAGGCGGCGATTGCTGCGAATCATGTACAGACTGGTGAGTACGATGCCGATCAGAGTCGCCGTCAGGAACAGATAAAGCTGGCGTTGCACACCGTCATAAATCGCAGAAATTCGCGCGGCGGCCTGTTCTTCACCCTCGTTGTTCTGCACGAGCAGTCGTGAGACTGCGGTGCTGAGAGCTTGCTGACGGGCCTGCAGTGAAAGTCGAATCTGTTCACGGGCTTCGGCTTGCTTGTCGCTCGCGGCGAGATCAAACATCCGGCTGGTGGCGTCCCAGAATTGGGAGAACGATTGGGTCAAGTACTGCCGCTGCTCGGCGGTGCGATTTACGCCGGCGAAACCTTCTTCGAGCTTTAATGCGGAGTCCAAATCTTCGTGAATGCGGTCGAACTGGGCGGACCAGGCTGTCAGCGGATAGGGTTCAGCGGTATCAAGCATGTCCCTCATGGCGAGGCCGATGGAGTTGAGATCATTTTGTATGCGCAAAAGCAGGAGAGAATCCTTGCGATTGCGGTCGACCATTTCACTCTGCAGTTTTCGCAGGCCGGAAAGCTGAACGGTGATGTAGGAAGCATAGGCCAGGACCGCGGCAAGCGTAACAATCAGGCCGAGCAGCAAGCCAGTCGTCGGAGATCGCTGCGGAGAAGCGGATTTCTGCACGAGGGGAGAATATACCGCAACTTGCAATTGTTCCAAGTCCAGGGTGGAGAAATCGCATCAGGCTCGAAACTGTTTGCGCAGCATTCCCACGATCAACAGCATCGTGACGGAGCTGACCAGCGGAACGAGAAGACCGTATTGCAGGCCGCCGGCGTGAGTAGAAACGATTCCGACAAGCCAGGGAGGAATTGCGCCACCGAGCGCGCCGAAAGAGAAAAGTACTCCTCCCACCCTCCGCGCACGGGCGCCGAACCACTTGGAAAGCCACGCGATATAGATGGGATACAAGCTCGAAAGTCCGAAGCCGATGACGGTTACGCTGGCGATGGCCTGGGTGACTGATGTGGAGCGAAGGAGCGTGAAATTGCCTGCCGCTGCGAGCACAAGACCGAAGATGGCGACCCAATGTTCTTTCACGCGCAGAAGAACGAACGAAGCGAGCCCACGCCCGCCGAGAAGTGCCGCGAAAAAAAATGTCGGAGCAAGAACGTAACGCGTTCCGCCGGGAACGTCCAGGCGCTTTGCAAATGCGGCGGCCCAGCCGGAGATTCCGGTTTCATTGCCGACATAAACAAAGAAAAGAGCGCTTAACGCCGCGACGATAAAAAACCCGGTGTCCGGCGTGTACGCCGCAGCATTGGTCGCCGGCGCCGCAGCTGCTTTGGAGTCCAGCGACGTACGGAGCAGCGAAAGGCTGAGCCCCGCGGCGACTGCCGCGATCAGATAGAGCACCAGCGAAAGGGAATGAGTGCGAATGGCGAAAAGGATGAGCCCGGGACAGCTGACCGCGCCGATTCCCCAGGCGAGATTTAGAACACTGAGAGCGGCGGCGCTGCGATTGCCGCTATTTTCTGCCACCCAGAGATTGGTGCCGGGTACTACCAGTCCGTACCCCCCGCCATAGGCGGCCACGGCCGCAAAGGCAATCAGCTTGTCTCCCAGATTGAGGGCAGCGACCCCGAGGGCCATCATCAGGAATCCGAGCACGATGGCGTAGCGGAAGCCCTTGGCTTGCACGATAACGCTCGACAGGAGTGTTCCAAGAAGCGAACCCAGGAATTGCGTGGTGAAGAAAAAGCCGGCGAGCTGATCGGACATGCCCCAGCGGTTGATGAATACGGGCAAAACCTGGCCGATGAGGACGGTGACCACGCCGGTGAGCACGAACCCGAGGCATAGAACGATGAAAGCCAGACGGTCTTCAGACGCGGAGTTTCTGTTTTGCGACGTGACGTTCATAGAATGATGCTTGATTGTGACGGACAAGAAGAGCGGGGGCAACTTTGCTTTTTGCATGTGTTCGGCAAGTTGCCAGCAAATGAAAATATCTCTACTCTTGATGCCGCGTTGATCGAGGAGCTGATTTCTGATGATTGAAGTGGGTTTGGTCGGGTTTGGCCTGGCGGGCCGCGCGTTCCACGCGCAAGTAATCAGCCGGACGCCGGGAATGCGGCTCGCGGCTATTTTGCAGCGCCAGGGAGATGCAGCGGGACTAGCCTATCCCGGTGCGCGCATCGTCCGGGATTTGGACGAGTTGCTGGCACTGGCGAACGTCACGTTGATTGTAATTGCGACGCCCAATGAGACGCATTTTGATTTGGCGATGCGGTGTCTTGCGGCCGGGCGCGACGTATTGGTGGACAAGCCGTTTACCACGACTCTGGCCGAAGCAGAGGCGCTGGTACGGTTTGCAAAGGACCATGGACGGCTGCTGACCGTTTACCAGAACCGGCGATACGACGGAGATTTTCAAGCGATTCGCGAAGTTGTGGGCAGCGGCGCTCTTGGGCGAATCGTAAGTTTCGAGAGCAACTACGATCGTTTCCGGCCACAATTGAAACCGGGAGCTTGGCGCGAGAGGAGCGGTCCAGGGTCGGGAATTTTTTTCGATATTGCGCCGCATTTGATCGATCACGCGCTCGTGCTGTTTGGCTTACCTGACTCAATCACGGCGAATATTCGCATCGAGCGGGAACAGGCAGTGGCGCCGGACGCGTTCGACGTTTTTTTCAGCTACCAGAACGGACTGCGCGCCGGGTTGCGTTCGAGTATTTTGGCGGCTGCGCCGCGCCCTCGATTTGTTCTGCTGGGGACCAGGGGCAGCTACGTGAAACAAACAGTTGATCCACAGGAAATGAATTTGCGGCTTGGAAGAATTCCGGAAGGGACGCCCTGGGGCGCGGAGCCCGAAGAAAATTGGGGAGTTCTTACGACTCCTTCCGGCGATCGATTTATCCACACGCATATTCCTCCCAAGAACTGCGATTACCGCGATTTTTATGCGAATTTGCGCGACGCGATCCTGGGCAAAACGGACCCGGCAGTGAGTCCTGAGTGGGCGCTCGACGTGATGCGCATTCTGGAATTGTGCGAGGAAAGCAGCCGCAGGCGCTGTACGGTTCTCCTCGAATAGCTTGGCAGAAGCCGGGTTCTGGCGGTGTTTTCGGTTTGCGATTGCCGGTAGCTGAAACCGCAAGGCAGCAACGGGCTGCCGCGTACTCGGCGAGAATTTCCGCGTATAATTAACTTCGGTACAGGAACGATCGCTCTCTATGGCAATTGAACTGGCACCTTCGATATTGGCTGCGAATTTTGCGCAACTTGGCGCGGATGCAAAAGCGGCGCTTGCGGGCGGCGGAACGCTCCTGCATGTGGATGTGATGGATGGGCATTTTGTGCCGAACATCACGCTGGGGCCGCCATTTGTCGCTTCGCTGCGTAAGGCGATGCCGGACGTGATTTTCGACTGCCACTTGATGATCGAGCAACCCGATCAATTTATTCCGGCGTTTGCCGAAGCGGGCGCTTCCTGGATTTCCGTGCACCAGGAAGCCACTCCCCATTTGAACCGCAGTCTACAGCTGATTGCCTCGCATCATTGCGAGCCAGCGGTAGTGATCAATCCGGCGACGCCTGTCGAGACGCTGGAAGAAGTCTTGGATCTGGTGCATCACGTCCTGGTGATGAGCGTAAACCCGGGATTTGGAGGACAGAAATTTATTCCTGCAACGCTTCGGAAAATCGAGCAGCTGGCTCGCATTCGTCAGAAACGGGGGCTGTCCTATCGCATTGAAGTGGACGGCGGCGTGGACCTCGCGACGGTCGCCGATGTGGTGCGTGCAGGTGCGGATCTGCTGGTCGCAGGAAACGCGGTTTTCGGCAAAGGAGATATTGCCGGGAACGCGCGAAAACTGCTGAAGGCTGCGAAACTGGCCAACTCTAGAAAAGCCTGATCTGCGTTTATTGCCAAACTGGTTTTGCCCTCGTGGGTGTGCCCATCCCGACTAGCCGTCCTGCGGTTTTCACAAGAATATGATTCTATGATGGTTATTCGAGAAGCAACGGAATTTTGCGGAATTGAGAAATTCGGATCGAACTTTTCCTGAGTTCTTTCGTCTATATCTTTGTTGTTGGATTCCCAAAGGAAGGTCCTTCCTGTTGGAAACCAACAATAAAGGAATCTTGTTGTGCGTTCGCGAGTTTCAGATCACCGACTGCAGCTCGTGGCACGAGGAGCCGTATGAAAGAGAAAACGGACGTATTGCAGGGAACGCTGATTCTGATGGTGCTCAAGACGTTGAATGTTTTGGGGCCGCTGCATGGCTGGGGAATTGCGCGACGGATTGAACAGATCAGTGGAGATCTGCTGGCGGTGAATCAGGGGACGCTGTATCCGGTCTTGCTGAAGATGGAACAGGAAGGATCGATTCGGTCGGAGTGGGGCGCCTCAGAGAACAACCGAAAGGCGCGATTTTATGAACTGACGCGAGACGGGAAGAAGCGGCTCGAGGAAGCAACCCGGGACTGGGAGCAGTCGGCGGCCATCATGGAGAGATTTATGGTTCTGAAGGCCGAGGAGTGAGCGTAGCTGGGCAGGGTCTGCTCGGCGTCCCGGCGTGCCAGAACCGCATCCAGGGCGCGGCCGGGCTCTTACGGGGTTGAAAAGGTGGGGCAGTTGAGACGGGAACACGGATACCAGGACGTCGCACCGACCGGACGGCGTAGAGTTGGGAAAAGGCGGGATGGAGAGCGGGGAACTGGACGGAGCAGAACGTGCGAAGGGGTGAGGGATGATGATCCGGACGATGCGACGATTGGGAAAGAGGTTGCTGTTTTGGACCAAGGCGGCGCGGGATGAAGAGCGGCTGCGCTTGGAAATTGCCGAACACGTAGCGCTCGAGACCGAAGAGAACATCCGGAATGGAATGGCAGCGGTAGAGGCGCGAAGGCGGGCCATGGTGAAATTTGGGGGTGTGGAGACCATGAAGCAAACCTATCGGGATACGCGTGGACTGCCGTTTCTCGAGACATTGTTCGCCGACGTGCGGCATGCCTTGCGCAGGTTGCAGAACGCCAAGGCGTTTACGGCGACTACGATCTTGACGCTGGCGCTGGGGATTGGTGCGACGACTTCGATTTTTACTTTGGTGCATGCGGTATTGCTGAAATCGCTGGCGGTATCAAAGCCCTCGGAGTTGTATCGATTTGGGCGGCAAACACATTGCTGCGTGTGGGGTGGTTACACGCAATACCAGGAATTTTCGATTTTTTCAGACGAGCTGTACCGGCACTTCCGGAGCAACACGCCGGCGTTTGCAGAATTGGCAGCAATGCAGCCTGGCGGCGGGTCCTTGTTTGGAGTGCGGCGGGCGAACAATCCGGAACCGGCACGCAGCTATCCGGGGAAATTTGTATCCGGAAATTATTTTGCGATGTTTGGGATTCAGCCGGTGGCGGGACGCCTGTTAACAAACGACGACGATAACCAGAGCGCGGCGCCGGTCGCGGTGATGAGCTACAGGCTGTGGCAACAGAAGTATGCCAGCGATCCGCACCTGGTGGGAAGTTCCTTCAATCTCAACGACAAGCCATTCACTCTGGTGGGAATTGCGCCGCAGGGATTCTACGGAGACACCCTCGCCGACTCGCAGCCCGATTTTTATATTCCGCTGGGGACCGAGCCAATGGTGCGCGGGGATACTTCGCTTCTGAGAAATTCAAGCGCCAACTGGCTGGACATTATCGGGCGCGTAAAGCCGGGAACAAATGCTACGGCGCTCGAAGCGCAGCTGCGGGTGGAGCTGCATCAATGGATGAAACTGCATTGGGCCGACATGGATGACAACGCCCGGGCCAATGAGCCAAATCAGAACTTTTATCTGAGTGCCGGGGGAGCGGGAATTACCAGCATGCGCGAGCAGTATGAGGACTGGCTGAAAATTCTGATGCTGGTTGCGGGATTTGTGCTGCTGATCGTGTGCGCGAATGTGGCCAATCTAATGCTGGCGCGAGGCATTGCCAGACGGCAGCAGATTTCACTGAGCATTGCACTGGGAGCAAGCCCGGGGCGGCTGGTGCGGCAGGCACTCACGGAAAGCGTCGTCTTGAGCCTGTTTGGCGGACTGGCGGGACTGGCGGTGGCGTACGCCGGCACCAAAGGGATTTTGCATTTTGCGTTCACGCCCCTCGCCGGATTGGCGCCCACTCCCATCGATGCGGCTCCTTCCATGGCAGTGCTGCTGTTTGCCTTCGGGGTTTCGCTGCTTACCGGAGTGGTGTTCGGAATTGTTCCGGCGTGGATGACGACGCGAGTCGATCCCATTGAAGCGTTGCGTGGCGCCAATCGCGCCACGGGAAAATCCGGATCCCTGCCGAGGAAAACGCTGGTGGTGCTGCAGGCCGCCCTGTCGCTCTCATTGCTGTGCGCTTCAGGATTGCTGACGCTGGCGCTGGGGAACCTGGAGCATCAAAACTTTGGATTTGAACAGGAGCGGCGAGTAAGCGTCCATTTTGATCCACAACTGGCGGGATACCGGGCGGACCAGCTGCCGACGCTCTACAGGCGCGTGCACGATGTTTTCGCGGGGTTGCCGGGTGTGGAGATGGCAGCGGTGTGCAGCTATTCGCCACTGAGCGGCGACAGCTGGAATGATGGCATTTTTGTGAACGGGCATCCGGCGCCGGGACCGACAGAAGACAGCGGATCAGGATTTGAAAGAGTGGGGCCGCGATTTCTGAGCGTGATTGGCAACCCTATTCTGCGCGGAAGAGAATTTACAGAACAGGATGTGGATTCGGCTCCCCACGTGGCGGTAGTGAATGAGGCGTTTGTGAAGAAGTTTTTCCCGCACGAAGAACCGTTGGGAAAACATGTAGGAAGATCGGAAATAGGAGCTTCGCGGCTTTATGAAATCGTGGGAATAGCCAAGGATGCGCGGATTTCGCCGAACGACATGGCGGAGCCGATCGGGGCCTTCATGTTTCTTCCCGAAGCGCAGTACGACGTATTTCCGACCGAGCGCTACACCCAGGGGGACGTGCGGTCACACTATCTCTATGAGATTGTGCTTAAGCTGAAACCGGGAGCGCGATTAACGCTCGGAGACGCGAGCGAGGCGATGGCGACGGTTGATCCGAACCTGCCGATCTTTCAGTTTCAGACCTTGCGCCAGCAGGTGGCGCATCAATTCGATCAGCAGAGATTGATTGCCCGGCTGACTTCCTTGTTCGGGATTCTGTCGCTGCTCTTGGCGTCCATTGGACTGTACGGAGTGACGGCCTACAACGTGGGGCAGCGGACGAATGAAATTGGACTGCGGATGGCTCTGGGCGCAAACCGGGGGAACGTGCTGTCGCTCGTGATGCGCGGGGCGCTGGGGTTGATTGGGGTGGGACTGGTTTTGGGAATTCCACTGTCGTTGTGGGCCGGACGATTTTTGCAGAGCCAGTTGTTTGGGACCAAGCCGTTCAGCTGGACGATTACCTTGACATCGCTCGCTGCTCTGGGAGTGGCAGGATTTGTGGCGGCGTTGATTCCGGCGCTGCGAGCGAGTTCCATCGAGCCCTTGCAGGCATTGCGGATGGAATGAGTTGTTGTCTTCTGACTTGGCATTGGCACCTGGGCTTATTGGCAGGCGATGCGCGGCAAGTGCCCGGCAACAAATTAGCCCCATCCGAAGGGACATGCACGGATTGTTAGCAGAAGGCGCTTACTGTTCCTGATAGTTCCAGGTGAGACCGCCATCGACGAAGAAGGTTGTGCCGGTGGAATAGTCGGAACCGGAAGAAGCCAGGAACGCCGCGAGAGCGGCAACGTCTTCGGGTTGGCCGAGGCGCTTGAGTGGGATATTGGCGAGGAGTGCGCTCAGCTTAGCGGGATCGTTTAGGAGTTGTTTATTGATGGGGGTTTCGATGGCGCCGGGGGCGATGTTGTTGATGGTGATACCGAAGGGGGCCAGCTCGATCGAGAGATTGCGCGTAAGCATTTTCAGGCCGCCTTTGCTGGCGCAGTACGAGGTGAAGTGCGGGAAAGGCAGCTCTTCGTGAACGGAGCTGATGTTGATGATTTTCCCGCCGGATTTTGCCGACATGCGGTGTTTGACGAAGGCCTGCGTGATGAAAAAGACGCCCTTGAGATTTACGTCCAGGACTGCGTCGTAGTCGGCTTCTGTGGCGTCCCAGAAATCGGCGTGGCGTTCGAGACCGGCGTTGTTGACGAGAATGTCGACTTTGCCGAGTTGCGCGACGACGTCGGAGATGAATTTCTGGCCTTGGGCGACCACGCCGACGTCGCATTGGAATGCGGCGGCTTTGCGGCCTTTGGACTGGATTGTTGCGACGACTTCATCAGCTCCGGTTTTGTTGGAACGGTAGCAGAAGGCGATGTCGGCTCCTTCCTCGGCGAGGCGTTCGGCGATGGCGCGACCGATACCCTGGTTGCCGCCGGTGATTGCTGCTACTTTGCTCTCTAGTGTATTGGCCACTGCGATCTCCTAAGATTTTTCCTTCCCAGTGTGATGCGCAACTCGCGCGTTTGTTTTCACCTTCAGTTCAATTCTATTGAAGCATCGTCCGGCATTTGGCTCACGTCGGAAGCGGTGGCCTGGTGTTTGCCTGGAGGCGCGACGGGTCCGCCTCGGAAGGCGGACCCTATCTTCCTCAGAGCCCAGGCTGCTAGGAGGAAGAGGATGGGATCGACCGGATGGCGGTAGCGGAGCGAAGCGTGGGTGATGTAGTAAACCGCGGGATACGCGAGGGGGAGGGCCAGCAGGGGAGTGGTTAGCGGGTGGCGCTTGACGATCAGGAGGACGGCTCCTGCTGCGGCCAGCAGGGGGGCCAGGAGATTGCTCAGGAGGATCAGGTGATCTGCGGCGGATGGATAGGTGCGCCAGGCCACTGTGGGACGCGTGAGGCCGATCCAGAACTGGACGGCGCGGTTGAGAGTGAGTCTGGCGAAGATGGCTGGATAGGAGCGAATGAAGCCGACGGCTTTGCGTTTTTCTTCGTCCATAAAGGGGATTTCGCCCATGCGGAGGTAGCGGAGTTGTTCACCTTCAAAGGAGACGCGCGGCGGATAGTGCAAGGGCGGGGAGTAGTTCTCATTGTTGCCGATGTAGAGTTCGAATCCGAAGCCGGAGCGGAAGGGGATGAAGCGGTCGAAGACGGCGAGATTTCTGATCGTCCAGGGAACGCAGCCGAGTAGGGCGATGGTAAGGACAAGAGTTGGGCGAACGAGATTCTTGGGAAATCTTATTTTGCTGCGCACGGTTATCCAGATGAGAAAAATTGCCAGTGCCGCGCCCAGGGCGGGATTGGTCATCAACGCTAGACTCCAAAGGGCGCCGTAGAGGAGAAAGTCGCGAAGGTTTGAGGATTCAGAAACCCAGAGCGTGGCCCACAGCAGCGTGGCGGCCAGGAGTGCGGCGAGGGAAGTTTCCCAGATCCATTCAAAGGGGATAAAGATGCCATTGGGAAACAGGGCCCACAGCCACGTGGCTATTGCGGCTGTTGAGAGACCGCCTAGACGCAAACCTATTTTATAAATGGGAATGCAGGTAAGGGCGGCGAAGGCGATGTTGAGTGCCACGAGGATATAGAACGAGGCCGCAGATTGGATGCCGGAGATTTTGAATATTCCGGCGACGATGAGCGGGTACACGGGCGGCAGTATGGCGGTGGGGCCGGATTCGCGTTCGTAAGGGGAACGGAAGCCTTGGCCTTGGGCCAGAGAGCGGGCGATGCTCCCGGTTTCGGTTTCAAAGACGGCCCGGCTTAGTTGATCGGCGGGAATTTTTTTGGATTCGACAACGGCGAAAATCAGACGGGTGACGGCAGTGAGCGATATGAGCAGCGTGAGGCTGGTGAAAAGGCAGCCAACGGCAGACCGTAGTTTTGGGAAGAACATCGTTCGCTAAGACTCCCGGAAGCGCCTACAAAAAATGTGCAAGCCGAAAAAGGTGCTGCTATTTGTTGATGAAAACTAGCGCAACGAATACGAAGAGCAATATAACACTCAAGCTGGACAGGAGATTGCTGCGGGAGATCAGGGATACCGGTAAGAACGCACTCTTCGACGGATCGGGCGCGATTTTCCTTCCATTCCGCCGACCGTTCAATTGTGTGGGACAGGAAAATAAAAATGGCGCAACCGTTGGCTGCGCCATTTTTAATTTGACAGGAAGATACTAGGCCACCGTGATTTCCGGAGCCAGATAAACATCCTGGATGGCATTTAGGAGCTGGACGCCTTCTTTCATGGGGCGCTGGAAGGCTTTGCGGCCGGAGATTAGGCCCGTGCCGCCGGCGCGCTTGTTGATGACCGCGGTGGTCACGGCTTCTTCAAAGTCGTTGGCTCCCGAGGCGCCGCCGCTGTTGATGAGTCCTGCGCGGCCCATATAGCAGTTGGCGACCTGATAGCGACAGAGGTCGATCGGGTGGTCGCTCGCCAGGTCGGTGTAAATGCGCTTGTCAAATTTGCCGTAGCTCGAATCGCCCATGTTGAGAGCCGCGTAGCCGCCATTATTTTCCGGGAGCTTTTGCTTGATGATGTCGGCTTCAATGGTGACGCCAAGATGATTGGCCTGGCCGGTAAGATCGGCGGAGACGTGAAAGTCCTTGTCTTTTTTGAACGCGTTGTTACGGAGATAGCACCAGAGAACGGTGGCCAGGCCGAGTTCGTGAGCTTTTGCGAAAGCCTGGCTGATTTCGATGATTTGGCGGCCGCTTTGGTCGGAGCCGAAATAAATCGTGGCGCCGACGGCGGCGGCACCCATATCGTAGGCTTGCTGAACCGTACCGAAAAGAACCTGGTCGGCTTTGTTGGGGAAAGTGAGCAGCTCATTGTGGTTGATTTTCACGATGAACGGAATTCTGTGCGCGTATTTCCGGGCGACGGAGCCGAGAACGCCGAAAGTGGAGGCCACGGCGTTGCAGCCACCTTCGATGGCGAGCTTGACGATATTTTCGGAATCGAAATAGTCGGGGTTTTTTGCGAAGCTGGCGCCGGCGGAGTGCTCGATGCCCTGGTCGACGGGGAGGATGGAGAGATAGCCGGTGTTGCGCAGACGGCCGTGGCCAAACATGCGCTGCAGATTGGTGAGCACGCGAACGTTGCGGTCGCTGGCGGCGTAGATGCGATCCACAAAGTCAGGCCCAGGAACGTGCAGACGCTCCTTGGCGATTTTGGGCGACTTGAATCCCAGCAGGGAATCGGCTTTTGCGCCGAGATATTGTTCGATTTTTCCTGTACTTACACTCGTTGCCATTGCTTCTCCTCATTTAGGTGTTGAAGAATCTGGTTATTCGCGAATTCCTGTTGTCAGCATTTTGCCGGCGTCGGCATCAATCAACCAAACCAGTTTACCGTGTTTTGGTTGCAGAAGCTGGGATGGCAGTTGTTCGGGTTCGTAAGGGCCTTCAAGAACGGCTTTCAGGGCGCAGGCCTTGTCGGATTTGGTGACCATGAAAAGAATCTGTGCGGAGTTGGCGGCGGCGGGAGCGGTTAGAGTGATGCGCTCGGTGTAGAGTTTGCCCACCCAGTTGCGGGTTGCGATGCGATCGTTGACGTGGAGAGCTTTTGTTCCTGGAAAAAGGGAGAGGGTGTGGCCTTCATCGCCCATGCCTGCGAGCAATAAATCGAAACGGGGAAATTCGCCTTCCTTCAGCCCGAACGAGGCACGGATGACTTTCTCGTATTCGCCGGCCGCTGCGGAGGTGTCCGGGTTTTCGCCTTTGATGCGGAAAACCTGTTCGAGTCTTATCGGAGCTTTCGCGAGCATAGCTTCGTTGGCCGTGCGGTAGTTGCTGTCGGGGGAATCCGGGCCGACGGAGCGTTCATCGCCGAAGTAGAACTGAGTTTTGTCCCAGGGAATTTGCGCGCGGAATTCTGGATCGTCTGCCAGCAAACCATAAAGCGCCTTAGGCGTTGAACCGCCAGAAAGAGCGACGGTGAAGGTGCCTTTTTTTGCGACGGCTTCCCTGGCTGCGGAGGCAAAAATTTCTGCAGAGCGCCGGGCGACCGCAACGGCGTCTTTCAGGATGCGAATTTCGCGCTGAGAATTTTCAGACATCAGGTGATGATTCCCACGGGATGGGTTAATGGAACTTTGGGCAGGCCGTCGATATCTTCTTCGCCGATACGGCGCCAGGAGCGCCCGTCGCGTTCAAGCAGTTCTTCGGCTTCGACGGGACCCCAAGAACCGGAAGCATAATTGGGGAAGCCGCGAGCGGGAAGTGCCCGCCACACGTCGAGGATGGGTTGAATGACGTTCCAGCCAGCCTCGACCATGTCGGCGCGCTGGAACAGTGTGGCATCGCCCGCCATGCAGTCGCGGAGGAGACGTTCGTACCCGGTGCTGTGCTCCACGCCGAAGTAGGAGGCGTAGTCGAAATCCATGTTGACCAAGCCCAGTTTCATGAGGGAGCCGGGGACTTTGGCGCCGAAGCTGAGAGAGATTCCTTCATCCGGCTGAATGTGAATGACCAGGCGGTTGGTTTCGAGATTTTTTACGGCGGTATTGCGGAACAGGACGAAGGGCGTACGGCGAAATTGGATGACGATTTCTGTGGCGCGTTGCGCGACCCGTTTGCCGGTGCGGAGATAGAAGGGGACTCCAGCCCAGCGCCAGTTATCGATCTGCAGCTTCAAAGCCACGAAAGTCTCGGTGTTGGAACTGGGCGCAACGTCGGGTTCGTTGCGATAGCCGACGACACGTTCCTTGTTAATGAAGCCGGGTCCGTACTGGCCGCGCACCATGTTGGTGAGAACGTCCTCATGGCTGAGTGGCTGAATGGCGTGGAGAACTTCGGCTTGTTTGTTGCGAACTTCGTCCGCATCGAAGGAAATGGGCGGCTCCATTGCGGTCATGGTAAGTAGCTGGAACAGATGATTGGGAACCATGTCGCGGAGTGCGCCGGCGGTCTCGTAAAAGCCACCGCGATGTTCAACGCCGACGGTTTCAGATGCGGTGATCTGCACATGGTCCACGTAATTTCGATTCCACAAGGGTTCGATGATGTTATTTGAAAAACGGAAGACCATCACGTTCTGGACGGTTTCTTTGCCGAGGTAGTGGTCGATGCGATAGATCTGCTTTTCGGTGAAATATTGCTTGAGGTCAACGTTCAGCTGTCTGGCGGAATCGAGATCGTGGCCGAAAGGCTTTTCGACGATGACGCGGACCCACTTTTCTCCCTCCTCTTTGGTCATGCCGGCTTCGCCGAGTTGCTTGGCGATAGGAGAGAAGAAGCGCGGAGCGACGGCGAGGTAGAAGAACTTGTTACCCAGAGCATTGTGTTCCTTGTCGGCCACCTCAATTTGCTGCTGAAGGCGTTTGTAGGCTTCCGCATCCTGAAAATCGCCCTTGACGTAGTAAATACGCTTTGAAAACCAGTCCCAGCACGTCATGTCCAGTGGGAACGCGGAATATTTGGGAATCTCTTCGCTCAAATGCTTGCGAAAAGATTCGGTGGTGAAATCATTGGCGGCAAAACCAACAATGGCGAACTGCTTGGAAAGCAGATTTTCCTGAGCGAGATTGCAGAGCGCAGGAATGAGCTTGCGCTTGGTGAGGTCCCCGCTTGCCCCGAAGGTGACCATGACGCACGGAGAGGCAACCGGACTGATGTGATCCGTGTTATTCGAGCTCATGAAGAGGTTCCCTTGTCTGCGGATGGTCCAGCATCCGCGAAGTTTCTAGTGGCCAGATTTCTTCTCGACGTGTCCGCCGAACTGGAAACGCATCGCAGACAAGACCTTGGCCGCGAATTCGTCCTCACCGCGCGATGTGAAGCGCTGATGCAGAGCGGCACTAAGAACCGGCGTGGGCGTCGTCGATTCGATAGCCGCGAGAATGGTCCAACGGCCCTCCCCGGAGTCAGAAACTCGCCCCGAGAAACGCTCCAGGGTCGGCTGTTCGAGCAAAGAAATGGCGGTGAGGTCCAGCAGCCAGGAAGCGACCACGCTGCCGCGGCGCCAGACTTCGGTGATGTCCGCGAGATTGAAGTCGTATTGATAGTGCTCGGGATTGCGAAGCGGCGTGGTTTCCGCGTCGGACTCGCGGTGCGATTTTCCGGCGTTGGCATGTTTGAGGACGTTGAGGCCCTCGGCGTAGGCGGCCATCAACCCGTATTCGATACCGTTGTGAACCATTTTTACGAAATGGCCCGCGCCAGAAGGTCCGCAGTGCAGGTAGCCTTCTTCGGCGGTGCCACCAGCCTTTTCGCGGCCCGGGGTGCGATCGACGTTGCCGCGGCCGGGCGCCAGCGTTTTGAAAATGGGGTCAAGGTGCTTCACGATTTCGTTTTCGCCACCGATCATCTGGCAGTAGCCGCGTTCGAGTCCCCAAACTCCACCGCTGGTGCCAACGTCGCAGTAGTGAATGCCTTTTCCGGAGAGTTCCTTGGAGCGACGAATATCGTCGATGTAGTAGGAGTTGCCGCCATCAATGATGACGTCGCCGACGTCGAGTTTACCAACCAGTTCGTGGAGAGTTGCGTCGACCACCGCGGCTGGAACCATGAGCCAGATAGCGCGAGGTTTCTGGAGTTTTTGCACGAGTTCATCGAGCGTGTTGGCCCCGGTTGCGCCGTCGCCGACGAGTTGCTTTACGGATTCGGGGCTGCGGTCGTACGCCACGCAGTTGTGACCGTTTTTAATGAGGCGGCGCACCATGTTGGCGCCCATTCTTCCGAGTCCGATCATGCCGAGTTGCATCGTGTCCGCTCCTGTGTGATTGATTTAGAAAATTGTGGCGCGTGACTACGCGAGAGCCCCAGCGATGGCGCGCGTCAGTACCTGCAAACCAGCGTCAACATCCTTGCCAAGGTGCACACGCAAGGCGCGACGTCCGCGTTCGGCTAGAACCGCAAAGTCACCGCGGGCCTGCGCGGCTTTTACGACGCCGAAAGTGTACTTTTGGTTCGGAACCTGCAGATCGACAGCGTCATCGCAGGTAATCTGAAGGAACACGCCGCTGTTGGGACCGCCCTTGTAAGCCTGCCCCGTCGAATGCAGGAAGCGCGGGCCAAAGCCGAGAACGGTGGCGACTTTTTTGGTGTCGCGAACGGCGTGACGAATCGCTTGCAGCGCTGCTTGGTGCGGTTCGTTCATCTGAATGTAGCCTAGGACTGCGAAGTAGTCGCCTGCGCCCGCACGATTCACATGCGTTTTGAGAACTTCAGTGAGCGAGTTGCCGCCTTTCAGAGCTGCCGCGTTTTTTTCATCGGCGTAAAGTTTAACCCCATCGCCTTCAAAAAAAGGCGATTCCGGAGGAAGCCTGCCGTTGGCTTCGTACTCGCTGGTGAGCTTTTTTGTTGCGATTTTGCTGGCTTCGACGTCAGGCTGATTGAAGGCATCGATGCCGATGATGGAACCCGCGACGGCCGTAGCGATTTCCCAGCGGAAGAATTCCTGGCCGAGATTGTAGATATCGGGCACAGAGATGCGAACGACGGGTTGACCGGCTTTTTCCAGAGTGTCGATCGCAGCATCCTGGGCGGCGTCGGGGGCGGAACTAAGCCGCAGGTAGGCGAACACGCGATCGTTGCCGTAAAGTTCCGGCTTTGCGAGATGCTCCAGGTCGACAGGAATGATGCCTTTGCCGACTTTGCCCGTGGATTCCGCAAGCAATTGCTCGAGCCAGGCGCCCAAATCAAAAATGGCGGGCGAGGCGACGATGGTCAGCTTGTCGCGTCCTTGAACCGCGGCAGCGCCCATGATCGCGCCGAGAATTACGCCGGGATTGGCATCCACCGTGACGCTGGCAGCGCAGGCCTTGACCATTTCCAGCGTGGTATTCAGAAATTTTGGAATGTCGATGCCCATGATTGCGCCGGGAACCATTCCAAAATTGGAAAGTGCGGAGTAGCGGCCTCCGATGCTGGGGAGGCCATAGAAGATCTTGCGGAATTTGTCGGATTCGGCGACCTGCTGCATTTTGGAATTGGGATCGGTGATCGCGATGAAACGATTGCCGACTTCCGATGCGCCGACTTTTTCCTTGACCCGTTCAAAAAAATATTGCTTGTAAATGTTTGGTTCAAGAGTGCTGCCGGATTTGCTGGAGACGATACAGATGGTGCTGTTGAGGTCGACTTTCGACTCGATGGCTTTGATTTGCGCGGGGTCGGTGGAATCAAGAACGTGGAGTTCAGGAAAGCCTGCGATTGTGCCAAAGGTGAGGCGCAAAACTTCAGGGCACAAACTGGAGCCGCCCATGCCAAGAAGCAGGGCGTGTTTGAAACCGGCTTTCTTGATATCCGCGGCAATTTCATTCAGCGCACCGATGTTGGCGATTTGCTCTTCGCTGATGGTGAGCCAGCCGAGCCATTTGTTTTCGTCGCTGCCCGTCCACACGGACGCATCTTTAGCCCACAGCCGCTTCAGTTTGTCGTTCTTCTTCCAGTCTTCAAGAGCAGCAGTGACTGAACCAGCCAGCTTCTCCGGGAGTTTGTAAGTCTGGGCGTTTACGCTCACGCTTTCACTCCCGCACTCTTGCCTGTGGCGTCGAGCAGTTTTACAAATGCGTCGGCAAAGAGTTTCACGCCGTCCGTAACCAGCTTTTCGGTAACTTCTTTCATGGAAATTCCGGCTTTGGCCAGATCATCCATGGTCTTCTGGGCGGCTTCGACATTCTCAACAAGGCTGTTGCGGAGCTTGCCGTGATCGCGGAAGGCGTCGAAGGTGGCCGGTGGAATGGTGTCAACTGTGTCCTTGCCGATCAGTTCTTCGACATAGACTACGTCGCGGTATTTCTTGTTTTTCGTGCTGGTGCTGGCCCACAACAAGCGCTGCGTCTGCGCGCCCTTCGCGGCAAGGGCTTTCCAGCGACCGGAAGCGCAGATTTCCTGATACTTGCGATAGGTGAGTTTGGCGTTGGCGATGGCTACTTTGCCTTGCAGGCTCGTGAAAAGACTACTTTGCGCTGGGTCGGTCGCCGTTTTCAGTTTTTCGTCGAGCGTGCCGTCAATGAGGGTGTCGATTCGGCTGACGAAGAAGCTGGCAACGCTGGCGATTTTGCTGACGTCTTCTCCTTTTGCGGCGCGGGCCTCAAGGCCTGCTATGAACGCTTCTGCGACCTTTTCATAGGCCGATTGCGCAAAGAGCAGCGTGATATTGATATTGATGCCGTCTTCAATGAGTTGGCGGATGGCCGGAATGCCTTCTGGAGTGGCCGGAACTTTGACCATCAAGTTTTCGCGGTTGACGGTCTTCCAGAGGCGGCGTGCTTCTTCAATCGTGTCTTTCGTATTGTTGGCGAGTGTGGGCGAGACTTCCAGGCTTACGTAGCCGTCGTAGCGCTTTGACTCGTCGTAAACCGCTTTGAATATATCCGTTGCGTCCTGCACGTCGCGAATCGCAATTTTTTCGTACAGACCCTTGGCGTCAAGGGTTTTCGCTTCCGGAGAGGAGAGAATATCGTTGTAGTCGGTGCTGGCGCCGCCGATAGCCTTTTCAAAAATGGCGGGATTGGAAGTCATCCCGCGCAGGCCGTCTTCAGCAATCAGGCGCTTCAACTCGCCGTTCAAGAGAATATTACGTTGGATAAAGTCGAGCCAAGGGGATTGGCCGTAGGCGAGCAGGCCTTTCACGGGATTCGTGCCTTGTCCTGCTCCCACATTGGGAATCGTGCTTGTCGTTGTCATTGAGATTCTCCTTCACCTTTCGAATGTCACCTAAATTCCATTGTACGCCTGAGGGCGAAAAGCGCTGTTCCTGGGCCACTTAGCTTGATGCTACAGGATGGTCCCAGTTACTTCTTTGACCCCACCGCACTGGCGCCCGCCGCATACTTTGCTTCGAGAGCTTTCACTTTGCCGAGCCGCCGACCGTGGCGCTCTTCATTTGTGAATTTGCCGTTCAAGTACGCTCGTACCAAGTCCAGGGCCAGCGCGACGCCTATAACCCGCGAGCCGAGGACAAGTACGTTCATGTCGTCGTGCTCGACACCCTGATGGGCGGAATAGAAGTCGTGGCAGACGGCGGCGCGAACCCCAGAAACCTTGTTGGCCGCGACGCTGGCCCCTACTCCACTGCCGCAGATCAGGACGCCGCGTTCGGCTTTGCCGTCGACCACGGCGCGGCCCACGGCTTCGGCGTAGTCTGGATAGTCGGAAGGATTTTCGTTGAATGCACCGACGTCCAGGACTTCCTGGCCCATGGAACGAAGAAGGTCGCCAACTGCGACTTTCAGAGCAAAGCCCGCGTGGTCTGAGCCAATTACGATTTTCATCGAAGAGCTACTTTCCCATTACTTCCTTGACGGCAGCCAGAACATTATCCAGTTCGAATCCAAATTTTTTCAGCAAGTCCTTCAATGGAGCCGAAGAACCGAACGAATGCATTCCGATGCTCTTTCCTTTGGGTCCGACGTAGCGGTCCCAACCGAACGTTGCTTGCATCTCAACGGAGACGCGTGCGGTCACGCTAGTGGGAAGCACACTCTCCCTGTACGCAGCGTCCTGTTTTTCGAAAAGATCCCAGCACGGCATGCTGACGACGCGTGCTTTTACGCCATCCGAGGTCAGCTTCTCGTAAGCAGAGACACACAGGCCCAGTTCGCTACCGGTACCCATCAAGATTACGTCAGGCTTTCCGCCGGGAGCGTCGGCTAGTACATAGGCGCCCTTTGCAACACCGCTGGCGGGAGCATACTTGGTGCGATCGAGTGTGGGCATGGCCTGGCGCGAGAACACCAGCGTTGCAGGACCGTGCGTGTGCTGCATGACGAACTTGTATGCTTCAACGACTTCGTTGGCATCGCCTGGACGAAAGACCATCATATTCGGCATGGCCCGGTACGCAGCGAGTTGTTCGACCGGCTCATGGGTCGGCCCGTCTTCGCCGACGCCGATCGAATCGTGAGTAAAAATGTAGGTGACGGGAATTCCCATTAACGCGCCCAGGCGCATCGCCGGCCGCATGTAATCGCTGAAGTTAAAAAAGGTGGCACTGAAAGCCCGCAGTTTGGAAAGCGTCATGCCATTGACGATGGCGCCCATGGCGTGTTCGCGTACGCCGAAGTGAATGTTGCGTCCTTTGTAGGCATCGGGGAAGAAATCACCAGCGCCTTCGAACGTCAAATTTGTTTTGTTGGATTTTGCGAGGTCCGCCGAACCGCCGATGAGCCAGGGAATATTGGCCGCGAGTGCGTTGAGTGTCTTGCCAGAACTCTCGCGCGTGGCTATCCCTTTGGCATCGGCAGGGAATGAGGGCAAATTCTTATCCCAGCCATCGGGCAGCTTACCAGCCTGCATGCGTTCCAGTTGATCGGCCAGGTCGGGGAATTGCTTTTTGTAGTCCGCGTATTTCGCGAGCCACGCGGAGTGCGCCTCGGCGCCGCGTTTGCCAACGCCGTTTTTGAATTGGTCATACACGCCATCCGGAACCAAGAATTTCGCGTCTTCCGGCCAGTCGTAGGCTTTTTTTACCAATTTGACTTCGGCCTCGCCAAGCGGCTCACCGTGGGCTTCATAGGAGTCCTGCTTGTGCGGTGAGCCATAGCCGATGTGGCTATCGACAACGATGAGCGTCGGGCGGTCTTTTGTTTTAAGGAATGTAGCGTAGCCGTGGCCGAGCATGGTGAGGTCATTTGCGTCGCTAACACGCGTCACGTTCCATCCATAGGAGGCAAAGCGTGCCATCACGTCTTCGTTGAAGGACCAATCTGCGGGGCCATCAAGCGTGACGTGATTGTTGTCGTAGATCCAGCAGAGATTCGAGAGTTTCAGATGTCCGGCAAGTGAAGCCGCTTCACAGCAGACACCCTCCATCATGTCGCCGTCACCGCAAACCGCGTATGTATTGAAATCAAACAACTCGAATCCGGGTTTGTTGTAGTTCGCCGCCAGCCACTTGCTGGCAATCGCCATGCCTACGCTGTTGCCTGCGCCCTGACCCAACGGGCCCGTGGTCGTCTCAACACCGGAAGTCATGTGGGATTCAGGGTGGCCGGGCGTCTTGCTGTCGAGCTGGCGGAATTTCTTGATGTCATCCATCGAAACCGCAGGCGTGCCGAGAACTCGTCCGTCCTTCACTTCTTTGACGCCTGCAAGGTGCAGCGTGGCGTACAGAAGCATGGAAGCATGGCCGGCAGAAAGCACGAAACGATCGCGGTTGGGCCAGATGGGACTGGCCGGATCATAGCGCAGATAGTTTTGCCAAAGCGCATACACAACGGGCGCGAGACCCATCGGTGCGCCAGGGTGTCCTGAATTTGCCTGTTGAACGGCGTCTATCGCCAGAGTACGGATGGTGTTGATGCTCAGAAGGTCGAGATTCGACTGACTCACGTCGGCTCCAATGGCGGGTGGAGGGCGCCCGCGGGGATCGGTCAGGTTTTAGATGCGCCGTGTTGCAGAACGGCGTCATTGATTTTACGACAAAATGAATCTGTTCGCTGAATGGCTTCTTTTCCGATGCACGAAGCAGCGGTTCAGCTCTGCTGAGAGGGTTTCCCGACTGTTTGTATAGCACAAAATCCAAGGACAGAATATTACCAGTTGTAACTTGGGGCGGGCCCGTTCAGCCCGGTTTCTGCGGGAGTGTGCTGGGAGCTCCTAGTCAACCACGCGAATTTTTACTTTTGTACCTTCGGCGAGGCGCCCGCCCTGCAGAACAATCATACCTCCACTGACGATGCCGTCGAGTTCAGCGCCTCCGGCCGAGGGCGCTCTTGTGGGCGCGGCCGCGGCGGTGGCCTGAATTGCTTTTGAGAAATTCAGCGGATTGACGTACCAGCTGTAGCGGTCTTGTAACTGTTGACCGTTGTTCGGGTATTTCGCGAGCAGACTGTTGAGAGTTGCTACCCGTTCATTGAATGGAGGATGGGTACTGCCCCACAAGCCCAACTGCTTCCGATTTTCGCCGCTCGCGGGTACTTGCGAGAGAAACTGCAGAAAATTTCTCAGTCCCGCGGCGTCGTAACCAGCCTTGGCTGAAAGGTCCAATCCCACCTGGTCGGCCTCGGTCTCTTTGTCGCGACTCACCTGCAGTGTCAGCGCGTTCCTGATCACCTCTCCGGAGAGGTTCACAAGTTCTGCGCCCTGCGGGATTCGAGATGCCGTCTCCTCCTTCGCAAATTGTGAAGCTTTCTGCGAGCGAATTTCCTTTTCCAGGTGACGGCGGTCGATGTGGGCCACTTCGTGCGCCAGGGTGCCGGCGAGTTCGGACTCGCTGTGAATATTCGCCAACGCGCCACGCGTGATAAAAACGAATCCGCCGGGCAGAGAGACCGCGGTGACCACTTCCGTGTCTAAAATCGCGAAGTGATAGGGGACATTGCGTCCTGCTTGGCGAGCCACCGTTCCTCCCACAAGATTTACGTACTTGACCATGTCCGCGTTTTCGTAAAGGCCGAAGATGTTAATGAGTTTTGCAGCCGACGCTTCACCAATCACGCGTTCCTGTTCGGCAGACCAAGGCGTGTAAATGTTGGCGACCCGCTTGGCTTTTGACGCGTTGTTCTGCGCTTTGCGGATAGCGTCGCCTAGCTGTGCGTGAGCAGGATGGGCAACAATTCCAGATACCAGCAAAAGGAAAGTAAATTTTAGTGTGCGCATGGATCCTCCTAGTTGTCCGATTTCTGCGGCGCGGCGCTGGGGTTCAGACTGCCATCCTGGATAAACTTGTTGAGTTCGGCCGGGTCGACTTTGTAACCTGCGACGGTTTGGGCCTTGGCGGCATCGGCGCCGGTCGGTGATGCGGTGAGGAAGCTCTTTGCCACCTGGCCGTTGGGATCCACTCCGTTGAAACCGAGCGAAGCGCTGTCCTTGGTTTGCCGTGAAGATTTCAAGTTGACTGTGCCGCCAAACAGCGGCGCGGGTTTGCTGTCGTCGGCGGGAGGTTTGGCAGGTGGACTGGTCGGATCTTGGTTGTTCTTGTCCTGTTTTTTCTTTTGCTGATCCGTTTGGCCCTGCTGCTGCCCCTGCTGGCTCTGTTGGTTTGCGGCCGGTTGCTGGAAAATTGCCAGCGCGGAGCCCGTGCCAATCAGAAAAATCGTGACGCTGAATACGGTGAGTCTTGTTTTTGCGTTCTTCATTGCCAATTCTCCTAAGAACTTTTAGCAGGCGAAGTCACGTCGGAAATTTTTGCAACTTCAGTTCCGCCTGGCGCAGCAGGGTTCCATTGCACTAACTCAAAGACCGAAGTCTCAATTGTCTTGCCTTTGACCTTAACTCCACCGAGAGCCCGCACTTCGGCTTTGGTTCCAAGACGGTCGCGAGTCGATTCGCCGATTACGATGGAAGTTTGAAATTCCTTGTTCAGGCCCTCGAGGCGGGCGGCAAGATTTACGGCGTCACCAATCACGGTAAATTCAATCTTCTTGCCGCGGCCGATGTTTCCGAAAATCACCGTTCCTGTATTGATTCCAACCCCGATGGCTATAGGACCTTTGCCTTCTTTAGACCACTGCACGTTGAGTTCTTTCACGCGCTCGATCATTTCCAGGGCCGCCTGAGCGGCATGCTCGGCGTGATTGCTTTCCGGAGTGAAGGCCCCCCAATACGCCAGGATTCCATCACCGATAAATTTGTCGACGATGCCATTGTGGCGAAAAATGATTTCCGTCATGGCCGAAAGGTAATCATCGAGCAGGGAGATGAGTTCCATCGGCTCGGATTTTTCTGTCATCGTCGTGAAATTACGTACGTCGGAAATCAGGATGGTCAGCTCGCGTTTGTCGCCGTTCAGGTGAAAATTCTCCAGATTAGCCATCACGTAGTCGACAAGTTGGGGCGCAACATAGCGATCCAGAACGCCGCGCGTCTGGCGCAGTTCCCGGCCGGTAGTGACATAACGCGCCGCGGCGGAACCGCTGAAGGACAGCACTAGGCCCAAACAGGGCGCCACGGTTGCCATGGCAAAATGCGCGCTACGATATGCGGCGAACGCGCCTGCCAGATAAAGTGCGAGCAAGAGGAGCAATATTCCTGAGCCGTAACTGAGCGAAGCCAGCCGGTAATGCAGTGCACCGCCTGCGAGACACAAGAAAAATACAGTCAGTATGGCGAGCCAAAGCGGGGATTCACATATGGCTTTTCCGTTGAGCAGGTTGTCGATGGCCGTTGCCTGTACAAAGATTCCCGGCGCCTGCGGATCCATCGGCGTGGGTCGCGCCTCATAACTGGCCATGGCGCTGGCACCCACCAACACCAGTTTGTCCCGGAAATATTCAGGAGGATAAAAATGCTCGGCGTTTGGGCATTGCTCCTTATAAATGGAACAAATCACTTCCCAAATGGGCAGCCGGCGGTATGTTTGCTTGGAATCTCCGTGCCACAGCAGTAGCATCCGGCCCTGTGAATCGAGGGGGAGCCGCTTGCCGTTACGCAAAACATAATTCGAGTCGAACAGTCCATTTCGCTTGTGCCATAACAGCGTGGCGTCTGGTGATGCGACCTGCACAGCCCGCGCCGCAAGGGAATCGTACTTTTGCCCACCATGTGAAATTTGCAGCGGAGCGCGGCGAATGGTTGCGTCGCCATCCGGAGTGGAGATGACCGAGCCCAGTCCCGCGGCTGCATTTGCCAGCAGAGGAAGAGGGAAGTGCGACTTAAACTCCTCAGACGGCAGTTCTACTCCCAATCCATCGCTTGAAGACCGCGCGAGAGCCACGGCTCCCTGGTCTTCAGAGACGTTTTGCGCATCACCGTTCAGTTTGGTCGAGAGAAATGAATAGCCCAGCACCACTTTGCCGGAATTACGAATCACGTTGGCAAATTCGGTGTCCGACGCTTCGTTTTCCACTCCGCCAAATACGGCGTCGAATATGATCACCCGGGGCATGCCGCGATTGACATAGCGTGTCACTTCTGTCCACACCCGGCGCGGCCAAGGCCAACGGCCCAGCTTGTCCTGCAGCACGTCTAGACTCGCATTATCAATGTCGATGATGACGATACGTGGGTCCGCTTGGGCGGGTTGGGCGGCCCAGCGCGCTCGCGCATCCAGAGTCCCGTTTTCCAGCCACTCGCCAGCGCGCGTATGCGCCAGCGCCAGCGATACCAACGATGCAAACGCGATGGCTACAATTACGCCTTTGAAAAACGTGCGCTGGGAATGAACTGGCGTTGCCATAGGAAAACGACACACCTCTGGTTTTTCAGATCCGGTCGCCTCGTCAAGGCTTTGGTTCCTTGTATGTTAGGCGCTAAGAGGAGCGCTGAACAGCGACTTGCCACAGCGCGGTGCTGTACAGATAAAGCCGACGAATGCGCGGCGTCCACTTTGTGCGGCTATCTCTGCTTTGAGCAGGACGGTTCTACGTGTTATTTTTTCTTACTGCCCTTAGCCCGGGTGGCGGAATGGCAGACGCTGAGGACTTAAAATCCTCCGGGGTTTTACCTCATGGGGGTTCGAGTCCCCCCCCGGGCACCATTTGTTATCAACTGCTTAGTGGATGTTTTGGGATTCCACGGTAGGAGCCGCAAAAGGGGCTGGGGCAATCGCCTTCCTTCGCGACTTAATTTCCTTAACTGTGACCGGAGCCAGTACGATAGAACCAAACAGAACAAAAACAAGGCCGGCTTGCCACTGGTCTGGCCATAACCACCACACATAAACTCCCACCGCGCATACAGCAGCACCAAGTAGGCAGACAATTGACAGTAGAAGGCGTTGTCCTGCTGAAGTTATTGGAGGTTGGAAGTCTGAAGGAGCCTTAGCGGGGGAAATAAACCAAACGATGAATTGTTGCGCACGCCAAAAAAATACACCTAGCGCAAAACAACCTAGACCCACGAATCCTTTTCGTAGCAGCCAGATGCCAAAACCGACCCCAACGAGCGCCATCGCGACCAAACCGAAGATTTGCCATCGGCGGTTGGAAATCATGGTGTCATCTTAATGAATTGACGGATGAAAACCAACGCGGGTTGATAGCACGGTGTATTCCTGATTAACGCTGCTGGTGATCAACGGGTCGGTCATCACGACGTCGACGGTTCTCTCGCCGAAATCTACTGGGAAGTGGTCGTGTCATCTCTCCGGCCTTCCGTGATTCCTTCTCGCTGGAGCATTACTTTCGAACCGTTCGGGGGGAAAATTACATCTATACTTAAAGACCCAGCGTATAGTTTCCCGGCCTTGAGCTGAATGATTTACAAATGTTTTGGGATTCCACGGTACGAGCCGCAAAGGCCGTTATCTTAACGGATGAACGTTTTCTCCAGTTCCAGCTGGGGCAACACACCACCCGGGATCGACACCTTTCCGTAGAAAAACCCCCAAAGGAACATCTGACCAAGTTTTGCGGAAAAGAGTGAAACGAGGTTTTAGCGGACGGAGTTCTTGTAAGTCTTTGAGCGATCTTAGCTTTTTCAAACCTTTTAACGGCTCTAGCTCAGTTGATGACGAAAACGCGTCTTTGGTTCCACCTACCGCATTTCCCTCATTGTCATAGATGATTCCGTGCGTGAACCAACCGAGGTGCTTTCCGTTGAATCCATAAATATCAAAGGTAGAGCTATTGTCCTTCACCAGATACGCAACTGGTTTTCCATCCCACACATAAATATCAGTGTCTTTGTTGATATACGCCGTGGCCCGGCCTTTGTGGTCGAAAAGCGAGACTTCATCCTGCGCACCTCGAGCGCCACAGGTCAGGGCCAGACACAACAGAGTCGCAAGCACCATTTTCCTACGAACAAATTGGCTCGTGTGCTTCCGGTCCCAGGCCATTGTCACGATAAGTACAATAACAGCAAGCTATGTTGTTTCTGACTTTTAGTTGCGCAGATTGTCAAACGGCCCGTCGCAGCTACCGATTTGAGGAGTTATCTGTCCAGACAAACCGCGATAGCTCGCGGTCTTTGCGAACCCTGGAAACGGGGAAGGCGTGGCCATGCATGACGACGTATATCCCTGGCGAGAGAGTGCGTGTGGCGAACAGGCTTTCGGTCATATTTTGTAGGCCGTCGCTGCCTTCAAAGCCCAAGGGCGTCATGGCGCCGGTTAGTACAATTGGAAACTCTAGCTTTGGCAAAGCTTCTTGCAGGTACAGACCAGTTTGCACCATGGTGTCGGTACCATGCGTAATCACAATTGGAGATCTTTCCGGAGACCGCAACAATTTCTGAATTGTTTCGAGAATGAAAGCGCGGTCAGGATCGTTCATTTCCAGACTATCTTTGTTCATCAGCGGCACGACGATCACTTCCACGTCTGGCAACCGCAGCAGTCGTAAATAACGGTCGATCTTGCTGCCAACATTGGCCACCGAGCCGGTCTGTTCGGAATAGACTTTTTCGATTGTGCCGCCGGTAGTGACCAGGTGAATGACGCTCATCGGAACAAATCCTGAAACTGCGAAAGTAATTGTGCGAAAAACATTTTGCAATCGTTGCGATAGAAATAGGTCAGCACTCGATTATGTTTAGAGCCAGGCCTGCGAGAGAAGTTTCCTTATAACGCGACTGCATGTCGAGCCCCGTTTGATACATGGTGCGAATTACTTGATCGAGCGAAACTTTATGTTCACCACTTTCGCGCATGGCGATGCGGCAGGCGTTTATGGCTTTCACAGAGCCCATGGCGTTGCGCTCGATGCACGGAATCTGCACGAGTCCGCCAATGGGATCGCAAGTCATTCCCAAATTGTGTTCCATACCGATTTCAGCGGCGTATTCAATTTGGCGATTGTGCCCGCCAAGTGCGGCGACCAGCCCGCCCGCAGCCATCGAGCACGCGACCCCTACTTCGCCCTGGCAGCCCACTTCCGCGCCGGAGATGGATGCATTTTCTTTGTAGAGCACGCCGATGGCGCTTGCCGTCAGAAAATACCGGAACAATCCTTCTGCGGTTGCGCCCGAGGCGAACCGCATGTAGTAATGCGCGACTGCAGGAATAATTCCTGCTGCGCCGTTGGTAGGTGCCGTCACCACGCGCCCGCCCGCGGCATTCTCTTCGTTTACGGCCATCGCGTAGACATTAACCCAGTCCATCGGCGCCAGGGGATCGGAACTACCACTCTCTCCTAGTTTTGCGGCGAGCCGCAAGGCGCGCCGTTTCACGTTCAATCCACCGGGCAGGATACCCTCGGTGGCCAGGCCGCGTTTCACGCAGCCTTGCATGACGTCCCAAATCCGCTGCACATGAGCGCGAATCTGCGCCTCGCTGTGCCAGCTTTTTTCATTTTCAAATGCGATTTCCCAGATGCTCATACCACTTTCCTCGCCGATGCGCAGCAATTCATCGGCGCTGGTGAATGGAAATGGAACAGCGACTACGGCGCGCGAAGCAGCAGTTTCTCCCTCGCGGAGAATGAAGCCGCCGCCAATCGAGAAATAAACCTGGTGTGCAAGCTCGGCACCGGATTCGTCGAAAGCCCGAAATCGCATTCCATTCGAATGTTGCGCGAGGGTTTGCTCCTTGTGAAAGAGCAGGTCACGTGGTTCTTCAAAGGGAATGGCGCATTTGCCACGCAGTTGAAGAGTCTTGCTGGAACGAATCGTGGCCAGGCGGGGTGCGATCGTCTCGGGGTCGACCTGATCGGGAACTTCGCCGCTTAAGCCGAGAAGTATGGCGCTATCGGTACCGTGACCGTGTCCCGTGAGGTCCAAAGAGCCGTAGAGCTCGGCTTGTACCCGCTGAACGCTGCGCAACACGCTTCTGCTTTCAAGAATCGTTGTGAAGTTTTCGGCTGCGCGCATCGGCCCCATAGTGTGAGAGCTGGACGGGCCGATACCCACTTTGAATATTTCAAAAATGCTGGTCTTCAAAACAATACTCTCTGTTTTCCCGCCGATCCGTTTGGCGTACCGCACATCCATCCTATACTTTATTTTTTGCGAAAGACTATTTCTGTGGAGCAGAGGAGTTGAGAGTGTCACCGACGACCCGATCGACGCCCAAGCCACATTCGTCACAGTCCGGCGAACAATTTTCCCGTTTTTTTTGCTCTTCCACTAAAATTTCAGGTAGTTAGCCAAGAACGCGGTTTCCTGTTCACGTGAAAAGCTGTGGGACGACGGCAATTTGTGTCCGGAGGTTTTGTGGCTTCGAACGACAACTTTGATCTCATTGTGATTGGCTGCGGACCCGCCGGTGAAAAGGCCGGTGCGCAAGCCGCGTACTTTGGCAAGCGCGTCGCCGTTATCGAACGCGCGGAGCATATGGGCGGAAGCTGTATCAACACCGGCACCGTGCCCAGCAAGACCTTGCGCGAATCGGCGCTTTATTTTTCCGGCCTCAAACAGCGCGGCCTCTACGGCATTGACTATTCACTGAAAGAAAATCTCACGGTGCATGACTTCATGCATCACGAGCGCGAAGTTGTCGATATGGAGCGCCAGCGTATTCTGAAAAATCTTGCGCTGCATCACATTGAATTGGTACGCGGCCAAGCGGCTTTTGAAGACGCTCATACCGTGGTGGTCGCCGGCACAAAGGGGGCGCGCCAGCTTAAAGGTGAATTCATTCTTATCTCCACAGGTTCCAAGCCGCATCGCCCGCCCGAGATTTCTTTCGACGACATTCACACGTTCGATTCGGATACCTTTCTCCAAATGGACCGTATCCCGAGATCGCTCGCGGTCATCGGCGGCGGGGTCATCGGCTGCGAATATGCTTCGATTTTCAAGGCGCTCGGCGTTGAGGTCACGCTTGTCGACGGCCGCGACCGCCTTCTTCCATTTCTCGATTCTGAGATCTCTGACCGCCTTCGCGACCGTCTCGGTACCCTCGGTATGAAATTTCTATTCAACGAACGCCCCGTTAAGACCGAAAATTCCGCTGCCGGCGTTTGCCTCGTCATGAAGAGCGGCAAAACTCTGGAAACCGAAGCCGCGCTCTTTGCCGCCGGCCGACGCGCGGCCGTCGATGGGCTCAGTCTTGAAAAGGCCGGACTCGCTATCAACGACCGAGGGTACATCGCGGTCGATGAAAACTATTGCACCACGGTCTCTAATATCTACGCCGCAGGCGACGTCATCGGCTTTCCCGCGCTGGCTTCCACTTCCATGGAGCAGGGCCGCGTCGCGGTGTGCCATGCCTTTCACCTCAAATATAAGCAGCGCGTCGCCTCGCTTCTCCCGATGGGAATTTATACGATTCCGGAAATTTCCGCCGCGGGCGAGACCGAAGAATCCTGCAAGGAAAAGAAAATCGAATTTGTGGTCGGCCGTGCCAACTATGAAAACAACGCCCGTGGCCATATCGCTGGAGATACGGCGGGGATGCTCAAACTTATTTTCTCTCCGAGTGATCGCAAGCTCCTGGGCGTCAGCATTATCGGAGAAAACGCTACCGAATTGATCCACATCGGTATGATGGTTCTCGATAACGGCCTTACCATTGACGAATTCATCGAACAGGTCTTTAACTATCCGACGCTCAGTGAACTCTACAAATACGCCGCCTATGACGGCCTTGGAAATCTCGCCGGCCACAAACTCCGCGAAGGCTGAACTTCAGCGTTGAATTCCGCCTACCGCCCCGCTTTCGATGGCGGTACACTTGAACACATGCGGCGACTTTCGCTTGTGCTCGCAGCTGGTCTGCTCCTGGGCATGGCAGTTCTTCTGCCTTTTACTTCACGTCCCCGCGCAGATGAAGCGAGAAATTCCTCTGCGCATGCCTATCTGGGTTTCGATCTGAATCTTTACCCGGGCGACGCCGCGCTCTCCACGCTTCGCAAGACATTTGTTTTTGCTGGCTATTGGCTCAGTCCGCCGCCCGGTGCAAAAACCAATAGCTGGATGGGAAAGCGTGAAAAACTTCGCCAGAAAGATTTTGGATTTCTGGTTCTGTACCGCGGTCGCGGATTACGCGAGGTAAAGACGAAGGTTCTGGCGACAAACAAGGGAACTCTTGACGCGACCGCTGCCATCGCCAGCGCCAAGCGTGAAGGATTTCCACCCGGCACAATTATTTTTCTGGACATCGAGGAAGGCGGCCGCTTGCCCGCTTCGTATCACATTTATCTTCGCTACTTTAGCGAAACTGTTCGTAAGTCCGGCTACCGCATGGGCGCGTATTGCTCGGGAATGCCCGTAAAAGAAGAGCCCGGCGTGACCATCACAACCGCCGAAGACATTCGCAATGACGACGCTACGAAAGACGTCGCAATCTTCGCTTACAACGACGCGTGCCCGCCGTCGCCCGGATGTTCGTTCCCGCAAAAGCCTCCGTCGCCCAACACCAGTGGCATTCCCTACGCCGCCGTCTGGCAATTTGCGCAATCGCCACGCCGCAAAGAATTCGCCGCCCGCTGCCCGCCAGGGTACAACGCGGATGGAAATTGCTACGCGCCCGGCGATACCGCCCGCTCCTGGTTCCTGGATGTCAGTTCTGCAACCTCAGCCGATCCGTCCAGCGGCCGGTAGTGCCTGGAAAATAAAAAGGGAGCGTTTTTGTCGAACGCTCCCCGCACTGCGCCAATTTCTTTTGCCTTAGATCTGGTTCATGCCGCCATCCACGTTGATTTCCACGCCGGTCACATAGGAGGCATCCGACGACGCCAGAAATGCCACCACGCTCGCGACTTCTTCTGGCTGTCCAAAGCGCTTCATGGGCACTCGCTCAGCCACGCTTTTCGCAAACTCGTCTATGGCCTCTTGCGGAAGGCCGGTGCGTCCGAGGATCGGAGTAACAATCGGTCCCGGCGCCACGGTGTTCACGCGGATTCCGCGACTCACCAGTTCGGCTGCAGCTGTCCGCGCAAACGAGCGCAATGCCGCCTTGGTTCCCGAATAGGCGCTTGCTCCCGCCATTCCTGTTTCGTCTGCGACGCTGGTGTTCAAAATAATTGAAGCGCCATCATTCAAATAAGGGATGGCTTTCTGAATGGTGAAGTATGCGCCTTTCGTGTTGATATCGAATTGTTCGTCGTAAACGGCTTCCGAGGTATCCGCCAGCGGCACAAATTTCGCCACGCCGGCATTCACAAACAGCACGTCAATCTTCCCCAGCTTGCTGGAAACTTCAGCATACAGTTTGTCCGTGTCCCCGAGCTTCGCCACATCGGCTTGAATCGCGACAATTCCATTTCCGAGCGACTTCACCGCGTCATCAAGCGTCTTTTTGCTGCGTCCGGAGATCGCGACACGCGCGCCTTCCTCCTGCAGCCGCTTTGCCGACGCCAATCCGATTCCGCTGTTGCCGCCGGTTACCACTGCTACCTTGCCTTCGAGCCTTTTCATGGGAGCCTTCCTTTTCTCTAAGATCTTCAGCAAATCCCGGTACTCTTGAAATGGCTGGGTGCGGGTATTGGCCATTCCGTTTAGTTTCGATACTTTGATGAATGTCTAATTAAAAGGTTGCAGGTTTTCTGCGCTTGGCTGCCGGGCAACGCCGTCGAAGCGTGGCCCCCCGGAATCCGGTACACTACAAAGAACTTATGGACCGCTCGCAGATTGAAAAAATCTCCAAAGCTCTTGGGGATGAGACCCGTCTCAGAATCTTCGAGGCTATTTCCTCCGAGAAGCAGATCAATTGCGGGGATATTGTGTCGCTGCAAGGCGTTACGCCAGCCACGGTCTCGCACCATCTCAAAATCCTCAGCGAAGCCGGCTTGATCGAGTGCCGCCGCGAAGGCCAGTTCGTCATTAACGCCCCGGTGCCGAAAACGATTGAGGAATACACCCGGGCGCTCACACGAATCGTAAGTGCAGGAAAATCTTCGCGCGGCCGCTAGTGGGGAACTTCAGTTGGTGGGGTTTCTGGGGAATTTGTAGTACGGCAGCCGCACATCGCGAACGATCAGCTGGTCTGCGCGAATGCTGTCCGGGGCTTGAAAACCCGACGCTCCAGCCGAAGTCACATAGTCGTCCTGATCGACGCCGTCGCCGCTAACGCCCAATCCGCCAACCAGCGTGCCGTTGCGAAAAAGGCCGGTGCTTCCTGGAAAAAACACGATTCCGCTATTATTCCCGCTCGCCAGCCCTCCTTCGAGCCCCTGCGAACACGGATTCGCCGTGTCATTCAAGAACACACTGAAAAATGGACCGGGCTGCGAATCATTAATCCCCGGGGGATACAGTGGCATGGCGCCAAAGCTAATCGTCCGATTTGTTGTCGCGGTTCCCATCGGCACTTCGTCGAGATCGGCGTCGGTTCGCGTGCTGCCATTGAAAAACACCATGTTGCGGGCCTTGGTTGCCGCGACGTCGATGCTGAATACCGTCGCATCACTCATGCGCCGCAGGCCGATGATGTTTCCGTCCATGTCGGAAACCGCAATCACCATTCGCGTGCGCGAACCCAATGGCAGTCGAATCGAAGCGCGCGTCGTATTGGCCGCAGCTTCGGCGTTGTCCAATATCTGGCCGACTTCGGCGAGCGAAAGTCCTCCGCCGGCGGGCAAAGGATTCACGCTGTCGTGCGGACCAACTAACGTTCCCTCGGCCGCCAGTTGACCGGCGATGGGCGCAACCAGATAACTTCCCGCGGATGTTCCGGTGGAAACACCGGCAGGCCGCGTCGTCTGATTGATTGCCGGCAGCGCAATTCCGCCGAGAAAAACGACTCCGGGAGCCGGCAAAGGAGTTGGGATCGGACCATAGCCATTTGCTTGCGCTCCGGTGAAAGCTGCGAACTCGGCCACCTCGGGAGTCACACCCGCGACTCCAATGCCCCCGACCACTACGTTACCTTTGTAGATCGGAAGGCCGCCGGGGTTTGCCGCGTTGGGGTCGCTGTCACTCGTATTCGCTTTGCCGGTGATTATGCCGGTGCCATTTCCGCCGCCAAGCGCGCGCGAAGGATGAATGCCATGGGTCTCAAGTTCCACCGAAAGCGCACAACCACGATTGGTATTTTCGATTCCGTACAGGTCGGCGTTACCCGCATTGTCGACACCGGGTGGGAAATGAATGCCACTGATGAATCGCACGGTGCGACTGGTAAGAGGGGCCTGATTGTTGCTGAAAAACGCTCCGGTGCGCGCCAGTCCAACCGCCAAATCATTCGTATCGACCAGCGCTCCAAGATTGCCGGTAGCCGTCGCAGTGGCATCCGGTTTGCGCCAGACAGCCAGAACATTTCCAGCGCGATCGACCACCGCCACAACCATCGTCGCGGGAGACACGGACCGCAGGGCTGCTTGCACAATCGCGTCGACATCGGTCGCGCTCAGCGTTGGCGTAGAAGTTGGCGTAACGGGTGGCGGAGAAACCACCATGCCGCCGCCTCCGCCGCATCCGACCAGCAAAACGATCAGCGCGCTGACCACGGCGACGGTCAGCACAATGGCAAACGCCAACATTTTCTGGCGCCTGTGGTGTACCAGCCGGGAGGCCACCGGTTTTCGCAGTGTATGAGTGGTTGCCATTCTGTGTGTACCTGCGTTCGTATCACACTCGTTTGCTGCTGCTCAACGCTTTTGCCACCCGCTTGCCGCTTACCAGTGACTGTTTTCTTCGCTAATGCGACGTTATCGAATGCTTCCATGCCGCGGCGAAAATTGTTGCTCCTCGCGCGCCGATATTGTTAGCTAGTACGGAATCTTTTTCTTGTGGCATCTCCGAACCGGCAAAACGCATGACACTTGTAGCCCCGCGGCAAGTTCGACGTGTTCTTGCTATAGCCTGCTGCGCCTATCTATTTTCTGTGTTGGCCGCCGGCCGCGCAACCGCGTCGCAATCATCGCCTAACGTAACGTCGCAATCACGCGACCTCGGCCAGCCTGTGCGCATACCGCGGCAGCAGGCATTCACGACTTCCGCGCTCGACGGAATTGTCCGCGAATCCGGCTCTTCGAGCGCCACGCTGCCCGTTCCTGCGGCGCAACTCAGCCTGCGCAATCTGCAATCGGGAGAAACATTTCGCGCGACGGCATCCGGGGAAGGCGTCTTCCGCGTTTTTCCGCTTCCCCCCGGTCATTATGAGCTTCGCGTCGAAGCCAAAAACTATGCCACCTTCGTTCTCGCAGATCTTTCTCTCGAACCCAATCAAGTCGTCACGCTGGAAATTTCTCTCCTGACCGTTGCCGCTGCGGAAGCCCGGTCACGCTTGCCGCGTCTGCCCGAGTTGGGGCCCGCGCTTTCCGCGGGAAGTAGCTCTTCTCTCGGGACTTATCGCGAATTTCGCCATCGTCTCGATTCTGACCCTGCTTACGTCCAAAATATCTCGCCCGACACGCTTCCCCCCGTCGCTGACGTGTACAACGTGGTTCCCAATCGCTGGGCGCTCGAGCAGCCCGACTATCGCCGCTATTCCCCGACGGGCGAATACATCTATACGAAATCCCGTTGGTACGACCCGTTCAATCGCAATCGCTTGAAGGGTGACGAACCGATTTGGCCTGCGGTGCTAGGTCAACAGACATTCTTGAACATCACCGGATCGTCAGAATCTTTTTTTGATGGGCGCCGGGTACCTTCTCCAAGTAACGTCAGCGCCGCGCAACCCGGCAGTTCCGGTTTTTTCGGCAGAGGCGAGCAAGCCTTCTTTGATCAAACTGTTCGCGTAGCCTTTGATTTGTTCCACGGCGACGCCGCTTTCAAACCAGTCGATTGGCGCGTCCGTATTACTCCGGAAGTCAGCTTCAACAACCTTGCTGTCCGTGAACTGGGAATTGTGTCGCCCGATGTGCGCAACGGCACCAATCGCTTCGATACGCACATCGGCCTGCAGGAAGCCTTTGTTGAAGTAAAGCTCGCCGATCTCAGTCCCAATTACGATTTCATTTCCGCCCGCGCCGGTATCCAGCAATTCAACACGGATTTTCGCGGATTCCTTTTTGTCGACGAAGAACCGGGGCTTCGTATTTTCGGCAATTTCCATTCTGACAAAATCGAATATAACGTCGCCTATTTCCATTTCCTTGAAAAGAATACAAACAGCGGGCTCAACTCGTTTGAAGATCGCCACCAGCAAGTCATTCTCGGCAATGTCTATCTGCAGGACTTCTTTTTCCCCGGCTACACCGCCGAATTTGTAGCGGCCTACAACAAGGATGATCCCAGTCTGCATTACGACGACAACGGCTTTCTCGTTCGGCCTTCGCCCATCGGCAGTGTCATCAATCAAGGCGTCGGGCCGATCCTTCACGGTATTCGCGTCGGCTATTTCGGCTGGCTCGGGAGCGGACACATCGGGCGCCTCAACGTCACCCACGCCTTCTACCAGGCCGTTGGCGAAGACACCTTCAATCCAATCGCTGGAAAATCCGTGACCGTCAACGCGCAAATGGCCGCCGGGGAGCTTTCTTACGATAAGGACTGGATTCGCTATCGCATCTCCGCTTTTTTCACTTCCGGCGATGCCAATCCGCGCGACAATCGCGCTCGCGGTTTCGACTCAATCGTCGACCTTCCCAATTTCGCCGGTGGGCTTTTTAGCTTCTGGAACCGCGAAGGAATTCGCCTTACAGGTTCCGGGGTTTTGCTCACGACTCCGGGCAGCCTCATTCCATCTCTGCGCTCCAGCAAAGAAGAAGGCCAGGCCAATTTTGTCAATCCGGGAATTTTTCTCGCCAACGCCGGCGCTGACTTTGACATCACACCCAAACTGCGCGGCTTCGCCAACGTAAATTTCTTGCGCTTCGAACGCACCGAGCCACTCGAATATCTCCTCTTCCAATCGCGTATCCGGCACACCATCGGCACCGACTTTGGTCTTGGTCTTGAGTACCGTCCGCCGCTCACCGAAAACATCATCTTGACCGGTGGCGCCTCCGCTCTCGCCCCCGGCAAAGGTTTCCAAGATATCTACACCTCGCGCATACTCTTCTCGCTTTTCGGCCAGGCAAAGCTTATTTTCTGAACAACAAAAAATGTCCCCAGTCAGATACGTCCGTCACCGCATCGCTTCCGCCAAACAGGATGGCGGTGTGCGTTTGGCAGTTCTCTGCGCTCTTTCCGTCGCGGCTCTGTGTTTATTTTTTTCTGCCCGCGCAGCGAATGGAGTGGCGGGTCACAGCTCGATTGACGACACGCCACCAGGTTCGCCCATCCGCGGGCAATCCCAACAGGAAGCCGACGCCAAATCGACCGGCTGCATCTCCTGTCACACGGCAACTGACGAACCCACCATGCATCCCAGCAAAACCGTTGCGCTCGGCTGCGCCGATTGCCACGGCGGTGACCCCACAGTTTCGCTTCCAGCCAACACCGCGTCCAACCTGCCCGAATACAGATCCGCAAAAGAAAAAGCCCATGTGCAACCCCGCGATGCAACGTTCAAAGACCGTTCCAGTCTCCCCGAACGTACCTACACGAAATGGCTGCAAGAGTCCTACGAGTACGTAAAATTCATCAACCCCGGAGATCTCCGCGTCGCCCCGGAAACCTGCGGCTCCGCCGGCTGTCACGCCGCAGAAACTCGTGCCGTCTCCACCAGCATGATGACCCACGCCGGATTGCTTTGGGGCGCAGCCCTGTACAACAACGGCAGCTATCCCACAAAAAATACGCGCTTCGGTGAAGCGTATGATCGCGACGGCAAGCCGCAATCGATCAAAACATCTCCGTTTCCGACACCCGAAGAAACGCGCGCCAAAGGAGTGCTCCCGCAACTGGATCCACTGCTTCGTTGGGAAACCTCGCAACCCGGCAACGTCCTCCGCGTCTTCGAACGCGGCGGACGGAAAAAAGCTGAGCTCGGCAATCCCAACCGCGAAGAGCAACCCGGCAAGCCCGACGACAAACTCAGCGACCGCGGTTTTGGCACCGAACTACGCACCGATCCGGTTTTTCTCGGCTTGCAAAAAACGCGCCTGCTCGATCCCATCATGTCGCTCCCAGGTACCAACGATCATTCCGGTGACTATCGCGCCTCCGGCTGCACCGCGTGCCACGTCATCTACGCCAACGATCGCGATGCTCGGCACTCCGGGAACTACGCGCAGTACGGCCACTCGGGCTTTAGCGCCTCGAGCGATCCGACCATCCCCAAAAACGAATCCGGTCATCCCATCAAACACACCTTCACGCGCGCGATCCCTTCCAGCCAGTGCATGACCTGCCACATTCATCCCGGCACCAACATGGTCACCACCTATTTCGGCCTCACCTGGTGGGACAACGAAATCGACGGCGACAAAATGTATCCGCCGCAGCAACGCAACCTCACCGACCAGCAGCGTTATCAGTCATTCCTGCGCAACCCGGAAGCGGCCGCCGCCCGTGGTCTGTGGAGCGATGGAAAATTTCTGGAAAAAGTTGGCGGCAAAGAGTTCAACGAGAAATTGAAAACCACGCAAATGGCCGACTTCCACAGCCACGGATGGGTTTTCCGTGCCGTCTTCAACCACGATAGAAAAGGGAACTGGCTCGATAAAGACGGCCAGCAAATCCCTTTCGACGATCCCGATCGCTTTGGCAAAGCCGTCCATCTGGCCGACATCCACCTGGAAAAAGGCATGCAGTGCAGCGATTGCCACTTCGCGCAGGACAATCACGGCAACGGAAAAATCTACGGCGAACCGCGTGCCGCCGTTGAAATCGATTGCGTCGATTGCCACGGTACCATCCGCAATAAAGCCACGCTCATCACCAGCGGCCCTGCCGCTCCCGAACCCGCACAACCCGGCGGCGAACGCGGGCGCCATCTCGAAGCTCTGCGCACGCCCTGGGGGCTGCGCCGTTTTGAATGGCGCAACGGTCAACTCATTCAGCGTTCCATGTCAGAAGAAAAGAAAGAATGGGAGGTTGTCCAGACCATCGACAGCATCACTCCCGGTAACGCGCACTTCAGCCAAAAATCTCTGCGCGCCAAACTGATGGCCAAAGACGGCTCGGTCCCGAGCGAAATGCCGCAGAACGACGAGCATCTCGCCCATGCCAACAGCAGCATGACCTGTTACGCCTGTCACACCTCGTGGACGCCCACCTGCTTCGGCTGCCATCTGCAAATGACCGCCAACGCCCGCACGCCCATGCTTCATAACGAGGGTCTGCTCACCAAAAATTACACCAGCTACAATTTCCAGGTTCTCCGCGATGACATTTACATGCTGGGCGTCGACGGCACCGTTACCGGGCACCGCATCGCCCCCGCGCGCTCGAGCTGCGCCGTGCTCGTCAGCTCGCAAAACGCCAATCGCGAATGGCTTTACTATACGCAGCAAACCATCTCTGCACCCGGGCTCTCCGGTCAGGCTTTCAGCACCTTCGTCCCCCACACCGTTCGCGGCAAAGAAACCAAACAATGCAGCGATTGTCACGTATCGGAAAGGAATGACAATAACGCCTGGATGGCCCAGCTGCTGCTCCAGGGCACCAACTTCATGAATTTCATGGGTCGCTACGTTTACGTTGCCACCGGAAACAAGGGGTTGGAGGTCATCGCCGTTGCCGAGCATGACGAACCTGAAGCCATCTACGGCAGCGATCTCCAGCGTATCGCCTACCCCGCCAATTATAAAAAATTCGAATCCGAGCACCGCGAACTAAAAGCCATTGCCGAACACGCTGGTACTATTCTCGACGTCCAGGCCCGTGGAGAATATGCCTACGCCGCCAACGGCGCCGGGGGCCTGCGGGTCTACGACATCGCCAACATCGATAACAAAGGTTTCTCCGAAAAAGTAACCAGTGCTCCGGTCTCACCCATCGGCCAGCGTTTTTACGTGCCCACCAAAAATGCGCAAGCGGTCGCATCACCGACGACTCTTGGAGTCGATCCCCTCCGCGTCCAGCTGCCCGAAAACGAAGAGCAGGCCATCCATCTGCTGTACGGCTTCCTGTATGTCGCCGACAAAGAAGAAGGCCTTGTCGTCATCGGCGATCCCAATCTGAAATCCAGATCTCCTGGCGTAGGCACGCTGCTGGACGGCAATCCCGCCAACAATTTTCTAAAACGCGCACTCGCCTACAATCCCCAAGGCGCGCTCACCGGTGCTCGCCGCATCGCCATTGCCGGCACATACGCCTATATCCTCACAGACAAATCTCTGGTCGTCGTCGACCTAGCCAATCCGCTTGCGCCCAGGATCGCTGCCACCATTTCCGCACCGCAACTCAACGATCCGCGCGGCATCGCCATCCAATTCCGCTATGCTTTCATCACCGACCGCGAAGGTCTGAAAGTCCTCGACGTCACCAATCTGGGCCAGCCAAAATTCGTCGCCAACGCGCAAGTGCCATTGGGAGATGCCCGTAACGTCTACGTAGCGCGGACCTATGCCTACGTCTCCGCCGGCAAACAGGGCCTCGCTATCATCGACGTGGAGAATCCTACAGCGCCGAAACTCGATCAGCTCTTCACCGCGAACGGCCAGCTGAACGACGTCAACGACGTAAAGATCGGCATGGTCGCCGCCAGCGCCTTTGCCTTTGTCGCCGATGGCAAAAACGGCGTCCGCATTCTGGAAATTCTTTCCCCGTGGGACGATCCCGCCCACTTTTCCGGCTTCAGTCCGCGCCCCACGCCAAAGTTAATCGCCACCGCCCACACCCGCGGCCCGGCGCTTGCGATCTCCAAGGGCATCGACCGGGATCGCGCCGTCGACGAATCCGGCAACCAAATCTCGGTCTTCGGCCGCCGCGGCGCTCGCCCACTCAACCGCGCCGAAAGCCGAGCCCTCTACATCCATCCGGCAAACGGCCAGCCGTACGTCGTAAGCGATGGCGTGAACGCCACATCGGCAATTCCGGCCGCGCCCGTACCAACAATTTCTTTTCTCACCCGGGCCCGCGCCTGGCTGGATTCACTTCTCTAAATACTTTTGGGAGCTCATGGGATGAAACGCAGGAAATTTCTCACCACCACCGCGCAAGCCGTCTCCGTCGCCGCATGCTCGCCACTGTTTTCCATGGTGACCATGCAGACCCTTAACGCGCAAATCCCCGCCCCGCCTGGCATGGGCAAATCATCGAAGCCGCAATTGGCCCTCACGCTCGACGACCCGCGCACCAATCTTGAAAACGTGATGTCGTGGCCAGAAGCCAACTCCCGTCTGCTCAAAGCCATCTCTGCCAGCAATGTTCGCGTGGCGCTGTTTGTCGCCGGAATGAGAGTCGACGATGCCGAAGGCGCAAAACTGATTTCCGCGTGGGACCAGGCCGGCCATATCGTCGCCAACCATTCCTACTCGCATCTTTACTACGGACCAAACACCACCTACTCCGAATTTGCCGTAGATTTTCTAAGAAACGAAAAAATCATCGCGCCCTATCACAACCGCAAACAGTTTTTCCGGTACCCCTTTCTCAAAGAAGGGGACAGCGCCGCAAAACGTGATCAATTCCGCGCGCTCCTGAAAGAACGCGGGTATCGCGTGGGTCACGTCACCATTGACGCTTCCGACTGGTACGTCGATCAACGCTATCGCGACCGCTCGGTCCAGCAACCCAAAACCCCGGTGGCTCCCTATCGCGATTTCCTGATTGCCCATCTGCTCGACCGGGCCACCTACTACCGCCAACTGGCCATCGACGTTCTTGGCCGCGACATTCGCCACACCATCCTCATGCATTACACCGTCCTCAATGCCCTGGTTCTCGGCGATGTGATGACCGCCTTTGAACGCGCTGGGTGGCAATGGATCGACGCTTCGGTCGCCTTTGAAGACCCCGTCTTCCGGTCCGAAGCCAAAACCGTCCCTGCTGGAGAGAGCCTGGTCTGGGCGCTGGCCAAGGAAACCGGTAAGTTCCCCCAACTCCGCTACCCCGGCGAAGATGATATCTACGAACGGCCGAAGCTCGACAGCCTCGGGCTCTAAACCCGTCAGACGCCGGTTCCAAACAACGCATTCGGGCGGCATCCCCGTGCGCCGGGCCGGTCGCCGCTCTCGGCCCGCCCCGCTGCTGGTAACCCTCTCGAAGCACGCTATTTAGCCGTTATGTGACCTCCTGAAACAGCCAACCCCTTTCCTTTTAACCGCTTACCACTTGTTCGCATCTAACCAAAAGCTAACAAATCGTTCACGCTTTTAACGCATAGCACCTATCAGAATTATTCGTGAGCTGGCTCCGCCAATCGAAGCTAATCTAGAGCTGTACAGGTTTCGTGCCGGCGAGGAAATTGGGCACGCTCGAGCAAGAGGAGTACTAGGACATGTTGAAACAATATCTTCTGGCGAGTGATTTTGACCAGACGCTCAGCTTTAATGATTCAGGGGTCGTTCTCAGCGAATTAATCGGTTTCCACAATTTCCACGACAAGGTCACTGGCCTGTCGCGCATGAATCTTGTCCAGCAGGGCGCCGAGCTCAGCTATCTGATTTTGCACGACCCGGATTTTCGCCACGTTCGTCGGGAGCATCTGATCGAAGCGGGCAAGCGCATCCGGCTAAAGCATGACGTTGCCCTGTTCGCTCGTTCGCTTGAAAATCTTGCCGATGGTTACAGGATTCATTTCAATGTGATCTCCGCGGCGCCGCAGGAAATTATTCAATCGGCGCTCGAGGGCATTGTTCCCCCGGAGCGCATCCACGGGACAAAATTTCGCTACAACGAAGCGACTGGCGAAGTGCATTCCATCATCCGCGCCGCGGCAGGATGGGGAAAAATTACAATCCTCGAAGAAATTCGCGCATCGCTCGGCATCAGCCATGACCACATCATCTACATGGGAGACGGCAGTTCCGATCTTCCCGTCATGATGCACGTCAATCATCACGACGGCCGCACCATCGCCGTCAGCGAAGCCCAATTCATTACGCGTGTCGCGCAGCGCACGGTTCTCAGCGACAACGCCATGAGCGTTCTGGTTCCCGTATTGGAGGAGGTTCTTCGCTGGGATTCCATGAAGATCCGCCGCTTCTTTGCCGCCAACGGGTTGATGCTCCGCGAGTGGGACAAAACCCGTACCGACACTCTCACCATCCAGGAAACCACCGACCCTCTGGCAACGGTAGCCGTTCCAATCGTCGCCCACTAACGCCGCTGGACTCGTTCATGGCTGTGCACGGGAGGGCTCGTTCCTCCGGTGCTCGAACTGCGCTTGTCGCCCTCGGCTAGCCACCCCTCCGTAGCCCCTCACGGCCTTGTTTCTCGACGTTCCCTGTGTTTTCTGCGCAATCTTTTTCACTTTTCTTCCGGCGCGTCTGCGCTGCTCATTGCAACTCGACCAAATCCATCGCAAAATACGGCGGTAAACCGGTTTGCCAATCGAGGCCAGCACATGCGCCTATCGCGCGTCGCTATAATTGTAACGGTCCTATTTTTCCTGCCAAGCTTTTGCACGGCTCAATCGAGCGACCTCACCCACCCGCAAAACTACAAATTAGTACGCGTCTCGAGCTATGACCACACCGGCGGCAACGCCGACATGCGCAGCATCGGCGCCAGCGAGACGCTCACCGTATTGGACGCCGACGGTCCCGCCACCCTCACGCACATCTGGTTCACCCTGTGGTCCAACGAGGACTACCACCTCAAAAAACTCGTCCTCCGCATGTATTGGGACCACGAAAAAACTCCCAGCGTTGAAACTCCGCTCGGCGACTTTTTTGGCCTTGGTCTTGGCGAGTATCACACCTGGGAGTCCGAACTTCTTTCCGTCGCCAATGAGCATGCTCTTAATTCTTTTTTCCCCATGCCGTTTCAAAAGCATGCGCTCATCACCGTAACCAACGAAGGCCAGGATAAAGTTCCGTCTTTTTATTACAACCTCGACTACCGCCTTTATTCGCAGCCGCTCGCGGACGACACACTGTATTTCCACGCGCAATTCCGTCAGGCGCAGCCCAACAAGGGTTGGACGACTCCCTGGGCTGACAACGGCGATCCGAAAATTTCTCAAGCTAAGAATACCGACGGAAAAAACAATTACGTCTGGATGGAAGCCACCGGCCGCGGACACTTTCTCGGCGTGACCATGTCCGTCTTGCAAAACCAGGACTACTGGTGGGGCGAAGGCGACGACATGTTTTTCATCGACGGAGAATCGACACCCAGCCTTATTGGCACCGGCTCCGAGGATTATTTCCTGGGCGCTTTCGATTTCGGAAAAACCTCTTCCTCATACCGCTTGTTTGGCGCGCCCGTCAAAGGCGATGAGCGTGCCGGCAGCCGCTCCAGCGTCTACCGTTTCCATCTCGATTCTCCCATCCCCTTCACCAAGTCCCTGCGCGCCACGATCGAACACGGCCACGCCAACGTCCGTTCCGACAACTACTACTCCGTCGCCTACTGGTACCAATCCGAACCGCACGCCCCATTCCCAACTCTTCCGAGCGTAAGCGATCGCATCCCGCGCCTCCAGCCCACCGGTGGCCCCGGCAACGCCGGCGTTTTCCGCTGATCTCTGTCAGGATCTTCGCGTCGCCGCCAAACCGCCCGTTTTCTGAAGTGCGCCGTTTGGTGATAAATCTCCCAGCTTGCCGGCGCAGCGCCAGCAAGCTGAAAATTATTCTTGTGATGTTTTCAGTTGTTTCCTTGCCAGCGAATCTTTCTTTTCTTTGCTATCCTCGAATTTTAGGAGACCCGCCATGTCCAAGAAATCGATCCTCATGCTCGTCGGCGACTATGTCGAAGACTACGAAGTCATGGTTCCCTTTCAGGCGCTGCTAATGGTCGGCCATACCGTCCACGCCGTTTGTCCTGGTAAGAAATCCGGCGAATCCGTGCGCACCGCCATCCACGATTTTGAAGGGGACCAGACTTATTCGGAAAAACGCGGCCATAATTTTTCGCTCAACGCCTCTTTCGATGACATCAAGCCAGAAAGCTATGACGCACTGGTCCTCCCCGGAGGGCGCGCTCCCGAATACCTGCGTCTGAATCCGCGCGTCCTTGAAATCGTTCGCCACTTCAGCGACAAGAAAAAAACCATCGCTGCCATCTGTCACGCCGCGCAGCTCCTGGCGGCCGCAAACGTCCTGCAAGGAAAAAAGTGCAGCGCCTATCCAGCCTGCGCTCCGGAAGTCACCAGCGCGGGGGGGACCTACGCAACTCTCCAAATGACCGAAGCAGTTACCGACGGCAACCTGGTCACAGCTCCCGCGTGGCCCGCTCACCCTGCCTGGCTCGCGCAATTCCTCGCTGTTCTCGGAACAAAAATCGAATTGTAATTTTCATTCCTTTTCGCGAACCCGCGCTCCAATCGTTTCTTTGTAAAACGGGAACGCTCATGGATAATTGTTAATTCAACACCACGCGAGAGAGGGCTCTGCAACATGGCCAACGTAAATACCAAAAAAGGCGTCATTGGAATTCTTACCGGAGGCGGAGACGTCCCAGGACTCAATCCCGCCATTCGCGGCGTCACGCTGCGCGCGATCGAAGAAGGTTATCAGGTTATCGGATTGCGCCGCGGCTGGGGCGGCATCACAGAACTTGTCCGTGAAAAAGACTACGACAACACCGAGAATTACCAGGTTTTGAACGAAACTATCGTGAACCGCGCCAGCCGCACCGGCGGAACGTTCCTGCATTCTTCCCGCACAAATCCAAGCAAAGTCGGCAAATCCAGCGTGCCGGGACACCTGAAAGCGAATTTTTCCGCTGAAAAAAATGATCTCACTCCGGAAGTTCTGAAAAATCTGGCGTGGCTGGGAATTGACACGCTAATTGCGATCGGTGGCGACGACACGCTCAGCTATGCGGTGCGCTTGAATCGTGAAGGATTTCATGTCAACGCGGTTCCCAAGACCATGGACAACGATGTTCCTGGTACCGATTACTGCATCGGCTTCAGCACCTGCGTGACGCGAACCCTTGAACTCGTCAATAACCTGCGCACTGCGGCCGGTTCGCATGAGCGATTCATGGTCCTCGAGGTGTTCGGGCGCTACGCCGGCTTTACCGCCATGCTTCCGACCATTGCCGGCGCCGCGGACCGTTGCGTGATTCCCGAATATCAGTTCGATATCGAAAAACTCACCGAACTTCTGGTGCGCGACCGCAAGAAAAACCCCAGCCACTATTCGATCGTGCTGGTCTCCGAAGGGGCCATGTTTGACGGCGGCGAAATGGTTTTTGAAGGGGAAGCTGCCGATGCCTTCGGCCACAAAAAATTGGGCGGTATCGGCGATCTGGTTTCCGCAAAAGTGAAGGAGCTTTCTGCAAAATTCAACGACGGCAAGAAAATCGACGTGGTAAACCAGAAACTTGGCTACCTGGCACGCTGCGGAAATCCCGACATTGTTGATTCCATCGCGCCAATGGTCTACGGCAACATGGCTTTGGACCTTGCCCTCAAAGGCGTTTACGGACGTCTTGCGGTCTTGAAGGACGGCCGCTACGGAAATATTCCCCTCGAAAATATCGCCAACGCCAAAAAAGTGGTGAAGATCGAAGAGCACTACGACAAAGCAAATCTCGCGCCGATTATGCACAATTTTGCGAACAAGCCCCTATACCTGATGACAGGAGACATGGCCTGATGTCCGCTACCAGTTCCCAGGTCGCCGAATTGATGCCGCAGCTCGCTGCAGCAATTTCCGGAGCTGCGAGTGCGCAAGCCGCCATGACCGCCATTGTCGAGCTGTTGCACGAGAAGCTACTGAAGTACAACTGGGTTGGTTTCTATATGATCGAAAAGGAAGCCACCAAGGACATGCTGGTGCTCGGGCCGTTCCGTGGAACCATGACTCCCCATACGCGCATTCCGCTGAATCAGGGGATTTGCGGAGCGGCTGCTTCGAGCGGAAAAACGATCGTCATCGACGACGTGAATTCCGATGCGCGATACCTGGCGTGTTCGCTGGAAACCAAATCGGAAATTGTGGTTCCAGTTTTTGTGAAGGGAAAAGTTGTCGGCGAACTGGACATAGACAGCCACTTTCTAGCGGCGTTTGGCCCTGACGACCGTAAACTGTGCGAGTACGCAGCTGCGGCACTCGGGAAATTCCTAGAACAGCACGCGTAGTTCGCTGATTTCTACGCCCCTTTTTCTTTCATTGATGCTTCGGCGCCTTCTTCACATTTGGAACAAACGAGTTCCGTGCCGACGTGTTCGGCGCGGCCTTCGGCGGTAGTGACCCAGGGCCGCAGGGTCCATGGCGGATTGTGCCTCACGTGTTGCGTGTGACCGCATTCAAGGTCAGCGACCCAATCGCTGTGTTCGTCGGCATGAAAACCGGTAATTTTTCTTGCGATCATGATGAAAGAATTCTCTACGCGTTTTGCTGTAGTTCGTTCAGCCAATTTTCCAAACGTTTCTTGTCAGCCGGTTCCATCGTCTCGAACGCGACGCCCATCCCCATGTTGGGCTGCGAATAAATAACCCGGCCCACCGCGTTGAAGGGTTCTTCATGGTACGTGATGCGAATGGTTACCGGAGTCCCAAACGGATAGGGATTGAGCATATCCATGTAACAACCAAAACCGCCCAAATCGCTCGTGCGAGCATTCAATTTGATCTGGGTAGAGATTTCAACGACTTCGGCAGAGGCAAAGAATGGGTAGCGCTGGCCGCGACGCAGAGGTTGTTGTTCCATTGCGATTTATCCCCTCGCATAATGGGAGGAGAGTTCCTTTTGCGGAGAGTTCCATTCGCCGCTGACTGCCAGCATCTGCAACCCGATGGCAAACGAGTTTACTCCCAAGGGCTCGCAATAGACCACTTTGGCGCGCGAGCGATGGCTGCCGAGCAGGGAACGGACATTTAATTTTTCGTTGAGGGGCAAGGGCTTACTCGTGACGATGCGTGCTCCGTGGGCGCTTACGTTTTCGGTGAGTCCAGCCTGGGCGTGTTGACGCACGTCGAGGCTGGTGATGTCGACCGTAACTCGGAGAGGGATACGCACATCGGCGCGACGAACGACAGAATCCATGGGACACCGTTTTGTCTGACGGGCAGACAGCGAAGATGTCGTCGGAGGAGTGGGTGGCGACGGAGCCGATAGGATACTCCGGAAGGAGCTCTAGTTCCAGTAGTTCTGTAGCCAGCACCGGCGGCCAAGTCATGCGCCCCGAGGTTCCTACTGCTGGCGTCTCCATGCAAAGATATAGCCAATAGAATCAATATCTTGCCCCTGCTTTTCGCGCTTCAAAGAGGGCTACTTATGGAAGTGCAAACGGAGCGTGAAAAGTTAGAGATACGACAACCTGGCGCACATTCTGGTCGGCGGGACGGGGGTTCTGCAGCGAACGATTGCGGACCCGGCCAGGGGCCGCTCACCGGGGGCCTCGAGCAGCGGCGGGCTGCGCGGCACAAAGTCGGACCGATTCCTCCGTTCGACCGCCGATGCCCGCAGTACCGGCGGTCGCTTAATTCGAAATTGGAGCGGGTAGTGAGTTTTTGTGCGTCCAGAGGTCGGTTTGCTCGCGCAGAGTGTTGAGGCTGTTGGTGATGCGGTCGCCTTCGATGTTGACGAGGGCGTAGCGTTCGGTTTCCGGATCACCGGAGGCCACCAAGCGGCTGTGACTGTCGCGCAGTTTGGGGAATTTTTTTGCAAGATCGCGCGTGCCGCGGAGTTCGGCAGAGAGCAGGAACAGAGCGGTTTCCACGTCGGCTGCGAAGGAAGGAAAGGCGGGCCGGGAAGGAACGGAAGGCGTTTGCAGCCAGCCGGCGTCGAGGGCCATGACGGCGTGAACGAAGCGGTGGGAGCTCACGAGTATGCCGTTGAGAAGATTCATCTGGTCGGGAGTTGTACCGGGTTCGGCGGCGAGGCGGTCGAGCGAAGTTTCAAAGTTCGAGCGCATGACGCGGGCGGCAATCCGTACGGAGTCAAGTTCACGCGAATTGGCGCTTTCGTTGCGTTGGTAGGCTTCAGAAAGAGCGTGAAAATAATCCCGGTAGGCGTCGAGCATCTGAGCGATGCGCTCGGAAACGCGGGTGCGTTCCCAGGTGGGCCACAGCCCGTAGGCCAGGAAAGCGAGCGCCCCACCAGCAACCGTGTTGATTCCGCGAGCGATGATGACATCGTTGGGCGCGATGCCTGCAACGGCAAGCATGAGCACCACAACGGCACTGATGGCCACGCAGAAGATTCCATAATTTGCTGGACCGACCCAACGCAGGAGGAAAACAAAGATAAAGATCAAGGTGATTTGCAGCCACGCAGACGTGGGAAAAAAATGGAAAAGAGCCGTGGCGAGCAGCAGGCCGGTGATGGTGCCGGCGATACGCAGCAGTCCGCGGGTGAAGGTGGTGGTGAATTCTGGTTTGAGAACGAGAGCGATGGTCATGGGAAGCCAATAGGTGCGATGCCAGGATAGGCTCCGGGCAAGGGCGTCACCAAAAGCGACCAGCGTCATGAGCCGCAGCGCGTGCCGAAAGGCGGAGGATTGCAGATTGAGGTTGGCGCGAAGAGTTGCCAGCCGTCCGCTGAAGCGAAGCCACCAGGGCTGACGCGCTTCCTGTTTGGCAAACAAAACCGCCCCGGCAGGAGTGTTGTGCGCGGCGAGATCGAGCGCGGCACGGATTTGGCCGCTCAGTGCAGCCATTTGAAAACGAGCTTCTTCGGCAACGGCAGTGAAAAAAGAGGGTTGGGCACTGGCGATCCACCCACGCATCGCACGAACTGTTGAATCCAGTACCACCAAGGAATCGGCAGCGGGCCGGGCGATGCTGGCGGATTGGATAGACTCGCCCAGAGCACGCAAGAGTTCGGCGGCGGATTGCAGATAACGATCGATCGTGGGAATGGCGGGATGGTCTGGGTTTTCGCGGGCTATGCGAACGCGGAGGCGACCGACCATGATCAGGCACAGTCGCATGCGTTCTGCCTGGGTGAGCAAGGCGCGATAGCGGACGCCTTCAAGAGTGGTGTCGCGGCCCAGGCTCGACAGGATTTGCTGCGCGGCCATGCCCTGACTACTGGCGGGAGGAGCGCCGCCAGGTCGCGTGGGCGTGGTGGCGACGCTGGCTAGTTCAAAAAAGAAAGCGCTGAGCGCGCGGCGCTCTGGTTCGTAACGGCGTACGGGCCAAAGGGCCAGCGAGAGGGCAGTCTGCAAGAGCCCGCCGGAAAGAGCGAGAATTCCCGAATAGGCGGCTTCGTGAGGGGTAAGAGGTTGCGCGGCGTAGATCAGCATCAGGACCAGGCTAATGACGCCGAGGTCGGCGGCGGTGGACCCGACAGCGACGAAGAGCCCGGTGATGAAGGCCCATGCCGTGGCGATCATGATGGAGAGGACTTGATACCTGCCGGCCATGGCCCCGAGCGATACGGCGAAGGCGCACAGAAAACTGGAAGCCAGCATGCGCTTGGCGCGTTCGGCGTAGGGCTCGCTGCTATCGGAATACGAAACATTGAGAGCACCGCTGGCAACGGCAAGCCCACCGCGCGGCATGCCGAGCAAATGACCAATTACAAGAGGAAGCAGGACTCCAGCGGCGTTGCGCAAGGCAAGATAAGGGGAAAGTTTCCGGGAGTCAAAGAATGTGAGCAAACGCCAGAAAGGACGCACGGCACCTTCGTGAACCGGCAGTTCGATGGCGGCAGGCGAAGAGGGGAGCGATGGAGACTGTTTGGCGTCAGAAACCATGCAGGAATCAAGAATAGTCGATTCGCGCGCGGCTTTCTGAAATTTGATGGAGGAGAACGGCAAAAAGTGAACGCGGCCTGTAACTGCCCGCAACGAGCGTTCATCCAAGAAATGAAACGCGCCGGCCATTACGCCAGCAAAGAGCGGAAGCGAGGAGAATTTATGGAAAAGCGACATTTGGGAAAGAACGGGCCGCTGGTGAGCGCTCAGGGGCTGGGTTGCATGGGCATGTCGGAGTTTTATGGATCGCGTGATGATGCGGAGTCGCTGGCCACCATGCACCGCTCGATGGAGCTGGGCGTGACATTTTTGGATACCGCGGACGTCTATGGGATTGGGGATAACGAGGAGCTAGTGGGGAAAGCAATCCAAGGAAAGCGTGACAAAGTTTTTTTGGCGACGAAGTTTGGGATTGTGCGAGACAAGAATGATTTGGAGCGGCGGGGCGTGAGTGGGAAGCCGGAGTATGTGCGGGAACATTGCGACGCGAGTTTACAAAGGTTGGGAGTGGACACCATTGATTTGTATTACCAGCATCGGGTGGACCCGGATACGCCGATTGAAGAGACGGTCGGCGCAATGGCGGAGTTGATAACGGCTGGCAAGGTGCGGCATTTGGGGTTGTCAGAAGCGTCCAGTGAGTCAATTCGCCGGGCGCACAAGGTGCATCCCATTGCCGCACTGCAATCGGAGTATTCGCTCTGGACGCGCGAACCGGAAGACGGAGTACTAGCGACCACGCGGGAGCTGGGCATTGCGTTTGTGGCGTACTCGCCTCTAGGGCGGGGATTTCTAACAGGGCAGATCAAGAAATTTGAGGATTTTGAGAAGGACGATTACCGGAGATTTTCTCCGCGGTTTCAGGGGGAGAATTTTAGAAAGAATTTGGAATTGGTGAGGCGGGTGGAGGAGATTGCGGCGGAGAAAAATTGCACGGCGGGGCAGCTGGCTTTGGCCTGGTTGCACGCACAGGGGAAAGATATATTTCCAATTCCGGGAACCAAGCGAAGGAAATATCTGGAAGAGAATGTTGCGGCGTTTGACGTGCAGCTGAGTGCAGACGAGTTGCGGAGAATCGATGAAGTTGCGCCACGCGGAGCTGTAGCGGGTGAACGGTATAACGAGACCATGATGAAGATGGTAGGGAGATGACGGCCCTTGCCGGTCGACAGTTGACCGGTAGAGACAAAAAGCCGAGTGGCGAGAAATCACAAGCCGCAACCTTCGCCTGAAGGGTGGGGTTTTTGCCTTGCACCAGAGGTTGGGTGGCGGCGCGTTGGCGGTCCGCCTTGGCAGGCAGACCCTGCATTTGTTGGTTCAGTGGGCCCTGGACGGGAGAGCGGGAAGGGTGAATTGCGGCGTAATTTCCTTGCGCTTGGTCCAGTCGTGATAGGTGTGGCACTCAGAGCAGCGAGATTCGGCATAGCCGGGGCCAGGGGCGTGGCAGGTTTGGCAGTTGGCGATGCCGGGGACGAGGATGTCGCTCGATTCGGTGCTTTTTAGGGCTTTCTCGTGGCAGCCGACGCAGGAGAATCCGCGGTGGGCGTCGTGATCGAATTTGGCGTGGGGGAACCACTGGACCGTGGTGTGGGACCGCGCAATTTCTGGGAGTGATGGACCAGACGGCAAAACCGATTCAGATGTATATCCAGAATTCGGAATTCGTTGATTGCTGGATTCATTTTTGGGAGACCAGCGGCCGATTTTTGTTTCTTGTAAGGTTGCGCCGGTGACGGTGTGGCATTGGGCGCAGGTTTTCTTCCAGAGAAGTTCCTCTGCTACCGCGGTGTGCTGGGCAATCCATTGAAATGGCGTTAGCGTTTGCATTGCTGGCGTCTGCGGCTTGCCGCTCAGCGCACGATCGGGATCCTGCATCTCGCGCAAATCATTTGGATGAACGGCGATATAGTCGCGGAATTTTTTGGTTAAAAATGCATGAACGACCTCGGGTTGGTCGTGAGGAACCCCGTCGTCGAATCGTTTGTCGAAAGTTAGCAGATGGCAAGAAGCGCAAGCGTTGGCAAATTTTACGGGCGCCATCCGTTCGCGGCCGCTCATTGGTCGCGGCGGCGTCGAGGTGTCAGCCGGGATGGGCAAAGCCTCATCCGCTAATTTGTAACTGGTCGTGGCGGAGGTGTACTGGGGATCGGAGTAGGTCAAATCTCCTGCCAGAATTGCTGCGTGGTGGCAGCTGGCGCAATCAAGTTGCACGAGTGGGCCGTTGGGGCCCCGGCGGATTTGCTGCATGTGGAGATGGTGATTGAGTTTGATGGTTCCCGGATCCGTCGGCGGCTTGTTCGCCGTTCGGAGAACGGCGAATTCGGGATGGCCATCTTGCAAACTTTTTATGTTCGATGCAAATTTCCCGGAACCATGGAAGGAGCGCAAGTCGCTATGGCATTCGGCGCAGTTTTGGTTGGTGGCAGCTGAGATATTGATGCGGCCGCGGTGTTCGGTGTGGCAGGTGGCGCATGCGGGAGTTCTCCCGGCGGTTTCGTGATGGACAGGGCCGTCGTGGCAGGACTGACAACCGGCGTCGCTGGCTTTGGCAGAAACGACGCCCGCTTGGGGAATATGGCAGGCGGAGCATTCTTTTTCGAGTACGGCGTGGGCCGCCGAGAGGCGACCGCTGCTGTAGACGCGATGATCGCGAACGATGGTTCGTTCAACGATCCAGATGAGAGCGAGGAGCGGCAGCAAAACGCTTAGGTATAATTTCGCGCGTTTAAATGGCGTCGGCCTTTTGAAATAGTTCAGGTCGATGCGTTGTGCCAGTTTTTTTGTTGTGCGAGTGCGCGCCATGAGATGCCGTCGTTCGTGGTCAGTCCTTGCTGTCTAGTTCAGACAATTTCGGAATGCTCGCCTCCCCTTTGCAACTCAAAACTCCTACTTGGAACGAACTGCTAAAACGAACTATCAACCAAGAACAGGGTCTAGTAGCGCAAGGCCATTACCGCGTGGACTGCGCCCAGCAAAATCAAAGCGAGTGAGAGGGGGATGTGGACCAGAAGCCACGTGTGCAGCCAGCGGTGCATGCGCTCTTGCTTTTGCAGCTGGCGGGCTTCGTCGCAAATGTCTTCCAGGTTGTCGATGGTTTGGTGGACCGCGGTGGGCAGCAGTGTGCGCAAAGCGGAGAAGGCCAGTTGCGCTTTTGCGGAGTTGCCCAGAACCAACCGGCGCTCGCCAGGACGTTCCAGGTACGGGCGCATTTCGTTGCGATAGAAGCAGCTGAGCGGGGCGCGTTCTTCTTCTGTCAGGAGCAGGATCTCGGGGGCGGCCGCTACTGCGGTTCCGCCGCCCGCCGGCGCTGTGACCAGGGAACGCATGGCGGTGGAGCCGCCGCCGTGGATAGCGCGTTCTTCGGCTTCTTTTGGGAAGCACAGATCGCCGCAGACGGATTGCACATCCTGATCCGCTTCGGCGCGGAGGAGATGGCGGACGTTTTTGATTTCGTCATAGATGGTTTCCAGAGGAATGTTGTTGGTCATCATTCTCGGGACGTAATTTTGCAGAGCTGCGCCGAGGACGCCGCTCGCGACCGTAAGGATCAAAAGCCACATCAGTATTTGCGTGAGTGTGCCGCCGAAGCGGAACCCGCCGTGGAAAAGGAGTAAAGGCAGAGTCAGAAAACCCAGCCAAAGATGGCCGCGCATCCAAGATTGGGCTCGCCCCAAGCGCCAAACGGGCACCCGCTTTCTGGCGCCGAGAAGCGCGGCGAAAAGCATGAAAGCGAATCCCAGGATTCCAAAGAGCAGGCCAAGGGGGCTGCCGCCGCTCGGGTGTTTTGCGGAATTGAGGGCGTAGATTTCATAGGCGATTGCGGAACTCGCCAGGATTCCGACCGAAGCAATGACCCAGGGGCGTTGTGTTTTATCCAGGCGCATTACAGTGTCGAAGCCTGGCCGATGATGTCGGCAAAAAACTTTTTGGGATCGACGCGATGGGCGGCATCATGAGGGCAAGCGTAGACGCAACTGGGTTCTTTCAGATTGGTGCAGAGATCGCAGCTCGTAGCTTTTTGCTTGATGGTGGCTTTCTTGCGGCCGGCGTGCTGCGGGTCGTCGGCCATGACTTCGAAAGGATGCAGATTGATGTTGCCGTAAGGGCAGTTGCGGGCGCAAAGGCCGCAGCCGATGCACCAGTCTTCAATGATGACTTCGAGAGAATTGCGGCGGCGAATGGAGCCCACCGGGCAGCCGACCATGCAGAGCGGGTCCCGGCATTGGCGGCAACTGGTGGCGATTAGATATTGATCGAAGCGGAGGCCGTCGCGGACGAGGCGGGTGACACCGTCGTGGGCATCGGCGCAGGCATTGACGCAGGCATCGCAGCGCGTACATTTTTGCAAGTCCAAGACCAGAAGGCTTTGCGCTTCCATCAGCCCTTGCGAAAGGAACTGGTCGATGGGAATGCTGTGGACCGTTTGCATGCGCTGCTCGTTGGCCATCTGGCGTTCGGCGGCTACCGCTTCGAGTCCGACCCGGACGGTCGGGAAGCGTTCAACCATCTGGCGGAAATCGTCGCCGGAGATGCGGACGACTTCGACATGGTCGAGAGCCGTGCACGTGGCGGTACGAATGCCGCCGCCGAGGAGCCCGATTTCGCCGAAGTAGTCGCCGCGCGAAAGATAGGCGAGGACCAGCTCACCGCCGGGATAATTTTCAGAGATTTTTACGAAACCGATGCGGACAAGGTAGAAGCAATCAGCGGGGTCGCCTTGGCGGGCGATGCTTTGGCCGGGTGCGAAACGCTGAAGCTCGACGCTTTCTTTGAGGTGTTCGATAAAGTCGGGGGAAAGGTCTGCGAACATGGGGACGCCGCGCAGATGATTTTCCAGAGCTCTGCGGCGATAGTTGGCATCGATTTGCGCGCGGAAGGATTTGTTCTTGAGCATGATGTCGAGAACGTTGCGCAGCATTTCGTAAGCGACGACATCGGATTCCGCATGAACCGTGGCGGAGCGCGGATAAAAATTCATGCAGGTCATTTCACCAAAGAGGTCGCCGGGGCCGAGTTCTGCGACAGGATGGCCGTAGGAAAGGTCGACGGAAGCGTCGATGGGGATGGTGCGGTCGCGCGTTTCGCCTTCGCGTTTGTGCTCTTCCCGGGCAACGAGCGAGCTGGTGAGACGTTTGAAGAAACCCTTGGCGCCGCCATCCGTTTTTACATGAGCGATAGGTGTGGAGATGGAAACTTCGGCTTGGCCCTCAAGAATGTAGAACGCGGTGGAACCGAATTCGCCTTCCCGGCAGATGATATCGCCTTTGCGGAAACGGCGTTTGACGATGGCCCCGCGATTCAGCTCAAGGAAGGTGCCGGAAACCCCTTTGAACACCGGGATCTGCAGGAGTTCTTCGGCTTCGAAACCTTCGGCGCCGGGACCAGTGGCAATGGATGTACCGACTACGCCTTTGTTGGTGAGCGCGCCGGTGGGGCAGGAAACCATACACTCGCCGCAGGAGATGCAGGTGGAATCGCCCATGGGCGCATTGAGATCGAACGCGATGCCAGCGGAATAGCCTTTGCCCATGCGGCCGAGTACGAAATTGTTTTTGATTTCATCGCAACCGCGGATGCAGCGGTCGCAAAGGATGCAGGCGTCATGATCGACGTGGATGGCGAGCGAAGAATCGTCCTTACCGCGTGCAATGGTGCGTTGGGCGAAGCGTGGTTCTTTGATGCCGGCGTTTCTTGCGTGGGTCTCCAGTTCGCAATCCCCGGAGTTTATTTGACGAGCACAGGGGGAGGGATGATCGGACATCAAAAGTTCCAGGATGGTTTTGCGGGCGCTCAGAACTTTTTCGGAATCGGTCAATACTTTCATGCCCGGTTCGACGGGCCGAACGCACGCGGCGGTGAGAACACGAGCGCCGGTGTCGACGACGCAGAGGCGGCAGACTCCCACGGGAGTTTCGTTCTGCAGATGGCAGAGCGTGGGAATCGAGACGCCGTTGACGCGTGCGGCATCGAAAACGGAAGTGCCGGCGGGGACCCGGACGGGTTGGCCGTCTATGGTGATTTCGACAAGCGGCGGAGTTGTGGTGGACGCGCTCATTATTTTTCAGCAATCAGTAACCGCAACAAAGTTCAAAACAAACTCAAAACACCCTACGGCCGGATGCTGGCGCGGTTGGCTTCACCGGCGCGAGCAGCGGGCGTAAAGCAGATGCCGCTGGGACATTTGCCATGCAATACGTGAGCGTCAACTTCTGCGCGAAAATGTTTTAGCACGGACTGAATAGGCGCGGGGACGATTTGCCCCAGTCCGCAGATGGAAGTGAGGGCCATCGCCTGCGAAAGCTCATTGAGGAGCGCGAGGTCGGCTTGATATTGGGATTCACCAAGGCCTCCTTGGGTCCAGCGGACCAGGAGGTCGGTCATTTTTTGGGAACCAACGCGACAGGGAACGCATTTGCCGCAGGATTCGTTGCGATAGAAGCGGACGGAATTGAGTGCCATGTCGAGCATACAGGTGGTGTCGTCGCAGACTACGATAGCTCCGGAGCCGAGCATGGAGCCGGCCTCGGCGAGCGCTTTGAAATCGAGGCGGACGTCGACCATCGAAGCAGGAAGGTAGCCAGAGGAAGGTCCGGATGGCGCAAAGGCTTTTAGCTCGCGGCCACCGCGAATGCCACCAGCGTGTGTGAAGAGAACTTCGCGCATCGGCGTACCCATGGCAACTTCGTAGATGCCGGGGTGGGCGACGTGGCCGCTGACGCCGACGAATTTTAGTCCACGCGATCCACCGAGGCCCTGCGCGGCGAACCATTCAACTCCGCGGGCGAGAATCTGTGGAACGTTGACGAACGTTTCGACATTGTTGAGGACGGTAGGCTTTTGGAAAAGGCCGGCTTGCACGGGAAACGGCGGCTTGTTGCGCGGCTCAGCGCGGCGGCCTTCGATAGCTTCGATGAGCGCAGTTTCTTCTCCGCAAATGTAGCCGCCCGGGCTGACGAAAATCTCAAGGTCGAAGGTGAGTTCGCTGCCGAGAATATTTTTTCCAAGGAAACCATTGCGGTAGCAGCGGCGAATTTCTTCGCCGAGGATTTCTTCCTGCAGGTGATATTCGTGGCGGATGTAGAGAATGCCCTTTCTTGCGCCGGTGACGAAGCCCGCGATGATCATGCCTTCGATGAGCAGGTGCGGGATATGGGTCATGATGAAGCGATCTTTGATGGTCCCGGGTTCACTTTCGTCGGCGTTGCAGACGACATATTTTTCGGGGCCAGGTTCTTTGCGAACTAAATCCCACTTCATGCTGGTTGGAAAACCGGCGCCACCCATGCCGCGAAGCTCGGCCGCTTTCAGGCGGCCAAGAACATCGTCCCAGGTTTTGGTTTGCGCGAGCTTGCGGAGGACGCCGTATTTTTCCGCGCCGTCGTAAGGATCGGACTTGCACGTGACCCGAATCTGTTCAGGATGGGGTTCGTGGATGTCTTCGCCACGAATGGCTCCGCGGGCGAGTTGTTCGACCTGCGCCGCGGCGACATCGGTGAAAATCTGGTCGTTGACGGAAGCGGCGGGAGCGTGGTCGCAGCGGCCGAGGCAGGAAACATCGCGGATCAATATGTCCTTTTGCGAGGAAGAAGAGAATCGGCGTTCGATGTCGGCGCGGAGTTCGCTCGCGCCGTTGAGATGACAGCTCATGTCGGCGCAGATGCGCACGTCCGCTTTAGGCGGAGGCGCGAGGTGGAAATGCGGATAGAAACTCGCGACACTATGAATTTGATAGAGCGGGGTTTGAGTGCGCTGAGAAAGCGATTCAAGTTCCCCTTTTGGCAGGAAACCGTAGCGCAGTTGAACAGCCCGCAGGTCGTCGAAGATCACGGCGCCCCGTCTCGTGTGAAAAACGCCGGGCGAAGAGCATAGGCGCACGGCGATGTGGAGTGTTTAATCTTCTGCATACTAGCGGCCAACGGGTCCGGTGTAAATAGCTCCCCGTTTGCTTTTCGCGGCAGGCGTCGAAAAAGACAACGGCACTCGTTGACTTGGCGGGCAGTCAGACGATATAAGCGAAATGGCTCTGTCTGCTTTACAAATGCAAAACGCCCACCACTTGCGCCGCTCGGCCTTCCTTTTGTGTGCTCTGTTGATTTTGGGCGGGCTGGGGCCGATTCCGCCCTCCATTCGGGCCGAGCGCGAAGCCGGAGCGGCAAATCCCCTGAACGATGATCCCAGCAAATATATAGGCCCTGGATCCTGTGCGGCGACGAGTTGCCATGGCAGCGTGAAGCCTGTCGCCGGCAGCCGGGTTCTGCAGAATGAATATTCGACGTGGATTGTTCAGGACAAGCATAGCCGCGCGTATCAAGCTCTGACCGGTGATGTGGGCGAGCGCATGGCCAGGGTTTTGAAATTGGGCGTGAAGGCGGAGGAATCGTCAAAATGTTTGGCCTGCCATGCGTTGTATCGTCCGGCGGAGCAACAAGGGCGGAAGTACGAAATCTCGGAAGGCGTGTCCTGTGAGAATTGTCACGGTCCGGCGTCGGGCTGGCTCGGTTCGCACACGACACGGGCGTGGCAGCATGAGAAGTCCGTTGCGCTGGGGATGACCGATACGCGCAACGTGATTCATCGCGCGGAAAAATGCTTGGAATGCCATTTGGGGACGAAAGAAAAGTTTGTCGACCACGAAATGATCGCGGCAGGACATCCGGATTTATATTTTGAACTGGATTCGTTTTCGGCGGTGATGCCGCGGCATTGGAAAATGCCGCGCGAGTCGGAAGTCGGAAAACCGGCTGAGGATGCGGCCTGGGTTGGTGTGCGCGACTGGAGCGCGGGGCAGGCGGTGCAGTTGCGAGCGTCGATGGAGCGGTTGACCTGGCGTGCCAAGGGTGAGCGTCTTGACAAGCGGGATGTGTGGCCGGAGTATTCGGAGCTTTCGTGTTTTGCGTGCCACCACTCGTTGGGACCGGCCAAGGACAGTTGGCGGCAAGAGCATGGGTACACGGGACGGCGACCGGGGGATCCGGCATGGAACGGGTCGCGGTACGCCGTGTTTCGCCTGATGGCCAAGCAAATTGATGCAGCTGGCGCGGAGGAGATGGATCGGCAGCTGACCATGGTGGCCACAGAAATGAGCAAGTTGAATCCGGATCGCGGGACGGTGGCGTCGGCGGCCTCGGCGGCGGCTCCCGTGGCGCAGCGATTTGCCGAACGGTTGGCGGCCATGCAATACAATCAGGCCGCGACGCTGGGGATGCTGCAGCGGATTACTGACGACGCGGACGCAATCGCATTGGCGGACGAACGTGCGGCTGAACAGGCGACCATGGCCCTGGATTCGCTGTACATTGCGTATAGTAAGGATGCAAAGTCTGCCAACGCGGCGGAAGTTCGATCGGCAATCAATGGATTGTTTCAGCAGCTGGAAAATCCGTCGGCTTATAATGCAGATCAGTTTGCGGCGTCGTTAAAAAAAATTCGCCCACTTCTTCACTAACTACTTCCGCGCTCTTCTTAGTATTCTCAGTCCCAGGCCGTCTGCCGTCGCACCGTGAACCAAATGCATCGCGTTCTTCGTGAATGATCTATGAATCGACTTGAAAACTGGTTTTGCGCCACGGATTTCTGGCGGAAAATCACACGGGAGAAGTTGTTGCCCTGGATTTTGCATGGTTCGCCGTTAGGTGACCATGTTTTGGAACTGGGAGCGGGACCGGGTGCGGCCACCGAAGGGCTAAAGGTATGCGCCGGAAGAGTGACTAGTTTGGAGTACGACCACAAGTTTGCTGCAGGACTCGGACGGCGGTTTGGCGGGACGAATGTCACGGTGATACAAGGGGACGCTGCGGCGCTGCCATTTCCGGAGAAGGCGTTTTCAGCGGCGATTGCGATTCTGATGCTACATCATCTCTGCTCGGCGGAATTGCAGGACCGCGCTTTCGCAGAGGTTTACCGGGTTTTGCGCCCGGGCGGAATATTTCTGGCTGGTGAGATAGAAAATAGCTGGCTGCATCGGATGGTGCATGTGCGAAGCACCTTCGTGCCCGTGGACCCCAAAGCTGCGCCAGCGCGGCTGCGATCTGCTGGTTTTTCTGATGTGACAGTTGCTTTTGGCCATGGCGGATTCGCTTTGCGGGCCGTGAAACCTCTCGCTCATTGAGCGTCGCGATTCTCCCTTGCCCCTGCGTTGACGAGGGCTGGTTGCCCGCATAGCATCGGAATGTGAGGCGTTCTATCCCTGACAGATTTCCACCCGGACCAACGACCGGACTGAAGCGCTGGTCCGCCGGTCCCTTGAACAATGATCCCCTGACGTTTTTTACGGAACTCGCAAAGAACTATGGCGATGTGGCGGGGTTGCGCATCTTTAACTTCCGCACGATATTCGTCAATCATCCGGATTTAATTGAAGACGTTCTTGTCGGCAATGCCCGGAAATTTGCAAAAGGTCGTGTGCTGAAGGCAAATAAACATGTTTTTGGCGAAGGGCTGCTTACAAGCGAAGGAGAATTCTGGTTGCGGCAGAGGCGACTGGCGCAGCCGGCATTTCACCGCGCCCGTATTGCTACGTACGCTTCGACAATGGTGGAGTATTCCGAGCGATTGATTCACGGATGGCAACACGGCGAAGAGCGCGACGCTCATGCGGAGATGATGCGGCTGACGCTGCAAATTGTTGGAAAGACTTTGTTCGATGCAGATGTGGAACACGATGCCCGGGAGGTTGGCAAATCCCTGGAACTGCTCCTAGAGTTGGGCGCGGATTTCCGGCGGGCCATCTATGTGCCGTCGTGGCTGCCTACGCCGACCAATATTCGCGCCAAGCGTGAAATTCGCCGAATTGAGAGAGTGATTTACCGAATTATTGGGGAGCGGCGCGCCTCAGGACGTGACGCGGGCGATTTACTTTCCATGTTGCTGGCGGCGCAGGATGAAGACGGTTCGCGCATGACCGATAAACAATTACGCGATGAAGCGATTACTTTGTTCTTGGCTGGACATGAAACGACGGCGAATACACTTTCGTGGACTTGGTTGTTGCTGGCGCAGAATCCGGAAGTTGAGAAAAAGCTGCATGCGGAGTTGGATGCCGTGCTTGGCGGACGAGCAGCTTCGCTCGAGGATGTCCCCAAGCTGGTTTACACCAATCATGTTTTGACGGAATCGTTGCGGCTGTACCCGCCGGCTTGGGGGATGGCTCGTCTGACGATGGAAGAGCACGAAATTGCCGGCTATCCCTTACACCCCGGAATGGGTGTGGCGTTTGGGCAGTGGATCGTTCATCGCGATGCGCGATGGTATGAAGCGCCCGAATCATTCAGACCGGAACGTTGGGAAGGCGACTTGTTGAAGCGAATGCCACGGTTTGCGTATTTTCCGTTTGGCGGCGGACCGCGGCAGTGTATTGGAAATACGTTTGCGTTGATGGAAGCAGCGCTTTGTTTGGCGACGATTGCACAGAAGTTTCGATTGCGACTGACGCCGGGACATCCGGTGGTTCCGCTGGCGTCGATTACATTGCGGCCACGGCATGGGATTCGAGTGACGTTGGAGTCGCGACAGAAAGTTTAGAGGGTAATAGCATTCCGGGACGCAATCGATGCGACCATTGGCTGATGAAAATTCAAGCCCGCGCTTGCAGGCGTATTACCGCATCTATTTTTCCTGTGTGAGGGGACCGACTTCGGAGCGTGTCTGCATCACGCGCAGAATTGAGTCTCGAGTGATCATCCCCACGATCTGCGCGGAGCTTTCGTCGTCTTTCGTGGAGTTGCTCACTACTGGCATTTGATTGACGTCAGCGGCCAGCAAGCGTTCAAGCAGCCGCAGGAGTGGTTCTTCAGGCGTCGCCCACAAAATATCTTTGCGGGGAATCATGGCGGCTTGCACGGAGGTATGGGCCCACTCGTGACGCGGGACGGAATTAAGAGTGTGGACGTTCATCATCCCGACCAGACGATCATGGGCGATAACCAAGTGGTTGCGGCGGCCGGTGCGAAGTACTTCCGCGCCATAGTCTTCCAGTGAAAATTCCGGGCCCAAAGTCGGAACGTCACTGCTCATGACGTCAGCGGCGCGCAGACCAGCCAGCGATTCGCGGATGGCAATTTGCGCCACACTTTCCTGCGCGGCATTTAGCAAGAACCAGCCAAGCAGAACGGGCCAGACTGCTGCATCCCACCGGCTGATCGCAATCGCGTACGCCACGCCGCCGCCGATCAAGAGATAAGCGACCATCTTGCCGCTTGTGCCAGCCATCTTGGTGGCGCGCGTATGACTCTTGGTGACTCCCCAAACGATGGCACGGAAGATGCGCCCGCCGTCCAAGGGAAAGCCCGGCAAAAGATTAAATCCACCGAGTAGCAGATTTGCCAAGCTCAGCGAATCTGCCGCGGCGACGAGCATTTCTTTGTGGGGAAATGCGAACCGCAATGCAAAGAAAAAACCGCACAGAAAAAAGCTGGCAAGCGGACCTGCGACGGCAATGTTGAACTCCTGAATAGCTTTGGCCGGGTCGCGGCCGATACGGGCTAGTCCGCCAAAGAGAAAAAGAGTGATCGAAACAACGCGAATCTTGTAGTGCTGGGCAACGACGCTGTGCGACAACTCGTGAAAGAGAACTGAGCCAAAAAACAAAAGGCTGGTAACGACACCAAGCGTCCAGAGTTGCGGCGACGTCCATTCCGGCTTTTGTAGGGCGAATTGAGTCTTCAGGTCGTAGGTGATGAGCGCAAAAATAAAAATCCAGCTGGCGTGGAGATAAATGGGGATTCCACGGATTCTACCGATCTGGAGTCCCGCTCCAATGGATGACTGAGGCATTCGTTTTTTTTCGTACCTTCCGCTTCTCTACACTACCTTTGATTCATGCCAGCTACAAACCTGTGCATGCTTGTGCGTGCGCGGTTCCACATTGTGTTTCGGCCAACACAGAACAAGCGCTTCTCGTTCTAGGTAACCCCTTTATTTGCAGCGCAGTAGCTGTGGCCCGCTTCGTGCCATCTGGTATTTCGCAACACCGGAGGCCGTTCCCATGATTCCCATGCTGCACTTCGCCACACTCGCCCTTGCCACTCTGTTGGCCGCCGTGGCGGCTGTTGTTTTTGACTGGTTGCTCCTGCGAGCCGCTTTTCAGCTGATGAAGCCAGCCGGAGAGCGCAGGACGCTCCTGCATACCGAGTTGGCACACGGAACGATCCGGCTGGTGCGGGCGCTGGCACCGCACCGCTAGCAATGAACCGGGCGGTGGTCCGCCCGGGCCCTCTTGCGCGAAATTTCCCGGCAAAGCCGGGGTGAACCTGGAAGGAGCAACACTGTGCTGACGCTGAAATACTTGATGATGATTCTGGGAATCGGGTTATTCGGAAGTGCCGGGTCTTTGCTGGCCTATGACATCTATCTAGCGGCACAGCTTCGCCGGCTGCTGCGGCGCAACACGACAGACGAATCTGGCGTGGAGGTGGGGGCGCCGGCTCGCCTCCCTTTAGTTCCGCCAGTGCGTTGGCGCCTCGCGGCAGTGTTGGCGATCTGCAGTCTGCTACCCGTTCTGTTGGCGGTCAGTATCGTCGTGATACCCGACGGAGCTGCGGGAGTGCGCGTAAGCCAAATCTGGGGCGCACAACGCGGCACGTTATACCCGGGCGTGCACTTCATCGCACCGCTGGTCGATAGCGTGGCTCTCTACGACACCCGCGAGCAGGTCTACTCCACGTTGGCGGCAGAAAATCCTAAAGCCAAAGGCGAAGTATTGATGGTGCAGGCGAGGGAAGGACTGAATTTGGGCCTGGCAGTGTCAGTGCGCTACCGGCTCGATCCGAAACGTCTGGATTCCATCCATACCAACTTGCCACAACCGGTGGGAGAGGAAGTTGTGGCTCCAGTGGTGGCGACCATCTACCGGCAGCTGGCGCCGAACTACGTGACACGCGAGATTTTTGCGACCAAAAGGGAAGAATTGCGGACCAAGGCCGCGGATGCAATTACCACACGCTTGGCCAGCGATGGGATCGTCGTGCGCGAGGTTTTGCTGCGCGATTTGCAGCTTCCTGCGGAATACGCCAAGGGGCTCGAAGGACTGTTGTTAAAAGAGCAGGAAAACGAACGTCTCGGAACGGAACAGGATATCAAGCTGAAACAGGTGCGTATTGCCGAACTGGAAGCGGACGCGCAAAAAGTGCGGGACGTGAAACAGGCTGAAGGTCAGGCCCAGGTACGGGTGCTGCAAGCCAAAGCGGAATCGGACGCGATGCAATACACGCTGCCGTTGAAGCAGAAGCAGATTGACCAGACAAAATTGGAGGCGCAGGCACGGAAGGAATCGACACTGCAGAACGCGGAAGCGGCGGCGCAGGCGAAGGTGATTGACAGCAAGGCAGAAGTGGAACGGCAGAGGAATTTGTCGGACGCGGAAGCGAACCGGATTCGCGTGACGGCTGCGGCAGATTCCGAGCGGATGAAATTTGAGGCGTCGGTGCTGAAGTCCAACCCGATGCTGATTCAGAAAATTATTGCCGAGCGGCTGTCGGACAAGCTGCAGATCATGATGGTGCCAATGGACGGCAAGAATTTCTTTGCCAATGACGTGATGCGCTCAGCGTTTTCTGGCGTGACGGGAACAAACAAGGGCAACGCCGACGCAGGGAATGACGCCGACGATTCAGACGCGCCTGCGGCAACGGCAACGGCACAGCGCAAGCCGACGCATCGGCCATAAGAGTTTTGCGAACAGGCGATTGAGCCTGCTCGCAGCAAATTGCGGGACGGGAAGCAATTCCTGTCCCACACGCCGCAAGCCAAAAACCCTGTGGGTGGCGCGGTGCGCGACGCTGGAAAGGAGAAATGATCATGGACACGAAGCCAAGCACCGCCGCGCTTTGCTGGATGAACCAGCGGTCGCTTCCCAGCCAGCGACGCGCACTGCGCCATCCGGCTGCGGAATTCGAGTCGATTTGTAAGGAGGGAGCTGTGAATACACGGCGTATCAACCAAGAACAGAAAATGAAGGCCGCCATGAGCCGCACACTTCGACGGCGAATTCTGGGGGCGAGTTTGCTGACCGCTTTGATGATGTGCACCGCCTCTTTTGTCGGAGCGACGCCAGTTGAGAAGCGCGTGGTGCAGACTTCCGGGATAACTCGCTCGGCCATCGAAAACCTTCAGCGGTGGGTCAGCTCCGGTCACGACGCTTGGTGCCTGAACGCGCAACTTGTGGCTTCCGCCGAGTTGCGGCGCTTGGCCCCTGAATTTGCGGGCGACCAGTACGAGCTCGCTGCGCTGCCACTGGAGACGCGGTCGCATGCAGCGACAAGTGTTGTGTACACCTACTATTCGCTTGACGGGCGCACCTCCTATCGCATCACCATGCGTCGCTATTGTTGGCTTCAGGCCATCGCGGGCAATGCTCGTTCGATCGTTTGGGTGCCAGCAAAAACGGAGGTCATTTCTAACGAATGAATATTGCCCGGCTCGCAAACCCTAAATATTTTCCTCACGCAACCGCGGACGTCCCCAGGGGCGTCCGTGGCTTTTTGACTTTCCGAGTGGCCGGCCGCCGGCGGCCGGCCATCCAGTGCAGTAATGGCGTGATATCATTTGCAATCGTTCCCGTGTTCAATCATCCAATTCGTCTCTCCCCATTTGCATCTTTCCGGAGCGTCCCCTGTTTTCTTTTGACACTTGTGAGTTTGCTCTGCGGCCCCCCGAGATCGCGGGCAGATGTCGCAGAAGACGCTGTCCGTTCCCTCGCACACAAGGTACTTGCTACGCCAACTCACGACAGGCGGCTATTTCTTTCCTGGGAAAATCACTCCTCGCTCACCGCAGAAAGTTCCCTGAAATTGCGCGCTATATTTGCAGATGAGTTGGGAAGTGATGCGCTGGCCCCGAGCCCTTCTTCCAACATTCCAGTTCTGCACGTCACGATCGAGGAGACTCCAGCGCAAATCGTTCTGACGGCACGCGTTCTCGCCACCGCGGACGAGCCAATCCACGTGTCGTCTTTTTATCGAGGATCTCTTCCGCCAGACACCTCAGCTGGAAACAAAATTCGATTGCAAAAGGAATTGATCTGGCAACAGCCGGAACCAATTGTTGACGCGATCGAATACCAGTATGAAGCCAACAAGGAAAAGGCGCTTTTGATCTTAAATACGGAAAGTTTGACTCTGTATCGAGGGGACAGAAATCATTGGGAGCTTTCCGATAGCAAACGCCTTCCGATGCCGGAAAAGCCGTCGCGGGATAGGCGCGGAGAAATCCTATTGAAAGAGAATGGGATGCAAGTTTTGCTGCCCGGCAGGGTATGTGACTTAAAACTCGCAGACAGGATAGAAATGAACTGCCAGGATCGTTCGGAAAGGTTGCGCCAGGCGGTCGTTCTGGCCACGGTCTGCACTCAGGGCACCTTCCTGCTGCGGAGCGATTTGCGGGACCGCAGCCTGCCAGACCGAATATTTTTGCAAAATCCCAGTTCGGGCAAAGTGGATGTTCCGACTGCAGAACTTGAAGTTTCTGGTCCGGTTCTTTCTCTTTTTCCCGGAGAAAGTCCATTTGCGGCCGGAGCTGTTGTATTTAATCTTTCCTCGGGGGTTTATGAGATTTACCGCATCAGTGCCGTCTGCAATTAGCCTGGTGATCTGCAGTCTGTTGTCTGCGAGCAGTTTGCCGGCGGCAGAACATCCACATTATGGCGGGACGCTGCGCGTTGAATTTCGCGGGGCGGGAGCTACGCTCGATCCGCGCGAGTGGAAAGCGGGGAGCGTTTCATTTGGAGCCGATGAGAAATTGGCACAACTGGTTTTCGATCGGTTGGTCACTCTGAACAATTACGGGCGGTTTGAGCCGGCGCTGGCGACGCAGTGGTCGCATGATCCGAGTTTTAAGCGATGGCAATTTACGTTACGGCCAGGAGTTAGATTTTCAGATGGGTCGGTCCTCACGGCATCGGATGTCGCGACGGCGTTGCGGGCAGTGCTTCCAGCGACACATCAGGTAAATGTCCTGGGCAATTTCGTGGTCTTTCAAGCCAGTATGCCGATCCCCGATTTATTGGAAGAGCTGGCGTCGGGCCGCAACTTGATTTTTCGCGTCCAGCCAGACGGAACCCTGCTGGGCACTGGACCGTTTATTGCGGCGAAAAGTAGTTCGAAAGAGACTGGCGCTGGCAAGGGTGCATCGGGCGAATTGCGGTTGCTGCACATGCGGTTTGTCGCCAACGAGGAGAGTTGGGCGGGCCGGCCTTTCCTGAACGAGATCGACGTCACATTTGGAATTCCGGTACTGCGCCAGATTTTGGATCTGCAGTTGGGCCACGCCGATATAGTGGAGATCTCACCAGAATGGGTGCGGCGGGTGTCACAGGAGAAATTGCGGGTCTGGGCATCGTCACCGCTTACCTTGCTGGCGCTGCGATTCGATAGCGAGCACTCTGCCAGCTCCAATGAGAAATTGCGCGAAGCGCTCGCATTTTCGCTTGACCGCGGCACCATGGCGGGAGTGTTGCTGCAGAAGCAAGCCGAACCCGCATCGGCTCTTCTTCCACAATGGTTATCGGGCTATGCTTTTCTCTTCAGTATGAAAACCGATCTCGAGCGCGCGAAAGAAATCCGCAGCACTTTGCCGGGCAACCTAGCCACAGTTTCGGAGCCATTGCGCATGTGTGTCGATGCGGCGGGCGATCTGGCGAAACTTCTCGGCGAGCGCGTGGCCGTCAACGCCCGCCAAGCACAGCTGTTCCTGCAAGTCGCAAACCGGACTCTGAACCGCAGCGTGACAAATTCCGCAACAAGCTCTTGTGAGCCTGCCGCCGGCCTGCACCTTATTGCCTGGCGCTACTCGTCTCTTAGCGCTCGCGCGGAACTCGAATCATTTGTGCGCTCGCAAATTCCTGCCGAAGCCGCCGGCGTCGCAGCCCCGCCTGCCGATCCAGAACAAGACTATGCGCGCGAAAGAAAGCTTTTGGATGATCACCGCATCGTTCCGCTCGTCGCCTTACCGGAGTTTGTCGGTCTCTCCGCCAACGTTCGGGACTGGATGCCCACCAAGTGGGCCAAGTGGAATCTCGCCGATGTTTGGCTCGATGCACCTGAAACAGTCACAGAGAATCCTGGTACAGCAACATCTTCAAGCACGCAGTCGAAATCCGCCCCCTCCGGAGCCAAGCCATGAGCTTTCGCACTAAGCTGTTCCTGATATTTCTCGTCACCGTGCTGGCATCGGTTTCCATCGTCGCGTACGGCGTGACGCACTATGCGCAAGCGGCATTTGAAGAAATGGATACCGAGCGCACGGAGGCTTTAGTTTCACAATTTAAGAAAGAATATGCACAGCATGGCGAAGAAGTTGCGCGCCAGGTGGAAAACATCACCAACGCGGAAATCACG
>Ga0193716_1000048_pt1 | contig 68977 bp, 49 predicted proteins | sample U2c1metaG_FD_145901 | JGI IMG/M metagenome (GOLD analysis project Ga0193716, IMG submission 145901) | Soil microbial communities from a riparian zone of the East river system, Colorado, United States - U2c1 | ecosystem: Environmental > Terrestrial > Soil > Riparian zone | place: USA: East River...
TCGAAGCATAGCTGAGCTGCGTCGCCGCAAAGGTGAGCGAGTGCGTGCCCGAGGTGAGCGTGATGCTCTCCGCGGTGCTGCTGAGCGGACCGCTCGTCGCAGGCGTGTCAACGACGCCCAGCGTTCCAACGGTCGCGCTCTCGAAGAAGAGCCGATCGGTCGACGTGAAATTCGACGCATCCGTCGACGTCATGGTTTCAAAGACGTAATTTGCCATGGCAGCCCTCGCTGACAGATCAACCCCCAGGCATTTCCGCCTCCCCCTTGGAGGACGGCACCACCTGCACTGATCCGTTCAAAGTCGTGGTTACGGATTATGAGACGATATCGCAACTGTCATCAGGAATCATTTTGCAAACTATGTGGCCGCCCGGCAATCCCGCATAAGAAAAGGGCCGGCCCTTGCGGGCCGGCCCTCTCTTTTTCAACCGATCCGATGGATCAGACGAAGTCGGAACCGTCGCTGTCGAACGCCGTAGCGGTGACGCCGGTAACCTTGATGACCGAATCGATCACGTTGCCGGCGGTGCCGTCAACGATATGACCCGGCTGGTCGTTGTAGAACAGGTAGGTGTCGGCACCGACCTGGATCGCCGCAACTTCGGTACCAGCAGCGGTGGCGCCGTCGAGCAGCTGCTCGGCATAGACCTGGGCCGCATCGACCGACGTGAAGGTCACGCCAGTCTGCTGATGGAGAACGTGGTCAGCGGTGAAGCCGAGGGCCACGAAATCGCTGCCATCGGTGAAGTCCATGATCACGTCGGTCACGTCGTGGCCGGCCGCGGTCGAAGCCGTCAGCAGGTTGGCGTTGGACGCATCGCCCGCCGTAGTGAACGCGAACACGTCGTTGCCGTCACCGCCCCACAGGCTGTCATAGCCGGCGCCGCCGACGACCGTATCGTCGCCGTTGTCACCGAACAGCTGATCGTTGTCAGCATCGCCGTTGAGGACGTCGTTGCCGGCACCACCATGGAGGGTGTCGCTCAGGAGACCACCGCTGAGGGTGTCTTCGCCCTTGTTGCCCTGCAGGTAGTCATGGCCGTCACCACCGGTGATGGCATCGTTGCCGGCGCCGCCATAGAGCTTGTCGTTGCCCAGACCGCCGTCGATGATGTCATTGCCGGCATTGCCGTTGACATAGTCGTTGCCGCCACCAGCGTTGATCACGTCATTGCCGTCGGCCGCACCAGCGGTGCTGCTGAACAGGTTGCCGTAAATGTGATCGTTGCCGACGTCACCGGTGATGGTGTCGTTGCCGGCACCGCCCATGTAGTAATCGGACTCGGTCCAGTGATGCGACGCATCGGTGAAGGCCGACGAACCCGTGATGACGTCGTTGCCGGCGCCACCGGTGAGGAAATCGTTGGCAGCCGAAGTGCCGCTGATCGTGTCGTTGCCGTCAAAGCCATAAGCCGCGGTCGTATGACCGTGGCCGGCGTCGGTGAGCGTGATTGCTTCGCCGGCACCAGTGCCGACGAACAGTTCGTCACCGTTGACGAAGATCAGGCCGGCATGCGTCGAAGCATAGCTGAGCTGCGTCGCCGCAAAGGTGAGCGAGTGCGTGCCCGAGGTGAGCGTGATGCTCTCCGCGGTGCTGCTGAGCGGACCGCTCGTCGCAGGCGTGTCAACGACGCCCAGCGTTCCGACGGTCGCGCTCTCGAAGAAGAGCCGGTCGGTCGAAGTGAAATTCGACGCGTCCGTCGCCGTCATGGTTTCAAAAACGTAGTTCGCCATCTAAGCCTCCAAATGAACCTTACAGTTCGGGCGTAAGTACGAAGCCCCCCCCTCCCCTAAGGTGGCTGGAGGCGCCCTCCGCCCATGCCTAACCGCACCAAAGATGCAGTCAGCGCAAGCGAGCGCTTCAGACACTTAGCCAAGCTTCTAAATCCGCGCAACCTCTAACAGCGCGCTTCTCGTCGCAAAAACGACCGGATGCCACGGGAATCATGGCATAAGCCCACGTCAACCGCCCAAGTAAGGCGCAATACGATGGTTCAGGCCTAAGCACAGCCACTTAGCGCCGGATTAGGTTAATTCTGCTCCTGTCGGCAAGCCCTCATCGTCGCCCAAAAGACGGAAATGCGCCATTTCATCCTCGAACTGACGTTGCAGAAATGTCACGTCCTGATCGGACAATGTTGCCGGATAGTCGATATCGGCGGCCGGGCGCGAGATTTTGGGCTGGACGGGCGCGTCGGGCGGCGCTGTGTCCAGGAAGTCGCAGATCCGCCCGATCGTGCCTTCGGGATCCAGCCGGAGCGCGTTCGAGCCAAGCAACAGCAATTGTTCGCGCGGGAAGAGCTCAAGCGCGCGGGCTAGCTGACGGCCGTAGAAGCCGCGCTCGACATAGGAATAGACGCGATGGAAGCCGGGGTAGGGGCGCGCTTCGGCCATGCGGGCACGGCCGTCGCGGATGCACCAGCCGAACGGCTCGGTTTCCTTGCCGCGCGCATATTCCATCTTCCAGTGCGACCAGGCGCGCTCGACCGGATCGCGGAAGAGGAGGATCAGCTTCATCGCGGGATTGTAGGCGCGGATCCGCTCCAGCGCGTTCGGCCAATACAGATAGATCGGGGTCGCTTCACCCCACAGGCGCGATGGGTCGGCGAACAACGCATGATAGGGGCTGTAATCGGGCGCCTGCCAGTCGACGCGCTCTTCGTTGTCGAAGAAATGGGCTTCCTTCACGGGGGGCAATTCGAGCGCGGGCAGTTCCGACAGATAATCGTGCAGCGCGGTGGTGCCCGCCTTCTGTACGCCGGCGATGAGGAAGCCGACGCGCTTGCCGGCGTCGGCCTCTCTCACTTTTCGCGCAGCGCCGTGCGCATCGCGTCGGTCATCGGACCAAGCAGATAATCCATGATCGTGCGCGATCCGGTGATGATGCTGACCGAAGCCTGCATGCCCGGCGTCATGTGGACGTCACTGCCGCTCCTGGTGAGCTGGGCCGGATCGACCTTGATCTGCACGAGGTAATAGGCCTCGCGCGATTGGCCGGCCGCCCCGGCCTGGGTCGGGTCGTCCATCGTCGCGTCGGGCGCCACCGCGGTCACGCGGCCGTCGATCGGCGGGGTCGTGCGCGGATTGTACGCGGTCAGCGTGACGCGCGCCGGCATGCCGAGATGGACTTCGGCGATGTCGTTCGGCTTGACGTGGGCGTTGAGCACCAGCGCGGTTCCGGTCGGCACGATGTCGAGCAGGCGCTCGCCGGGTCCGGCGACGCCGCCTTCGGTGAACTGGGTCAGATTGAACACATAGCCGTCCGCCGGCGCGCGGACCGTCGTCTCGAACAGCGATTCGGACACGGCCCGCAGTTTAGGCGCGGCTTCGGCCAATTTGTCCTGGGCCTGGCGAATGCCGTTGGCGGCCTCGCCCTGGCGCTTCTCCTCGAGCTGCGCGACCTGGATGCTGACGCTGCCGATCGATTGCTGCGCGCGTGCGATATCGGACTGGATCGAACCCCTCTGGCCCTTGAGCTGCGCCGCGCCGCGTTCCAGCGATGTGACGCGCGTCTTGGGCGCATAGCCAAGCTGGTTCAGCTCGCGCACGCCGCCAAGCTCGTCGGCGATCGAGCCCGACTGGATGTCGACCGACGTCATCTGGGCGCGCATGCCCTGGATCTGGATCTGGAGCTGCTGCGCCTGGCTGCGCAACACGCTGCCCTGGCTGCTGTACAGCATCATGGTCGAGGTATGGAGCGCGCGCTCGCCGGCGAGCAAGGCCGCGACCTGCGGGTCCGACTGGTGGGCGAGAAGTTCGGCCGGGAAATGAATGTCCATCGAGCCGGCCTGCTGCGCCTGGTATCGGGCGATGTCGGCCAGCGACGTGTAATATTGCGCCTGCCACACATCGACATTGGACTGGACCTGGACGGGATCCATCTGGAGCAACACCTGACCACGGTGCACGAATTGCCCTTCGCGCACGAAGATGTGCCGGATGATGCCGCCATCGCGGTGCTTGATGACCTTGCTGTTGCCCTCGACCCGAACCGAAGCGGGCGCGACGATCGCGCCCTTGATGTGGGCCAGCAAGGCCCACAGGAACAACCCGACGACCAGCACGACCACGACCACCGTTCCGCCGACGATCGGCCGGCGCAGGCGCAGCCGGATGATCTCGCTCTCGCCCTGATCCAGCTCGCTGAAACCGGGTTGAGGATCGGCCGGGACCGCGGGCTCGCCACGGATCTGGCGGACGATTTCTCCGAACCGGCTCACGAGCCGACCTCCGTCAGTTTGGCGGGCTGCTCCGGCTCCTGGGGCTTGGCGGCGGGCTGGGGTTTCTTGGGCATGAAGCGGGCGAGCACCCGATCGCGCGGCCCATAATCGGCAATCTGGCCGTTCATGAGCAGGATGATCTTGTCGGCCATCGCGAACGCCGCGGGCTTGTGCGAGATCAGCACGATCGTGGCGCCGCGTTCCTTGGCGCGGCGGAGCGCGGCCATTAACGCCGCTTCGCCGTCCGGATCGAGATTGGCGTTGGGCTCGTCGAGGATGATCAGCTTGGGATCGCCGAACAAGGTGCGGGCAAGGCCGACGCGTTGGCGCTGACCCGCCGAAAGCACCGCACCGGCTTCGCCGAGATCGGTCTCATAGCCCTTGGGCAGGCGCAGGATCAGCTCGTGCGCGTCCGCCATCTTCGCGGCCGCGACGACCTGTTCGTCGGTCGCGTCGGCCAGAAAGCGGGCGATATTGTCGCGCACCGTGCCCGCGAACAATTCGGTGTCCTGCGGCTGATAGGCGACGTTGCGGCCGAAATCCTCGCGATCCCAGGTATAGACATCCGCACCATCGAGACGGACGGTGCCGGTGTTCGGCTTCCAGATGCCCACCAGCAGACGAGCAAGGGTGGATTTGCCCGCACCCGAAGGGCCGATGATGCCGACGAAATCGCCCGGCTCGATGCGGACGTTCAGATTGACCAGGACGAGCGCGGGCGCACCGAACGGCGCGAAGCTGACGTTTTCGACGCTCAGCGCGCCATTGGGGCTCGGAAGCTTGGTCACCGGTTCGGGCGGCTCATACTCGCACAGCATCCGGTCGAGGCGCTTATAGGCCTCGCGCGCTTCGACCAATTGCTTCCACGATCCGACGACACGCTCCAACGGCGCCAGCGCGCGCGACGCCAGGATCATATTGGCGAACAGCAGGCCCGATGGGATCGTGCGTTCCACCACCAGCCAGGCGCCGACCGCGATGATCAGGATCTGGATCAGCATGCGGACGAACCGGATCGCACCCGAATAGAAGGCGCCGCGCGACGAAGCCTCCGATCCCGATGCGACCGAGATGTAGCGGCTGCGCGCCCACTGACGCCCGATCGTCGGCAGCATGCCCAGCGCGCGCACCACTTCGCCGTTGCGGAGCGCCGCGTCGGTGAAGCTGTAATTCTGGATCGCGGCTTCGCTCGCTTCCTTGATCTTGCTGTGGGTGGCGCGGTCCTGCAGGAAGGCGAGCACCACCAGAGCGACGCCGCCGAGCAATGTGACCGTTCCGATCATCGGGTCGATGATGAACAGGATCAGCAGAAAAAGCGGCATCCACGGCAGGTCGAACAATATGCCGATCGCCTGACCGCCGATCGCCTGACGCACCGAATCGAGGTCGCGCAGCGCCTGGGAGCGTGTGCCGCGGCGGCGTACAACGGCATCGAACAGGGCGGCGAAAGTGCGGCTCGCCAATTGCTGGTCGAACACCACACCGAAGCCGCTGAGCACCTGCTGGCGGTAATGATCGATGATCGCCGAGACGAGGAACACGAAGGCGCAGCCGGCCGACAGGATGAACAAGGTCGAGCCCGACTGGCTGGTAATGACGCGGCTGTAGATCTGGTTGGTGTAGATCGGCAGCGCCAGATAGAGCAGGTTCGAGATCAGGCTGAACAGCGCCGCGAAGCCCATCGGCGCGAGGCCGAGCCGGATTGCGCGCGCGAGCGGGCTGGGGATCGGATGGCTGCCGCCGGAGGATGGTCTAGTCGCCATGTCAGTACGATCCTTGGGCAAGAGCGACGCGGAAGAAAAGCATCAACTTCTCGCAAATGGGCTGTCGGCCGGACATTCAGTGCGGCCGGATATCGTTAAGGGGGCACCGCGCGGTGTCACCGTTAGGCAGCCTGAGCCGGCTTTCGGTGATCGGCGTGAGCGGCTTGTTCATCAGCGCGCGACCCGGCGCGGGCGCGAGCGGGCCCGAATTCTCCGGATGCGGCACATTGCCGCCGGCCAGATCGGTCGAGAACGGACCGCGCGGGCTCGCCGACCCGATCCGGTCGAGGCCGCGCGCGACGAACTCGAGCGGCGTCGTGCCGGCATAGCGGACATGGCGGAAATAGGCCTCCGGATCATAGACCGTGATGTTTTCCGCGATCTGCTGCGCACTAAGTTCGCCGGTCGCTGCCAGCAAAGCCGCGTGCGAGACGTAGACCTGGAAGCGGTTCTGGACGAGCTGGAGCTCGGCCGACTGCAATTCTTCTTCGGCGTTGAGTGTCTCGATCGGTTCGCGCAGGCCGTTCAATTCCTCGCAGCTCATGCCGGCAAAGGCCTGTTGCGCGGAGTCGACCTGCCTCTGGCCGGTCGTGACTGCGACGCGCGAGGCCGAGAGCTGGACCCACGCACTGGTCACGGATTGCATGACAGAGCGGCGGGCAATGTCGATGCCCGCCTGATCGGCCCGATTGCGCGCGTCGGCTTCCCGAACCTGCGAATGGATCAGACCGCTTGAGAACAGCGGCTGGCTGATCGTGAAGCCGGCCACGGCCTCCTTCAGCGCGCTCCTGCCACCAACGCTTAAGAGCGTGTTGTTGCGAGATATGCCCTGGCCGAAGGCAGAGATGGTCGGCCCGCCCGATCCGCGCGTCGCCGCCGCGTTCGCACTCGACTGGGATTCGGTATATTGCGCGATATGCAGATTGGGGTTGTTCTGTTCGGCCAGATCGAAGGCGGCATCGATCGTCGGCGGCAGGGTGCCCAGTTGCGGCAATGGATCGAGCTGGCCGGGATTGTGGCCGACGATTTCGAGAAATTGCCCGCGCGACACGGCGAGATCGGCGTCGAGCGTCGCCATCTGGAGTTCGGCCGCGGCAAGGCGGGCATCCGACTGGGCGACGTCGGTCAGCGTGACGTCGCCGACCTGTTGACGCTTGGCGTTCTGGCGGAGCTGGCCGCGCAGGATTTCGACATTTTCGCGCCCGATCTCGACACGGGCCTCATCGCGAAGCACCCCCGCATAGACCTGGATCACATCCTGGACGACCTGCTCTTCGATCAGGCGGAGCTGCTCCCGGCCTCCCATCAGGCCGGCCTGGGCGGCAGCCAGCTGACCGCGCAGGCGGCCGGACGTATAGAGCGGCTGCTGAACCTGAAGCGTCGTTTGCTGCTGATCTGCGGGCCCGTGTAGAGCGCCCTCCCATTCATAGGCGTGCGTACCCTGCGTCTCCGCGGTTACGCTGGGTCCATATTGGCTGCGGGCCTGCACATATTGCTCGTCGCGCGCCTTCTGGAGATAGCGCTGCTGGACGAGCTGTGGATTGCGATCATAAGCCGCCGCGACCGCATCGGCGAGCGTCTCCGCCCAGGCTGAAACAGGCAAGCACAAGGCCAAAGCGGCGCACGCGAGGCGGCCGGCCAGGCTATTCGGCAGGGATGCGCGATTACGTATTGGAATCACTCTGAAATTTCCGCGGCCCAAGCCCACCCTATGGGTGCTCGACGGGCGGCGCTAAATAGACAGGCGTGACCGAGAGTCAATTGCGGCCGCGATGAGCCGATCGGCTCTCAACCGATTGTGCCGGCGACACGCGCATACATCGCCTCCAGCCGCGCGCTATAAGCCTCGGTCGAGAAGCGCGCCGCGGCATTCGGTCCAGCCGCCGCCATACGATCGCGCAAGCCGGCATCGGCATCGAGCGCCCTGATACCCGCGGCGATGGCGGCGACGTCATAAGGATCGACCTGCACCGCGGCATCGCCGGCTATTTCAGCCAGTGCGCCGCTGGACGAGGTCAACACGGGCGTGCCGAGCTGCATTGCCTCCAGCACGGGCAGGCCGAAGCCTTCGTGAATCGAGGGAAACAGCACCGCGCGCGCGCCCCGGATCAGCCGCGCAAGCAGCGGTCGGGGAAGATGCTCGAGCCGGCGCACGCGTTCGGCCATGCGGCGGCCATGGACGGTGTCGGCTTCGTCTTCGGGGACGAGCAGGCGCAATTCCTCCTGTGCCTGCCAGCCCCGTCCACCCGTCAGCACCAGCGGCGCGGATACGCCGGTCGCGAGATAGGCTTCGAGCAGGCGGCCGATATTCTTCTTCGGCTCGATCGCGCCGAAATGCAGGAAATAGCCCCGATGCGGCAGGCCGAAGATATTCTCGATCATCGCGGCGTCATCATCCCGATCGCTGTCCGGCGCGGAGAGCGGCGAGGCCTGATAGCAATTGGTGACGCAGTTCGGATCCAGGCCGAATTCGGCAATGATATCGGCCCGGCTCGTCTCCGACACGGTGCAGATATGTGCCGCCTGGCGCGTGCAGGCGGCAAGCAGGTCGCGATAGGCGCGTTTTGCGTCGAGCGTGGTGTAGGGCAGCCGCAGCGGCACCAGATCGTGGAAGGTATAGATGTTGGCCGCGCCCTCCAGCGTGATCGGCAGCGGATAGGTCCAGTGCATGATCGCCGGCGGCTGTTCTATTCGCAGCCGCAGGAAGCGCCTGTAGATATTGAAATGGCGGTGCGCGATCTCGAACAGGTTCGGCGTGGTCGTCAGCCGGTCGAACACGGGCAGGCGCTCGGCGAGATTGCCAGTCTCGATACGGCCGCTCGGCGTGACCTCCTCCATCCGGCGGGTATGGAATGGGCGCAGCGCCGCGCGCAGGATGCGCCGGCTGCGCTTGCGGCGCAGCTGCGGCGTCGGCGGCACCTGGCCGAGCCGGTCGTAGAACAGTACCTCGCGCATGTCCGCGTCCGGGCCGGCGTCGACCCCGAACAGGCCGGTTACCCGGTGCCCGCCGCCGCGCAGCGTATCGGTCAGGACATGACCATAGGTCGCAACGCCGGTGCCGTTCGGCAAAGCGAGATTATAACCATCGATGCCGACGTCGAACTTGATCATGATGCATCCGCCATCACGGCGGCATAAGCGCGCGTCAATCTTTCCGCGAAGCGCGGCGGGGCGAATCGATCGGCATTGATTTGCCCGGCGGCGGCAAGTGCTGAGCAAAGCGCATCGTCGGTGGCAAGGCGGCGAAGCGCCGTGGCGAGGCTCGCGACGTCCTCCGGATCGACCGCCAGCGCCGCCCCGCCGGCGGTCTCGGCCAGCGCCCCGCGGTCCGACGCCGCGACCGGCGTGTGCAGCGCCATCGCCTCCGCCACCGGCAAGCCGAAGCCTTCCGCAAGCGACGGCATGATCAAGGCGCGAGCATGGCCGATCAGCGCGCGCATCGCCGCGCGGTCGAGATAGGGCAGGCGGACCGCGCCGGGGGTCGCCGCAACCAGGCCGGCAATATCGTCCGCGCCCCAGCCGTCCGGGCCGGCGACAATGAGCGGCATCGCGACCTTGCTCTGGCGATAGGCCTCAAGCAGTCGGGCCAGATTCTTGCGTTTCTCGACCGTGCCGCAGGCGAGCAGGAATTGGCCGGGCATAATGCCGGGCGGTAGGTCGAACGCGCAGGTGGGTGTGGCGTCGACCGCGAGGCTGCAATCGACCACGAAGCCGGGTGGGCAGCCGGTCGCCCGCACGATCTCGCCGCGCGCCGTTTCCGACACCGCGATGAAGCGGGCCGCGCATTCCGCCAGCCGGTCGAGCAGGCGGCGATAGCGCCTGGCATCGATATGGGTGAGGTCGGGATGGAGCAGGGGGATGACGTCGTGAACGGTATAGAGGTTGTGCCAGCCGACCACGGCGAGCGGAACCGGATAGGTCCAGTGCATGATTCCGGGCGGCCCCGGCATGCGCACCGGCAAGGGGCTGCGATGCACGTCGAAATAGACCTGCGCCACGCGAAAGACGTCGGGCGCGAACAGCAATCGTTCCACGCCGGCGAGCGGCCGGGCCTCGCGCACGCCGGGAACCAGCGCGCGCAGCCAGCGGCCGGCGCGGCCGAACGACGCGGGCGCGGGCTCATCCAGAGCGGGGCGGTCGCTCAGCAACGCATGGTTTTCGCCGATCGCTTCATGCGCACGCTGGAGCTGGCGCGCATAGCTGCTCACCCCCGTGCCGCCCGCGCTGGCGAGCATGCGGGCATCCATGCACAGCCGTAGCGTGCCCAAAGTGTCGGCGGGATTTTGCGGTTCGGTCGGCATGCGTTAGGGAGCGTGCGCCGGGCATTCAGCCGCCGTCAATGGATCGACCGCCATCGGCCCGGTGAGGGGCTTGAGGACCGAGACTGCATGATCGAGTTCCAGAACGTCAGCAAAACCTATCACATCCGCAAGTTCGAGAAGCACGTCTTTACCGATCTGAACTTCAAGATCGAGCCTGGCGAGAGCATCGGCATTTGCGGCGCGAACGGCGCGGGCAAATCCACGCTGATGCGGCTGATCGCGGGTGTCGAGCAGCCGACCAGCGGCAGCATCATCCGCACCATGTCGACATCCTGGCCGATCGGCTATGCGAGCTGCTTCCAGTCGAGCCTGACCGGCGCCGACAATGCCCGCTTCATCGCGCGCATCTATAATATGGACGAGGCGCAGTTGCTCGATTTCGTCGAGGATTTCGCGCAGCTCGGGCCTTATCTCCATCAACCGATCCATACCTATTCGGCGGGCATGACCGCGCGCCTCGCGTTCGGCATCAGCCTCGCGATCGATTTCGACTGCTATCTGGTGGATGAGGTCACCGGTGCGGGCGACGAGCGCTTCCGCGTGCGCTGCGAAGAGGCTCTGCTCCATCGCCGCGACAATGCGACCCTGGTGATGATCAGCCACGATCCGGGCACCTTGCGCCAATTTTGCACGCGCGGCGCGGTGGTCTACGGCGGCACGCTCGTCTTCTTCGACACGATCGACGAGGCGAGCGAGGTTCACCACCGGCTGCAGATGCGCGCCGCCTGATTGCAGTCGTGCCGTCAACTGACTAGGCTCGTTTCAAACATGCTTGCGCCCGTTCGGCGGACATAGGCCTATCCTGAAGAGATCTCTTTTGAACATCACTGCGTTTTCGATGACGCCTTCCCCCCGTGCTCGCGCGCTCGGCGCGCTTTCAGGCCTGGCCCTGCTGGCCGGCTGTGCATCCCTGCCGTCAAGCGGCCCGACCGCGAGCGAGATCAGGCGCGGCACCCAGGATCAGAACCAGCTTGGCTTCAAGATCGTCGATATCGACGGGCCTTTGCTCCAGCAGATCGTTGCGCGCGATGCCGCAGCCGACGCCGCGCAGCCGACCCTCTCGAGCCTCGCCCGCGATGGCCGCAACGACGTTGTCGGGCCAGGCGATCTGCTTTCTATCGGGATCTACGAAGTCGGCGTGTCGCTGTTCGGCTCGTCCGCCGATAGCGGCGGCGTGGCCGACCCGTCGGCGCGGGCGGAAACCTTTCCGGAGGTGATTGTCGACCGCGATGGCACGATCACCTTGCCCTATGTCGGCCGTTTGAACGTGGCAGGGCACAGCACGACCGAGATCGAGGCGATGATCGTGCGCGGCCTGAAGGGAAAATCCCAGACGCCGCAGGCCCTGGTGTCGATCAAACAGAATATTTCCAGCACCGTCTACGTTGCCGGCGATGTCCACCAGCCCGGCCGCTATAATTTGACGCTGCAATCGGAACGGCTGCTGGACGCGATCGCGCTGGCGGGCGGCGCCACCAACAGTGCCGAAGATACGGTCGTGCGCTTCAATCGCGGCAGCCAGTTCCTGGAGGAACGGCTGGGCCGGATCCGGGCCGGGGCCGCGGACGATCTGATGCTGGTTCCGGGCGATCGCGTCGAACTGCTCAAGCGGCCGCGCAGCTTCATCTCGCTGGGTGCCACCGGCAAGGTCGAGCAGACCGACTTCGAAACCGGCGAGGTATCGCTGGCCGAAGCCGTGGCGCGGGCCGGCGGCCCGACCGACTCGGTCGCGGATCCGTCGGCAGTGTTCCTGTTCCGCTACGATCCGGCGGCGCCCGGTGGGACGGAGCGTCCCATTATCTATCGGCTGAACATGTTGCAGCCGGCGAGCTACTTCCTGGCGCAGCGCTTCGCGGTGCGCGACAAGGACGTGATCTATATCGCCAATGCCGCCGCCAACCGCCCGGCCAAGATGGTCAACATCATCAACCAGCTCTTCTCGCCGTTCGTCGCCGCGCGGGCGGTGACGCGATAGGGACGGACGGGGCACAATCTCGATTTCCAGCCCAACCTGGGTTAAGCGCTCGGGCGCGGCGCGCAACGGCGCTCGAGGATCGGACATTGCCGCCAAGGAAGATTGATCGAGCGCCGGACATGACAGGTTCGCCCGAAGCCCGATCCGACGGCGTGCTGGAAAGTTTTCTCGCGGCGCATCCCCGGCTCGATCTGGCGGGCGAAATCACGGCCGCGGACGGTTCGCAGGCCGTGGTCCATGCGCCCGAATGCCTGCAGGACGAACGCGATTATCGCGGTGCGCTGCAACGCTGGTTCGGCCTGCTGACGGTCGGCGGCGTGCTGGTGCTGACTGTTCCGCACGCCTTTCTCGACGCGCGGCAGGATCGGTTGCCGCCGCCCCGGCGGCCGCGCCAGCAACGGCTCTACACGCCAGCTTCTCTGTTGAGCGAGGTCGAAGAGGCGCTCGCCCCCAACAGCTATCGCCTGCGCTGGCTCGCCGATCGCGACGGCGGTTACGATTATGCGCTCGATCGCGCGACACCGCCGACGGGGCAGCATGATATCGCGCTCGTGATCGAGCGGATTGCGCCGCCCGCCTGGGACCTGGCGCCGCCGAAGCCCGCTGCGGCGCCGCCGCCTGACTATGCGTTCGAACCGCTGCGGACCCGGGCGGAGACGATGGCGGCCGGTAGTGTGCAGCGCATCTTGCTGCTCAAGCTCGACCATCTTGGGGATTTCGTCATGGCGGCGCCGGCGATGCGCGCGGTTCGGGCGCATTTTCCGGACGCCCATATCACTTTGGTGGTGGCCGAATGGAATGCGGGGCTCGCCCGGCGGATCGGCATCGCCGACGAATTGCTGATTTTCGAAGCTTTCCCGCGCAACACTGGCGAGGTGGGTGTCGATATCGGAGCCAGGCTGGCGCAGTTCGATGCGCTCATAATACAGCACTACGATCTCGCGATCGACCTGCGCACCTTCGGCGACACGCGCCTACTGCTGCGCAATGTCGACGCCGACCATAAAGCGGGGATCGGCCATCGCGGCGCGTATCCCTTCCTCGACATATTCCTGCCGCTTGATCCGGCCTCGGACGCTGTCGATCATGCATGGTCGATGGACATCGGCGTAGGGGAATTCTTCGTACTGGGTACTGGCGAGCGCAGCCCGTTCCAGATTGGCTGCGATGGTTTTGCGGCGGAGAACGGGCCGCAGGTCTTGACCTGGGGGCCGTATCGCAACCTGATGCCGGGCGATTATCTGTTCCAGCCCTTCCTCGACGCCGATTTCACGCAGGCAGGGTTGTTGGCTTACGACATCGCGATCGATACGCGGCGCATCGCGTACGGCGTGTTCGACGGGCGTTCCGATGTGCACGTACCCTTCACCGTCGCCGACAAAGCGGCCCAGTTCGAATTCCGTCTGTGGACCGTCGGCGGCGAACCTGTGGTGGATTTCCGTTTTTATGGCGGTAGGCTGATCAAGCAGGGTGCAGCGGCCACGCTCCATCAGTCCGAATATCTCTCCCTTTTGGTGGAGCTGGTGGCGATGCGGCTGAACGGCACCGCCCCGCGCGCCGCGCGGAGCGACGCGCGATGAGCCACATCGTCGTCGCGCCCTTTTCGAACAGCGATATTCGCGATTGGCCGGCTGCGCACTACCGCGCGCTGATCGCGCGATTGGTGGCGGAATGGGATGGCCTGGTTCGTGTGGTCGGCGCGCCCAGTCAGGCGATCCGGACGCGGGAGATCGTGCGCCCGTTCGATCCGAACCGGGTGGTCAACGATTGCGGCCGCGGCGGCTTGGAAGACACGGCCGATCTGATCCGGTCGGCCGCGTGCGTGATCGGTAACAATTCGGGCATCGCCCATCTCGCGGCCTTCGAAGGCGTGCCGACCGTGTGCGTGTTCGGCGGAGCACACCAGCGGCTGGAATGGCGGCCGCTTGGCAGCCATGTCGTCACGCTGTCGCGCGCCATCGCCTGCTCGCCCTGCCATTTCCATCATGCCGCCCATTGTCCGTACGGGCTGGCCTGCCTTGAACAGATCACACCGGACGCGGTGTTCGAAACCACTTCGCGGCTTATCAACCACGCACCCGGGGAGCTATTTGCCGATGTCGCATGAACCTCCTGCCGGCTGGGTCGAGCGGCGCGTGCGCGCGGCGATGCAAAATGAAACCGATGCGCTGCGCACAGCGATCGCTACGCTGGCCGACATGGTCCGGGTAGACCGCGAGGCGGTTCAGGCCGAACGGGATGCGGCGCAGGCCGACCGCGAGGCGGTCCGGGCCGACCGGGATGCGGATCGCGCCGCAATTGCCGAAGCGCGGGGGCAGGCGGCCGAACTGCGGGGGATGATCGAGCTATTGAGCGCGGAGTTGCGTGCGCGCTCCGAACAGACCGAGGCCGGCCTGATCGCGTTACGCGAGGCGATGGATCGCGACGAGCGGATCGAAAAGCTGCGTTTGCACCTGGAAGGATTCTCCGCCCAGCACCGCTGGGACGTGGATCAGCTGCGGCAGTCGTTGGCGGCCGTGGCCGAGCGCCTTCCGCTCGGCGACTGACGCCCGGTCGGCGCACGAACCGGCCTAGAGATACCAGGCAGGTCCGATGGCAGGCTGTACTTCGAGAGAGTCACGGCGCAGATTCGGATGCCAGGCCGGATCGGTATCGAACCAGCTTCTCCAGCGGGACAGGAACAAAGCCATATCGTCGCCCGGCGGCAGCCGCTCGCCGCGTGACGCCTTTTCGCTATGCACCATCTCGGCCATCGGTGTGCAGACGATGCGATAGCCGAGCGCACGGATGCGCAGGCAGAGATCGGTATCGTTGAATTCGAGGCTGAACCTTTCCTCGAAGCCGTCGACCTCTTCCAGCACCGACCGCCGCGTCGCGAACAATGCACCCGTCACCATCGACCATTCGCGCTGGACCAAGGCCCAGTCCTGATAAGTGCCCTCGACTTCCCTGCGGGACAGCCAAACATGGGCGGCGGCGGGCCCGTGCGGCGCCAGGCCGGCGTGCTGGAGCCGGCCGTCATCGTAAAGAAGCCGCGCGCCGACGCCGCCTACGCTCTGATCGACCGTCAAGCTGATCAAGGCCTTGAGCCAATTGGGATCGGACGGCAGGCAATCGTCGTTGAGCAGGACGATCTGCTCGGTTTCGGCCAGACGCCACAGCAGGTTCATCTTGGCGGCATAGTTGAATGGCGCCTCCGACGGGCGCGTGGTCTCGATCCTGCGCAAAGCGAACGGCCATGTCTTGCGGGCCCAGGCGGGCTCTCCGGCAACGTCGTCGCCGATCAGCAATGTTAGCTTGTCCATCGGCCAGTCGGTCTTGGCGATCGCCGCCAGCAGCCGTTCGACATATGTGCCTCTGCCGTTGCGGACCTTGCTGCGGCAGGTCGGCACGGCGATGGTGACGGCAGGGGCGATGTCCTGGTCGAAGGGCCGCAGCAGCGCGAAGCTGTCGGGCGTACGGCCCTTCGCGATCATCCCGGTAAGCGAGGGCTGAGCTTCCAGCATGCTTGCATAATCGTCCCGCGTGGCGCGAATCCGCGCGCCAGGATGCGCAAGCAGCACGTTCGGAATCCGTGCGATCGACAGGCCCGCTTCATGGGCCCTGAACAACAGGTCGGCGATGGCAGCGGTGCCCCGGTCGGGGTTGAGTCCGCCCAGTTCTTCGAACGCGGATACGCGCACGAAAACGGGGGTGCCGATATAATCCTGCGCGGTCAGCAGGGTCAGGTCGAATTCGGGCTTGAGCCGGATCTGGTCGACCACCCACTCGGTCCGGGCGGCGACATCGTCGGCATAGAAGATGGCTGCGTCGGGTCGGTGCACGAAGAAGTGGTTGGCCGCAAAGTAGAATTCCGGCGCAAGGAAGCTCCCTGCCGGTGCGAAGGCGATCCAGTCGCCCTGCTGGGTGCGCCAGTGTTCGAGCGTTTGTGCGTCGGCCGATCCGTCGGGCGCCAACAGCACCATCCGGAGATGCGGCGAGAAATCGGCCTGCTCGGCCGGAATGCCACATGCGGCGCGGATGTTCAGCCGGTTCGCAGCGCCATAACACGGGTTCGCCACGGTGTCGCGCAAGCTGCCGGCGATCAAGCCGCCGACGGCGTCATAGGACAGGCGTTCGCCGATGCGCGCGCGGGCGGCGTCGCCCTTTACGGTGTCCCCGGCCTCGACATCATGGGCGGCTTTCCGGAGCGCCGCCGACAAAGACGGCTCGTCGATCCGCGCCCATTCGCCGTCTTTCTTGTAATGGCCGAAATCGCGATCGAGCCGCCAGCGGCGCGCCTTGACCGGGTAGCCGGTCGCGACGTCGAGATGGTCGGCGCTGCCGCCGAAATCGGTCGCGACCACCGGTTTCCCGGCTGCCATCGCCTCCGCGATCGTCAGCCCGAATCCTTCCGAGCAATGCGGCGAGGCATAGATATCAGCCGCTGCCAGCAATTCTTCCAGGCCGCCGGTCGGCAGACTGCGGTCGATCAGGATGACGTTGGGAACGCTTTCGGCGAGCGTACGGAAGGCGGCACCGTCCTCGGGCCGGTCCATCAGATGCTTGGTCTTGAGCACCAGGCTCCAACCCGCATCACCCAGGCCCGACGCCGCGAAGGCGCGGACCAAGGCATGGGGATTCTTGCGGACGAGATAGCTCGACCCGTCGAAGATATAGAGGATCGCGCGCCGGCCGGCCGGCACGCCGAAGCGCGTCAGCACGGCCGCGCGATCGACCGGCTGCGCGGGCGGGAGCGGCACCGCATGCGGGATGACGTCGACGCGTGCGCCTTCCTCGCCTGCGAATAAATCGGCGCAATATTGGCTCGGCGCCCAGATGCGATCGACCGAGCTGAAATCGGTGCGCCATTCGGGCGGGATGTGCCCCATCTCCCACACCCAATAGCCGACGCGGCGGCCGGCGCGGCGGATCGCGTGGCGCTGGTCGTCGGTCAGCAGAAACCAACTGTCGGGGTTGAGGTGGACGATCGCGACGTCGGCGTCGCCGGCAAAGTCGACGATATCGACTGCCGGTGCGAGCGGGCGGTGGACGTGGAACGGCTTCTTGATCGGATGCAGGTTCACCCGCGCGCCGCTGCGCTGGAGGGCGGCTATTATCCCGCGCGCGGCGAAGCCCAGGCCGTTGTCGTAATTCCAGGGGCCGTAAAAGGCGACCTTGAGCCGCTGGCCTTCCCGCGGCGTGAAATGCCGCGGATGCGCGATCAGCGTGCCCGCTTCCTCGGCCGGGACGACCTCTGCGCTCGCCGCGATCGTCTGATCGATCAGGTCCAGGTCGAAGCCCGCTTCAGCCAGGGCCTCGCGCCAGCCAGTCAGATCCGCTTCGGCGAAATGACCGCGCACCAGCAATGCCTTCACGAACGGAAAGCCCGCCCCGATCAGCCGGCGCCAATCATAGAGGGTCGGATTGGCCGCGCGCGGACTCGGGTACAGGATTTCGACCCTATGCCCCGTGCGTTCGACATCGCCCGCGAACCGCACTTCGTAAACACGGATCACAGCATCCTTGTCGCGCAGGATCCGCACATTTTCGAAGAAGGCATGTAGCCACCAGGAGGACAGCAGACGCGGCTTGAGCGCGACGAAGAAAGTCTGGACGTGCCAGCGATATTCGTGGCTCTCGGTCAGCCCGACCAGGTCGGCGTCGCTCGCGCGGATGCGGTCGAGCATCGCGGCGAAGCGGGCTTGGCCGGCCGGGCCGATCAGGCTGTCATTAGCCAGATAGAGCGTTGCTGCACCATAGACTTCGGGATGCAGATGGATCGCATGCGCCCAGGCCGCGAAATCATAGCCCGCATTTTCGCGCACCATCACGCCGGCAGCGAGATCGGCCAGCGCATGCGGGATATCTACCTCGCGGTCCGTCACCACGATCAGCAGGACCGCCATGCCGGCCTGGGTCAAAGCGCTCAGATAAGGCGCGACGTGCGGCTTGATCCGTCCGGTCGCGCTATGCGTGACGAACAAAGCGACTTCCTGGCCGGGCGCCATGCGGAATGGTTTGAGCACCTCGATCCGCGCCGCCCAGGCGGGCGGCGGCGGGGCGGCTATGGGTGCGGGCGGCACTTCGATCGCCGCCGCGGCGATCGCGTCCGCCGCGTCCATCTCGGCCAGCTCGTTCGCGGCGTGCGGGTTGCCGTCGACAGCGAGGCTCAGGCCGTAAAGATCGCGCGCGCGGCCCGGATCGCCGGCCAGCCTGCGCGATCGTGCCCAGCACAGAAGCAGATCGGTATCGTCGGGATCGATATCGGCGGCGCGGCCGTAAGCGGCATCCGCGCCGGGATGATCCGCCAACTGCGTCAGCATGTGGCCGAGCTGAACCCAGATCGCGAAGTCCTGCGGCTGTTCCTCCAGATGCCGGCGATAATGGCCCACGGCATCGGCCCAGCGGCCCTTGTCGCGCGCGCGATTGCCGAGCCGCCGCGCGGTAGGTTTCTGGAACAGCTTGCCCAACATCAGATGGCGGTCTCTAGCAGGTCCTGCGCGGCGGCAAACACCTCCTCCGGCCGGATATGGCGCAGGCAGGCGAAATCCTTGCCGCAGTCTTCCCCGTCCAGCCCGATGCCGCAGCCGGCGCACGGCACCCGGCGGCTGATGATCCGGCCGGTCATTTCTTGGCCCCATTCGCTCCAGTTGAGCCGCGCCATATGCAGGCTGACCACGGGCGCGCCGCGCAAGGCGGCGAGGTGCTTGGGTCCGCTATCGTTGCCGACGAACAGCGCGCAATGCGCCAGCAGCGCGTCGAATTGCGCGAACGCCAGCTGCCCCGCAATCACATGGACGCGCGTCGAATGCTCGCCTTCGGCCAGCGCGCGCTCGGCCGTCGCCATATCGTCCGCGAACAGGACGATCTTCAGGTCCGTCCGCTCCAGCAGCATGCGCATCAGATCGGCGAAATAGGGCCAGCGCGTATAAGCAAGACGCGCCCCGGCGTGGATCACGGCGTATCGCTGCCCCTCGGCGATCCCGAGCGCGGCAAGGCCGGCACGATCGGGGTTGGCCAGGGGCTTCGCCTGACCTTGCGCCATGATGCCCAGCCCCTCGACCAGCAGAAGCATCTTGCGCGACGGCGGCACGATCTCGATCCCGTTGACGGGATCGTGCACATTGAAATCCAGCCCGGCGTCGAGCCATGGCGACTGGCGATCCTTGAAACCATACAGGAAGCGCGCGCCGCTCAACAGCAGCAACGCCCGGGATGCGTCGCCCTCACCAAGATCGATCGCGATATCGAACGCGTAAGGACCGAGCGTGCGCCGCAATCTGTCCTGCGCCTCCAGTGGCAGCACGCGCCGCCGCTCGCTCGGGCTCTCGGAAAAGTCGATCGCGACGACCTCGTCGAACAGCGCAAGTTGCTCTGCCAGCACAGCATTGGCGGACGTCATCAGCCCAATCAGGCGCGCATCCGGAAACAAGGCGCGCAACCGCCGGATCGCCGGCACCGAACAGACGAGATCGCCGAGTTGATCGACCCGCTGAACCAGGATCGTGCGAACCGGATCGGGCAGCAATCGCCGTTCGGTCGTGCGCACCATGCTGGGCCGGGCATTGATCGCATCTTCGATCGAGCTCGCTTCAGCCGGCAACGCCACCAGCGCGTCGGAATCGGGGCGCGTATCTTCGTCCAGCGGTGGCGCCACCAGAATAGTCTCGCGATGGCGGCGGACGCGGCGGCCGGACGCGTCGTGAAATGCCAGCTCGATGACATGGCGGCCGGGCGCGACACTCGAGAAATCGTGCCAGATATTGAAGACGTACTTGGTTTGCGGCTCGCTTCCGCCCGCGACCGGATAGGCTTGCAGCGGCTCGCTGTGCACCAGCTTGTCGTCGATCAGCAGGCGGATTTCGCTGAGCGGGCCGGGCGCGAGCCGATAGCCGCGGATCGCCTCGATCCCGCGCATGACCTTGAGGTCGCCCCAGCGGCTGTGCGCGCGTCGTCCGCCCAAGCGGAACAGCCGCAGGATATTGCGATCGACGGCGGGTGGAGCGTCATCGCCGCGCGGCAGCAATTCCGGCACGACCCAATCCTGGCCGGCATGCGGGATGCTCGCGCCGTCCACCGCGCCGCCGACCGACACCAACTCGCGCTCCGCCTCGCGCCAGCCGGGGTTCAATGCAAGCGCACGGGCATAACTTGCCTCGGCTTTTTCGGGACGCCCCGCGATCTTGTAGAAATGGCCTATCTGCAGCGCGAGATCGGCATCGTTCGGCAGATCGATCGCCGCGCGCGCATATTGCTCTTCCGCGCCGTCCAGATCGCCCGAATCCTTCAGCATGTGGCCGCACTGGATGCGGATGCGGGCATTTTCGGGATTGAAGCGCAACGCCTCCTCATACAGCGCGGCGGCGACACGATATTGGCGTGCATCGCGCGCCGCGTTGGCGCGAACGATCAGCCGGCGCGCGACACCGGCGCGGGAACGCGACGGGATCTCCCCGATGACCGTCCGTATCAGCCGCGGGAGCAACGGTATGTCCTCGCCTGCATACAATCAGCTGCTTACGCGTCCGCGCCTGTCCGCCAGGACGCTCGCGAGCATGTCGTCCAGCGTATGAGCAGGCGCCCAGCCAATAGCGCGCCCGATCGCCGTAGCATCGACCGCGGCGCGAGCTATCTCACTCGCCCGCATCCGCTGCGGGTCCTGCTGTACCACGGTTTCGACCGGACTCAGCGCACGAAGACGGTCGAGGATCGCGCCGATCCGCACGGACGTGCCGGAAGCGATGTTGAAAACGTTGCGCGGCGGCAGCGTCTTCGCTTGCACCAGCAGTTCCAGATAGGCCGCGATGACATCGCGCACGTCGAGGAAGTCGCGCTCCGCCTCGAGATTGCCGACGCGGATTACGGAGGCAGCACCTTGTTCGACGCGGACGATCTGGTCCGCGAACGCCGGAATCACGAACGCATCGGTCTGGCCCGGCCCGCTGTGGTTGGACGCGCGCACTACGATCAGCTGGGCTTGCGGGGGCAGGACGTCGGCGAACATCGCCTCCGCGGCCGCCTTGGATCGGGCATAGGCCGATTGCGGACGGAGCGGCGAAGCTTCGGTTGCGATTTCGTGCGTAAAGGTCAGGCCGTAGACTTCGACGCTGCTGACGAACAGCAAGGTGCAGTCGGGAACCGTCGTCGCCAGGGCGCGCGCCAGAGCAAGGCTGCCGCACAGGTTAAGCGACCAGGTCGCAGCGGCCGCGACGGCCGACTGGCCGACCGAGGATTGCGCGGCGAGATGAACGACCAGATCGGGCCGCACCTCCGCGATCGCGGAGGCGATGCCGTGGGAATCCTCCAGATCGAAGGTGACGTAATCGTGATCGGCCGGCCATTCGGATCGGGGCATCCGCGTCGTCAGAAACAGCCGCGCGTCGGGCCTCATCCTGCCCCTCATCGCGATCACCAGCTGACTGCCGACGAAACCGTCCGCGCCCGTAACCAAGATGCGCAGGAAAGGGATCTGCCGCGCCGCAGGATCGGCAGTCGAAGTGTCGCCGCCCTCGTTCATGCCTAGGGACGGATCTCTGGCTGGCGCGGCTCCATCGCGGCTTGCGGCGCGGATAGACGGACGAGATCGGCATCGACCATCTCGACGATCATGGCCTCAAGCGACGTCTCCGCCGTCCAGCCCAGCACCTTGGTTGCCCTGGACGCATCGCCCAGCAGCACGTCCACCTCGGAGGGGCGGAACAGGTCGGGATCGATCACGAGGTGCTTGTCCATGTCCGCGCCGATCCGGTCGAACGCGATCCGGCACATGTCGCGCACCGTGGTGGATACGCCCGTGGCCACGACGAAATCGCTCGGCCCGTCCTGCTGCAGCATAAGCCACATCGCCTTGACGTAATCGCGGGCGTGACCCCAGTCGCGCTTGGCGTCGATATTGCCGAGCCGCAATTCGGTCTCGAGACCCAGCTTGATCCGCGCGACCCCGTCCGTGACCTTGCGGGTGACGAACTCGATCCCGCGCAACGGGCTTTCGTGATTGAACAATATGCCGGAGGATGCGTGCATGCCGAAGCTCTCACGATAGTTCACCGTGATCCAGTGGCCGTACAGCTTGGCGACCGCATAGGGCGAGCGCGGGTAGAAGGGGGTCGTCTCGGACTGGCGCTCCTGCTGGATAAGGCCGTACATTTCGGACGAGGACGCCTGGTAGAAGCGGGTATCGGGCTTCATCAGGCGAATGGCCTCCAGCGCGTTGGTCACACCGACGCCGGTGATGTTCGCCGTCAGGATCGGCTGCCGCCACGACGTCGCGACAAAGGATTGCGCCGCCAGATTGTAGAACTCGTCGGGTTGGATCTCGCTGACGAGGCGGATCAGCGACGACAGATCGGACATGTTGCAGTCGTGAAGCGTCACCTCGCGCTCGATCCCCAGCCAGCGCAGGCGATGATCCGCCACCCCCAGATGGGATGAGCGGCGAACCGCGCCGTGGACCTCATAGCCTTTGCGAAGCAGCAACTGGGCAAGATAGGCGCCGTCCTGACCCGTTATCCCCGTTATCAGAGCACGTTTCGCCATTTTTCTTCCTGCATGTGATCGTGAATGAGTTCGCCGTCCCGCTGGCGGCCGGGCCAGAGGGGCTAAAGAAAATTGCGTAAAAGGCAACTCTGGACGGCGACCCCGAATGCCCGGTGCGAGCAGCCAACCATGCCATCCGGCTTCCGATCAAGGTGAAGGCTGAGCGCCTTCAACCCGCTGTGCCGTTTGCCGTGCCGTGGCCCGTATGAAGGTATTCTTGATGGTATCATCATACGTTCGCAATCCCACGGCCGTTTTATAAACGGCCTTATCGGATCCCGGTCAGACGGGTGTTTGCGAACACCGTTGCGCGCTCAGACCTTGGGATTGCGCCACACCTGAACGCCATCGACCAGCGCCATCCCCTCGACGGTCGGAACCGCATTGTTCCAGACGGTAATCGTGGGCTTCTCATTCTCGAGCGACCAGCCCGCCTTGTGAAACGTATCCATCACGATTCCGTCCTGCACCCGGCTATGTGTGCCGATCACGACACGACGCACGCGGCGCGTCATTTCCTCGATCCCGGCGCCGCAAACCTCGCCCTCGCTGCCCTGGATGTCGATGTGAAGAAGGTCCCAGAATGGTTCGCGTGCGAGCAGGCCGTTGATCCCGAGCACCTGCACCTCGACAATATTCTCGCGGGTGGCGCCAAGATAGTTGCTTCCGTCCCCGCCCACCGGACGCCCGCCATAGACCGCGCCGGGATCCTCCTCGACCGCCCAATAAGCGACGCCGTCCGCGGCGCCGACGGCGCCATGAATGACCGTATATTCATCCTCGCCGATGGCGTTGTCGCGCATATGGGTACGGATGAAATCGCAGTGACCCGCGTCGCCTTCGACACCGTAGACATGGATATCGGTGATGCCGCGCTGTCGGGCGGCGACATGCGTCAGGCTCATCCATGGACCGTAACCGGCACCGAGTTCCAGCAGGCGAAAGCGCGATCCCGCCTCGCCAACCGCTCTCAGCGTGCCGACCCATTCCGCCGTTTCCGCGAGCGTGCTGCCGAGCGGTTGGGGCAATCCTTCGACCGATCCGTCGTAGGGGGCCAGCGGCGCCTGAAACGAACAGCGCGTCCGTACGCCGAGGAAATTGGTTACGAAGCCGGGCGTGCCGGGTCCGGTATATCGCGTGAATTCGTGCAAGATCGCCAGATCGCCGGGCGCATAGCCGCGATAGATGTGATGCTCGGGCGTCGGATTGGTTTGCGGCCGGAGGGCCCGGAATTCCGGACTCGTGGTCAGTAGGCGCCCGAGCGTCTGCAGATCGGGGCAAGCCAGATGATTGGTGATCGCGGCTTCGCCTTCCGGACTCCGCTGCAGGATCAGTTCGTAAGCGGTCACCACCTGATCACGCGTGATCATATTTTCTCCTCAATCAGAGTCTCGTCCGGATATAGCCGCGACGGCAGGGTCCGTATGTACCATTGTCGCCAACCCGATCTGCGGCGACGTCCTGGAAATCAATCAGTGTGCAGACTTGGGCGCAGACCTGGCTTCGGACTTGGGTTCAGGCGGAACTACGGAAAGCAGCGCACCTTCCAATAGTTCGATCCGCGACGGCAGGGCGTCGGCCAGCGTATAACCGACCGCATGCAGCCGTAACGCAAGTGGCGTATGGAAACCGTCGGCGGTCCGGACCGGTCCACTGACGTCGAACTCGATCGTCAGGATGCCCGCTTCATCGGTCCGCCCCGTAAGCGTCAGCCAGAAATTCAGATTTTTCTGCATCGGGCGCCGATAGCCGGGCTTGGCTGGCGCTCCGCCGCCGGCATCGCTTTCCAGCACCGTCACGCTAAGGACATTGAAGAAATTCACCCACTCCGACGTACCGGCATGCAACAGGACCGACACTTGCTGGGATGGCCCACAATCGGTCTGAATCCGCAACCTGGCGGTCGGGTCGAGCATCCATGTTCCGCTTGGTTCGATGCCGCGCCATCCAGTGACGAACGCAAGCCGTTCCGGATTGGTTACATAGGGGCCCCCGCGCGTTGCGGCCTTTGCTACCTTCGCGACGTCGAACAGCCGTGCCGCCTTCACGCGCGGGGCGAACAGATCGCGCGTGGGGACGCCTGGCGCGAGGCCGGCGAGCAGGCGTTCGGTGGTGGCGAAAAAGTCGCGGCCGACATCGTTCCAGGTTCTCGGTTGGAACGAGCTGCGTAACGCGCTCTCCATCGCGGCGATCTTTTCCGGGTTGCGGATGAGGTCGGAGATGACCGCATAGCCATTCTCCTGATCGAAAGGATCGACATACACCACATGGTCGCCGCCGACCTCCGGAACCGATGAGGTGGACGAAGCGACGCAAGCCTTGCGGTGCGCGAGACTTTCCCCGACAGGCAATCCCCAGCCCTCGACGAAGCTCGGAAACACCGTGAACAGACACTGATCGTAAAGGCTGGCCAGATCATCGTCCGACAGCCCGTTGAGGATGTGGAGACGGCCGTCGAGATGGCGAGAGCTTTCGATGTCCGCCATGAGATATTCGACGCGCCATCCCGGCCGGCCGACAAAAACCAGGTCCGGCACGTTTATTCCCTCGGCGATCATCCGCTGCCAGATCGAGAACAGATAAATGTGGTTCTTGCGAGCCTCGATCGTGCAGACGCACAGGACGAACGGAGTGCCGATCGCAAGCTTCGGCGTGCGGCTGGTTTCCTGCCGCAACGACCGGCCGGCGCTCCTGTCCTCGAAACGCAGTTCGTGCGCGAGCAATACGGGCTCGACGGGAAATCTCGGTATGCCGTGCGTATCGAGATAATCCGTCACCTCGTCCGCGACGAAGCTCGAAATCGTCATCGCGAAGCTGAGCAATCGGGCCGTCTCGGAAAAGGCGAGCGTGAACGCGTCGGTTAACGACTGCATGCAATATTGCGCATAGGTGATGGGTATCAGATCATAGATATAGCAGCCGACGGTCACGCCCCGGTAGCGCATCCCGGCGAGCCAGCTCGGATTTGCCACGAATTCCCAGAAGGCGCCGACGATCAGATAGGTGTCGCCCGCAGCCAGGCGAAAAACCACCGATTTACGGCGGATTTCGGCGATGAGCTCCTGCATCGCCTTCAGGTCCGGCGTCTCATGCATCGCTGCGCGAACGATGTTGCGCATATAGTCCCTGGTAATCAGCATGACGCCTTCGCCGTCGCCATATTGATGGACGAAATGATATTTGGCGGCCGATGCCTCATCCATTTCGTACAGGATGTAATTGACCATGCTGAGCGTAACGCGGGTGATGCCGGTGACGGTCGTGTGAAGGCTAAGATACTGGAAAAGATCCTTAAGTTCGACGCAGATGATATCGCCCGGGAGCCCGGCCGGCCGTTCGCTGAGCAGGGCGCGGGTATCGACGCCGTTCCCGGTGACGAGCAATTCGTCCAGGGCTTCGGCCGAGCGCGTGATATGCGCGAACATGTCGACTGCTTCCCGACGGCGGCCCGGTCCCAGTCGCCTCAGCAGATGGGCGAGATGCAAAGGAGCGTCGTTGTCGGCGGGATCGAGTTCGATGGCGTGCCCATAAGCCGCTTCGGCTTCGGTAAGATGCCCTGCCTCCTTGAGCGCGTGACCATATTGGATCCAGGCCCGCACATCGTCGGGGACGGTGGCAAGATACATACGATAGCTGTCAGCCGCCGTCGACCAATCGCGTCTGCGCGCGGCGTGGCGTGCCGCCGTCAACGCGTTCGTGGATTTCAGGCGCAAAAGGTTACGCAAACGCAGGCCGAAAATCCTCTTGTTCACGCGTCTTCCTAGCTGTCGTGCGGTTCGGTGCGGCTTAACGAACGCGATGGGCAACATCAATTGGTCTCGCCAGATTGCGGCATTCGGCGGCCACCGCGCCGTCGCCAGGATAACCCCCTTATGCTCGATGCGGCGGCAACTCGTAGCCACCGGCGTTGCTAACAATCACCCTTTGTGATGATCAGCCCTATCGAGGTCGTGCGATGGCCCTCAATTTCCAGTTTCAGGTGCGGATAGCCATATGGTGGCAGGTCAATATGTTCATCTACAGGAGTCGCTCCAGGCCATAAGTTTATCGGCTCCACCTTGTGTCCGGCGCTTATTAACTCATGCGCGATGGTCTCAAAATCAACTTTACGAAAGATGCTGAGACCTGGCCTATCCAATGTTTCCGTATTCGATGATACATTGAATTCAGTTGTGTGAACCGAAATCCCTCCGGGGCGCAGCGGCGCCAAAGAATTGTGCAGGAAGTCCAGCCCATGTCTGATGGAGCCAAGATGTTCAAATGCGCAAGCTGACCAACAAAAGTCAAAATCACGGATGTCATCCGGTATCTTGTTCATGTCTACAGGTAGGAAACTAACATTATTAAAAAAGGTATCCTCGTCTACAAGGGCGGGGTGCCAGAGGTCGTTAAGCGATTGTGACCATTGAGAACCGTGACTCCAAAGGTGGCCAATCTCAAGGTCGCTTGGCGCATCGGTGGCCAGTATAGTCAGCCCCTCCCGAGCGAGAACAGAAGGAAGATGTTCAGTTCCCGTGCCAAAGCCAAGACCTTTGTAGCCAGGGACAATCACCTTTCTGTGATCTAGCGCTGCCAAAATGAAGGCAAACTCCCAGATCTTGCGGTGAGGAACCGATGATTGAAGTCCGAGCCGATCGCAGAGAGATTTATAGGTTGGAGTTTGCATCTGTTCTGATGTGCAAAGCTGCCAGACGGGATTATCAAGACTCGGCTCTGTAAAAGTCCAAGGGACGTCCCCAAAGTCCGGCCTTCCGAGAAGAAACGGGGGGATAGAATATGCTGATCGGCCTGAGAGCTTGCCATGGCCTTCCCTGTTGGCTTCCATGAATAGTGCTTGGGCCTGGGGCGTCCTTAGAAATGTATCGCGTAGCGATTCCGGTGTCTCGTATGCGTGCCGATGGAAATCGATTTCCTCATCGGTGGGTGACTGGAAACCAAGAAGATATCTCATCCCCCACGCCGTTTCCTCTCGCGACAGAGTCATTCTAAAAGCCTTTTCTTAGTAGCCAAAGGCGGAGTGATATTCAGACTCGCAGCTCGCAGCTCGCAGCTCGCAGCTCGCAGCTCGCAGCTCGCAGCTCGCAGAGAGCTGCGAGCTCAGGCCGCTTTTTTGCGAATGATCATGCCGATCGACGTGCAGTCATATTCCATGATTTTCAATTTTAGGTGCGGGTTGGCGCCATAGGGCGGCAGATCCACCACGGTTTCGGCAAAGCCCGGGCCCGCCGACCAGTCGAACGGCGCGACCTCGTGGCCCGCGGCGGTCAAGCGGGCAGCAAGTGCCTCGATATCGCGCCGCCGAAATATGGAAAGGCCCGGGCTCTCCAGTGTCTTGTCATTGGACGACAAATTATATTCGGTCGTGTGAACGGCGATACCGCCCGGAACCAGAGTGTCGAGCGACCGCTCGACGAAGGCCAGGCCATGCTCGATCGAGCCGAGATGCTCGAATGAGCAGCTTGACCAGCAAAAATCAAAGCTCTCCTCAAGATCGCTCGGAACAGCATTCATGTCGACGCTGCGATAGCTGACCGCCGAAAAGAACGTTTCTCGCGGGCAAATGTGCTCATAGAACAGGGATTCAACTTGGGCCGTATGCTGTCCAGTTTGGACCCAACCGGATTCCAACGCGGATTCCTCGGCCTGATCCGTCGCCAGGATTTCGCAGCCATAGGTCGCCAGCAAGGCGGGGATCGGCTCTTGTCCGACCGCAAAAACCAGCCCCTTCTTGCCCTTTGCCAGCATGTCATGTTCGAACAATACCTGGCAAATATAGAACCATTCCCAATATTTGCGGTGCATGCATGGGCCCGGGCCCAGGGCATTCATCCAATATCGAAATTCGTCCGTTGAAAAGTGGATTTGCCGACAGAGGCCAGACGCCAGTCCGATCTTCTCCGGCCGCCCCCGCAGCGACTCCGTCCCCCCGTACATCGCCGCATATAACTGCTGCGGCGGAACATTTTGGAAATAGCGCTGGATAAACCGATCCGGCGTGATGCCGAGAGACTGGAGAAGCGCTATTCCGCGCGGCTGGGGCTCGCCTTGCTTGGTCTGGCTGAACGTGTCGATCTGGCCTGTGAGGCGTTCCAGAGTCGCCTCAATCGCGTCCAGCTTCGCCTCGACGTCCAGCTTTCGCGATTTAAACATCAACGAGTATGTCCTTTTCCTGGATGGAGGCACGTTATCTACGTGGCCTGAAGGCACGATGAAAATCCGCCTATATTCGCCTTACACTCCAACAATCTTGGCGGCCAAGAGGGCATGGTTGACGGCACCCAACCGCGGTGCCATCGGATCGGTGCATCCGGTCAAGCAGGATCTATACCTCGCTCCCAAGGCTCCCCGCGCTCGCATCGATGATCCGGCTGGTCGACTGGCCGGGACGGAGTTCGGCGAGGACCACCCGGCCACCGCGCGCCTGAACTATGTCCGCGCCGACCACCCGGTCGATCGTATAATCCGCGCCCTTGATCAGCACATCCGGCTGGAGCGCCTCGATCAGTTCGCGTGGGGTTTCCTCGTCGAACAACGTCACCGCCGCGACACCCTTGATCGCGCCCATCACGGCAGCGCGAGCAATCTCGTCCTGGATCGGACGGGACGGCCCCTTGAGGCGCTGTACCGACGCATCGGTATTGAGCGCCACGATCAGCCGGTCGCAGCTCGCCGCCGCCTGCGCGATCAGTGAGATATGGCCGGGATGGATCAGGTCGAAACAGCCATTGGCGATGCCGACGGTCAGTTTCTCCTTGGCCCACGCCCAGCGCAGCGCGACCATCGCGTCGCGATCGAGCAGGCGGCCGTCATTGATGTCGGATGTCGTGCTTTCGGCGAGCAAAGCGGCGGCCAGTTCCTCGCGCGTGACGCTGGCGGTGCCGAGCTTGGAGACGACGATGCCGGCGGCATGGTTGGCCATCCGCATCGCGTCGCGCATCGGCATGTCGGCGGCGAGCGCGGCGGCGAGCACCGCCACCACCGTATCGCCCGCGCCCGAAACGTCGAACACATCCTGCGCCACGGTCGCGACATGCATCGGCACGCCGTCGACCGGGAAGAAGGACATGCCCTTTTCGGACCGCGTCAGCAGGATATGCGCGCCGCACATCTCCTGCGCCTTGGCGGCGGCCTGCGCGGCTTCTTCGTCGGTTTCGCAGGGCAGGCCGGTCGCATCGCTCAATTCCTTGCGGTTCGGCGTGAGCACGAACGCGCCGTGATAGACGGTGAGATCGAGCCGCTTGGGATCGACCAGCACCTTCTTGCCCGCCGCATAAGCGCGCTCGATCACGGTACGGATCGCGCGGTCGGAGCAGACGCCCTTGCCGTAATCCGACAGGATGACGATGTCGGCACGGTCGATCGCGCCGCCGATCACGTCCAGAAAGCCGGCCTCGATCTCGGCCGAGCAGGGAAACACATCTTCGTGGTCGACCCGCACGATCTGCTGGTGCGCGCCGATCACGCGCAGCTTGCGGGTGGTGCGGCGTCCGGCGACGGCGGCGATTCCGTTGCAATCGATATCGCCCATATTGGCCAGCAGGCTCACCAATTCGTCGCGCGCGCTGTCCTGGCCCGCCAGACCGACCAGATTCACGCCGAGGCCGAGGCTGGCGAGATTGGCGGCGACATTGGCGGCGCCACCCGGCACGGCGCGTTCCTCGGTGACGCGCATCACCGGCACGGGGGCCTCGGGCGAGATGCGGCTGACCGTGCCCGACATATAGCAATCGAGCATGACGTCGCCGATCACGGCGACGCGGCGATCGGACAGGCGGTCGAGATAGGCGGTCATGACACTGCCTTGGCAAGAGCCGGCGCCGCTGCAAAGTCTTTTGCCGCGACGCCCGCCGCCAGCACGAGGTGATAGAGCGAGCTGGCCGGCACATAATCGACCAGAGGCGCGCCATCCGCCGCGACATGATCGATCCATCCGCCCGCGAAGGGCTGGCCCAGAAAATGATCCATCAACTTCGTCGCCATCGCCTCGGCGAAGGCGCGCGCATCCGGATCGCTGTCCTTGCGTGCCGCCGCCGCCTTGATTGCCTCGGCATGCGGCCACAGGCGGCGCGAAGACCGGATCACGGCAAAATCAGGGGAAAGCGCATCGAGAATCAGGCCGTCGACGGCCAATCCGTGCATCTTTGCCGAGGCATAGAGCGCCCGGGCGGAAGCGCCCACATCGTCGCCGGTACGCGCACCATATTCGGCCAGCAGCCAGACCCATTCGAAATGATGGCCCGGCTCCCATTCGGCACGCGGCGATGGCGACCAGTCGGGCGCGAAATATTCGTGCAGCAGCCCGTCCTGGAAGAAATGCCGCCGGAACAGGTCCACCAATGCGGCCGCGCGCTCGATATAGCCCCGGCCGGGGGCGGCCTCGTCGAGGAACAGATAGGCCTCGAGCAGATGCATATGCGGATTCTGGCGCTTCTCGGAAGGTGCCGGAATTGCGTCGAACAGACCGCCATGGGCCGGATCGGCCAGGCGCCGTTCGACGAAATTGATGATGCGATCCGCCCGGTCGAGCAGGCGTGCATCGCCGTTCAGGCGATAAAGCGAAGCGATCGAGAAAAGCAGGAAAGCGTGCGCATAAGCGTCGCGCAGGCTCGACAGGATCGCGCCGCTCGCGGGGTCGATCGAAAAAGCGACGCTGGTTTCGTCGCCCGAATCCTCGGCGAAATCGCGCAGGAGCGAGGCCATCGCTGCCTCCGCAAGCGCGGCGCCGTCCGGCAGCCAGCCGAATCGCGCGGCTTCGGCGAACACGAATATCTGCCGCGCCTGGACCATCGCGCGATGCGGCACGGCGACGGGCCGGCCTGCGAAATCCAGCCGTTCGCGGAACCGGGCGGCGCCCGCATCGAACCCGCGCTCGGCCCAGAAAGGCAAAGCCGTGCCGACGGTCCAGTCGAGAAAAGTGCCCAGCATCCCTCAGCCCGATCTAGGGCAAAAGGCGGCGAAGTGCGAGGCGTGCGTCATGCGCCAAGGAAGCCGCGCACGGCGGCGGCGAGGTCGCCTGTATCGCGCTCGATCAGCCGCCAGGGCAGGCCGGCCGCCGCCGCGCTGTCCGCGTCGCTTTGCCGGTCTCCGATCAGGAAGCTGCCCTCCGCCTTCACATTCCAGTCGCGCATCGCGCGGCGGATCATGCCCGGGCCGGGTTTGCGGTCCTCATGCTCGACCGCATATTCCGCGACCGTCCCGTCGGGATGATAGGGGCAATAATAATAAGCATCGATCCGCGCGCCGGCTTGCCCCAGCATCCGGTCGATATGCGCGTGGAATGCCTCGACCTCGGCGATGCCATAGAGGCCGCGCGCGACGCCCGACTGATTGGTCACCACCAGCACGCGATAGTCGGCCGCGTTGAGCACCCGGATCGCCTCCACCGCGGTTGGTGTGAACGCCAGATCCTCCGCGCGATGCGTGTAGCCGGTATCGACGTTGATCACGCCGTCGCGGTCGAGGAAGGCCGCCGGCCGGGCGATCGCAATATCGGAAGTCACCGCCCGATCAGGCGGCGTGCTCGCGCACGCCGGCCACGATCAGCCAACCGATCGAATAGACCAGCAACAGGGCGACCAGCACGGTGCCGAGAATCCGGCCCCGCTCGGGAAAGGTCGATTTGACCGGCATGTTCGCGTCGACCACACGCACCAGATAAAGCTGCTGCTGGATCGCCTGCTCGCGCGATTTCTCCAGGCCGGCGGCGGCCGCTTCGTAGCGCTTGTTGAGGAAATCGCGGCGCAGCACCAGCGCCTGATATTCGCTGACGTCGTTGGTGATCGAATCGGCGCGGCCGGTGAGTTTACCGGACTGGGTGCTCAGTTGCGCCTCCAGGGCCCGAACATGGCCGGCGAGCGCCTGATATTGCGGGCTCGAGGGGCTGATCACGCCGGCCATCGCCGCAAGCTGCGTGCGCGCCTTGGCCAGATCCGTCTGGACGCCCGAGACGATACTCAGCTGCGCCTCGCCGGAGGCCTGCGGATCGATATCGCCGCTGCGATGGCGGAAGGCGGTCATGGCCGCGGCATTGGCGGTCAGCGACGCTTCGGCGTCGGCCAGCACGCGCCGGGAATTGGCGATCGCGTCTTCATAGCTGCGCGCGTTGAGCATGTTGACCCGCTGTTCGCCGATCTGGATCAGCTTGCGGGCGATCTCATAGCTGTCCTGCGGGGTGAAGCTGTGCACCTTGACGACGGTGATGCCGGTCTCGGTGCTGTACTTCACCGTGACGTGCTTCTGATAATATTTCAGCAGCCGTTCGGGGGTCGGGTTGGCCGGGTATAGACGGTTGAAGAGATCGACCCCTGGCTGGCGGAAGCGCTCGACGAGGCGATCGTCGCGGCGCAGCGCCGCGACCGCGTCGTGCGAGGTAAGATAATCGGCGACGCTCATCGCCTCATTCTGGCCCGCGCCCGAGCCCGTCAGCATGCTGAGCGCGGCACCCGCGCCCGTCGGAATCTGCGGCCGGTCGGCCGAATGGACCAGGAAATGGGCTTCGGATTCATATTGGTCCGAGGCGAAACCATAGAGGTAGAGCGCCACCAAAACGGTCGGCAGTATCACGATCATGAGGAGCCAGCGTCGGATCCACATGAGGTTGCGGATGCGCTCAACGAGGGTGAGCTCGTGATCGTCCGCCTGGTCGGCGGGGGTCATGAAGCCATGCATATTCATACGTCGATCCTAGCTGATCCGCTGCCGGATCGGAAATGCGCCTTGGCGATACGGCTCATGCCAGGTGAATCCGGTCGCGCGTGCGGCGGACCGCGACCAGGCCGATCCAGATCGAGATCAGGCAGAAGGCGGCCGCATAGCCGTAATAGCAATAGTCGTCCTTCGCCGATTCGAACCAGCCGTAGCGCACGGTTTCGAAGATGGTCGTCGTCGGCAACCACGACGCCCAGGCGCGGACCCCCGACGGCAGCCAACCCACCTGATAAAAGGCACCGGAGAGGCCGGTCATGAAATAGGAATAAGGGTGGACAAACCGCCCGAGCGTGCGCCGCTCATAGGTAAAGGCGGTGATGATGAGCGAGTGGCCGAGGCAATAAAACCACATCAGCGCCCAGCCGAGCATCAGGTAGAGCGGCCGCGCCGGCGGATCGGCCAGGCCGACGCATACGATCAGCGTCATGATGATCGCAAAGGTCGAGAAGACCGCCGCGAATTCCAACATCGCGCGCGCCAGGATGATGTCCAGCACGGTCACCGACCGATGGTAGAGCAACGGCGCATTGGCCTCGATCGCGCCTTCCGCGCGATTGACGATGCCGCGGAACAGAATGAACGTCGTATAGCCGATCACACCGAACGGCAGCGGCTTGATGTCCCCGCCATACGCGGTGTGGCCGGTCTCGTAATGAAGCAGGCCGATCACCGAGGCGAGGATCATCGGCTCGAGGAACATCCACAGATAGCCGACATTCTCGCGGCCATAGCGGGTGTGCAGCTCGCGCAGGATCAGCGCGCCGAGCACGCGCGTCTGGATGGTCAGCGCCTTGAGGAAGGAGCCGCGCGGTGCGGCGGTCGTAGCGGTCATGCGGTGAGCTTATGCAACAGGTCCAGCACGATGGCGATATGTTGCGGCCATGTCGGCGCACGCCAATCGACGAGCCGTTGCGCCTGCGCCTGTCGCTCGGCGGAATCGGGTGCGGTCAGATCGTCGATCGCGCGCTGCCAGGCCGGTCCATCAAGCGGATCGAGGAACAGGGGAACATTGCCGCCCGCTTCGCGCAGCGCGGGCAGGTCGCTGCACAATACCGGCACGCCGAGCGCGAGCGCCTCGGTAACGGGCATGCCATAGCCTTCGGCGAAGGACGGCAACAGCAGCCCGCGCGCGCCGGCGATCATCGCCTGGACTTTGCGATCGGGCAGGCCCGTATGTTCTTCGACACAATTCTGAAGCGCCGGGCAGCGTTCGAGCAGGTCGATAACCTGCTCATTCTCCCAGCCGCGCCGGCCGATCAAAACGAGCTTGGGCACGGCTTCCGCGCCGCGCCGCTCGACCATGGTCCGCCACAGATGCAGCAGCAGCAGGTGGTTTTTGCGGGGCTCGATCGTACCGACGCACACGAAATACGGCCGGTCGGATCGATGCGATTCGACCGATGGTTCGATGTCGGTGCCGAGATGCGCGACCACGGTCTCGGGCCGACGGCCGGCCCGCTCGAGCCAGGGATCCAGCGCGTCGAGCGTCGCCCTGGAATTGGCGATTATGCCCTCCGACAGCGACACCATCGTCCACATGCGGCGCGCATGCAGATCGGCGCCACCAGGGCGGGCATATTCGGGATATTCGATGGGGATCAGATCGTGCACCAGGCAGACCAGCTTCGCGTTTTCGCGCTTGAGAAAGGCGCGCATCAGCGCGGGCTTGATCAGATTGTTGGGTGAGGGCTGGAGATAGATGCTCTTTTCGGCCGCTTTGGCCAGACGCGGGCGCAGCGACAGCAAGGCCTTGGCCGCGAACAGGCGCAAGGATTGCGTGCCCAGCCCTTCGTCGCGCCACCTCTGCTCGGTCGCATCGAGGAAACGCACGACCGCCGCCCGCGGCAACCGGCCATAGAGGCCGCTCGGATGGACCGCGGCAAAGCTCAGTCGATCGGGCACCGCCGCCAGCAGACCGCGCGCATAGGCCATTTCAACCCGGTCGACCCCGGTCGGCGTCGGGTGCAGCACACGCGACAGCAGCCGCGTGATGTCGAGGACGATCCCGCTCACTCGGCGGCTAGTCTGCTCGCCAGCGCGCCGAGATCGATCCGCTCGGAACGGACTTCCGCCAGCACGTCCGCCACCGCCTTGGCGACGCGGTCGAGCTGCGCCGTGTCGTGGAGCGAGGACAGGAAGAAGCGCAATCGCGCCGCCTGTTCGGGCACGGCGGGATAGATGATCGGCTGGACGTTGATACCCATGTCGAACAAGCGGTCTGCGGCGCGGGCCGCGACGATCGAGCTGCCGGTCATGACCGGCACGATCGCGGCGCCGATCGACGGACCGGTATCGAGCCCGTGGCGGCGTGCCGCCTCCAGGAAATGGCGGCCATTGGCTTGCAGCCGGGCGACCCGATCCGGCTCGTCATGCATGATGCGCAGGCTTTCGAGCCCGGCGGCGGCGACCGGCGGCGACAGGCCGACCGAATAGACGAAGCCCGGCGCGCTGCTCTTGAGATAGTCGATCAGCTCGGCCGAGCCGGCGATATAGCCGCCGCAACCCGACAAGGTCTTGCTGAGCGTCCCCATCCAGATGTCGACATCGGCCGGATTCACCCCGGAATGTTCGAAAATACCGTGCCCGCGCGCGCCTAAAACGCCCAACGAATGGGCTTCATCGACCATCAGGTACGCGCCATGCGCCTTGGCGATCGCGACCAGCCGGGCGAGATCGGGGATGTCCCCGTCCATGCTGTAATGGCCTTCGACCACGATCAGCGCGCGATTGGCGTTGGCGCGTGCGGTGCCGAGCAGCCGTTCAAGCTCGTCCATATCGTTATGCGGGAAGGCGATACGTTGCGCGCCGCTCGCCAATGCGCCCTGGACGATGCTGTTGTGGCTGAGCGAATCGTGCAGGATCAGATCGTCGCGTCCGACCAGATGGCCGATCACGGTGACGTTGGTCGCATGGCCGGAGACCAAAACGATCGCATCCTCGGTCTGGTAGACCTCGGCCAGCGCCCGCTCGAAATCGCGGTGGATTGGCCGTTCGCCAGAGACGATGCGGCTCGCCGAAACCGATGTGCCGTAGAGGTCTATGGCGTCCTTGGCCGCCTGGCTGACGCGCGGATCGCCGTTCAGGCCGATATAATTGTACGAGACGAAATTGTCGTAGCTCTTGCCGTCGATGACGGTGGTCGCGCCGGCAATGCCCTCATGCGGGCGGAAATAGGGATTGCGGATGCCCAGCGCCTCGCCCGCGCGCTTGACCATCGCAAGGTCCGCCGCAACCTCGGGCCGGCCGAGCGGCGGCTTGGCGTGGGCATGTGCCTCCGCCTGCGTGGGCGCGCGATTGGCAAGGCGCGCGAGCAGCTTCGCCTTGGCATCGCCGCTGAGACCAAAATTATCACTCATCGGAATGAGCGGTGGCACGGCCCTAAGGCAGGATCAAGGCAAGACCTTGATCGGTTCGGGCCGGCGGCCTCAACCGTGAATCAAGGTCTCAAGGCGCCGTAGCGGCGGCGGCGGCCATAGTCGGCTCGCTCGGAGCGGTGGCGCCGTCCGCGGGGCCCTCGATCGCGGCACCTTCATAGCGGGCGAGGCGCTCGGCCATTTGGGTCTTTTCGTCGGCCGGTGCGTCGCCCTCGCTGGAGAGGCCGCGCACGATTCGGCCCGACATCGCGGTCAGGGTCGCGCCTTCGGACAGGGCCAGCAGCGGGATCGAGATGCCGAACCGTTGTTCGACCGCAAGCCGCAATTCGACCGCCATCAGACTGTCCATGCCCAGTTCGGCGAGCGGGCGCTGCGGTTCGACCCGGTCGACCGCGAGCTTCATGATCCGCGCGACTTCCTCGACCAAAAGGCCGGTCACCGTGTCGCGCGCCTGATCGGGGGTCGATTCGGCGAGCAGGGCCTTGAGATCGACCTCGGCCGTTTCGACACCCGCGGCGCCGCCCATTTCGGCGAAGAGCGGCGATTCCATCAGCGGCAACTGGCGACGGAGCGACGCCCAACGGATCGTCGCCATGCCCACCACCGGCACGCCGGCGGCAAGCAAAGCGGGCAGGGTGTCGAGCGCGTCCTGCGCGGTGAGATGCGCGCCGCCCAATTGCCGCGCGAGCATGTCGCTGACCTGCGTCTCGCGCGCGAGATAGCCGGCATCGCCAATCGGGCCCCATTGTACCGCCAGGCCCGGCAGGCCGGCCGCATGCCGCCGTTCGGCTACCGCCTCGATCGCGGCATTGGCCGCGACATAATTGCCCTGGCCCGGATTGCCGAACGCGGTCGTGACCGAGGAGAAAAGCAGGAACAGGCCGAGATCGTCATCGCGCGTCAGCCGGTCGAGCGCATCGGCGCCGCCATATTTGGGGTGGAGCGCACGGGCGAAGCGGCTCGCATCGAGCGCGCCCAGCAAGGCATCGTCCATCGCCACCGCCGCATGGATCACGCCGCCGAGCGGGGCCTGGTCGGTGCGGATCGCAGCCAGGGTCGAGGCCAACGGGGCCCCGTCGCCGACATCGACCGCATAAGCGCGCGTATCCACGCCCAAAGCGGCGAACTCCGCCAGCACAGTATCCGCGTTGGGTGCGGCCGGGCCGCGCCGGCTGAGCAAAGCCAGATGCGTCGCGCCGTTGCGTGCCAGCCAGCGGGCCGATTCGAGGCCGAAGCCGTCGAGCCCGCCGGTGACGATATAGGTCCGCGCCGGATCGGCGATGAAAGGCTTGGGGGCGGGCAGCGCGACCGGCAGCGCCTCGCTCGGCGTCAGCACGATCTTGCCGATATGCCCCGACACCTGCATCAGCCGGAACGCGTCCTCGGCATCGGCATAATCGAAGCTGCGATGCGGCAGCGGCCGTAGCGCGCCCTTGGCGAACAAGGTCGTGATCTCGTCGAACAGGGCCGCGGCCAGCTTGGGACGGCGCAGCGGCAGCTGATCGGCGTCGATTCCGTAATAAGTGACATTGTGGCGGAAGGGCCTGAGGCCGACGCTGCTATTTTCGTAAAAGTCGCGCTTGCCGAGCTCGAGGAAGCGGCCGAACGGCTTCACCAGCATCAGGCTGCGCCGCATCGCCTCGCCCGCGAGCGAATTGAGCACGACATCGACGCCCGCGCCGTCGGTCAGCCGCATCACATCGTCGGCGAAGGAGAGCGAACGGCTGTCGAGCACCGCCTCGACGCCGAGATTGCGGAGCAAGGCGCGCTTTGCGGGCGATCCGGCGGTCGCGAACACGCGCGCGCCGCGATGCCGGGCATATTGGATGGCGGCGAGGCCGACACCGCCCGCGCCGCCATGGATCAGCACGGTCTCGCCTTCGGAAAGCTGCGCGAGATGGCCGAGCGCATAGACGGTGGTGAGGAAGGCGACCGGCACCGTCGCGGCCGCCGCGAAGCTCATTCCCGCCGGCATCCGCATGACTGCATGCGCCGCCGTCACCGTCTCGGTCGAAAGCGAGGCGGGGGCGAAAGCCATCACGCGATCGCCGATCGCGAGCCCGTCTACGCCCGTACCAACCGCCGTAACCGTCCCGGCGCATTCCAGACCCATGGTCGGCCCTGCGAAGCCGTCGAGCAGAGCCTCGTCCGGCAGCAGTCCCATTGCCCACATCACGTCGCGGAAGTTGAGACCGGCTGCCTCGATCTTGATCGCGACCTCGCCAGCGCCCGGCACGCTCGGCTGCATCTCTGCCCAGCCGAGCGAGTCGAGCAGGCCCGGCCGTTCGATCGCGAGCCGCAGCCCGGTCGGAACATGGCCCTTGGCGCGCGGCAGGCCACGCCGGACGCGCGGCACGCTGCGGCCTTCGGCGGACCAGGTCACCTCCTGCTCGGCATCCGCGCGCAGCAATTCGGTTGCCGCATGTTCGGCCGCCTGATCGAGCGGCAAGTCGCGGGCCAGCCGGATCAGTCGCGTGGCGATCTGCGCACCTTCGTTGGCGAGCACGCGCCGCAGACCGGCAAGGGCGGCGCTATGGGCATCGTCCCCACGCACGATCAGCGCGATTTCGGTTTTCGGTTCGGCGGGCAGCGCTGCCAGCGCGGCGATCTGCGCCAACGCGGCAGGCAGATCGGTGAGATCGGGAATCAGCGCGACGCGCCCGGTCATCTCGGTGCCACGATCGACCAAAGCGCCGTGCGCGACGAGCGCCGCCTCCAGCGCGTCGCCAATTTCGCCCGTGCCGGCGATGCGGATTTGCGCTTCGACCGTGATCGGCTGCGCGACGGCTTCGGTACGCGCGGTGATCAGTTCGACCGGCCAGAGCGGCGTTTCGAGCGGCTGGACCGTCGGCGCGGCAAAGTCCGCGCCGTCCAGCAACGAACGCCAGCGCGCGGCGTCGGCCGGCGGCGGGGCATCCGGGCGAAGCAGATGCCACATCCGGTTGGGAACGGGTTCGGCCAGCAACAGGGCGCCGCCGGGCGCCAGCCTGTCCTTGAGCGCACTCAGTTCGCGCGCCGACCAGCCGCCGAGCGCGAAAGCGTGCAGGCCGACGATGATGTCGAACGGCGCCTCGTCGAGCGCATCGCCCGGCGTCCAGGCGATGGCGCGCGCGGCCGGCAGATCATGCAGCGCGTCCGTCAGCGCCGGCAGATCGTCGGCGTCGGTCGCGGCGACCAAAGCGGCGTCGTCGCCGAGATGGCGCAACAGCAGCCGCGTCACGCCGCCGCGCCGGGCACCGATCTGCAGCACGCGCAGCCGTTGCTTATTCTGGACGGCGAGCGAGGCCAAAGCCTCCGAAAGCATGTGCGCGGCTGCGTTTCCGGCGGGCGACGCGCTCAGCAATTGCTCCCACAAGGCGGCGGGAATGGCCGGTGCGGCCGCCGGGCCATCGACCAGAATCGCCGGCAGCGCGTCGGCGGCGAGCGCGAGCAAGGCGACTTCGGCGACGCCGCGCGGCTGATCGAAGAACAAGGTGCGCAGGATCGCGTCGGCCGGCGGCAGATCCTCGTCGGCGAAGCTCCACGATCCATCGTCCGCCTGGGCGGCGATGCCGTCGGCGGCCAGCCAGCGCAGCAGCCGGTCGAGGATCGGACGGCTCGCGATCGCGATCGCGCCGTCGCGGATCAGCGCCTGCGGGACGAGGCGGCCATCAGGGGCAAGCGCGCGCAACGCCTCGATCGCGGCCGAGGCGGCGAACGCATCGGCGAGCAGACGGCTCTCCGCCGCCTGAGGATCGGTAGCGGCCTTCACGGGCGCGGGCTGGGCTTCGGCGACCGCCGAGACGGCGCCGGCGGGATCGGCGCTGGCGACTTCGGCGATGTGGAAGAATTGCTCCTCGGGGGTCGCCTGGCGGCCAAGCGCGACGCGCACAAACCAGCAATCGACCATGTCCGCGACGGGAACGCCCGCCGCATCGACCAGCAGCACGTCGGCGCGAACCGAACGGGGCCCGACACGCGTGACCTTAAGTTCGGCGGTGGCCGGGATCGCGCCTTCGGGCCGGCGCAGCCGGACGCGGCCGAACCGCCACGGCAGCACGCCGGTCTTGCTGCCGAGCCGGTCGGCGGCGAGCGCCAGCAGGCCCTGCAGCGCGCCATCGACAATGTTGGGCGGCAACAGGAAGCCGTCGCCCAGATAAGGTGCGCGATCGAGCTTCGCGATCGCTTGGTCGCCGGCGAAGACGCGGATGTCGGACACGACCTGGAAGGCCGGCCCATAATCGAGGCCCATTTTTGACGCGAGCGCATAGAGGCTGGCTGCGGGCACGTGGCCGGTTGGTGCGCCTTCGGGCGGCGCAGGCCGTGCATCGTCCGCATCCGCCGCCGCGATGCGCCCGGCCATGTGGATCGTCCATGGCTCTTCGGAGAGGCGCGGGCGCGAGGCGATCGTGAAGTCGCCCGCCGACGATCCGACGCGCAGGCGCACTTCGCGCATGACATGCGGTTCGATCACCAGAGCACGGCCGATCTCGACGTCGAGCAAATCGAGCGCGGCCGCATTGCCGTGGCGCGCGCGCGCCGCCGCCAGCGCCATTTCGATCAAGGCGGCGGCCGGAACCACCGCCGCGCCGCCGACCGTGTGATCGGCCAGCCAGGGCTGGGTTTCGAGGCCGAGGTGGCGGATCCACTCGACCGGCTCGTCGCCGATCCGCACGCCGAGCAACGGATGCTCGAACGGCAGCGTGACGCGATCGGTTGCTTCCTCGGTGCGCGGCACCCAGAAACGCTCGCGCTGGAAGGGGTAGGGCGGCAGACTGCGCACCGTCGCCGGGCCACTGAAGGCGATGCCGTCGCGAATATCCCCACCGGCGGCGTGGATACGTGCGGCCAGCCCCGCGACCGGATCGCTCTTGCCCGGACGGCGCGACAGGCTCGGCAGCACACGGCCTTCCTTGTCGGCGCCGCGCAGCGCGTCGTTGAGATAGGCCTGGACGACGCCGTGCGGCCCGATTTCGACGAAGATGCGGATGCCGTCATCGACCATTGCCCGGGCGGCGTCGGAAAATAGTACGGGCTCGCGCACGTTGCGCCACCAATAGGCGGCGCCCAGTTCCGCGCCGCCAAGCGGGCCACCTGCTACGGTCGAATAAAACGGTATCGTCGTCGGCCCCGGCGTGATTCCGGCGAGATCGGTGGCGAGACGCGGCGCGATCGGATCCATCGCTGCCGAATGGAAGGCGTAATCGAGGTCGAGCTTGGTGTAGCGCCAGCCCTTTTCAGCGGCACGCCCTTCCAGCGCATCGATGCCTTCACGGGTTCCGGCCACGGTCGTCGCCTGGCTGCTGTTGCGCGCTGCGACCTCGACCGCCGTCCCGGCCAGCGCCGTGGCGGCCGCGTCACCGTCCATGCCGAGTACCGCCATCGCGCCGACGCCATGCTGCGCCTGCTGGCTGCGGCTGCGCACCGCGATCACGCGCGCGGCCTGATCCAGATCGAGCGCACCGCAGGCCCAGGCGGCGGCGACCTCGCCGACGCTGTGACCCATGCAGGCGTCGGCTTCGATGCCCTGCTCACGCAGCGCCGTCACCAGCGCAACCTGGATCGCGAACAGCAAAGGCTGGGCGATGTCGGTATTGCGCAACGCGTCGGCGTCCGGCGCATCCAGACTCTCGCGCACCGACCAGCCGAGATGGGGCAGCAGCACCGCATCGACCTTGGCAAGCGCGTCGCGGAACAACGGGCTGGCGCCGATCGCGTCGGCGGCCATGCCCGCCCACTGGCTGCCATTGCCCGAGAAGACGAAGCCGATCTTGCCCGCCACCGCCGTGTTGGTCGCGGTCAGCGACGTCGGCTTGCTTTCCAGGAAGGCGTCGAGCGCTTCGATCAGGGCGGGCTGCGTTTCGGCGGGGATGACCAGCCTTCTTTTATGTTGGGTGCGCTTGAGCGCGAGCCCGCGCAGCAAAGCCGGCATGGCTTCCGGAGAGGTCTCCGCTACGCGCGCGCGCCACGTCGCGGCGAGCGCGCGCAGGGCGGCATCGGACCGCGCCGACAGCAGGAAAGGCGGCAGGCTTTCGTCGCTTTCGCGCGATGGCACGGGCTGGGGATCGGGCGATTCCAGCACGGCATGGGCGTTGGTGCCGCCGAAGCCGAAGGAATTGACGCCGACCAGATAGGGGTTGGGGCCCTTCTTCACCGCCGTCGCCTTGGGGGCGAGCTGGAGGTTGAGATCGGCGAACGGGATATTGGGGTTGGGCGTTTCGCAATGGAGCGAGGGCGGGATCGTCCCGCGTTCCGCCACCAGCATCGCCTTCAGCAGGCCGGCCATGCCGCTGCCCGCCTCGAGATGGCCGATATTGGTCTTGACCGATCCGATCGTTAGCGGCTTCGGACGGCGATTGCCGAGAATCTCGCCGAGCGCGCCCGCCTCGATCGGGTCGCCCGCCGGCGTGCCGGTGCCATGCGCCTCGACATACGCCAGATCGACCGGATCGAGGCCGAACCGGCTATAGACCTGGTCGAGCAAGGCCGCCTGGGCTTCGCGATTGGGCAGCGACAGGCCGGTGGTGCGGCCGTCCGAATTGACGCCCGTGCCGCGGATCACCGCGCGGATCGGATCGCCCGCCGCCAGCGCCTGGCCGAGCGGCTTGAGAATGACGAGCCCGCCGCCTTCCGCGCGCACATAGCCGTCCGCGCGCGCGTCGAAAGCGTGGCAGCGCCCCTTCGGGCTCAGCATCGATGCCGCGCAGAAGCCGACATAGGATTGCGGTGCGAGCAAAAGGCTGACGCCGCCGACCATCGCCATGCCGATCTGGCCGGCCCGCATCGCCTCGCACGCCTGATGCAGCGCGACCAGCGACGAAGAGCAGGCGGTATCGACCGTGAAGCTCGGCCCGTGCAGGTCGAACGCATAGGAAATGCGGTTCGACAGCGAGCACAAGGTCACGCCGATCATCGAATAAGCGTCGGTGGTCGACGGGTCGCCGAGATTGAGGTTCAGATAGTCCCACGACGATCCGCCGACGAACACGCCGACCGGCTCGCCCGCCAGGTGCGCCGCATCCAGCCCGGCATCCTCGATCGCCTCATAGGCCAGCTCGAGCAGCAGCCTTTGCTGCGGGTCCATCTGCGTCGCTTCGCGCGGCGAAATGCCGAAGAAGGCCGGGTCGAACTGGCTGACGTCGCCGAGCACGCCGGCGGCGAACGTATAGGCCTTGCCGCGCTGGCCTTTCTCCGGATGGAAGAGCTGCGCCTTGTTCCAGCGGTCGTCGGGAATTTCGGAAACCGCATCGGTTCCGGCGAGCAGCATCGTCCAGAAGGATTCCAGATCCGGCGCGCCCGGCAGGCGGCAGGCGGCGCCCACGATCGCGATCGGTTCCGCCGCGGCGCCGGCGGCGCCGGTGCCGGACATATCGAAGTCGTAACGCGATCGGTTCAAACCAAACTCCGGCGTTGCCCAAAGCCTGTAGGGGACGCGTGAATCAAGGCTATAGCGGAGCCGAAGCCTTGGACAAGGCGTTGTGACGCAACCCGTTTGCAATGCAGCATTTAGTGGCGCATGGGATGAAAGCGTTTCCGATATGGATGCAGTTGAACCGTGCATGCCAGTCGGTGGTTAAGCGATCGGACCTGTTGTGTCGGACGCAACCCGGGTGCAAAGGAGCGGTGCCGCTAGGCGCGCCGCGCCAGGTCGGATTGTCAGGTGAGGCGCGTGGCGAAAAAAGAATTCCTTTTCCTTCAGGGTCTGGCGGGACCGTTCTTCTCGCTTCTCGGCGAAGCACTCGCAGCCTCGGGGAATGGCGTCCACCGCATCAACTTCAACGGCGGTGACAAGCTTTACTGGAACGTTCCGGGCGCGATCGACTATCGCGGCAATCTCGACAAATGGCCGCGTTTCCTGGCGCGGATCCTTGCGCGCCGCCGGATCACCGACATCCTCTTGTTTGGCGATTGCCGGCCGCTGCACAGCCTTGCGATCGAGGTTGCGAGCCGGCTCGGCGTCAAGGTCCATGTGTTCGAGGAAGGCTATGTCCGTCCCGATTTCGTGACGCTCGAAGCGGGCGGCGTGAACGGCCATTCGCGCCTGTCGCGCTCGCCCGATCATTATCTGGAAGCCGCGCGCGATTTGCCGCCCTTGCCCGATTTCCCGCCGGTGCCGTCGTCGTTCAACCGCCGCGCCAAGGAAGATCTGGCCTACAACATCGCGTCGCTCGCGCTGGCGCCGCTCTTCCCGGGCTATCGCACGCATCGCCCGTGGCACATCCTCACCGAATATGCGGGTTGGGCGCTGCGCCTGCTGCGTCGCCCGGCCGAGCGCCGCCGTTCGGGCGCCACGCTCGACCGGCTCAAGGCCGACGGCCGCCCCTATTTCGTGTTCCCGCTCCAGCTCGACTGCGATTATCAGATCCGCGTTCATTCCCATTTCAAGGGCGTGCAGGATGCGATCGAGACCGTGCTCGGCTCGTTCGCACGCAATGCGCCGGCGAACACCTTGCTGGTGGTGAAGGGGCATCCGCTCGATAACGGCCTGGTCGATTGGGAGAAGCGCACGCTCGCCGTCGCGGCCAAGCTCGGCATCGCCGATCGGCTGCTGTTCCTGGAATCGGTCGATATCGACTCGCTGGTCTGCAACGCCGTCGGGCTCGTCACGGTCAACAGCACGACGGGCACGCTCTCGCTCCGCTGCGGCGTGCCGACGATCGTGCTCGGCGATGCGGTCTACGATCTGCCGCGTGTCACCGATCAGAAGGGCCTCGACGCGTTCTGGGCATCGCCGACGCCGCCGGAATTGCCCGTATTCGAAGCCTTCCGCCGCGTGCTTATCGATCGCTGCCTCATCCATGGCGGTTATTTCAGTGATCAGGGCCTAACCATGTTGGTTAAGGGCGCGATGAAGCGGCTTGAGACCTTTGAACCCAAGACGTCGGTGGTGCGGATGCCCGCGCCGGTGCGCGTGCCTGCGGTGGCGCCCCTCGTCGCACGGGGGTGACGCGCATCCTTTCGGTCCTGATCACCGGCGCGTCGAGCGGTCTCGGCGCCGGCCTCGCCAAGAATTATGCCGCACCCGAGGTGCATCTGGTGCTCACCGGGCGCGATGCCGCGCGGCTGGAGGCGACCGCCGTCGCCTGCCGCGACAAGGGCGCGACCGTCGCCACTGGCCTGTTCGACATCAGCGAGCCCGAACCCTTTGGTGCCTGGCTGACCGCGCAGGATGAAGCGACGCCGCTCGATCTCGTGATCGCCGCCGCGGGCGTGTCGGCGGGAACGGGCGAGGGCGACATGCCCGAGGGCGTAGATCTGGCTGCCATGCAAATTCGATCCAATCTGCTCGGCACAATCCACACGGTCGAGCCGCTGCTGCCGCGGCTGATCGCGCGCAAGGCCGGTCACGTCGCCGTCGTCGCCTCGACCGCCGCCTTGCGCGGCCTGCCCTACAGCCCCGGATACAGCGCCAGCAAAGCCGGCATTCGCGCTTATGGCGAGGCCATCCGCGCGCTTTTGGGACCCAAAGGGGTGATGGTATCGGTTGTCGTTCCCGGATTTTTCGATACGCCGATGACCGACCGTTGGAAGGGCCCGACTCCGTTCATGCTCAGTCTCGACAAGATGGTGGCCGCGATCCGCAAGGGCCTCGACGCCCGCAAGGCGCGGATCGTCGTGCCGCGCCTGCTCGCGCTGGGACAGGTCGCCGCCGATCTGCTGCCGGCCGCGATCGGCGACCGCATCGTGCGCGGTTTCCGCTTCCATATCGAACCGGGTCGCTGACAAGGGACCCATGATTCACTTTCTTACGGGCATTGCGATCAGCTTGGCGACGTGGTTCGGGCTGCGGCGGCTGGTCGGCGCGTGGCCGTTCGGCCCGCAGCCGTCGGTCCGCATCGCCGCGCTCCTGATCGACGCCTTCCCGTTCCTCGCGGGCTTCGGTCTGTTCCTGCTGCCGACCGGCCGTCCGATTCTCGCCGGTCTCACCGTGGCATGCCTCGGCATCGGCATGGGCGTGGCCGATCGGGTCAAGCGCGTGGTGCTGGGCGAGCCGGTGGTATTCGCCGACCGTGCCGAGTTGATTGAGGTGGTGCGCCACCCCCGCCTCTATCTCGCTTTCGTCGGCACCGGACGCATGATCATGGCCACGGTCGCCATGCTGCTGGCGGTGATCTGGCTGGTCCATCTCGAACCGCCCTTGTGGCCGGTCGACCTGATCTCCGCCATCTTCCTTGCCGTTGTCGCGGTGATCGTCGGGCGGTTGCTGTTCGTGATCCCGGCCAGCAGGCCACTGTGCGACAGGCTGGCCGCTTTCTACCGGACGCTCGATCCCACCCGCGACCCCATGATCGACACCGCGCGGTTCGGCCTGCTCGCCACATGCATCATGCACGCCACCTTTGCCCGCGCCGAGCGTGCCGGCCGGCAGCGCGCGGCGCAGGCCAGGGCGTGGCCGGCCTTGCCCGCCAACGGCCCGATCCTGATCGTGCAGGGCGAATCCTTCATCGATGCGCGACGGCTGGATCCCGCGCTCGCCGGCCATCTTCCCAATTTCGCCCGGCTGCAGGCTGAATCGGCGCAGCACGGCAAGCTTGTCGTGCCTTGCTGGGGAGCGAACACGATCCGTTCCGAGCTGGCGGTACTGACCGGCCTCGGCAGCGAGGATGTCGGGCTCGACCGGTTCAACCCCTACGAGCATTTCGCGCGCGTGCCGCTGCCCTCGCTCGCGCATCAGGCGCGCGAAGCGGGCTACAGGACGATCTGCATCCATCCCTATGATGCGGACTTCTATTATCGCGACAAGGTGATGCCGCTGCTCGGCTTCGACCGGTTCATCGGGATCGACGGCTTTGCCGGCGCGGAACGTAATGGGCCGTATGTGAGTGACATCGCGGTCGCCGAATGCGTGGCGACCCATGTGCGCGAGCTTGGCCCGCGCGTGCTGGTGTTCGCGATCACAATGGAAAATCACGGGCCGTGGGACGCGCAGCACGACGCGCTGCCGGCGGACCAGCTGCCCGAGGCGTGGCGCGGCCTGCCCGACGCGGCGGAGATCGGACGCTGGCTCCGGCATCTCCAGTCGACCGACGCGATGATCCCGATCCTGCAGCAAGCGATCGCCGCAACCGGTTCGCCCGGCTGGCTGGTCTTCTACGGCGACCATCAGCCCAGCCTGGTTGGCGCCTTCCAGGCCCTGGGCGCCGACGATCGCCGCTCGGATTATGCGATCTGGGGATCGGCGGCCGAACCTGGCAAGCCGGCCGATATCGCTGCCGAGGACATCGCCGCCTCGCTAATGAAGGCGATGGGCGTCCGTTAGCGCGAGACCGTGCCGAGCATGCGTGCGATGCGGCCCTGCAGCCGCCGCAGCCGGATCACCCAAGTCATCTTCGGTTTCCAGCCATCGGCGAAGCGCTGCAGCAGCGTTTCGGGCGGGCAGGGGCGTTCGGTGACCGGGTCGAGATAGCGGGGGTAGAGGATCAAGGTGCCCGCCACCAACTCGGCCAGCGTCAGCTTGCGCGTGCGGCGCGACAGGGGGGCGGCGAGATCGCGCGTCAGGCCCCAGCCCGCAAAGAAGGGCTGGCCATGGACCGTCACGTCGAGGCCGCGCAGCAACGCCTCGAATCCGGTCAGCGAGGTCAGCACATGCACCCCGTCGATCCGCGCCAGCAGCGACGACATCGCCTCGCCACGGACGACCGCGTCGGCATAGTCGAGCAGATCGGCATCGGGCACATGGCCGTGGCGATGGCCCGCATCGACGTCGGGGTGCGGCTTGAACAGGATATGCGCATCGGGTTCGGCCGCGCGTGCGCGACGCAGCAGATCGAGATTGCCCGTCACATCCGCGCCGCCGAGCCGGACCGATTGATCGTCCTCGACCTGCCCTGGAACCAGGATCGTCCGTTTCTGGCGCGGCTCGGTGGCGGCGGGCGGCGCTTCGCTCGCATATTTGCTGATGCCGCGCGTGACGATCGTCTCGACCAGCGCCTCGGCACGCGCGCGCAGATCGGGCGGGAAATCGGCGGTCGCGAGGATCGTTTCGAGATCGCTCGGCCCGCTGGGATCGTAATAGATGCCGCTGCGGTCGACCACGATCGACAAAGGCGGATGGAGATCGGCGCCCAGCCCGATGGAGCGGATGAAACCATCCTCGATCCGCACCAGCCGGTCGCCCGCCAGTGCCTCCAGCCCATTCGGCATGCGCGACGGCCAGACCGCGATCGCGCCACCGGCGGATTGCGCGATCGCGTCGCGCGCATCGTCCGCGAATTTCAGCGGCCCGCGCGCGTGGCTGGCCAGGAATTGCGCGATCCGCACGCGTTTCCACCAGGCGATGCCGCACGCGACCTTGATGTCGCTGTCGTCCACGGGGCGTGGCGGGGCGCTGTTCATTCGTCGGCCGGACGCTTGCGGCCGACATCGGCCCAGGGCTGGCCAAGCCAGCGTTTGAACCGGTCGCGGAAGCGCCAGTGGAGCGGCACGCGCCGTTCGGCGAGGCCAGGCCAGCCGGTCAGATCGAGACCCGTCCACGGCAAAAACGGATTGCGCCGCCCATAGGCCCACATCTCGACCCGGGTCGACCGCCGCACCGCCGGCCCGCGCGCATGGAAGCCGCTCGTGTCGCACACCACCAACGTATTGGCCGGGACCGCGAAGACGGTCGGCTTGGGCAGGCCGAGCCCGGCCAGCTCCGCCTCGTCGATCCGCAGCGAGCCGCGCCCCGACAGGAAGTCGCTTCCATCGCGCGCTTCGAGACTGCGCTTCTTCTCCCACGCCAGCCGCGCCGCGTCGCGCCGGTGCGATCCGGCGACATAGATGAGCGGGCCTTCGTCGGGTGCGACGTCGGTCAGGAACAGCCAGGCCTTCACGGTGGGATGGAAGGTATCGGCGTGAAGATCGGTCTGCGGATCGGGCGGCGCGTCGTGGCGATGCGTCAGGATCGACTGGATATAGGCCAGCGGCTCGGTGTCGTAGCTGCCGACATAGCGGATCAGGCCCTGCCAGCTTTTGTCGCGCACCAGCGCGCGGGCGGCGGGGAGCGCCTGCAGCGTCTCCGGATCGAGCGCGTAGCGGCGTGTGATCGTATCGCCCTGCACCATCTCGCGCGCGGCGCCGGGATAGGACATCACCTGGTCTTGGAGCGCAGCGAAGGCCTCAGGCGCCAGGAAATTCTCGACCTTCACATAGCCGTTGCGGGCGAATTCCGCGCGCTGGGCGGCTGGCACTAGTCCCTCCATCCGTCGCCTTCGCCATGCCGCCATCCGATCGGCGAGTATGACCCGCTTCACGTGCAGTCCCCACGCGTTCAATCGGCGCGATCCGATCAGCGGACTGTCGCGGAAGCTCTTGGCGTCGGTTGCGAGCTGATAGGCCCACCAGGGGGCGAGAAGATAACGCAGCGGGTTCACCTGATCCCTATTCGGCAGGTCCAGCGTCAGCGCAAGGATGGGAGGAAAACGCTGGTGGAGCTGAGGGGAATCGAACCCCTGACCTCTGCAGTGCGATTGCAGCGCTCTCCCATCTGAGCTACAGCCCCGGCACCAGCGAAAAGCGCGCTTAGACGGGCTTTTCCGCCGATGCAACGCGCTACCGGCGAAATCCCCAAATATCGAGACGATGACCGGCCCTTCAGTCCGGCGCGCCGTTGCGCGCGCCGGCAATCGTTCAGGCCAGCGTATCGATGATGTGAATGACCACGCCGACCAGCCCGCCGACCAGAGTACCGTTGATCCGGATATATTGCAGATCGCGCCCGACCGCGTTTTCGAGCCGGCCGGTGACGGTGTGCGCGTCCCAGCTGCGCACGGTCTCGGACACCAGGGTGACGATGCCGTCGCCATAGGAGGCGACCAGGGCTGCGGTCGCGCGCCGCGCGAAGCGGTTGACCGCGAAGCGGACGCGCGGATCCTCCTGCAGGCTGGTCCCCATCTGGCGCATCGCCTCGCCGAACTTGCCGGCGGCGACCGCCTCGGGGTCGCGCGCCGCGCGCAGCATCGCCGCGCGCGCATTCTGCCACAGGCCGTCCAGCCATTCCCCCACCGCGGGATTGGCGAGCGCGGCGTCGCGAAACGCGGCGACCCGGGCCTGCAATTCGGGATCGGTCTGGAGCCGCTGGGCAAGGCCGGCCAGCGCTTCCTCCGCCCTGATCCGAAGCGGATGATTGCGATCTTCCGCCATGTCGCCGAGCAGGCGGAACAGGCCGTCGAGGATCTTGGTCGAAAGCGTCTCGTCGAGCCCGGTCCAGCGCAGGATAGAACCGGCCCGTTCGTGGATCATCTGCCGGAACAAGGGCTCGTTCGCGTCGAGCGTGCGGCCGGCCCAGAGGATCGCCGCGTTGATCATCGGACGATGGCGTTCCTCGTCCATTGCCGTCGCCATCAGCTTGCCCGCAAGCGGCGCGACATCGAGCGCCTTCAGCCGCTGCGCCGCTGCGCTTTTGAACAATTGGCCGAGCCGCTCGTCGCCGAGGCTTTCGAGCAGGGTCTCGGCGAGATTGCCCGCGCCCGCGCGCATCGCGCCCTCGCGCGGCGGCGAGGCGAGCACGCGGCCGATCGCGCGCGCCACGTCGAGCTTGGCCATGCGGCGCGCGACGATGCGCGGCACCAGGAAATTGGAGCGCAGGAAGCTGGCGAGGCTGTCGCCGATCCGGTCCTTGTTGCGCGGGATGATCGCGGTGTGGGGGATCGGCAGGCCGAGCGGGTGGCGGAACAGGGCGGTTACCGCGAACCAGTCGGCGAGCCCGCCGACCATCGCCGCCTCGGCGAAGGCGCGGACATAGCCCCAGGCCGGATGCGTGGGCTCGAATGTTCTGGCCAGCAGGAACAGTCCGGCCATCGCGACCAGCAGTCCGGTGGCGATGATCCGCATCTGGCGGACGCCACCCTGCGACGGGATAAGGCGGTCGCGAAGCGTCATGATGTGGTCCGGGGCGGTGGCATGTCTTTAGACAATAGCCATCGCCCCGGAAGGTTCACTCTGCGGGATGCGCGACACCCGGCGAATGGTCCTCGGCGCTGTTGAGAACCTTGCCGAGCCGGCGGCCCATCCACTTTTCCGCGCCATCGGCGAGGCTGAAGCCGGCGGGAACGATCAGCAGCGTGAGCATGGTCGACAGGATCAGCCCGCCGATCACGGTCACCGCCATCGGTTGGTTGAACGAACCGTCGCCACCCAACGACAAGGCGGTCGGCAGCATGCCCGCGACCATCGCGACCGTCGTCATGACGATCGGCTGCGCGCGCTTGTGCCCGGCATCCAGGATGGATTCGAGCAGCGCCCGGCCATGGCGCATCTCCTCGATCGCGAAATCGATCAGGAGGATCGAGTTCTTGGCGACGATGCCGAACAGCATCAGCACGCCGATCAGCACGGGCAGCGAGGTTGGCATATTCGCCAAATGGAGGGCGATGCCGCCGCCGAGCGGCGCCAGCAGCAGCGAAACCATGTTCACCAGCGGCGGGATGGCGCGGCGATACAGCAGCACCAGCACCGCGAACACCAGCAACACGCCCGCGACGAGCGCGATCAGGAAGTTGATCAGCATTTCCGCCTGCCACTTGGCCTGGCCCGCGGCTTCGTAATGCACGGTCGACGGCAGGTTTTTCATTGCCGGCAGGTTCATGATCTTATCGCGCTCGGTGCCGGCAACCGCGCCCGGGCCGAGGTCCGCCCCGATCACGACGCGCCGCTCCTGGTTGATGCGCTTGATCTCCGACGGGCCCGCGCCGAAGCCGATATCGGCGAGCACCTTCAACGGCACGGTGGTGCCGCGCGTGGTCTGGACGGGCAGGTTCTGGATCGTCGACAGATCGCGACGACTATCCTCGTTCAGCATCACCCGGATTGGGATCTGACGGTCGGACAACGAGAATTTGGCCGCATTCTGGTCGATGTCGCCCAGCGTGGCGATGCGGATCGTCTCGCTGAGATCGCTCGTGGTCACACCCAGGTCGGCGGCAAGATCCAGTCGCGGCTTGATCGTGATTTCCGGGCGCGGAAGGTTGCCCTCGACGCGGGGGGCACGCAGGCCGGGCATCGCTTTCATCTGCTCCGCCAGGGTGGCTGCGGCTTTGTCGAGCGCGGCCGGATCGTCACCCGCCAGCAGAACGGAGACGTCGCGATTGCTGTTCTGGTCGCCGTTCTGCGAATCGAAATTGATGCGCGCGTCCGGGATTTTCTGCAGCACGGGCTGCAGCTTGCGTTCGAATTCCGTGCTGGTGACGGTACGCTTCGGATTCAGCGTCATCACGATCTCGGCGGAGCCGACCTCGATATATTCGACCGCGGTGGTCACCTCGGATTGCGCGCGGAGTATCTTGGTGGCGCGGTCCGCCACCGCCTCGGTCTGCTCAAGCGTCGTGCCGGGCGCCATACTGATTTCAAGATGGCTCGTTTCCGCATTGGCCGGCGGGATGAAGGTGAAGGGCAGTGATCCGAAGACGAAGATGGTCAGGATGAACGCGACGAAGCCGGACATCAGGGTCAGCTTGCGGTTGTCGCGCAGCCACAGACGCTTCCAGGTACGCCGCGTCCCTTGGTTACGGTCCAGCGTCCAATGGAGCACCTTCATATAGGCGTCCATCAGCCAGCCTTCGCCATGCTTGGCCTGGCCATGTGCCTTGAGGAAATAGGCTGCCACCATTGGCGTGATCAGGCGCGCGACGAGCAGGCTCATCAGCACCGCGACCACGACCGTCAGGCCGAAATTCTTGAAATATTGGCCGGCGATGCCCGGCATCAGTGCGACCGGGAGGAACACCGCCACGATCGAGAAGGTCGTGCCGACCACGGCCAGGCCGATCTCGTCGGCGGCGTCGATCGATGCCTGATAGGCGGTTTTGCCCATGCGCATGTGGCGGACGATATTCTCGATCTCGACGATCGCGTCGTCGACCAGCACGCCTGACACCAGGCTCAGCGCCAGCAACGTCATGAAGTTGAAGGTGAACCCCATCAGGTCCAGGATCCAGAATGTCGGGATCGCGGACAGCGGAATGGCCAGCGCCGAGATCACGGTCGCGCGCTTGTCGCGCAGGAACAGGAACACCACCGCGACCGCCAGGATCGCGCCTTCGATCATCGCGCGCATCGCCGAATGATAATTGCGCTCGGTATAGACCACCGAGTTGGACCGCTGGATGAAGTGGATCTTCGGATATTCCTTCTCGATCTTGGCCAGTTCCTTGACCGTGTCGTTGAACACCGAAACGTCCGACGCGCCGCGCGACCGCAGGATGCTGAAGCTGACGGTGGGCTTGCCTTCCATCTTTGCCAGCGATCGACGCTCGCCATAGGAATCGCGCACGTCGGCGATGTCGGCGAGGCGGACCGAACGGCCATTGCCGATCTGAATCTGCTGCTGGCCAAGCGTGTAGGCGTCCTGGGCGTTGCCGAGCACGCGCACCGATTGTTCGGTGCCTGCGATCTCTGCCCGGCCGCCGGCGGCATTGGTATTGACCGCATAGAGCTGGCGATTGACCTGAGAGGCGGTCACGCCTTGCGACTGCATCTTGGCGGGATCCAGGATAACACGGATTTCGCGGTCGACCTGGCCGTGAAGTTCGACCTGCTGCATGCCGCTGATCGCGAGCAGACGGCGCGAAACCGTGTCCTGGACGAACCAGGATAGCTGCTCCAGCGTCATGTCGGTCGCCTCGACCGAGAAATTGGCGAGGCTGCCGCCATTGATGTTCACGCGCTGAACCTGGGGCTCGATGATGCCTTGGGGCAGATTGCCGCGGATCTGCGAGATAGCGTCGCGTACGTCGGTGGTCGCGCGATCGACCGGCGTTTCGATCGAGAACTGGACGAATGTGCCCGAACTGCCTTCGGTCACGGTGGAGTCGATTTCCTCCACGCCTTCCAGATTGCGCACCGCGGCTTCGACGCGCTGCGTGATCTGTGTCTCCATCTCGGTCGGTGCCGCGCCCGGCTGCGTGACCTGCACATAGACGCCGGGGAAGGTGATCTCCGGATTCTGGTTGAGCGGCATCCGCATGAACGAGACCACCCCGGCCAGGGTCAGCGCGCAGAACAGCACGATCGGCGGAACCGGGTTGCGGATCGACCAGGCGGAGATGTTGCGGAAGTTCATGCGGGTCGATCCTCAGCGAGGGCTGGGCTGAAAGCTGGGCTTTACCTTGTCGCCGGCATTCAGGAAGGCGCCGGCGGCGGCCACCACATGCTCGGTTCCGCTCAGACCGCTCAGGATGGTCACGCCGCGCTCGTCGACGTCGCCGATCTTCACGTCGCGGCGGACGACCTTGTTGTCGGTGCCGATCAGATAAACGAAGTTGCCCTTCGCGTCGCTCAGCACCGCGCTTTCGGGAAGCAGCGGCACATCGCCGATACCGCCGCCGATCTCGGCCGCGGCAAAGCCGCCCGGCCGCAGCGCGACATTGTACGGCAGTTCGATACGGACCGTACCCTGACGGCTGGTCGGATCGATCACCGGCGAAATCTGCCAGATCGTGCCCGGAATCCGGACCGTGGTGCCGACCGGCGTGACCGTGGCCGGCGAACCGACATGCACGCGCTGGAGATCGCCCTCGGCAAGGCGCGCCTGCACCTCCATCTTGCCCTCGGACGCGATATGGAACAGCGCGCTCGATCCCGAAGAAACGATCTGGCCAGCCTCGACATTGCGGGTCAGTACCAGGCCTGCTGTCGGTGCGCGGATGTCGAGCCGGCCGATCGTCGCCTGCTGCTGCTTGAGCTGCGCCTGCGCGACCGCGACGCGCGCATTGGCGCCGTCGAGCGCGGATTGCTTGGCGTCGATATCCGCCTGCGAAATGAAGCCGCTCTTCACCAGCGCCTTGGCGCGGGTAAGGTTGGATTTGGCGAGTTCGGCGTCGGCGCGGGCCTGTGCGATCGAGGCCGCAAGCGCATTGGCTTCCTGCACCTGGACCGACCGATCGACCACCGCGAGAATCTGGCCCTGCGCAACCCACGTACCGGGTTCGACCAGAACCGAACGGACCAGACCGCCCTCTCCGGCGACGCCCACAGGCATGTCGCGACGCGCGCCGACATTACCGACGGCGGGAATTTCGGTCGTCACCGAATGACGGCCAGGCACGATAACTGTCACGCTGGGCGCGGTTTCGATCGCCGTCGGCGGGGCCTTGCGGTGCGTCCAGATATAGATCCCGACGAGCAGGGCCAGGATCACGACGCCGCCGATGATCAGCATCCGCGTCCTGCGGCTGCGCTGCTCATCCTGGTCCAGATAATCCGCCGGATCGATACCCGATTCCATATTCATCTCGCCGTCCCATCCCTCGCGTCACGACACGGATTTCCCCTCGCATCGCCGCCCGACTGTATTAGCAATATATATCACCTCGCTCAAGCACTGTTTAAGGTGCCTGAGCCAGTGTCAGGATCGACCAGTCCCCGCTGTCGATGCGCGCGGACGATTGCATCCCGTTTGATGCGTAGGCCGCTAGCACATCATCCGCCTGGCTTGCCAGAAGCCCGGCCAGGACGATGGTGCCATTTTGGCTCAGTGTTGCACTTAGGTCCGAAGCGAGCGCGATCAGCGGCCCTGCCAGGATATTGGCGACGATCAGGTCGAAGGGCGCCGCGCCTTGTATCCGCGGATCGTTCATGCCGTCGGCGGCGACCAGGACGACTGCTTCCGCTGGCAACCCGTTGGCCGTCATATTCTCCGCGGTGACGTCGATCGCGACCGGATCGATGTCGGTGGCAAGGATGCGGGCATCGGGCCACAGCGCGCGGGCGGCAAAGGCCAGCAGGCCGGTGCCGGTGCCGATATCGGCGACATTGACGAAGCTCTTGCCTGCCTGCGCCAGCCGATCGAGCGCGGTCAGGCAGCCGGCGGTGGTCTCGTGATGACCGGTGCCGAAGGCGCGGCTGGCCTCGATCCGGAACGCGACCATATTCGCGGGGAGGGCATCGGCATGGGCGGCGGTGTGGACATAGAAGCGGCCGGCCCGGATCGGCTCGAGGAAGCCCTGGCTGATCGTCACCCAATCCGCATCCTCGATCCGCTCGATCGCAGGTGCGGCATCGCCGACGCTCGGCACCAGCGCGCGGATCCGGTGGATCAGGGCGTCGTCGGGCGCACAACCCAGATAGACATCGAGCTGCCATTCGTCGGGCCGGCTGAGATCGGGCTCGCTCGTCATCAGGGTCGGCGGGGGATCGATGCCGAGATCGGCCTCGATCGTGGCGAGGGCTTCGCCTTCGGCGCGCGAGCACGGGAAGAACGTGACCTTCCAGCTCTCGGCCGACTGCGTCTGCCACTCAGCGGACATAAGAGGCCCCGTTGATGTCGAGCACGGCGCCCGTCATCGATGGCGGCGCTTCAAGCGCGAGGAACCGCACCGTCGCGGCCACCTCGACCGGCTCCGCCACGCGTCCCAACGGAATGTCGGCGAGCAGGGCGTCGCCGCCGCGGCTCGCAAGATAATCCTCCGCCATCCCGGTCATGGTGAAGCCGGGGCAGACCGCGAAGGCGAGAATATTGTCACGAGCGTACCCGCGGGCGATGCTTTTCGTCATCGCGACCATGCCGGCCTTGGATGCGGCATAGTGCCAATGCGCCGGGCTGTCGCCGCGATAGGCGGCCCGGCTGGCGACGTTGACGATCCGCCCGCCGCCCTTTTCGCGGAAATGGAGCACGGCCAGCCGGCTCAGTTCGGCGGCGGCGGTCAGGTTGATCCGCATCGTCCGCTCCCAGGCGGCGCGCCATTGGTCGTCGGGCTGGTCGATTGGCGCATCCTCGAAGATGCCGGCATTGTTGATCAGGACATCGATCCTGCCGCCAAGCCGCTGAAGGGCGATCGCCCACAGGATCGGGCCGGCCCCTTCGACCGAAAGATCCGCCCCGATCATGTCGGCATCGTCTTGAAACGAAGAATGGCCGACGAAGCGGACGTCGTCGGACGCGAACGACGCGGCAATCGCCGCGCCGATCCCCCGGCTGGTGCCGGTTGCAAGGATGTGGATTGTCATGCCGCGCCGCTTAGGGTGCGCACTCATAACCGGCAATGGCCGGGACGGAGCGGATTTTGGCGCACAGGTTAGGAGCAAGGAGGGAACGATGGCGATTCATCGTGACCGACGCGCGACGCCGCTGTGCGCCAAAATCCGCCCGCCGCTTCGCGGTCGTCCGGATCACGGCCGTTGCCGGTTATGAGTGCGCACCCTTGCGCTAAGGCGCGCCGACAAAATCTATCAGTTCGGATTCGGTGTTTTTGCTTTTCCCTAAGGGGCCAAGGCCCCTCCGGGTCAGGCGGCGAAGCGCTCCACGAACGCACCGGTGGTGGCGTCGAGGCGGGCGAGTTGGGCGTCGACCGTGCGGAAGCCGTTCTCCAGCTCGTCGATGTCGCGCGCCACCTGCTCGGTGTCGGTGCGGATCGCGGCGATGGTCGACGACATGGCGTCGGCCGCGAGCGCGGTCTCGTCGACCGCGGCGGTGATCATCGTCACCGTCTGTGCCTGGGTTTCCATCGCGCGGCGGATACGCTCGGCTGACTGCTGGACGTCGCCGATCGTGGTGCGGATCGTGCCGTTTGCTTCCACCGTCTGGCGGGCGGCACCCTGGATCGCGCCGATCTTGGCGGCGATGTCGTCAGTGGCGCGCGCCGTCTGGCTGGCGAGGCTCTTCACTTCCTGCGCGACCACCGCGAAGCCGCGGCCGGCATCGCCTGCGCGCGCCGCCTCGATCGTGGCGTTGAGCGCGAGCAGATTGGTCTGGCCGGCAATGTCGCGGATCAGGCCAAGGATCGATTCGATCGCCTGGGCATGTTCGGAAAGCGCGCGGCTGACCGCGACCGCCTTGTCGGATTGTTCGCCGGCGCGGGTGGCGACGCCGGCGGCGACCTCCACTTCGCCACGGGCTTCCTCGATCGCGCGGATCAGGCCGGCGGCGGTCTGCGCGGCTTCGCGCATCGCGACGGCGGACTGTTCGGACGCGGCGGCGACTTCGGAGGCCTTGCCGAGCATGCCCCGGGCCGATCCGGCGGTGGATGCGGTGCGGTCCTGCAGCGCGCCTGCGCTGGAGACGGCGCTCTGCAGAATCTCGACCACGGCCTGCTGGAAGCGGCCGCCTTCCTCATTCTGGCTAGAGACGACGCGCTGCTGTTGCAGGAACGAAAGCTGGGCGAGCGATACCTCGATCTCGATGCAGCTCATGCGGTGCACGATATCGATGAAACGCGGCAGATCGGCCGAATCGGCGAAAGCGGCACGGAGCGCCTTGATCACCGCTGCCGTATGATTGGTTGTGCCGTCGATCACGAGCGGCGCGGGCGCGTTAGTGGTGAAGATTTCGCGGCCGATCAGGCCAAGCAGATTGATCCAGCGCGCATCGATCGGCTGGGTATATTTGGCGGTCGTGTGGTGCGTCATGCGCGCCACGATCTGATCGGACGAAACGCCCATCGACGCGATCGCGTCGCCGCACGGCGTGCCGCTGGTCGGAAGCCATGCCCAGAAATCGAGCGTGGCCCGCAGAATCACCTCGCCCGCCTGTTCCCAGACGAAGGCGCGTTCGCGCTCGAACAGACCGCCGCCATTGTAGATGGCGAGCCGCTGCGCAACCTCGTCGGTCGCCATTGGCACGCGGGCCGCGGCAGGAAGCTCGATCAGATAATACTCGTCCGACATGGCCGCGACACTCTCCGGTTCGCCTTATTCACGTCCCTGCCTACGATCAGAAGGTAAACAACCCATTAGCCCTAACCGGACCTAATCGTTACGCGTGCGACGACGTTGCAACGCGGCATGATTGGGCTAAAGGACCGCGACTCTTTTCTCCTCTGGGGACCACAGCCCGAACATGGCGCGCAATCCCGGGCGGCCGCTGTCGCCGCATCTCACTGTCTGGAAATGGGGCCCGCACATGCTGGTCTCGATCCTCCACCGCGCAACCGGCACCGCGCTCGCCCTTGGCGGCGGCGTGCTGCTCGTCTGGTGGCTCATCGCCTTGTCGGGCGGCGAGGCGAGTTATGCCAGGTTCGTCGACCTGATGACCTCGGACACGACTGGCAAGCTCAACCTGATCCCGGCGGTGATTCTGATCGGGCTGACCTGGTCGTTCCTGCAGCATCTCTGCTCGGGCATGCGCCACCTGCTGCTCGATACGGGCGCGGGTTATGAGCTCAAGAAAAACAAGGTCGGTTCGATCTCGACGCTGGTCGTCTCGATCGTCCTGACCCTGTTCATCTGGATCGTCATCTTCTTTCACGGAGCGCTTTGATGGGCACGGGCACCAGCATCGGCCGCGTGCGCGGCCTCGGGTCGGCGCATGAAGGCGTCAAGCATTGGTGGCATCAGCGCCTGACCGCGGGCAGCAATCTGCTGCTCGTCACCTGGCTGGTCGTCTCGCTGTTCCGCCTGCCTTTGTGGGACTATCGCGCTTTGGTGGTCTGGCTGTCCTCGCCGTGGGTGAGCGTGGCGCTGATCCTGGCCGTGGTCTCGGCTTTCTATCACCTCCGCCTCGGTCTGCAGGTCGTGGTCGAGGATTATCAGCATGATTTCACGCGCGTGATCGCGATCGTGCTGCTCAACTTCTATGCGATCGGCGGCGCCGCGCTCGCGATCTACGCGATCCTCAAGGTCGCCTTCCAGGGAGCCGTCGCCTGATGCCCGCCGCCTACCAGATCATCGACCATGTCTATGATGCGGTCGTCGTCGGCGCCGGCGGTTCGGGCCTGCGCGCGACGATGGGCGTCGCCGAGAAGGGCCTCAAGACCGCCTGCATCACCAAAGTCTTCCCGACCCGCAGCCATACCGTCGCCGCGCAGGGCGGCATCGCCGCCAGCCTCGGCAACAACACGCCCGATCACTGGACGTGGCACATGTACGATACGGTCAAGGGCTCCGACTGGCTCGGCGACCAGGACGCGATCGAATATATGGTGCGGGAAGCCCCCGCCGCGGTGATCGAACTCGAACATGCCGGCGTGCCGTTCAGCCGCAACGACAACGGCACGATCTACCAGCGCCCGTTCGGCGGCCACATGCAGAATATGGGCGCGGGTCCGCCCGTGCAGCGCACCTGCGCCGCCGCCGACCGCACCGGCCACGCCATGCTCCACGCGCTCTATCAGCAGAGCCTGAAGTATGACGCCGACTTCTACGTCGAGTATTTCGCGCTCGACCTCATCATGGAGAATGGTGAGTGCAAGGGCGTGATCGCGATGTGCATGGAAGATGGCACGATCCATCGCTTCCGCAGTCACGCGACCGTGCTCGCGACCGGCGGCTACGGCCGCTGCTATTTCTCGGCGACCTCGGCCCACACCTGCACCGGCGACGGCGGCGGGATGGTGTTGCGTGCCGGCCTGCCGCTGCAGGACATGGAATTCGTTCAGTTCCACCCGACCGGCATCTATGGCGCGGGTGTGCTCATCACCGAAGGCGCGCGCGGCGAGGGCGGTTACCTCACCAATAGCGAGGGCGAGCGCTTCATGGAGCGTTATGCCCCTTCGGCGAAGGACCTGGCGTCGCGCGACGTCGTGTCACGCTCGATGGCGATGGAGATTCGCGAGGGCCGCGGCGTCGGCGCGAACAAGGACCATATCTGGCTGCACCTCGATCATATCGATCCCGCCGTGCTGCACGAACGCCTGCCCGGCATCACCGAAACCGGCAAGATCTTCGCCGGCGTCGACCTGACGCGTCAGCCGCTGCCGGTCACGCCGACCGTCCACTACAATATGGGCGGCATCCCCTGTAATTATCATGGCGAGGTCGTCACGCTGAAGGACGGCAATCCCGACGCGGTCGTGCCGGGCCTGTTCGCGGTGGGCGAGGCGGCGTGCGTCTCGGTCCACGGCGCCAACCGCCTCGGTTCCAACAGCCTGATCGACCTGGTCGTGTTCGGTCGTGCGACCGGCCACCGCATCCCCGAGCTGGTCCAGGCCAACGCCAAACACGGCAAGGTCGTGGCCGAGGCGGACGACAAGGCGATCGCCCGGCTCGATCATTACCGCAATGCCAGCGGCGGTTCGCCGACCGCCGCGATCCGGCTGGAAATGCAGCGCACGATGCAGTCCGACTGCGCCGTGTTCCGCGACACCAAGTCGCTGCGCGAGGGCGTCGAGAAGATCGACAAGGTCAATGCCCGCATGCAGGACGTCGGCATCAGCGACCGCTCGCTGATCTGGAACACCGATCTGGTCGAGACGCTCGAGCTCGACAATATGCTGCCGCAGGCGGTGGTGACGATGCATAGCGCCGCCAACCGCAAGGAAAGCCGCGGCGCGCACATGCACGAGGACTTCCCCGATCGGAACGACAAGGAATGGATGAAGCACACCATTTCGTGGTTCGAACAGGGTGCGGTCACGATCGATTACCGCCCGGTCCACGACTACACGCTCACCGACGACATCGAATATATCAAGCCGAAGGCGCGGGTGTACTGATTTGGCGTTCGCGCTGGTCGCTTTGCTGACTGTTACCGGATTGGTGCCGGGTCAGTCGGCTTTGCCCGCGCCTGTCCAGGCGATCATCGATCGTAGCCACGCGACGCGGGCGAACTATTCGGTCGTCCTGCGCACGCAGGTCATCCGCAGCGGTGTGGCCACCATCGAGAACGCAGCGGAATATCAATTCGGCCCAATGCACCGAGTCGAGGTTGCGCTCACGCGTGTCCTCGCGAACTGCGATACCGGCGAGAACATCCTCTACGATGTGACGAACGCTCGACTGGTGATGCGGCCGGAGATAGGCGGAGGCGCCTGCGGTATCGCCGTCGCGGCGGACAAGGTCCTCGCAGCGCGGATGTTGCCGCCTGTGAAGGGCAGTTTCGGCAAGGCCGATGTGATCGAGCTTGTCGGCGAAAAATTCGTCCGCCGGTACACGGTGACGCCCGATGGCATCATCGTCCGCAATGACTGGACGCCGCGCGATCCCAGCGTGGCATTTTCACTCAAGACGCTGTCGACCAAGCTGGCACGGGGAAAACCAGATCGCCGCCTGTTCAAGACTGCATCCCTCGCCAAACCTGCGCCGCCTCTGCCGTGATCGGCGGGCGAGGCGGCTGTTCATGGTTGATGCCAGAAGCTAAGTCCTGCCCATGATCATCAAGCGCGCCATCATTCTTGCCGCCGGTCAGGGCTCGCGCCTCGGGCCGATCACGGCCGATCAGCCGAAATGCCTGATCCCGTTCGCGGGCAAGACCTTGCTCGACTGGCAGATCGACGCGCTGGCGGCGGCGGGCGTCGCCGAGATGGTGGTCGCGACCGGTTTCCGCACCGAGAAGGTCGAGGCGCAGCTCGCCAAACGTACCGATGTGCGGGCGCGCGCGGTGTTCAACCCGTTCTACCATGTCGCCGACAATCTCGGGACGTGCTGGATGATGCGGGCTGAGATGACCGAGGATTTCATCATCATCAATGGCGACACGATCGTCTCGGCCGAGATCGTGCGGCGCCTGCTCGACGGGGCGACCGCGCCGATCACGGTGACGATCGACGAGAAGGACGATTACGATTCGGACGACATGAAGGTGCGCCGCGTCGGCGACACGCTCGCCGCGATCGGCAAGACGCTGACTCCGCAAGAGACCGACGCCGAATCGATCGGCATGCTCGCTTTCCGGGGTGAGGGGCCGAAGCTGTTCAGCGACCAGATCGATGCGATGATGCGTACCGCCGCCGGCACCAAGAACTGGTATCTGAAGGCGATCGACGCGCTCGCCGCGACCGGCAAGGTCGGCACCGTCTCGATCAAGGGGCTGGAATGGCAGGAGGTCGACTTTCCGCCCGATCTCGAAGCGGCGACGGCGATGACCGAGCGCTGGGTGTCAGCGTCCGCCTGACGGCCACCAACCCCGCAGCCAGCCGATCAGCTTTTCCGTCTCCTCGGGATTGAGCTCGCGCACTTCGCCGAGCGCCGGCATTTTCGGCCAGCCCGCATCCGTCACCTCGATTCCCCCGAATCCGCGGCCGCCCTCGTAGCGCGGTATGACGTGGAAATGGACGTGCGGGTCCACCATCATCAGCATCAGATAATTGATCTTCGCGGGCGCAACCGCCTTCTTCAGGACGCCCTCGAGATGCGCCGTCACCTTGGCCAGTTCGGCGAACGCTTTGGGTTTCAGGTCGGGAAAGGCGGTCGCGTCGGATTTGGCGGCGAGGATCAGCGATCCCAGCGTCGGTTGCGTCGGGCGCAGCAGGACGACCCAGTGCGCATAGTCCGCGACCATGGTCGCGGGATAACCGAACTTCCGGATTGTCTCGTTCATGCCGGCTCGTCCAGCCAGCTTGCGATCGGCTTGCCGCGGGCGTGCGCGAACTCGGCCTGGCCGAGGCGGACGGCGTGGACGATGCACGACAAGACCGTCCACCAGGCTACCGCGATGATGCCGATGTCGGGCCGTCCGAACAAGGTCGCGACGAACAGCAGGACCATGTTCGGATTGCGGCGCGCGGTGATCAGCCGGAACTGCGAATCGAACCGCTCCCAGATGTGGATGTGCATCTTGAACTGGCGGATGAAGATGCCTTCGATCAGCCGCTGGACGAGATAGCCGCCGACCAGCGCGCCCATCACCAGCAGGAAATCCTCGCGGCTCAGCGCCAGTCCCCAGGCTGACAGGCCTTCCGCCCAGGCCCACCACCAGATCAGGGGATGGACCAGATCGATGCCATGATCGAAGATATTGCCCCAATGGCTCGACGTGATCGTGCAGCGCGCGAGCTTTCCGTCGACCGTGTCGAGCACCATGAACACGAAGCCGACCGCCATGCCGGCCCAGTAATGGCCGTACCAGAAGGCGATCGTCGCCAGCACACAGCCGAGCGCGCCGAGCGCGGTCACCATATTGGGGCTGATGCCGATCCGCGCCGCGATGCGTGTCAGCACCAGCGCGATTTCGGGCCACAGATATTTGGTGAGGATGTCAGTGACGCCCTTATAGGCGCCATAATAGCTTTGCCGTTCGATGCCGGGCACCGCCGCCGGCGTCAGCCGCTCGAGAAACGGCTTCTCGCGCTTGCGCAGCGCCAGATTGTAGAAATTCTCATGGTCCTCCGACCGGACGACCGCCAGTTTCGGCATGTCCCCCTGCGCCATCGCTGCCGCGGCTTTCGGGTCGGCGCTGAGCGCCATCGCCGGAATGCCGTCGACCGTCAGCACCGTCTCCGGCCGCGTCACCAGAAAACCGATCCATTGCGGGTCGAAGGCGAAATCGCTGTTGATCAGGAGCAGGGCGCCCTGTGCATCCGGGCCGGCCATGGCGAGACCGGCTTTGGTCGCGATGCGGCCGATGCGCTCATGTGGCGTCAGGCCCCACAGCCGCACACGGTTATCGCCAGTGATGCGGATCTGCGGAGGCGGTGTCGTCATGGATGATGGAGCTATCCTGCCCGGAAGCCGCCCGCAACCGGACGTCGCGGTAAGGACAAATGCCGTTCGTGCCGCTTAGGGGCTTTCGCACCTGCACACATGGCATTATCAGCCCCGGCCAAGAGGTACCCGATGGCCGAATTCGCACTTCCGAAAAATTCCAAACCCACCGGCAAGCCGCGCAAGCACAAGGCGCCGGCGGATGCGAAGAATGTGCGCAGCTTCAAGGTCTATCGCTACGATCCCGAAACGGGCGAAAATCCGCGCTACGATACCTATGAGCTCGATCTCGACCAGACCGGGCCGATGATTCTCGACGCCTTGCTCAAGATCAAGAACGAGGTCGATTCGACGCTGACCTTCCGCCGCTCGTGCCGCGAGGGCATTTGCGGCTCCTGCTCGATGAACATCGACGGCACCAATACGCTCGCCTGCACCAAGGCGATCGAAGACGTGAGGGGCGAGGTTAAGATCACGCCGCTGCCGCACATGGATGTGATCAAGGATCTGGTCCCCGATTTCACCCATTTCTACGCGCAATATGCCTCGATCAAGCCGTGGCTGCAGACGGTCACGCCCGAGCCCGCCGCCAAGGAACGGCTCCAGTCGCCCGAGGATCGCTCGAAACTCGACGGGCTTTACGAATGCATCCTGTGCGCCTGCTGCTCGACCTCGTGCCCGAGCTATTGGTGGAACAGCGACAAGTTCCTCGGCCCCGCGATCCTGCTCCAGGCCTATCGCTGGCTCGCCGACAGCCGCGACGAGATGACCGGCGAGCGGCTCGACGAGCTGGAAGATCCGTTCCGCCTCTATCGCTGCCACACGATCATGAACTGCGCCAACGTCTGCCCCAAGGGGCTGAACCCGGCGCGCGCGATCGCCGAAATCAAGAAGATGGAGATGGAGCGGCAGCTCTGAACGGTCGGCTCAGGTTTAGATGACCACCGTTATCGCCCGCTATGAGCGGCTCGTCGCCGCGGGCGAATTGAGGCCCGATTCCGCGCAGCGCCGCGTTGCCGAGCGCCTCGACCAGCTTGCGCGCGAACTGGAGGAGCAGCCGACCAAGGGCAGCGTCTTGTGGCGCATGCTCGGCCGCAAGCCCGATCCGGTGCGCGGCGTCTATCTGTGGGGCGGCGTCGGCCGCGGCAAATCCATGATGATGGATCTGCTCTACGAATGCGCGCACGTCCGCCCCAAGCGCCGTGTCCATTTCCACGAATTCATGCTCGAAGTGCATGAACGCATCCGAGAGGAGCGGAAGAAGGAGGAAGGCGACCCGATCCTGCCGGTCGCGGCCGCGATCGCGGCGGAAGCACGCTTGCTCGCCTTCGACGAGATGGTGATCAACAACACCGCCGATGCCGCGATCATGAGCCGGCTGTTCACCGCGATCCTCGATGCGGGCACGACGGTCGTCACCACCTCCAACCGCCCGCCCAAGGATCTCTACAAGGAAGGCCTCAACCGCGATCTGTTCCTGCCCTTCATCGCGCTGATCGAGCAGAGCCTGGACGTGATGGCGCTCAATGGGCCGAACGATTACCGGCTCGACCGCCTCGCCGGTTTCCCGACCTGGTATACGCCGCTCGGCGATGCCGCGACCGCGGCGGTGTCGGCCGCCTTCTTCCGGCTGACCGATTATCCGCCCGAAGACCGCATCCACGTTCCGTCGTGCGAGCTGAAGATTCCCGGCGGTCGCGTCCTGCATGTGCCCAAGGCGCTCAAGGGCGTCGCGGTCTTCTCGTTCAAGCGGCTGTGCGGGGAACCGCGTGGCGCGTCGGACTATCTCGCCATCGCGCGCGCTTTTCACACTGTGATCATCGTCGGTATCCCGAAGATGGGGCCGGACCGGCGCGATCAGGCGGCGCGCTTCAAGGTGCTGATCGACGCGCTCTACGAGCATAAGGTGAAACTGCTCGCGACCGCCGACGCGGAGGCGCAAAATCTCTATCCGGCGGGCGACGGCGCGTTCGAGTTCGAGCGCACCGCATCGCGGCTGATCGAGATGCAATCCGCCGACTATCTGGCCGAAGGCCACGGTCTCGCCTGACGTGCCATGCCGCAATGCGGCATCCGGCTTTTCACAAGGCAAGAAAATAGCGGCTTCTAAGGTTGAACCCCTTAGGCGATGGGTCTAAGCGGCCCCCGCAGCTTCGCGGTTGCCGTCTTTGCGACCGCTCTCTCGCGCACTGGATTCAGTCTGGAAGGGGTCGCATGGCTCGGAAGAAGATCGCGCTTATCGGCGCGGGCAATATCGGCGGTACTTTGGCGCATCTCGCCGCGATCAAGGAACTGGGCGACATCGTCCTGTTCGACGTGGTCGAGGGCGTGCCGCAGGGCAAGGCGCTCGATCTGTCGCAGTGCGGCCCGGTCGAACGTTTCGATGCGAAGATCACCGGCTCGAACGATTATGCCGACATATCCGGCGCCGACGTGATCATCGTCACCGCCGGCATCGCCCGCAAGCCCGGCATGAGCCGCGACGATCTGCTCGGCATCAACCTCAAGGTGATGAAGGCGGTCGGCGAAGGCATCGCCGCCAATGCGCCCGACGCGTTCGTGATCTGCATCACCAACCCCCTCGACGCGATGGTGTGGGCGCTGCGCGAATTCTCAGGCCTGCCGCACCATAAGGTCGTCGGCATGGCGGGCGTACTCGATTCGGCCCGCTTCAGCCACTTCCTTGCAGAAGAATTCGGCGTGTCGGTCCGCGACGTGAACGCGTTCGTGCTCGGCGGCCATGGCGACACGATGGTGCCGGTGGCCGAATATTCGACGATCAACGGCATTCCCGTTCCCGACCTGATCAAGCAGGGCAAGTCGACCCAGGCGCGCATCGATGAGATCGTCAAGCGCACGCGCGGCGGCGGCGGCGAGATCGTCGCCCTGCTCAAGACCGGATCGGCTTATTATGCGCCCGCGACCAGCGGCATCGCGATGGCCGAAGCCTATCTCAACGATCAGAAGCGGATCCTGCCGGCCGCGGCCTATGTCGACGGCAAATATGGCGTCGATGGCCTCTATGTCGGCGTGCCGGTGGTGATCGGCGCGGGCGGCGTCGAGGAGATCATCGAGATCGCGCTGAACGACGAGGCCAAGGCCAACCTTCAGGTCTCGGTCGACGCGGTCAAGGAATTGCTGGTCGCCTGTAAGGGAATTGACAGCAGCCTCGCCTAAGCTTGTCCGCACGATCGGGCAGGCGCCAGGAACACCAAGGACATTTGAACGCGCATGAGCATCCTTGTTAACGCTAACACGAAGGTGATCACCCAGGGCTTCACCGGCCAGCAGGGCACCTTCCATTCCGAGCAGGCGATCGCCTACGGCACCAAGGTTGTCGGCGGCGTCACGCCCGGCAAGGGCGGCCAGACGCATATCGGCCTGCCGGTGTTCGACACGGTCGACGAGGCGGTTGCCCGGACCGGCGCGGATGCCTCGGTCATCTACGTGCCGCCGCCCTTCGCCGCGGATTCGATCCTCGAGGCGATCGACGCGCAGGTGCCGCTGATCGTGTGCATCACCGAAGGCATTCCGGTGCTCGACATGGTGCGCGTCAAGCGCGCGCTGACCGGCTCCAAATCGCGCCTGATCGGCCCGAACTGCCCGGGCGTGCTTACGCCGAACGAGTGTAAGATCGGGATCATGCCCGGCAACATCTTCTCCAAGGGCTCGGTCGGCGTCGTCTCGCGCTCCGGCACGCTGACCTATGAGGCGGTGTTCCAGACGACCAATGCCGGCCTCGGCCAGACCACCGCGGTCGGCATCGGTGGCGATCCGGTCAACGGCACCAATTTCATCGACGTGCTCGAACTGTATCTGGCCGACGACGCGACCAAGTCGATTATCATGA
>Ga0193716_1000049_pt1 | contig 67037 bp, 49 predicted proteins | sample U2c1metaG_FD_145901 | JGI IMG/M metagenome (GOLD analysis project Ga0193716, IMG submission 145901) | Soil microbial communities from a riparian zone of the East river system, Colorado, United States - U2c1 | ecosystem: Environmental > Terrestrial > Soil > Riparian zone | place: USA: East River...
TTCTTTTGAATCGGCCAGGGTCTTGCCTACCACCCCCTGGTAAGGCTGATCGTTTGTTGTTTGGGCTTGCAGACTGGCAGTCGTCAAGACCGATAGAGTCGCGAAGAGAAATGTTTGTTTTTTCATAATATTTACCATCCCGGGTTTTGTTGAAAATTTGGGTTACGTCCCCCATAGAGGTCTATCTCTGTCTGGGGTATAGGAAACAAAGTATCTTTTAGCGTGGCCGCAGACTTCGGATTGCCGTACATGCTATGTACCGCGTTCAGATAATACCGACCAGGCCCAAGGTCTGTCCTTCTAACGAGGTCAAACCACCGCTGACTTTCCTGTATGAATTCCTTCCTTCTTTCCGTGAAGACAGTGTCGCGGAAGGCTGACTGGCTTAGCCCCAAAGGCAGGTCATGACTGTGATCGCTGTAGTTGCCGCCACTGGTATAAGAGCTATAGGCCCGTCCTCTTACAATGTTGAGAGCCGCATAGGCATCTGCAGAAAGGCCGCCCGATAATTCATTCAGGGCTTCCGCATAGAGCAGCAGGACCTCCGAATAACGGATCACAGGGAAGTTGACCTTGCTGTTGGCACCCTGGTTGCCCTGTAATGCCGTCACAAAACCACTGCTCTGATCGACAAATTTGAGGAAGTTGAAAAAAGGCCATTTCACCCATTTGCCCGTCGTCTGATTAAAAAGAGAGTCATAGAAGCTGGCGCCACGACGCTGATCAGCGACAGAAAAAAGCCCCACGATCGTGCTATCCGCAGGTATATCGGCTGTATAGGCGGAGTTGCTCCAGGTAAATGAACTTAGGGTATTGGTACTCGTAAATCCACCCGCAGTTCCATTAAACTGCGCCGAGAATACATGCTCCCGCCCATTCTTGGTAGCCGGCTGAAAAGCATCCGAAAAGACCGGAAAGAGATCGTAGCCATAGGCGCCCGTCGTCGCCGACGTAAGACCTGCCGTCCCGGCTGTGATCACTTTCTTAAGTTCGGCAACAGCATCAGACCAGTCCTGGCGCGTTACATAAACCTTCGCCAACAGCGCATGAGCCGCACCCCCGGTAATACGCCCGACATTAGCGCCGCTGTAGGTCGCGGGCAGGGCAGTCGCTGAATCCAGGTCGGTAATGATCTGAGCATACACGGAATCCTTGGGCGTCCTGCTGACAAGATCGCCCGCTTTCGCCACCGTACCAGGATCATGAACGACCAACGGAACAGCTCCGAAAAGCCGCACCAGGTCGAAATACAATAAAGCCCGGATAAACCTCGCCTCGCGTACCAGGTTCGCCGCAGAATGAGAAGGATCTACAAACTGCGCTGCGGGAATAGTCGGGATCTGGTCTATCGCGACGTTGGCCTTGTTTATACCCCGGTATAATTGGGCATAGATCTTATGAACTCTGTCATTGGTACTCACATACGTCGCAGTGCCCATTGCCCTGACGTCCGGGTTGGTATTGGAAGGGCTATAGACCTGGTTGTCGCTGGGATTGTCAACCACCAGGTTGAGATTACGGCCATAGATCGGAAAGTCATTGTTGACATCCGTGGTCAGGGTGCTATATACCGCGGTGACGGCCGCCACAGCATCACTTTGCGTTTTGTAAAAATTTCCTGAAGTCAGGCTTCCTTGCGGATTTTCGTTGAGTTTGTTGCAAGCTGCCAGCGCCAGTAGTATTATTATTGGTATTTTTTTCATTGTTTATTTTTAAAATGTCACATTCACGCCTACCGTATAGGTTCTGTAATTCGGGTATACACCATAGTCGATACCCGGTTGCAGATTATTCTGATCATAGAAATTCGCTTCAGGATCCAGACCTTTATAACGCGTAATAGTCAGCAGGTTCTGGGCCGAGACATAGACACGGATCTGTTTGGCCAGTATACGCGAAGCGATATCGGAGGAGAAATTGTAGCCAAGCGTGATATTCTTCAGCCGGATATAGCTGCCGTCTTCGATATAGACATCGGCAACCTGTACCACGGGCGCATTGACAACTTTCGGGAATCGCCCTTTTGGGTTGGCCGTGGAATCCCAGCGGTCAAGCAGTGTCGACGAGACATTGGCCGTGGTGGTCGTCTTTTCCAGCTGTTGCTGCAGGAGGTTGAAGATCTTATTGCCAAAAGAGCCCTGGAAGAAAAGAGAAAGGTCAAAATTGCGGTAGGTAAACGTATTGTTGAAGCTGGCGGTGAACTTCGGTTGGGCATTTCCGAGATTGTGTTTGTCATTCGTAGTGACGACGCCATCTCCATCCGTGTCGAGATATTTCCTGTCCCCTGTCACCTGTGAGACGCCTGACAGCTTTGGTGCCGGCTTGCTGCTGTATACGTCAGCCGTCGTCAGCAGGCCTGCCGTACTATAACCCCAGAAAGTACCCACGGGCAGTCCCACTTTGACGATGACCGGAGACACCTGTCCCGTAGGCGCCACCGGGAAGAAGGACTGGCTGGGCCCAAGGCTCAGGACCTTGTTGACATTTCTGGCATAGAGCAGGGTGCTTCGCCAGACGAAATCTTTTGTCCGGACGTTTTCCGTCGTCAGGGTCAGCTCTACTCCTTTGTTTTCGAGGCTGCCGATATTCTCGGAGGCGGAAGCATAACCGGATGACAGCGGGACGAGGCCTGTGCCGCTGATAAACAGGTTGGTGGTCTTTTTGTAATATACGTCCGCCGTCAGGCTGATCCTTTTATCCAGTAGACCCGCGTCGACACCCGCATTGTATTGGGTCGTCGTCTCCCAGGTAAGATCGGGATTGGACAGCTGCGAAGATGCCAGGCCATTGGTGCCGGCCAGCGGGCTGCCAAAGTAATAGCCATAGGAGTTGATCGTCGCGATGGAACTGTATGCAGGGAAATTGGCGTTGCCCACACGGCCCGCGGTCAGTCTGAGTTTTAGGCTGTTGATGGTTTTGGACAGCGGCTCGAAGAAGTCTTCGTCCGAGGCGTTCCAGGAAAAACCGACCGACGGAAAGAAGCCCCATTTTTTATTGGCACCCGCCGGGGACGCTCCGTCCGCTCTTCCCGTCACCGTGACATTGTATTTATGCTGGAAGGAATAAGACAGACGCCCCAGCCAGGAATTGCGGGTCTGCAGCGCCTCTCCCGATCCCGTCACCTTGTTGGCAGATGCGCTGTAGAGATTGTTATAGGTAGTCGCATCCGAAGGGAAGGTCTGTCCTGCCAGGAAAGTATTCTCGGCTTTTTGATATTGCGTGGTAAAGCCTGCCAGCGCGTCTACAAAGTGACGTCCGCCGATGGCATGCGACCAGGAGACGGTGTTCTCGTTGAGCCAGCTGAGATAGTTGATCGTACCCACGGAGCCCGACCCTGTGATGGTCCCCCCGCCATTACCCAGGCTGGTGTAAGAAGGCGCGTAGTAGTTGAGCCGCGTGTTCAGGATGTCAGCACCAAAGGTCGATCGCAGTGTCAGCTCGTTCGTCAGTTTGTATTCACCGGAGATATTACCCAGGACATGGGTGAGTTTTGTCTGGTTGATGGTAGCGACAATATCCTGAATGGAGTTGTCACCAAATTGCTGACCGCTGATGGTGTTCAGTGTCGGATTGATGGCCGGCTGGGCGCTGGTGTTATAGGTCCCATCGGCATTGCGAACGGTCTGCAAAGGATTATTGAAATAGAGGGAAGAAAAGGCATTTCCAAAACCGATGCCATTGTAGGCCGTCCCGGTCAGCTTGTTCTCGGCGGAATTACTGCCAAAGATGCTGGTAGCGATCTTAAACGCCTTTGAGTAATTCTTTTCATAATTGAATCTCCCCGAATACCGTTTGAAATCGGAGCCCAGCACGATCCCCTTTTGATCAAAATAATTACCGGAGATGGAATAACGCGACTTTTCATCGCCCCCATAGATTGTCAGCTGGTGATTCTGCTGGTAGCCCGTCCGCACTGCAGCGCCGATCCAGTCGCCGTTGACACCCGCCGCACCCGATGAGTCTATCAACTTTTTGTTGGCGGCGAGTCCTGTCTGGATGGTGGGTGTGGCGGCATAGAGGTCGTCAAAGTATTTCGCCCACTGGGGACCATTCAATACGGACAATCTCTTGCCTGCCTGCTGGGTGCCAAACGTCCCGCTGTAAGAGACATTATTGCTATTACGGGTACCCCGTTTGGTGGTGATGATGACAACCCCGTTGGCGCCCCGGCTGCCATAAATGGCGGTGGCGGAGGCATCCTTTAATACATCGATGGATTCAATGTCGGCAGGGTTGATGGTAGACAGACCGTTCGAGGATACACCCGTCACCCCGGGCACGGTTCCCGAAGAAGGGGCCATATTGGTCAGGCTGTTGTCATTATAATATATGAAGCCGTCGATGACGTATAAAGGGTCGTTCCCAAAACTCAGTGAATTGCCGCCCCTGATGCGGATCGTAGCAGTGGCGCCCGGTTGCCCCGAACTCTGGCTTACCACGACCCCGGCAACCGCCCCTTGCAGGAGATTGTCAAAGGAAGATGTCGGACGGGTCAGGATCTCTTTGGGGACACTGGCCACCGAGCCCGTCACGTCACTGCGTCGTTGGGTGCCATAACCTATAACCACTGCTTCGGCAAGGGCGGACTTACCTCCTTTTAATTGAATGATGACATGGCCATAACTATCGATCGGCACTTCTATCCCCTGATAGCCGACATAACTCACGCTGTAGACCAGCGGAACATGCTGCCCCGTAATGAATTTGAATTCGCCGTCGTTGTTGGTGAGAACCTCGTGGGTAGTGCCTTTGATGTGGATCACTGCCCCGGCTAAGGGCTCTTTCGATTTTTCGTCGATGACCCGTCCCCAGAGGGAAATATTGTTTGGATTCGTTTGCGCACGGGCAAATAATGGGAATAGCAGGATCAAAAGGATTCTATACCTTTGAAACAGATTCATGTTAATGATTTTTTTCGTTAATGTGATCCGGATGAGGATCAGTAAGTGATTGGCGTTACTGGGCTGATCCCATCCTCCGGCCGGTAAGAAGAAATTCTTACCGGTTTTTTTATGTCACCATCTTTTTCATGTTACCATTTGTTAAAGGTAATAGAAAATTCTATTAGTCTACTAATTTAGTAGGGAATTAAATAAAAAAATCCCCCGGCAGCTGCCGGGGGCATAATCCATTGACTAATTTTTTCAGCGGGTCTTATTTTGTAAGCATGGCCGGGTCCGTCACGATGATCTCGGGTTTACCCTTATATAAGATGATCTTGCCCGTAACACAGATCGTCTTGCCGTCGATGCTTGCAGCAGATTCCTTTGCAGCGCCTTTAAGCACCACCGTCATCAGCTGGTCGGGGTAGGACGCACCCAGGTTCAGCAGTGTCAGGCCATCCAGCGCCTTGTATCCATAAACCATGGCGCAGACTTTTGCGTACTCGTCGATATGATTAGCGGCGTCCTTAATATCTATTGATTTCGCCGTCGCGGGCTGTTCAGTCGTTGCAGCAGCCTTGCCGGAAGCCGCACTCGCGGTCACCCCATCCTTATATATGGTATTCAACACACCGGCCAGGCGCACCCCAGCCTGTTCCAGCCTCTCGTGGATGATGCCGATATGAGCGGTATAATAACTATCATCAATGCTCCGGCTTTTCATGGCGTCAACCTCGGCATATAATTTTGAGCTGATGGTATAGCTTTCCCAGATCCATTTTATCAACGGATCGCTCTGCCACTCTTTGATCTGTGCCGGGCTGGCATGATCGTATTTTGCGGCCAGCTGCTGATAGTCCCCGCCCTCGTGTTCGATCAGCTTGCTGTCCCAAACGCTATGCAGGTTGGTCCCCTGTCCATTATAATTAAGCTGGATGCTGTTGCCTCCCTTGTCTTCGGCGCGGCTCACATGCATCGGCTGGTGTAAGTCGCCCACAAAATGCACGACGAACTTTAAGGCTACTATCTTCTGTTCCCGCGTTGTCGACTTATCCTTCAGGATCTGCTCCTGCTGGTGAAGAGCGCTAAAGACATTGGCTTCGCTCATCCCTTCCACCTGTTTCTGAAAATCGGAATAACTCAGTCCCAGGGGGAGATTGATATAGTGCCAGGCCCCGGTTGACTTATACTCAGGCTCGTTGCGGACCTCATCGGCCCAGGTGCTGACATCGGCCAGCGTTTCTGCGCCCAACAGCTCATGAACGGCGTTTTTGGCATTGGCTGTCAGGTGGTTTTCGGCGATTTTCCCGACCGTACGGTGACCCGTAACGCCCCAGGAAACCAATAATACGGAGATGCTTAAAAAAGCAATGGCTAAGAGGGTATCTTTCTTTTTCATACCCCCGCAAGTTAAGGGTTTCGCCTTAATTTTTCCAGGAGCCGGTCGAACCGTACCCAATAAAGATGACAGTCCTTTGGACTCGTACCTCTCGCATAAAACAAATATTTCCCGTCGGGGCTCACATATTCACCCCAGCGGTGCGCGTCACCGTCATTGATCAGCGGGCCAAGACTTACCGGGGCACCCCAGCTTTTATCCTTTTGACGAAAGCTGATCCACAGTTCGCATTCAAAGTCGGGTTTCTCCTTTGCGCTGACGATCATATAGGATTCATCCCTTGCTACAAAAAAATCGCCGTCAAACGCCGGGGTATTGATCGCGCCTTCAAGTCTTTCGATCGTCGTGTCCGTCGCCGACATTTTCAATTGGCAGAAATCATAGGTGCTAAAGTCCCTTCGTTTACCCTGATGGGCATTGCTGCCGACATAGGCCACCCCGCTACTGGTTGGCATAAAGTCGTAGAGCCCATAATCCTTTTTTAAATAGATCGAAGGTTCGGTCCAACCGCCGTTCTGCTTCCGCTGGATCTGCCAGATCAGGGAATGAAGCGTATCCTTCTGACCACCCTCCAAATAAAGGGTCTGCCCATCCATGGAAAAGGTGGGAGCATAATAGTGTTCGATCAGAATAAAAGGTCCGTTCCATTTCCCGCCCTCGAATTTGAAATAGCGGATCTTTTCGTTGACAGTGTTAAACCAGCTATTGTTGGTCGGATAATAGAACTCCTTCCCGTCGTCCGAGAAGGCTACCCGGTCAAAAGCAAAGGTGTCCTTCTCCGCAAGGAGTTCCAGCGCGAATATTTTGGGGGTGTCTGACGGAGGCTTCTGCCCAAGGTAGGCATCGGGGCTGTTCCAGAGCGTCTTTTGGGCAGTCATCGGGAGCGCGAAGCATAGGCTGATAAGTAAGAGATGAAGTTTACGCATAGTATAGGTATATATATGCGCAAACATAAGCCGGCCCGGAAACTCCCGCTGTTCAAACGCGGTTCAAGTTTGTTCAACTCCATCGCCGTCTGAAATCTGACGGATTCTCCCCGGCTATTTCTTTAAAAAGCTTATTAAAATAGGACAGACTGTCTATCCCTACAGCATAGCAGGTCTCACTCACATTATTATTCTGCATCAGCAGATTCTTCGCCCGTTCGATCCTATATTGATTAACAAACTCCGTAAAAGTCATATTCGTCTGCCTCCGGAAATACCGGCAAAAGGCGGGCGTGGTGAGGTTGACTTTCTGAGCCACGACATTGACATCGGGCTGGCGATGATATTCGGCATCGATATATTCATAAATGGCGCCCATTCTGATCTTGTCCTTCAGAATGAAGTTCTGGCTGCTGAGGTCTTTATTCAGGATCGTCTTTTCATCCGAGTCTGCCAGGATCTGGAAAATGTCTATCAGCTGCAGCAGCTGCTCCAGGGACGACAGGCCTTCCATCTGCCGCAGTCTCTTTGCCACCTCCAGTTTCGTCCCGCCATCAAAGGCGATCCCATACTGCGCCGTCTTGAAGAGCTTCGCGATCCCGGCAAACTCAGGGGCCAGGCCCAGGGCCCCACCCATAAAGTCACACCGCAGCTGGATCACGATCTGGTGATAATCGCTCCTCAGCCGATAGTCGAAGTTGAGATGCGGCAGGTTGCTCCCGATAAAGACCAGGTCGCTCCGGGTATAGGTCGAAATATGCGTCCCGACATGTCGGATACCGGCGTCCGCTTCTACATAAACCAGTTCGAACTCCGGGTGATAATGCCATAAAAAGGTGTTTCTCAACCGCGGAGAGAAGAGCTTAAAGGATTTACCCGGTTTGAAATCTATTGTTTCGAGCTGTATCATTATATGCCCTATTGCCCTATAAGTATACCTCAATATACAAAAAATGTCAATGCAGAGCAAATAGTGGGTAATGAGCAGAATAGGGATGCGCGGGGGCCGGTTTACCTTTATATCATTAAATCAATTTTTATGCAACCGCAAACAAAGGCCGCACAGCCGCAGACAATGGCCGCACAACCGCAAACAATGGCCGCACAACCGCCCGCCAACGCCCACAAAGAAATACCCGGCAACCCGTCCACCGCAAAGTCCAGTCAGCAGAAACTCAACGACCGCAGCAACGGAGAACCCCTTCGCATACTCACAGAGGAAGACTGGAATTTCTGGATCACCAACGGTTATGTCATCATAAAAAATGCCGTTCCGAAAGAACAGGCGAAAAAAATGGCCGACTATCTCTGGGAGTACGAGGGTAAGGACCCGGAAGACATAGAGACCTGGTACAAAAAACCCAACGCCGTCATGCAGATGAAGGAGCTGAACAATACGGGCATGGTAGAGATCTACAACCAGCAGTATATGTGGGATAACAGGCAGTATCCAAAAGTTCATCAGGCCTTTGCCGACATCTGGGGCACCGAAAAACTCTGGGTCACCATTGATCGCGCCAACCTGAATTTCCCTCTGCGCCCCGGCTTCGAATACAAAGGGTTTATCCACTGGGATTATGATCCCGAAACGAAACCCCAGAACGTCCAGGGCGTATTGGCGCTGGCCGACCAGACGGACCCGAACATGGGCGGCTTTCAATGTATCCCCGAGCTGTTCCGGACCTATGAGACCTGGAAGCTGACACAACCGGAGGACAGGGATCATTACAAACCGGACACGACGGGTTTTGAACTGGTCAAGGTAAAGCTGGATGCCGGAGACCTTTTGATCTTCAACAGCCTTCAGCCTCATGGCATACGGCCCAATACCAGCGGCAACAAGGTCCGTATCGCACAGTATATCTCCATGATGCCCGCGCAGGAAGAGAATGAAGAGCTAAGACAGTGGCGCATCAACAGCTGGCAGAACAGGGATGCCATGGAAGGCTACGCGTTTCCCGGGGACCCGCTGAAGAGAGAGCACCAAAACCCAGTCGCCGAACTTTCGCCGTTGGGGAAAAAACTGCTGGGACTCGAGAAATGGTAATCCGCCCGCTACCGCTTACCGAAGGCCTGGTTGAGTGACCGGGAAGGGTTCGTTTTTACCTGACAACCATACGATCAACAGCGCAATACATCCCCATAGCAACATTTGCCAGGTGCAAAGCTCCCAACCTCCGAGTCTCCACGCCAGAACACCGAAAAAAGTTCCGATGGCCCCGCCGATAAAATAAGCGGTCATATAGACGGTATTCAGCCGGCTATGCGCATGCTCATGAAGACTATAGATGCGCGTAAAGTTGGTGATCTGGGTTGCCTGCACGCCGATATCCAGAATAAAGATGCCCACGCATAACGCGACGATGGAAAGAGGAAATATTTTCATCAGCAGTATGCTTGCGATAATCAGACCAACGGTAAAAAGCAGGGAATTATGATGATCGCCTTTATCGGCCAGTTTCCCAAACGAGGGGGCTACCAGCGCCCCGCCGATGGCAATCAATCCAAAAAGGCCGATGGTAGCCGGCGGGTACCCGATAGGGGCGGCGCTCAGATGAAAGGTCAGGGTAGTCCAGAAGGAACAAAATGTACCAAAAGTAAAGGCCCCCAGCAAAGCGGCCTGCCACAGGGTTTTGTATTCGGTGACCAGGGATAAGGTCGATCGCAACAGGTGCAGATATCCCCCTTTGAATTTAGGCGGTATACCTGGCAAGTATATACGCAATAGTACAGTGCTGACCAGCACGAGAGCGGCGGAGATCCTGAAGACGTATCTCCACCCAAGCCAGTCTGCAAGGGCCCCTGCAACCACGCGGGCGCCGAGGATACCGACGAGTATGCCGGCGAATACCCTGCCTACCGTCTTACCTCTGCCCGACTTGCCCATGGTTGCCGCCATCGGCAGAATTATCTGGGCGGGGGAAGAGCAGACCCCTACAATAAAACTCAATAGATCTACCTGTTGGATAGTCCTGGAATAGCTCAGCAGGATCAGAGAGAGGAAAAGAAGGGAAGAAAGGAAAATGATCAGCTTCTTTCTGTCGAGCTTGTCGCCCAGCGGCAAAAGGAAGAACATGCCAATCCCGTAACCCAGTTGGGAAAACATGGAAATTTTTCCCGCATTGGCTTCGGAGGCATGCACCGATATTCCAATCTCTTTCAGGATGGGCTGGTTATAATAAATATTCGCTACTATGATCCCAGCGGACACCGCCATCAATGGAATGACAATTTTACTTACCTTCATATTGCAAAAATATGACCGCTCGCCCAGCTCAAAATGGTAGATTTTGATCATTTATTGGTAAAAACCAAATTCCCGCGTGATACGATTTATCCAGCACGACTCACTTTTCATAAGGCATTTTACAACAAACAAATGGCCTTTCGAGCTACATAACCACAATCATTTTGAACTGGTCTTTATCCATTCCGGCAAAGGCTACCATTATCTGAACGATGAAAAATATGATTATACCGGTCCCTGTGTTTATATGCTGACCCCGGCAGATCACCATATTTTCGATATAACCGAAGAATCGCAGTTCAGCGTGCTGAAGTTTACGAACGTCTATCTTTCAGGGGGACAGCCCTCCGCTGGTCAACCCGACTGGGATGCTATTCTCAACAACTTACGAAATGCCTCCCGCGATCATGACGGACTTTCGAAGCATGCCAATGATCTGGGCAACGTTAGCCAGCTGATCTATCTCATCGTAAGAGAATGGAAGCTCAGGCCCCTTCCAAACAATGAAGTCATTCTCCACCTGGTGCGTGGGGTCATTTCCATTCTCAGGGCGGCCATGGAAGACAAGCTACAGGATCAGTCCGATACGATCAGCGGGGATTGGACCCGGATGCTGCATTATATACATCAGTTTATCCACGATCCGGCGAAGTTGCAGACAGAGACCATAGCCGCCAATCTGAATTTCACCACAGGGCGTTTGCGCCTGCTCTTCCGGCAGCAAATGGGACAATCGATAAAGGATTATATCAACGATTATAAATGCAGGCTTATCGAGAACAGACTCTTATACAGCACCCTTACGATCAAGGAAATATCCAATGAATTTGGCTTCACGGATCTGAGCCATCTGAACAAGTTCTTCCGCAACCTGAAAGGTGTCAGCCCAAGAAACTATCGCAAAAGCAACGCCTCCAAGGGAGGCCAGACACCGGAAACCTCAACGCTGAACATTTAATCAGACAAACGTCTGAAAAGCAACACAGACGTAGCTATCATAACCAAAGCCGAACTATTGGGAGACCCAACTGCCGGGCCGCCAATTGTTTTCCCTCATCGTTGACGCCAATTATCGCGCGCCCTTGTCGCCTCCCGCCAGTCTTTTCCTTATTCGCGACAGCGACTGTGGCTTAACCCCCACACCTGCTCAATAGCCACCCTGCCAAACCTTTCCCCTTCCTTCACCTCCGCGTACAAACGCTGCAGATTATCATAGCTGATGAGATATAAAGTCGTTTCTTCTAAAGCCTGGATGCCGGTTTCGGATGGTTTACCCGGCAAAAAGCTGCAATAGTTGCAGGCAAATTCATTCTCTTTGTTGAAGTAGATCGTCTTCTCTGATGCGTATAAAGTGTTTGACGGCCTTTATTAATGCGTCCATCAATTCTTAAGATTGATTAGGTTTACCACCACCTTTATCATCATATCCTTCTCTTCCGGCTTGCTCTCCGCGATCATCAGCGTCAGCGCAACAAGAGCGTTATCCGCAATTTTTTTGCTTCCATCGGGGCGATACAAGATGCCGTTCTTCTCCAGGAACCATACAAAGAGGAAAGCGGCGATCCGTTTGTTGCCGTCTGAGAATGAATGATTCTTGATGACAAAATATAACAGGTTAGCTGCTTTTTCCTCCACGCTGGGATACAGATCCTTACTACCAAAAGTTTGATAGATAGCAGCCAGCGATCCCTGAAAAGACTGGTCCTTTTCATTACCAAAAAGGCTGCTGCCACCGAATTTATCTTTTAGGCTTTTGATGGCTTCCATGGCCGCCGGATAAGTGATCTGGAAGAGCTCATTTTTCGAGGTAGCTTCGATTTCCAAAACCTGGTGATCATACCGGTCAAGAACGTCGAGGGCGTAGGCGTAGTCGGTGACCACTCTTAATAGCCCTGTGGCTTCGTCTGAATTTAAGGCCTTGCTTTCGATAACATTCCCCAAAAGTTTTACAGTTTGCTTTAGCTCGTCCAGTTGACGCGATTGCTCAGTAAACTTCTTTTTATCAAGAGCGTAACCCTTTGTAAGATAGTCTTTTAAGATTTTGTTGGCCCAGATGCGGAATTGGGTGCCTTGTTTGGATTTGACCCTATATCCCACCGAAATAATAACGTCCAAAGAATAGTATTCCACCTTCCTTTGCACCTTCCTATTGCCTTCTTCTCGAACTGTCAAGGAATCCTTGACAGTTGCTTCCCTGGTTAATTCCCCTTCATTAAATATATTATTAATATGAAGGCTTATATTTTGCTTGGTTTGCTGAAAAAGCTCCTGCATGTGAGCTTGAGTCAGCCAGACAGTTTCATCCTCAAGCTTAACCTCAATCTGAACACCATCAGTTCCGCCCTGATAAAAGATAATATTTCCTGTTTCTTCCATGATCTTTAAATTTAAAATGTTTGGCACCAATTACCAAAAACCGAACTTAAAGGAAGAAACAAGGACACTACAAAAATACTAAAACTATTAGTTGATAAAATAATTTTTTACTCCCCACACTTAAACCCCTTCTTCATCCTCTTCAACTCATTCCACAATCCATCCTCAAAAGGCTTCGGCGACAGCTCCAAAAAAACAGGAAAATGTTTCCCATCACCACAACTCTTCACATGCGCCATAAGATTCAGCCGGATCGGCTTCATAGCCATAAAATCCAGCATATCGACCGTACCCGTATAAGTTTCGACGTCATCAGGCTCCGCATGAACCTTCTCAATAGACACCCGCGTAGGGACCATCTTATTCGCAGGGATAATATTCTTCACCGGCCCCCCGCCCGTCACGATCAAACCATCATAATAGACTTTTATATTTTCCTGCAAGACACCCGCATCGATCTTTTGACCCGCATCGAGCCAAAGCAGATAGGCCGCCGACCAATACCCATCACTCCCCGCCACACCCCAACCCGCCGGGAGCCGTAGCTCTTCAATGCCGGTGAGTTTCACCCCGGGAGCAAACGGCGGCGGAAAAGCAGACCGCTCGATCCTCCATCCATCCGGAACACCAAACGTATATGGTCCAACATAAGACATCGGATTCGAAGGACTAAAGATATGCAGTTCCTTTATGATCCATTGGATACAATCCGTCTCGTCCACGATGGAGTAGGCGGTCGCATGCCTGTTGCCATTACTTCTCATCCCCGGTTGCTTCGAAGCGACAAACTCCGCTTTCGTATTCCCCTGTAACAGTAACCGGTCGATCAGTTCGGAGCCGTCAGGCAGATAAGTATCATAATATCCGTTGCGCCTGGTCTTTAGCTGCCAATCCAGGTCCGTGTCATAATAGAGACGCACCGCCACATGCCGGAGATATTGTTCGTTGCCGGGCGAGGTCGCAGCAGTAGTAAAAGGAGACAGGCTGGTATAATGATCGGGGTGTTCGCTGAGCGTGCCTTGTTCTTTGGCGAAGCGATCCAGCACAAAACGGGAATCCGCCACCGCAGGCGGGAAATAGTTCTTTTTTATCTGCCGCTCCGACAGCTGGTAAAGACCCGTCAGATCCACCGGGCTGGCGATGCCAAAGATAACCCTTGGGTGTATGCTAAACTGCTCCGGATGTTCCCTGGCCAGCTCCGCATAACGCAACACAGACATACCCGCCAGATCAAATCCTCCAACTGCAAAATTGGAGCTGTCTACCTTATACCGCGAAAGGACAGACGCAAACACTTTATTCATCCATCCTAGCGTTGACTCATCCGGCAATAATCGCATTCCCAAAGAACAATAAACGGTTAACAGGTCATTGCCCGCAGCCACATTATGCAGTTTCGTCTCCGGCAGGATGCTTTCGGGGCCTCGATACGGACACAGAACCACCAGCACTCCTTTTATATTGCCCGAAGATGGCGGGATCGCCAGATAGTAACCGGATACGCTGTCGCTGGCTTCAACGACTACTTTTTGAATATTCTGACAGTCGGCTCCAAGGGAGAAAAAGACAACAGCAAGCAGGATTGAATATTTCATGACCAGCCACCACGCAAAACAATGCCAGAGTTGCAAGCGCCTCACATTCAACACACTAAAACAAGGACCAGCCGGATGAGTGTTCGCCGCCGAACGCTATTTGTTCAATAACGGAACACGGAGAAAATACTGCTTGCAGCGGAACCAAAACAGCGAGGCCGATCCTGGAAGTAAGCCGAGGCCGGGTTATTGCGGTGGTATCAACAACTAAAAGTATCGCAGCTTATGAGAAAGATCGTACTAGCGCTGTGCCTGCTCGTCATGACGGCAGTCGCAAAGGCCCAAACTTACCCGGGCTATCGCACCAGCAATTACACCGGCGTCAATGGCGTCTTCTTCAACCCAGCCTATATTGCAGACAATCGCTTCAAATGGGATGTCAACATCTTCGCGATCAATGGTTTTGTAGGTACCAGCCACACGGGATTACGTTTTAGCGACATCACCCGCTCTTTCAATGGCGACTCCCTAAAGTCAAAACTGCTTAGAGGAAGCAACAACGTAAACAGCCTTTCATATGTAGACATTCTCGGCCCTTCCTTTATGATGAGTCTTAATCCAAAGACGTCCCTTGCGCTTACGACACGTACACGCGTATTCGCGAACGGCAAGAATATCAGTGGTGATCTTGCCGGAACGATCCTCGACAAAGGGGTCACGACCACAGGTATCCCATTCAACTTCAATAACAACATGCTCGTCCACGGCACAGGCTGGACCGAGATAGGGATTTCCTGGGGACAGGTCTTAAGCAGTACCAAAAGCCATAATTTCTTTAAGTTCGGCATTACCGCTAAATATCTCGCCGGTACAGCCGATTCTTATCTTTCGACCAACGGACTGGCCGGAACGGTCGACGGCCCTAAAAATACTTATCTGACCAATACCACAGGCGCCCTGGCCATCAATACCACGGACGCTAACTTCAGTGATTACAAATTCAAAGACTTCTTTAAATTCAATGGACATGGTGCCGCCGGGGACATCGGTCTGGTATATGAATACCGGCCGGATGCCGACTATTCCATGTACGTAACAGACCGTTTCGCTAATAAATACAAATTCCGCGTGGCTGTCTCCCTGTTAGATGTTGGAAGGATCTCGTTCAACAGAAGTTCCAACCAATCCTCCGTCTACAGCGTAAATGTTCCCACGACGGGGCAATTCTTCCTCAATCAGTTCGCAGGAAAACCGATCAACCAGTACAAATCTATCCTTGATGCAAGTCCTTATTTTACCGGGACCTCGCAGGCAAGCTCTTACAACGTCGATCTGCCAACCACCATCCAGGCAAACCTCGACTATATTGTATCCGGCGGATTTGCTATCAACGCCGCAGGCCAGTTCAACACAAACCATCAGGGGACGCTGAAGTTATACTATTATAATGCGTATAGCCTGACCCCAAGATGGGAGAACCATCTCTTTAGCGTCGAGCTGCCCCTGAGCTATAACGATCTTACAAAGTTCAATGCCGGCGTATCTTTTCGGATCGGGGCCTTCTTCATCGGATCGGGAAGTGTACTTTCTGCGCTGGTGCATGATTCCAAACAGGCCGATCTGCACCTTGGATTTCATTTCGGAGTGCCCTATAGGAAAAAGATCAAACCCGATACAGATAAGGACGGCATATACGACGACGTGGACAAATGCCCTGCAGTGGCCGGCTTGAAACGCTACAACGGATGCCCGATCCCAGACACCGACGGAGATGGTATCAACGACGAGGAGGATGCCTGCAAAACAGTGGCCGGTCTGAAACGCTACAACGGTTGCCCGATCCCTGATACAGACGGTGATGGCGTAAACGATGAAGAGGATTCCTGTAAAACAGTCGCAGGTCTGAAAAAATTCGACGGCTGCCCTGACACTGATGGGGACGGAATTCCAGATAAGGACGATAAATGCCCCACCGTCGCCGGTGTAGCACAATACCAGGGCTGCCCTATACCCGATACGGACGGCGACGGTATCCCCGACGACAAGGACCTTTGTCCCAACGACCCTGGCCCTGCTTCTACAAGAGGTTGTCCTATCCAGAAAGTTGTTTTACAGATAACGGCCTCTTTCAAGAATATTCTTTTCGATTATGGCAAATCTACTATCCGGGCTGAATCAGATACTATTCTGACTAATGCGGCCAAAGTCATGAACGAGCAACTGCCGAACTCGACTTTCTATGTTGACGGTTATACCGACAGCAAAGGCAGCGTGGCAGTGAACCGACGCCTCTCCAAGGCCAGGGCACAGGCAGTCACCAACGCGCTGATAAAAGGAGGTATTGAAAAGTCAAGGATCATCGCCCGCGGTTTTGGCAAGGACAATCCCATCTGTGATAATAAAACGGAACTGGGAAGACAGTGCAACAGAAGAGTGGAAGTGGTGATAAGAAATGTCAATCAAACGGAAGAACATCGGAGTATCAAAGTTCATTAAAGGTAAAGAGCATCGACAAAACAAGGCGCCGGGTAAAATTCCGGCGCCTTCGTTATTGCATAAATTTTCCAAAATATCTTATTGAATAGCGACAGCGCTGACCTGCGGGCTATTGCCGCTCTCTCCGCCATTGATATGTCCCGAAGTGACCACATAATAATACCTTGTACCGGGAGTCAGGCCGGTATCCAGGAAGCCGCCTGCGGGGACACCTGCCGCTACTGTAGTATAGGGGCCGCCATTGGTGGTGGAACGTTTGAGATTATAACAGGGTGCGTCGGTGACGGCCGACCAGTTGACCTGGATGGAAGCGCCTGCCATTACGTGCGGCGTCAGGCTGACTGGCGGGGTGAGTACATGCGGGGTGGGATGAGTGGAGGTGAGCGCGATCTGTCCTTTGATCATTTTGCCGCCGTCGCTGACGAGACGGAGATAAAAGTCGGAGGAGACATGTGTTCCGTCGGCATCCAGGGTAAGGAAATATTTTCCGGCGGGGATGGAGCCGGCATCTTCGGCGCAGTTGAGTATGCCCGTGGCTTCGTTCATCTCATCGAACATGGAGATATAAACGCTACTCACACTGGCTGTCCTGGCAGCGGCAAACTGTGACCACATGAAGTCGCCGTGTGTGCGGGGTATCTGGTTCTGTGGAGAACTGGCGCCGTTGGTGTTGTAAAATGCGGTACCAGGATAGATGTCGGCCTGGTAGTCGATACCGTGTGCATTACAATAAGCCAGGTCGCTGGTGTAGATGCTCTGGAAATTGCTGTTTGACGTTTTACCCACCATCCAGGGCATGATCATGTCGCAGGCATTGTATGCGGGTTGATTAGCCACATCGGTGCTGAAGCCGGCCAGCGGACCGCCGATGACATAGAGACCCTGTGATTTGAACCAGTTGATGGTGTTGACCCAGTCGGCTGTGGCGCCTCTCCCCGATTTACCAACTCCCCAAAGACATACTACAGGTTTGCCATTCTGATGGGCATAGGCAGGAGAGGAGGTAAGGTGCTGCGTAGAAATGATCGTGTTGGTCCAGTCGGCTTCTACCGGATCGGTGGCGCTGCAGTCATACATGATATAAAATTTGCGGCCAAAGGTCTGAGCGGCGTTCATCATTTTCAGATCGACAGCATCGTGGAAGTTCTTTACGCTGCCGGGATTGGTATAACTGCCGAACCGCTGCAGTGCGAAACAGTCAATGCCATTCTGCTGCATCCATAAACAGTGGGTGTTGGATACCTGCTGATCATCGGACGAGAACATTTTTGCAGGCAGGCCATTCCCCAGGTTGCCTGTAAACGGCGGTTGGCCTATTCCAGCCTGGTTGAAGGGATCGCCTGAATACGTGGTTGTATACTGCCGGATATCGGGCCAGTTTTCGAGATTCTGGTGGGCCCAGGCGTTTATCGGTGAACCATCGCCTGCGGCGGAGAACCAGCCCTGGTAACCGACGGTAATTTTCCCTACGATGTCGCCTGGGGGAGAGGACAAAAGACCGCTAAGTGAATTTTTTCCACTGACCGGGCTGGAAACGGAGGCGCCATCATTTAAATTTTTGGCGCAGTTGGTGGTGAGCAGGGACACGACGGTGCAAAGCAATACGCTAGTCTTTTTCATAAATAAGGATAGTTTAGTAAATGAAACGAATGTACCCGCAGGGCAATTAAAAATTGCTTAATTTTTAATTAATGCGCAGTTTTTGTTAAATTATCGCACCAAATGACCAAACATGAGAAAACTCTTGCTTCTACTGCTCGCATTTAATCTTTTCGCCAGATCGCAGGCCCAACCGCAACCGCCGCAGCAGCCGAAGCGTGAGCCGCAACCGCTGCAACAGCAAGTTAAGCCGCAGTCTCAATCCCAACCCTTCCGTCCCTTCAAAAAATATCCTTTCCCCACCGAGCTGAACGCCGCCTCCACCGGCGCATCCATAACATGGGCCTTGGACGAAGAAGGGCGTCGTAATGTCTATGCAGCGACAGGACCAACCTATATTCCCAGGATGCTGACCGATTTCTCAACTGATGACGGCCAGGAAATATCCAGCCTGTCCGTCTCCGATAATGGCCAGTGGGTGGTGTTTGTTCGCGGCGGCGACCATGGCGCCAACTGGGAGAGCGATCAGCCCATCAATCCCGATTTTGAAACGCAGCCCTTCAAGGTACAGATTGCCAGTATCCCGTTTGCTGGCGGGCCTGTCAAATACCTTTCGGAAGGGGACGCACCCGTCATTTCTCCCGACAGCAAAGAGGTCGCATTTATAAAGAACGGCCAGGCCTGGTCCGCGCCGATAGACGGATCAGCCCCCGCAAAAAATCTCTTCACCACCCGCGGTAAGGTCGGAGGTCTGCAATGGTCACCGGATGGCCGGCGCCTGCTCTTCGTCGCCAATCGGACGGACCACTCCGTCATCGGCGTCTTTACAAAAGGGGCTTCTTATCTGAAGTGGATCGCTCCTTCTTTTTGCAGGGACGAGACACCCCAGTGGTCGACTGACGGACGCCAGATCGTCTTTGTCAGAAGACCCGGTTCGGGTGGCGCTCCTGATTCGCTGCTGGTAAACAAACCCCAGCCCTGGAGTATCTATATTGCGGACACCACCGGATCCAGTGTCCGGCTTTTGTGGAAGGCTCCGGCCACTTTGCGTGGGTCATTCCCATCCACGAATGGAGAGGCTAACCTGCATTGGGCCGCCGATAACCACATCGTCTTCCTGTCTTACCAGGATGGATGGCCGCACTTATATTCTATCGAAGCGGGTGGCGGGACTGCCCTGTCCGCGGGTGGCGGCAACCCGGTTCTGCTCACATCAGGTAATTTTATGTGCGAGCACATCGTACTCAGCCCAGATAAAAAACATCTTTTGTTCAGCGCCAATGCCGGTCCTGATACTTACGACATAGAAAGAAGACATGCCTGTATGGTCAGTGTCGACAAGGCAGATATGCAGGTCCTTACTCCGGGCGCGGGTCTTGAGTGGACACCCGCGATGACCGGCGATGGCAGCACGATCGCGTTTATAAGCGCGACTGCACAGCAGCCACCCTTGCCGACAGTTATGATCGCAAAAGAAAAAAAGGTCTTATGCACCGACAAGATCCCGGCCGACTTCCCGCAGAATAAATTGGTCACGCCCACGCAGGTTATCTTCAAGGCCGCGGACGGAGTAATGGTTCATGCTGAATTATTTTTGCCACCACCCAGCACCCCATCGCGCAAACCCGCCATCGTCTACGTCCACGGCGGCCCCCCACGTCAAATGCTCCTGGGCTGGAACTACTCCGACTATTACTCCAACGCATACGCCTCCAATCAATATCTCGCCAGCCTTGGCTTCGTGGTCCTGGCCGTCAATTACCGGCTTGGCATCGGTTACGGTTACGAGTTTCATCGACCCAAAAAAGGCGGCCCAACAGGCGCATCGGAATACATGGATATTAAGGCGGCAGGTGAATGGCTATACAAACAAAACTTCGTCGACAGCTCCAAAATAGGCATCTATGGCGGCTCCTACGGCGGCTATCTGACAGCGCTGGCCCTTGCCAGGGATTCGAAGTTGTTCAAAGCAGGCGTTGACTTTCACGGCGTTCACGACTGGACGGGTCAGTCCGGCGGGTTCTCAGCAATGAAAGACAAATACGAAAAAGCCCCCGACTTCGACCAGGCCCTGAAAACAGCCTGGCTCTCCTCCCCCATCTCGTCCATCAATACATGGAAATCGCCCGTGCTGATCATCCAGGGAGATGACGACCGGAATGTGCGTTTCAGCCAAAGCGTAGATCTGATCAATCGCCTCGAAAAGAAAGGCGTCCCCTACGAGACATTGATGATCGTAGACGATACCCATCACTGGATGCATTTCGACAACGCCGTCACCGTGTATGGCGCAGCCGCCGACTTTTTCGTGCGAAAGTTCATGAAATGACCGGCGCGTCACGACAAAGTACGCCACAACAAGGTGCACCACAACAACTTAGCTCCCCAATTCGGGGCAAAGTTTTTGCATGAGTAGCAATAAGATAAAGAATTGCGGCTTATGAGAAAAACACTACTCGCGCTGTGCCTGCTCGTCATGACGGCAGCCACGAAAGCCCAAACCTACCCGGGTTATCGTACCAGCAACTATTCCGGCGTCAATGGCGTCTTCTTCAACCCGGCTTATATTGCCGACAATTACTTCAAATGGGACGTAAATATCTTCGCTATCGACGGATTTATCGGCACCAACCATTCAGGCTTACGCTTTAGCGATATTACCCACTCCTTTAATTCCGATTCGCTAAAGTCAAAACTGCTGAGAGGCGGCAAAGACGTTAACAGCCATTCCTATGCAGACATTCTGGGTCCCTCCTTTATGATCAGCCTCAGCCCAAAATCATCCATCGCGCTGACGACACGCACGCGGATATTCGCAAACGGCCGGGATATCGATGGTGACCTTGCAGGGACCATCCTCGACAAAGGCAAAACGACGACGAACATCCCCTTCGACTATAATACCAACATGCTCGTCCATGGGACAGGCTGGACGGAGATAGGGGTTTCCTGGGGACAGGTATTCACCAATAAAGGAAGTCATAATTTCTTAAAGGGCGGCATCACCCTGAAATACCTCGCCGGCACGGCAGATTCCTATCTTTCTACCAATGGACTGGCCGGGACGGTCGATGGACCGGGTAATACCTATCTGACCAATTCGACGGGAATCGTGGCCATCAACACTACAAATGCAAATTTCGTCGACTACAAATTCAAGGACTTCTTTAGATTCAATGGACATGGGGCAGGCGGGGACATCGGCCTTGTATACGAATACCGGCCTGTTGCCGACAGTTCCAGGTCCGTAACGGACCGTTTCGCGAATAAATATAAATTCCGCGTGGCCGTCTCCCTGCTGGACGTAGGAAGAATTTCCTTTTCCAGAAGCACGAACCAATCCTCCGTCTATTCAGTAAATATCCCGCCAACGGGGCAATTTCTCCTCAACCAGCTTGCCGGGAAACATATCAATCAATACAAGGCGATCCTCGATGCAAGTCCTTACTTTACAGGAACAAACCAGAGCAGCTCCTACAATGTCGACCTGCCCACGACCCTGCAGGCGAACATCGATTTTCTGTTGGCCGGCGGGTTTGCTATTAATGCCGCCGGCCAGTTCAATATCAATCATCAGGGCACCCTGAACTTATATAATTACAATTCTTATAGCCTTACGCCGAGATGGGAGAACAGTCTCGTCAGCGTCCAGCTGCCGTTGAATTATAACCAGCTGACAAAATTCAATGCCGGCGTCGCCTTTCGCATCGGTCAATTCTTTATCGGATCGGGCAGTTTGCTTTCCGCGCTGGTGCATGACTCCAAACAGGTCGATCTCCACGTCGGCGTTCATTTCGGAATGCCTTACAAGAAAAAGGCCAAACCTGATACAGATAAAGATAAGGATGGTGTAAACGACAATGTGGATCAATGCCCTCTAATCGCTGGATTGCCACGCTATAACGGCTGCCCGATCCCCGACACCGACGGAGATGAGATCAACGACGAAGAGGATTCCTGTAAAACCGTAGCCGGTCTGAAACGCTACAACGGATGTCCGATCCCCGATACCGACGGCGATGGCGTCTACGATGACGAGGATTCCTGTAAAACAGTCCCGGGCCTGAATGAATTCCACGGCTGTCCCGACACGGATCGGGATGGAATTCCCGATAAGGATGACAAGTGCCCCACTGTTGCCGGTCTTGCACAATACCAGGGCTGTCCTATACCGGATACCGACGGCGACGGTATTCCCGACGACAAGGACCTTTGCCCAAACGAAGTTGGTTTTGCTTTTACAAAAGGCTGCCCGATCGAGACAGTGGCTCTGCAGATAACTGCTTCGTTCAGGAATATTCTCTTCGATTATGGTAAATCCACCATCCGGCCTGGATCGGATACCATTCTGACCAATGCAGCAAAGGTCATGAACGAGCAACTGCCGAACTCTAGTTTCTATATCGACGGATATACCGATAGCAAGGGCAGCGTGACGGTGAACCAACGTCTCTCCAAAGCCAGGGCCCAGGCAGTCGCCGATGCGCTGATAAAAGGAGGGATTGACAAGTCAAGGGTCACAGTCCGCGGTTTCGGCCCGGAAAATCCTATCTGTGATAATAAAACGGCAGAGGGAAGACAGTGCAACAGAAGAGTGGAAATGGTGATAAGAAAACCTCGCTGACAGCAAGGTTTTCTTATATATTATTTCATCTTCTCCCTCACCGACCTCATCCAATATCCTCCGATCACACTCCGCGCCTGAAATCCAACCATCTTCCCATTCGTCGTCTCATGCCAGTCGCTCAAAGGCACACGCGACGGCGTCTCTGTCGCATATTTATAAACGGGGTCGATGAGTTTTTGAAAATCGGAAGGATTGTCCGCCATACCACCTGTCCACAAGATCCAGTCGGACTTCGTATAGGTCTTGCGGCTATCCAATGGCAAGCCAAAGTCCTGCTGACGGGTGAGATAGTAGCTGATCTCGGTGTCATAAACCTTTTGCGGGAACAATTCCAGGTGCAGGACCTTATCCCAGACCATATTGTATTTTTGACTCCAGGTATCTTTGTTGTCGAAGACCAGCGCATAATGATCACCGGCATTGTCCTTGTCTACCCATTTGGCTGCCATTTCAGTCGCCATCGCTGAATATTTCTCCGCCGTCGCATTGTCGCCGAGCTTTTTTGCCATCTGGGCATAAACGCCGATCGCGACTATCGCCTTCACCGACAAATTCGCGTTGTGCGCCAGATGTCCGGCAAAGTCGTCCGTACAGAGCTGGTTGCCCGGGTCAAAACCAGCCTCAGAAAGATAGTTCACCCAGGTTGTCAACGTCTTCCAGTGCAAACGGGCATAGGCCGCATCGTTCTGCACCCGGACAACAGCGCCGGCCAGGATGATCATGTTCCCACATTCCTCTACCGGCATGTCTTCGCCATAGGTCTGTCCGTTGGCAAGCGGATAGGTTCCCAGGTCATGCGCCGCAAAGGGTTTGGTCCATTTGCCGCTCTCGCTGTAATAAAAGATGCCGTTGAGCATCCCCTTCAAAAGTTCAGGGTTGTACAGGAGATACAAGGGCGCGGAAGGATAGGTCACATCCACCGTATTGATCGATCCGTTGCTAAAATTCTCTTTTGACAAAAACAACAGGTCCCCCTGCGGGCTTTTCACCAGCTGATGTGCGGCTATGCTTTGACGATAAGCCATGACACAAAGTTTTGCATAGGTCTCACCACCGGCGCTGACCGCGTCTGCATAGACCTTTTTATCCAGATCGTCACATTTGGAGAGCGTGGCGCCATAGTGGTTCCCCGCATTGATCAGCAACCTGTCCATCGTCGCCCCCGGGGTATTACGCCACCAGGGCCGGAGATTGGTGCCAAAGTATTGGATGGAAAAGATGTCATCGTACCCGACCATGATAAATTTATTCTGCCGGACCGGGCCGACCTCACCAAAGGATATTACGGTGTTCAGCATGGAGGACTTACCCGCATCGGGCGTAACAAATTGTTTTGCGCCCGGCGCTGCCACATATAAATACCCCCAGTCTATCCGCAGGTTATCCCCTTTCTTTTGCAGGACCGGCTGCTCGACCGTGCCGGCTTTTAAGATAGACAGATCGCCCCTTTTGTACGTCTCGATCTTTACCGGCTGATAGGGCTGATTGACCGCCAGGTTGGTCGATACGCTTTGAGTAAGCTCTACTTTATGTTTCCCGGCGTCTGTGGCCCGAACTTCGTAGCTGATATAAGAGATCGGAACGGAGAACAGGTTCAGTTCAGTCATGATCAAAGGAGAGGTAAACCGGACCTGCAGATCGATGGCTCCGCATTTAAAGGTATAGGTCGTCTGCGTAGCAGTTACATTTACGGAACTTTGTTCGGCCGGCAATATTCCCGCCTGGTCTTTTTGAACGATCTCTTCCGACAGACCTGCGTCTATCCAGCTGCCGCCGCCGGTATTCTTACAATGCATCGCCAGGATATTCTCTCCGACCTGCAATTTTGCTTTGATCTCATCGGACAGGACGATCATCTCATAGTCGCTGTTGGCGCCATGCTGACGGGTAATGCGTTGACCGTTGAGATAGACCTCCGCGTCATCGTCATGGAAAAGTTTCAAAAGGAGCCTGCCCGAAGGGACGGCGCTGATCGAAAACTGACGTCTGACCCAGATATCCTTCCCCGTCCAGCTTACGCCGGCATTGCCGCGCTGGTCGCCAAAAGGCCCCTTGCCTGTCTGCCAGTCCTGGTCATTAAAACCGGGCTGCGCCCAGGCGGGGGCAGCAGGCCTGGTAGCAGCGGGAGTAGTCGAAGAGCCAGTCGGCGTCGCGGGCTCTGCCGGCGCCGTCTCCATAATATATTTTGAGGGGTAGACACCTGCATCTCCCGCCGGCAAGATCGACTTGTATTCCGGTGAGGCCGCTCCCATAAAACGATAGGCGCTGCCGTCGACCTTGATAATACCCAGCAGGGATTGATCCTTCCCCGTCCAGTGGTGGGTAACCGATTCGTTTAGCTTATCGGTATTCGACCAGACACTGAAGTAGGTGTTGTGCGTGATCAAAGGGTAGGCCGGCATCTTGCTGACCTGTGCGCGAAGCGATATAACGGTCATTGTCATAAGGCCAAAAGCCAGCAGAGCGGCAGCACGGGGAGCGGTACGTCTTTGAGTAAGCTGTTTCATCAACAAAATTTAATCTTTTAAAATTTGTCGAAAGTTCGGTCAAAATTGCTTAGGCTGCTGCGACGTCCCGATCAAAATTTAGTCGATTTGTTTCATTCTCAGTAAGACCACCCCGTTTTTAAAACGCTTTTCATCCAGCAGTTCGAGAGATTTGCGTTTTTCGAGGTCGGGAAACATCGGTATGCCCTTTCCCAGCAGTATCGGGTTGACAAATAGCCAGAACTCATCGACCAGGTCTTCTTTTATCATTGAACGGACGGCAGCAGGACTCCCAAAAATAACTATCTGTTTCCCGGGCTTCTCTTTAATGCTCCTGATCTGCGGCATTATATTTTCGCTGAGGATGGTCGCATTGGGTATGCTTTTACCCGCCCAGGTTTTTGAGAGCACGATCTTTTCGACCTTATTATACCAGGCCGAATGTTCTTTGGTGTGTTTGGACGCGTTGGGCTTATCCGCGGCAGTAGGCCAGTAGCCATCCATCAATTCATAGGTCACTCTGCCATAAATGGCAAGATCAGACATTTCGGTAGCCTGGAAGGCCAGGTCGAACATTTCATCGTCTAACCCGGCCCAATCTATATCGCCGCCAGGTCCTGCTGTAAATCCATCGAGTGAGACGTGCATGAAGGAGATAATCTTTCGCATGATTGATTGTTTTAGTTTGACAAAACTAAGGCGGAATCTATCAGCGAAAAAGGCGTAAGTACGACAATCGGAAGGGTGTTTGCGACAATGAGGGCGAAAATCGGGCGTTTGCGACATTATTACCCCATCGCCTTATTCAAGGCAATGATCGCAGTCTTAAAATCTTCCCTGGCAATAAGGAACTGGAAATTCACCTTCCTCAACGCAAAACCAGCGCTGATGATATTGATATTACTATCCGCCAGCGCTCCGGCACTCTTTGCCAGCAGACCGGGCTGATCCATATTGGTGCCCAACAGACAGACCATCGCGACCGGCTCCACAGTGACCTTTTCAAAGGCCGCTTCCAGGTCGTCGATAAGCTGCTGTTTAAAATCCGATTCCCAGATAGCAATAGAAATGCTGTTGGCGCTGGTCGTCTTGAACGTATAGCTGATATGATGCTGATAGAATAATTGCATGATCTGGAAGTCACTTCCCACATTGCCCACCATCAAAGGATCATAAACGTCGATCAGGATCAGTTTATTTATCCCCGTTATCACCTCCACACGTTTGGCTTCGGATACATATTCGCGGGTGATCAGCGTCCCGGGATGGGCCGGCTCGAAGGTGTTTTTTATCCTCAGGTTGATCCCGTTGATCTCAAGCGGTTTTGAAGCCTTGGGGTGGATAGCTTCCATGCCTACGTCGGCCAGTTGATCGGCGATGTCGTAATTTGTATAACCAACGGGTTGCACGTTCTCGACGCCAACCAGTGCCGGATCGGCCGTAGAAAGATGATATTCCTTGTGAATGATCGCTTCCTGTGGTTTTAAGCTTTCGGCGATCTTGCTAAAAGTCACTTCGGAATAGCCGCGGTCGAATTCCCGCATGATCCCTTCCGTGCCCTTGGCATAACCCGTGACGATGCAGATGCAGCTTTTGAGGTCGATAGTGGAAAAAGCGTCCTTTATTCTTTCGTCGATGGTAAAAGGGCGTTGGTCATCAAAACCGCTGAGGTCGACCAGCCGGGCGTTGAGCCCTTTCTTTTGTAAGATATTCGTCAGGTTAAAGGCCGAGTGGGTCTCACCGATGGAAGCGAGAATTTCGCGTGCCGCCGAAAGAATGCCTTCGCGGCTGACATAACCCGAAGCCAGGATATTGGCCAGGTTCTCCAGGTATTTCTGCGCCTTTGCCACATGCTGCTCGATAAAGGCATCGGCAATAGCGAGGTCAAGTCCGAGATCTGCATACTGCTGATTGATGGACTTTAACTTTGTAACCAGATCGTTTAAGGGGCCGTGAAAATTTTCGCTCTTCACGATACGATGATAGACACCTGGCGCACCCGTCTTCTTGTCTTCCAACAGGAGGTTGGTGACGCCTGAAAATGCCGATACTACCAGGACCCGATTGTATAATTTTTCGCCTGTACGTCCAAAATAAATGATGTTATCGATGACTTGCTGAAGGGCACTCATCGACGTGCCGCCTATTTTCTCAACTGTTAACATTACAAGATCTGCTTTAAGAGGGCCAAAGCTATGGAATTTTCACTTACTCCGGCCCTGCTGGCGACAGTATTATTGTTCGGCGCGTTTTATTGAGCGGGTGACAATACCCAGCAGCGAATCCGGGGATATAGCCTTAGCTATGATCCTTTTATGCGGGTCCAGCAGGAAATTAAAAGGGATACTGTCGAACTTCAGGGTCTTGACGGCCGGCCCCTGCCACATCTTTTCATCGATGAGCTGCAACCAGTCATAGTGTTCATAATCGACAATCTTTTTCCAGCTGTCCTTTTCCGCATCGATGGCTACGCTGACCATCGCCAGCTTGTCTTTGCCCACCCGCTTCCGCAGCTGCTTTTTAACCTCCGAAAACTCGTGGGCTCCCGGGCTCCAGGTCGACCAGAAGTCGATGAAAGTATAGACATCGTTCCCGGCATAGGTCGATCGCTCCTGTCCGTATTGGTCCGGCAGTTTCACAGCCGGCAGGCTGTCGCCGATCGCGTATTCCTCTTCAAAGATCTTTATATAATCCAAAGTGTTGCGTTGTAGCGCCTTAACAGCTGCATTGGACGGGAACCGGGCAGCCGCCTTAGTGATAAACTTTTTGAGTCCGATTAGATCTTTCCCGTAATCAATACTGTTGTAGGCAAACATAAAAACACCGGGATTGCTTACGGTATCGGCAAATCCGACGGCGTGTTGCTGCGCCTCCGATGCCCCCACATGCAAGGACAATGAGTCCTGTTCTTTGATAAAAGCCTGCATTTCTGCATTGACGGGAGAATTGATGAAGCGGCAGCGACGCGACGAATAATCACAGCTGATGCGGATATAGTCGCTGTCATTGATAAAGGGTACCTGCAAGCCGTTGATCCCGATCCGAAGTCGGTAAACCCCGTTCCGGGGTCCGTCTATCATCAGATCGAAAGAATCCAGGTGCCGTCTGCCGATAGCCGAATCGACGACCGTCTCCTTTTCTTCATTATACAACATATGCGTAAGCGTGATCTTTTCACCCGTGCCGGACTGCAGGACAAGATGGACCTTTGTCCCGGCCGGTTGCCGGCAGGAGCAGAATAATAAAACCAAGGTTAGACCAATGCAGTATTTCATCGTGGGAAGTTAATAAAAAAGCCCAAAGCTATAGAGATAGCTCCGGGCGTATGTCAACCAAAACAAACTAGTCTTTAACCATTTTTGTATAGGACTGTCTCGACCAATTGCTCTGACTGGTACCACTGTAACCAACATGGATCCAAAAGGTCTTGGCGGAGGCGTCATATGAATTGTTGTACGTAGACGACTGCCAGGGCGTCGAACCGCCGGGTTGCACTGCGGGGCTCGCTCCCCCGAAAACAGTGCCGCCGGGATTGTCAGCGGTCATGAAACCCGAACCGGGAGGCTGAGGACAGGCGCTGGTGGCAGGCACCCGGTAGTTGGCCAGGGCGCCGCCGGCCGCAGGAACGTCGACAATGAAATAGTAATTACTTCCACCGAGGTCTCCCAGTGGGAACTTACAGGCTAACACACCTGCCGCATATACGGTATAGTCGCTGCTGATGGCCCTTTCTGCAGTCGGATGAAAAAGGTACCCCGTGGTAGTATAGGTACCGGAAAAGGCGTTGGCCAGCGAGAACTGGAAGATAGCAGTTCCATAGTTGCCGCTGATAAGACCGGAGGACACAGCCGTGATCTGTAAAGGAATAGCGCGGGCGGTATCAAATCCGATCCCATTGGTGACATTCTGAAGATGTACATGTCCATACGCCTGGTGGGTGCCTTTTTTAATGACAAGGGTCGAAGGGAAAGTGAAATCTGCCGGGTCCGGCATATGATAATCCGTGCCCGCAGAATCATTGTAATACGACAGGACCGTGTTCGTGTTATCATATGCAATCGTTACAGTGATATCTTCGGGTGCATTGAATTGGGAACCGGCATAGTCGATAAGGAAGTCGAACCCCGTCGTATCATTCTGGAGCAGCAGGTTATTGTTGTCATATGCGGCATATTTTGTCTTTGTCGTATAGGATTCCGGAACGGATGTGTTGTCGAACTCTATTACGCTACCCGTTGAAGAAAGGTTCTGCGGGGAAGACTTGAGGCACGAGCTCAGGCCGAGGGTCAGCGCCAGGGCCGGAACCGCGATCAAAAATTTATTGTTCATGATATAATGCATGATTTTAGTTTATACATTTAAGAGAAATCTATTTTGCCCAAAAGATGAGCGAACTGAACGGTGAGATACCCTTCGGCACATTCGCATCGTTATTGAGAAATTCGCTATTGGGATACAGTATCCGGGTCGGCAGCTTGTCTGCTCTCGGAGAGATAGACTGCAGGGAAGCGAAAGAGCCATAAGGATTGCCAGTGCTTATGCCCGAGCTCTTCGGATAACCCGTACGACGGTATTCGTTCCAGCCTTCGATGCTGTTGATCATATTTACGGCAATCCACTTTTGGGTGATTATCGCTTCGATCTTTTGTTCGTCGGTCGACGCCAGGCTGAAATTCACCAGGTAGCTGCTGCTGTTGTCTGACATATATTGAGCAGAATCGGCTGAAGGGTCCCAACCCGAACCCAGCGTTGCATCGTCGGGGCCGAGGTACAGGTAATGGAACGAAGCACCGATACCTGCGTTGAACAAAGTAGCGGGATCGGCGCTGATGATCCCCCGGACGGCCGCTTCCGCCTGCAGGAAATAGCTTTCCGCCGCCAGCATGATCGGCTCTCCCTGGTTGGGGCCTTTAAAGATACCTACGGACGGCGTGCTCAGGTCGCCCTGGGTGAACCAGTCGCCCCCGGGGCTCTGGGGATTTGGCACCCCGATGGTCGTACCCAGCTGATCGACAGGCGTATTGGGAAAGTTCCCAAAACAGGCATAACCGCGGTCATCATTCAGCTTATTGCCATCGTAGAAACCAAGGGCATACTTGGACGTCATCCAGGCACGGTTGGCGGTGGAGTTGTTATAGTCGGCGACCCAGGTGTTCCAGGAAGGATTGACGTGACCGCTGGACTTGGCATAACCGGGGTTGACTATCGCATCCGTAATCAGAAACCCATCGCTCGAGAAACTGGTATTGGTAAAGCTCATCGCCTTGGAAGCCCGGATGATCAGGCGCAGCTTGATGGTATTGGCGAACTGTTTCCAGAGCGTCATGTTACCGTTGAACAACGGATCGGTCGCCGAGGTCAGCGCTTTGGCATCCTGCGCGCTGTTGATCAGCAGGATCGCCGAATCGCAAAGATCCGCCAGGCTCTGATAGACCACCTGCGCCTTGTCATAAGCAGGGGCGAGATTATTCAATCCCTGGAAAGCATGGCTATAGGGTACGTCATTGTATTGATCCACCAGCAGCTGCGTATTGTATGCTTTCAGGATCTTTGCAACTGCATTGAAATTTGCGTAGAACGGATATGAAGCCGTGCTATCGAGCACGAACTCGATATTCTCAAGGCAGCTGAAAGCGGAGGACCAGAGGTTGGTATGATCGTTCGTCGTATAATTATAGGTCCATTCTACCCCAAAACCGCCATATCCGCCGCCGTTGGTACCGTAACCTCCGACCTCCATGCCATAATCGTTATAGCTGGAAGCAATGGATGCAGTATACGTTACCGTTGTCGGCAACACGAGGACCGGAGTCGAAGAAGTGGCCTGGTTCGGATTCGTATTGACGTCGAGATATTTTCTGCACGAGCTGCCCGACAGGAGGATAGTCGCTGATAAAACCAGTATTGATATTTTTTTCATGCCTGAGAATTAAAAAGTGATAGAAAGGGTGCCGCCGATGAAACGGGAAGGAGGCGTCTGATAACCGGTCAGACCGATACCATTGCCTGTTCCATTGTAGCTGTAGTCAGGATCGGTATACACATTGTCTTTCGGCAGCCACAAAAAGAGGTTACGCCCCTGAATGCTGATGGTGCCGCCCTTGATCGTCCTGATCTTCTTCAGCAGAGAAGGAGGCAGGCTGTAGGAAATCACCATCTGGCGAAGTTTCCAGTAAGCGCCGTTGGTAACATAGTTGCTGCCTACGCCTCTTTCTTCGTTGGCAGTCCAGAAACCGCCATTACCATTAGCCTGGTTGACCGTCACGGTCTTGTTGACCACATAATTGCCCTTGTCGTCCAGGTAGACAGAGTTCGGGAAGACAAATCGCTGGCGGTCGTAGGCAACTGTCCTGATACCCATACCGGACCAGTCCAGGTCGGTCCCCATTTCGTTGTAACGTTTGAAGCCTCCGCGGTATTCAAATACTGCTTCTATCGTCCATTGTTTGTACCGGACATGCGGTGTCAGACCGATCATCGTCCGGGCATTGGCGTTCCCCAGGTATACCAGGGTGCTGCTGACAGAAGGCATACCGGTAACGGCGTCTACGATGACACGGCCTTTGGGATCACGTACATAGTCCGTACCATACAGCTCGGGGAATTGATAATGCGGAACGGCATAGGAACCCGCGTTGGCATAACCGGTTAGCTCCAGCTGAGACAGCGCGGCGCTGATAGACAAAACCCTGTTGTCGTTGTACGTAAAGGTACTGTTCAGGCTGACGGTCCAGTCTTTTGTACGGATGGGGGTCAGGTTCAATTTCATTTCAAGCCCCTTTGATACCGTCTCACCGGTGTTCGTCAGAAAACTGCTGAAACCGGAAGCATTGGATAAGCCGGTATTGACGGTCTGGTTGGTCGTATGCGTAACATAGTAAGTGATGCTTCCGTCGATAGCGCTGCGAAACATGGAGAAGTCGACACCACCTTCCCAGCCCTTGGTAATCTCAGGTTTCAGGTTATTCGCAATGATGGTGCTGCCAAGAGCATAACCCGGGTTGCCATTGAAAGGATAACCTAAGATCTGGCCATAGGTCTGCTGAAGGGCATAGGCGCCATAGGTATAGTTGGCCAGGTTGACTTGTCCTACCTTAGACCAGCTTCCGCGGAATTTCAAAGCGTCCAGCCAGGTGACATCCTTAAGCAGGTCCAATGCGTCTGTGGCAATGAAAGAGGCGTCCACAGAAGGATAGAAGAAAGACTGGTTGCTGGGGTTAAGAATAGAGACCCAGTCGTTACGACCGGTAGTATTCAGGAATAACCAGTTCTTATACCCGATCCTGGCCTGGTAGAAAAGGCCTACCTGCCGGTCCTGGTAGATCGCGCTTGATGCTGAAGGATAGTTCAGGGTATTGCTCAGGTTGTACAGGTTACTGTCTACAAGACCGGTGATACCGGCAGCCGTATAGTTCTGGTTGTCCTGCTGAATGGAGCCGCCGACCAATCCGTACAGGCTGAAGTTGTTGTAATCCTTTTTGGCCTCACCCAATAAGGTAGAGTTCAGCGTATTGTAATAATAGTTATCGGTGGAATAGGAGCCCGCGATATCGCTCTTGCTGCTACCGCTGGCGTCCTTTGCAAACTGCGTATAATGGAACATACCGGTCGAAAAACGATCGGATACCGACCGGTAGGTCATACCCGTACGGGAAGTAAAGGTCAGCCAGTCCACAGGGGTGAACTTGATCGCGGCATTGGCGATGAGGTAGTCGTTCTTCGTATTCTCACGGTTGTTATCGATCGTGAAATACGGGTTGCCGTACCAGGGATTGTAGTAACCGTTGGGGTTAGCGTATTCATTGTGAACCCAGTCCTTGAAATGCGTAATGGGAATATTCCCCGGCATGTTCAGGAACTGGTCATACAGCGCATCGTTTTGCGAAGTAACATTATAGCGGTTCTGCACATAATAAGCTCCGTAAGTCACTTCGAGCTGTTTGCTCATCTTACGCGAACCGTTAATGCGGAAAGCAGCCCGGTTATAGTGGTCATGATAGGTAGTCCCGCTTGTGCTGAGATACTGTCCGGAAACAAGGAGGGAAGAGTGATCGTCCCCCTGCGAAATAGACAAATCGGTCTGGTTGCTCAGACCTGTCTGCCAGAATTTATTACGGTCCTTAAAATAAGAATACGGAGCCTGCAGAGTCGTTCCGTCGGCCAGGGGAACACCCAGGTCACGCATCGTACCATCGAATTTAGGACCATAAGCTTCGTTTTCCACGGAATTATATATGGGAGTGCCATCGCTGTTGATACCATAACCATCGCCACCGGAACCATAGTCCTTTTGTAATTTGGGGTTGTATGCCACCTTCTCGGCCGTAGTCGTGTTGGCCATGTGTATCTGAGGAGGACCAGGGTGGCCTTTCTTGGTCGTTACGACAACGGCTCCGTTGGACGCGGCGGAACCATAAATAGCTGTACCGCTTGCTCCATTGAGGATCGTCACATCGGCAATGTCTTCAGGGTTCAGGTTAGTCAGGACATCGGCGGGAACCATAATATTGTCCACGATGATCAGGGCGTTGTTGTTACCGGTCAGCGAACGCTGTCCGCGCAATACAACCCGGTAGCTGGGGTTTACACCACCGCCGGTACCGGAGATTTCCAGGCCTGCAGCCTTACCGGCAAGCGCGCTGGCAATTACCGTAGGCTTTGATATATCCAGCTCTTCAGCTTTAAGCGTAGTAGAGTTGTAGCCCTGTTCACGCTTTTTTGTCGTCGTGCCAATGGCGGTAACCACCACCTGGTCGATCATGGAAATATCTTCGTTCAGCGTAACGGAATAAACTTTGACCGCGCCGGAGATCTTTATCTTCTGCGCCTTGTAGCCGACGTGAGAGATCATCAACTCGCCTCCAACAGGCGCATTGATCGTAAATGAACCATCTTCTTTGGTCATTGTGGAAGCTCCTTTGCCTTCCGCCCTGATTGTGGCGCCTTCAAGGCCCTTGCCGTCTTTTCCGACAATCCTGCCGGTAATAGTGTGGGTTTGTGCGTAACTCAGGTTCACGAGCAGAATGCCTATTACTATTAATAACAGGTGCCCAATTTTGGGTCTTTTTGTCATATGCGTTGTTTGTTTGGATTTCCGAAAATGAAAAGCAAAAACTTCCCCTTTGGAGATCTTTTTCTTGAAAAAAAATCCCCATTTTCCGTCTCCCGGATGGGGAAACAGCAGGTACTGGTAAGCGTTAAAGCTTCAAAAAGACAAGTCTGTGTGGAGGATATAACAATTGCGGAAGAAGGGGCCTGGCAATAGTATGCCAGGAGACCCCCGGAAGGCTCTTTCTCATGCGTAGTAGTGTTTTAGTAATCAAAAAATATCCCGCTGCCAATCCTTTGTTTCCAAAAAATCAACATTGTATTTCCCCGGGAAAGAAGGAAATTATTGTAGAAAAAGATATGGCAATGAATTATTCAGTGGATAAGTACCCACGCAAACAACGTGGGCAAGTTGACAGTGAATCGATTCGTTTGAGCAAGATTGGCTTAATGGCCTGTATCATGCTTGCGCCAATAGCGCGAATCGAAAATAAGGAGGGTGTTTTTCAAGATCGAGATTTAAAAGTATGTTAATTCGACAATTGAAGTTGTTAACGAATATTAAATGATCCCTTGAATTTCGTTTTCCTATCAACCCTCTCCCAGCATACCCAACCTCGTTTCCCTCAACGATAACGGCTGCGATCGGGTTGCTTTAATCTGTGAAAATATACAGGTGCAAAATAAACTTTCACAAATTATTGAAAGTTCAGAAAGATATGTATCTTTGTGCTGTTCTAATATTAGTAGCATGAAAACGCTAAAAGACCACGTCATCCTCTACGACTCCGAATGCCCAATGTGTAAGGCTTATACACATGTTTTCACCTCGACCGGAATGCTTGACAATGAGGGCCGTGCGCCCTACCAGGACATGCCGTCATTTGCATGCCCGGTGGTAGATCAGCAGCGGGCTGTGAATGAGATCGCCCTCGTCGATACCGTTACCGGTGAAGTAAATTATGGTATTGAGAGCCTGTTCAAAGTTATCGGTCATTCATTCCCTGTTTTTTCACCATTATTTTCTTTCCCTCCGTTTGTCTGGCTGATGCGAAAGCTCTATGCCTTTATCTCTTATAACCGGAAGGTCATTATCCCTGCGCCAAAAACCGGGGGGCATACGATACAACCGACGTTCAGCCTACGTTACAGGATACTCTGGCTGGTATTTACGGTTTGGTTCGTCGGTTTTGTCCTCACCCATTATGCGGGTCTATTGACAGGGGTCCTGCCTTTGGGCAACAGTTACAGGGAATACCTTATTGCCGGTGGCCAGGTGCTTGTTCAGGGTCTTATCGTCAGCCTGTATGCGCCCGCGAAACGATGGGATTACCTGGGGAATATGATGACGATCTCCCTGGCAGGAGCATTGCTGTTGCTGCCCCTGATGGCGTGGAGTGCTGTTAGCCATTTGCCCTCTCCCGTAGCCGCCGGATACTTTTTGACGGTGGCCGCTCTCATGCTGCTGGAACATATCCGGAGGACAAAATTAATGTCGCTTGGCTGGGGACTTACGCTTAGCTGGGTGGCTTACAGGGTGGTGATATTCCTGATAATCACCAGAGAATAATTACTTGAGATCTCCTTTATAAAAGCAGGAAAATCAATATGCGATTTTTCATCCGCCACATCCGAGATCGTACGGATAATGGTAAAGGGAATATCATATTCATAACACACCTGCGCAACCGCTGCGCCTTCCATCTCCACACAAAGGACCGAAGGGATCTTAGCCTGCAGAACATCCTTGTCACGGGTGTTCGAGAAAAACTTATCGCCGCTTGCAATGTCGCCGACAAATAATCGTGGCACCCCGATACCAAATTTATTTAGCTGTTCAACACCGATCGCTGCATGAAGATGGTTCTTTTCCAAAAGCTCCCCGATCGCTTTCCCAGCAACATCGATGCGATCAGCAGCACATTCAAAAAAGGTCTTGCCTAAAAGCGGGATCTCAAATTGTTCCATCAACGGCCGGGCATCCATATCATGCTGGATGAGACGCCGGCCCAGGACGATGTCCCCGATCCGCAGCTCCGGGTCAATCGCCCCGGCCACACCCGTAAAGATCAGCTCGGTGACCTTAAACTCAAGGATCAGGGTCGAGACAGTTATAGAAGCTGCCACCTTCCCCCATCGCGAAAAGACTACCACCGCTGTGATGCCATTAAGCTTACCTACAGAGTAGGTCCTCATTCCTATGGTTACTTTGGATTCTTCGCTAAGCAATTGTCTTATGCTATCGATCTCTTCGGGCATGGCACCCATAATTCCAATTATTCGTTCTTTCATTGCCGCAATTTAGGAATAGTCCCCGTTTGCATGAAATTGTGTATTTTCGAAATATGACGATTCTTACCGAACAGCCTTCACCGCACAGGCATTTAGAAAAGAGATCGATCGAAGAGATCACCACCCTGATCAACCAGGAAGACGCCACCGTAGCCAAAGCGATCGAAAAAGCCCTTCCCGCCGTCAACCAGCTCATTCAGGCTATTGTCGACAAACTTAGAGCAGGTGGTCGAATGTTTTACATCGGCGCCGGCAGCGGGGGCAGGTTATCCGTTCTCGACGTCATCGAATTGCCCACTACCTACGGCATTCCAAAAGGCAGGGTCAATACGATCCTCGCCGGCGGGATCCCCCGGCTGGCCGAGGCAAGGGAAGAAATGGAGGACGATCGCCAGGCTGGATGGTCAGCGCTTCAAAGCGAGAACATCACCCCGGCAGACATTGTCATCGGCATTTCGGCCTCAGGCACCACACCCTTTGTATTAACGGCGCTTCAGAGCTGCCGCCAGCACGCCATTCCCACAGGCTGTATCGTCAGCAACCCCAACTCGCCCATCGCCGCCGCCGCAGACTTTCCGGTAGAGGTCATCACCGGCCCCGAATTCATCACCGGCAGCACGCGGATGAAGTGTGGCACCGCGCAGAAGATGCTCTTCGACATGATCAGCACGACCACCATGATCCAGCTGGGCAGGGTGGAAGACAACCAGATGGTCAACGTCCTGCTCATCAACGACAAGATCACCGACCGGGCCGTACGCATGCTGATGGAGAAGGCCGGCATCCCGGATTATGACAAGGCCCGCCAGCTTCTACTTGAACAGGGCAGTGTCAAAAAAGCCCTCGATCATCTCAACGGCGCCGACGCCGCCCGATAACATCGCCTGGTATGCAATGTCCGGGCATAAAGCCGGTTTCGCAAACGGTTGCGTATCCGCAAGTGCATGAAATGGCATACTTTACCTCCTTCAACCAATCAATGCATGAAAGTTATTTTATGGATCGCCCTCTTTGCTTTCACGACCACCGACGCCCAGCAGAAAGTCGCCAGCAACGTCATCACCTACAACGAAAGCAAAGAAGATTTTCCAAATCCCGAACGGGGATTCTATATCCCGGTCGGCACCAGCTCCACTCATTTCCATCCGCTGGAAACGGCCCAGCTCAAACAACTATTTGCCGGTCCGCAGAAACATGGCAAAGCCACTTATGCCATCTACTCTACCTTACTCATGCGTGAATACACCCTGGACACGTTTAAACAACGGGCCTTGAGCGCCGACTTCCTCGACAAGATCGACCACGATCTCAGCATCATCGAAGAGGCGGGATTGAAAGTGATCCTTCGCTTCGCATATACGAACCATTCAAACTCGGGCAATTGTCCCGATATCTACAAGATCTGCCCGCCCTATGGGGATGCACCCAAGGCTATCGTGCTTATGCATATCGGGCAGCTGGCTCCGCTGTTCAGGAAACATGCTGCGGTAATTGCCGTCGTACAGGAAGGGTTCATCGGCATCTGGGGAGAAGGTTACTACACGGATTATTTTGGGGATGCCGGCAAGAATGGGCCCGGCCGTATCATGGATAGCAGCTGGAAGGATCGCAACGATGTGCTGCACGCCCTGCTGCAAGCCTTACCCGATGATAGAATGATACAGGTCCGCACCCCCCAGATCAAACAGAAATATGTATATGGACCCGAGGCACGCACCGATGCGAAACCGATGTCAGTCCGGGATGCCTTTACCGGCAAGGATGCCTCCCGTCTTGGTTTTCATAACGACTGCTTCCTGGCCGGACCCGACGACTATGGAACGTATTACGACAACGGCAGCTCCACCCAACCTGAAAAGGAAGCCAATGTTCCGCTCCGGAAATATTTAGAAGCGGACAGCCGTTATCTTCCTGTCGGCGGCGAGACCTGTGACGATGTCTATAGCCCCGCGAATGATTGCGCACCTGTCGGCCATGCAGAAGAAGAGATGGCAGGTATGCATTTTAGCTTCCTGAACACCACCTATAACAATGACGTCAACAACGACTGGGATTCCCTTGGATGTATCAGCAGTATCCGGCAGAAGCTGGGTTATCGCCTGGTGCTTCGCGAAGGACGTTTCCCTTCGAGTGCAAGATCGGGCGGGTCTTTCCCGTTCACCATCCGGCTCCGCAATGTCGGTTATGCCTCTCCGTATAATCCGAGAGCAGTATCGATGGTCTTCAGACACACCGGCGATGGTAAAGAGATAATCCTACCCTGCCAGGCCGATCCCCGTAAGTGGTTCAGCGGTGATATAGAATGGAAGGAAGACCTGCACCTGCCGGCCGGTATGGCCCCTGGCGAGTATCAGGTCTTCCTGAGTTTCCCGGACAAGTATCCTTCTCTCGCCGGACGACCCGAATACAGTATCCGGCTGGCGAATGAAGATTGTTGGGAAGCGACTACGGGATATAATAAGCTGGGAGTTAGCCTAAAGCTGTTTTGAAAATTCCTCGAGGACCCGTATCTCACCCTCATAGACACAGAGACTCTTAAAAGATTTCTCGTCTTCGATGTGGATGAGGTATACAGGGATAGGAGAGACGGCAGGCATGTTAAATTCTCTGACCCATGTTATAGAATAATCAAAATAGAGCTGCTTTACGATCTTTCTGACGTCGCGATCCAGCATTGCCTCCCTATAACCTGTTTCCGTGCCCCTCCAATTTCCTTTGCTGTCATATTCAACCCTGTACCGGACATCGTCAGAGGTAAAGACAGCCGCAGACCCTGTTTTGTAATCAAACCATTTTTCACCATCCGCAGCGGCGAAACGCTTTCGGAAGTCCTTCTCAGCCTTTAGGTTCAGAGGGGATGAATACCCAAGATCGCGCATCGCCGTGACGATGGTCGCCTTCCGGATCATACTGATACCATTCTGTGAAAAAGATGAGTTTACCATTCCTAACACACAGCCGGCAACTAGCAGGCTTGTCAATAAAACATTTTTCATACACTGATTTTTTAATAAGTCTGCAAGCTAAAAAGATTGCAGGCCTAAAAATTTGTCAGTTTCCTATTGGTCGTTGTGGCTTTCCAGGCGGAGTACGCGCATCTTATTTCACCTTACCCGCCGCGTTCGCCAATACCACATTTGAAAGCACCGTAACATCCGTTTTAGCCGGCAGATGCGAGCAGAATCCAAGACCGACATAAAAAGGACCATCGATATGCAACTGAATAGGACCTCCAACCTGGTGCATCGGTTCTCCCTGCATGCTTACAAAAACAGAAAAAGAATCCCCGTGTTTCTCCAGGCCGATCCTTTGGGCCATCCCTATATCCAGGCTGTCACCGGGATTGCTGACGCTATGGCCATTCTTACGATTGACCCTAACTTCCTTCATCATTTGATTCGTTTCCGGCCGCCAGGCGAGATGCATCAAACCGCCTCCATGAAGAGCTACCACGGCTTCTTTTGCGTCGTCATCAAGACTCTGGCGGATAATGATCATCGCCTTTCGGTCATCGTAACCTGCCGTATCCGGAAAACTGACATCCGTAGCGAGCGATACGTCACCGGACATTTTCTTCCAGATATAACGAAACTCATCCCGCTGATACCATACGTTATAACCAGCCGATACGATAGTATATTTCTTTGAAGAGGCGTCATAGCCGGAGGAGCCTGGCACCAGCGCAGAGCCTACGTCACTCTGACCTTTAAATATGCCGATGGATGTATTCTCTGTCCGGGCCGGCCGGTGAAAATCCAACGGCGGTGGTACCTGTTTGTGTGTCGGAGACCCGGGGAGGGCCCAATCGGGTACTTCCACTTTGTTCGTCTGTGCGGATGTCTGATACGAATAGGCGCATAGTGCCAGGGCGGGTAGCAATCTTAGTAGTTTCATTTTTAGATCGTGTTTATCTTGCGATAAAGCTAAGATTTGCCATTTGCCATTCTTGATTTTGAGCTACATCAATACCACATCAGATATCCAATTAATAAAAAAAATGTCGTAAATTCTACATCATTACTACATCAAACGGTCGAACGGTTATGCCCTCAACCTACTGGCTCACCCGCTTTCTAATTCTACGTCTGCTGGGCTTGATCTATGCGGTGGCTTTTCTCGCGGCGATAAACCAGATCATTCCCCTCATCGGTGCCAACGGCCTGCTTCCCGTCGACACCTTCATAAGACGCGTCGCCGAAAGCCTTGGCTCGACAGGCGCGGGGTTTCGACGTCTGCCATCGCTTTTTTGGTTCGTCCATTCCGATTCGGCCCTGCTGACCGTAGCCTGGATCGGGTTCATACTATCCTGTGTCGTCCTGGCGGGCTTTGCAAATGCGCCCATGATGACTGTGCTGTGGTTCCTTTATATGTCCTTTGTCAATATCGGGCAGGAATGGTATGGATACGGGTGGGAGATCCAGCTGCTCGAAACGGGATTTCTTGCGATCTTCCTCTGCCCCCTGCTCGACCCGCGGCCGTTTCCCGGGCGTGAGCCGCCCATGCCGATCATTACGCTGTTCCGCTGGCTCATCTTCCGTATCATGCTTGGTTCGGGGCTGATCAAACTCCGGGGCGACGAGGTATGGCGAAATGGCACGGCACTTTATTATCACTTCGAGACCCAGCCCCTGCCTGGTCCGCTGAGCAGATGGTTCCATTTTCTCCCCCGTGTGGTTTTGAGGTTTGGCGTCTGGTATAACTGGCTGGCCGAGCTTGTCGCGCCGTGGTTTGCTTTCTGGCCCCGTCTCGCGCGCCACATCGCAGGGTCTGTGATGGTGATCCTGCAGATCATCCTTATTCTTAGCGGCAATCTTTCCTTTCTTAACTGGTTGACCGTCGTGCCCGCACTGGCCTGTTTCGACGACGCTTTCTGGTCGAAGCTGCTGCCCCGTTCCCTCGTCCGTCGCGCGGAGGCCGCCAAAACCCGTGCTGTTCCATCCCGGCCGATGATGGTTACCGCCTGGATCGTCACCGCAATAATCGCACTACTTTCGATTCAACCGGTCTTTAATATGCTGTCACCCCGGCAGATCATGAACACCTCTTTCGATCCGCTGGGGTTGGTCAACACCTATGGGGCGTTTGGGTCAGTGGGACGCGAACGCCTGAATGTAGTGTTCGAAGGCACCATGGATTCTATCCCCGACGATAAGGCAAACTGGAAGCCTTATCCCTACAAGGGTTTGCCGGTCGCCCTGGATCAGCGACCTCCGCAGATCGCCCCCTACCAGCTGCGTCTCGACTGGCAGATGTGGTTCGCCTCGATGTCGACACCGGAGGAATATCCATGGACGAAGACGCTTGTCTCAAAGCTGCTGAACAATGATGCGGGGGCGCTGAGCCTTTTCGCTGGCAACCCGTTTCCGGATAATCCTCCGCGTTATATACGGGCGGTCCTGTACCGGTATTCTTTTACGCAGGGCCGCTGGTGGACCCGCGAGCGGGTTGGCGCCCCCTGGCTGCCGGCTCAGGCGCGGTAGATCGACCGTTGCGGGCTCAGGCGCATTGATCCCTCAGTGCCTTTATCTCATCATGAAAAGCCTTCAATTCCTTCTTCTGTTCCAGCACCGTCGTTGAAAGATACTCCGGAAGATGTTCGCTCTTCAGGGCGGATTCATAGGCCTTTTGAGCCGCATCCTCACCATACTCGCAGCTGGCCAGCACGGCGTGACGGGTATGACCAGTAAAAGTCGCCTTTATTTCCATCCAGGCGCGGTAGATCGACCCGCTGCCCGTAGTACCGGAGGGTATTGCCTGTCCAAGAATCTGCACCTCAGTTCCCAGGACCATCTTGATCTTCCGGCTCTGGTCGATTGCTCTCAAAAAGATCATTCTCAGGTCACTGTCTTCCGGTTTCAGATCACCAGCGGCCTTTTCATAGCCTTCGATCCTGTCATTATTTATCCTGATAAGATCTTCCAATACTTCGGCTGTTTGTTTGGATGTAAGTGTTTCCATGTTTATTTTTAGGATATTACATTAAAAAACTATGCCATCAGCCGGCCATCACCACGCACACTACGATATCATCGTCCTGGGGCTTGGCGCAAATGGCAGTTCGGCCTTGTATCACCTTTCCAAAACAGGCAAGAAGGTTCTGGGGCTCGATCGCTTCCATCCGCCGCATCAAAAAGGCTCCTCGCATGGCGAGAGCAGGATCATCCGCCAGGCCTATTTCGAACACCCGCTGTATGTCCCGCTGATCAGGGCGGCCTATCCATTGTGGGAGGAGCTCGAAGCAGGGGCCGGCACAACGCTGTTTCGAAAGACCGGCGGGCTGATGCTCGGACGCGAAGAGGCCGCCGTGGTCAAAGGAGCCTTGCTCAGCGCACAGTTACACGACATTCCATATGAATACCTCGATGCCGGTGCTATCCGCAGACGTTTCCCCGCCTTCCTCGCGCCGGCGGATACGGTCGCCGTCCTGGAAACAGAGGCCGGTATTCTCCTGCCGGAAGAATGTATCCGGGCCTTCCTCTTTTCCGCTGCCCAAAACGGGGCTACACTGCAAACAGATGAACCGGTTCTGGGTATACAGCCGGGAAACAATGACGTCACGGTGACGACAAACAAAGGGAGATACCGGACCGACAAGCTGATCGTCACCGCCGGCGCCTGGACGAACGGGTTGTTGCCTGAGCTTCGGCTACCCCTTACCGTCAAACGGCAGGTGTTATTCTGGTTTAACAATGCTGATCCGCGACAGAAGGCCTGGTTCCAGCCCGATATGATGCCGGTCTTTATCTGGGAGTATGAGCCGGCAAAAATGTTCTACGGCATTCCGGACCTGGGCAATGGCGTCAAATTGGCGCCACATCATCGGGGACGTACAATCGCCGCAGATGACCTCAGGCAGGATACCAATGATGATGAAATAGCAGAAATGCGAAGCGTGGCTGCTGACTGGCTGGCGATGGATCCGGTTTACCGCGACAGCAGCGTGTGCATGTATACCAATACCCCCGACGACAATTTTATCATCGACTTCCATCCCGAATTTCCCAATATCATCGTGGCCAGCCCCTGCTCAGGACATGGATTCAAATTCAGCAGCCTGACGGGTAAGCTGCTTTGCCAACTGACTGTGGATGGCCGCACCGGCTTCGATCTCTCGCCATTCCGAATCGACCGTTTCTCCTAAGCTCCAGCCTCATCAACCGATGTTGCTGTGCGCCTCCGCGTCAGCCGATCCATGCCGCAATCTTTTTGGTAATCAACATGCCAATTGATCAGTGAACTGGAATCCATCAATAAGGTTATTGAACGGTTTAATGATACTTCAACATGGGACATTGTAGATTTAAGTCATAAAGAAAAGGCCTGGCAGGGGTTGGAAGCGGGAAAGGAACTGATAAGTTACCAGGATTATGCTTTTGATCTTAAAATGATATAAACAGAGTATTACGAAGACCATCACGAAGACCTCTCCGCAAGCGTCCTGATATGATCCAACACCCTTGCATGGATCTTATGCACAATATAATCGCTCCACAGCGTCCAATAAAACCCTGGTTGGATCTTATTTACATACCAGGTGGTACCTTCAAGCAAAGTATGTCCATTTGCGAGCTGCGTTAACTTAAACTGTCCTCCTTTGGATATCCAATAACCATGAAGGTGGTTCGGATGAATATTATTGTAAAAACTCAGCTCTTTTAAAGGCTCTGGCTGGGAATCCACGTCAAACTTCAAAAGCTTCCCTTCCTCCCAGACGGATATAGGCTCGACAAAACTTCCCGTTGAGAAATTACAATGTCTTATCGCGCCCACCCCCTGTCCATCTATCTGTGCATTGATGGGATAGGCAATCCCGGATCGAAAAATAAATTCAGAAGGTTCGTCCAGCTGCGGAAAGCTGATCACATTTTTCCATACCGTTGAGGCATTCGCATTTATTTCAATAGATGTCGTTACCGACCGCAGTCCTTCAGCCGGTCCCCTGGCATGTTCAAACGCCATCAGCAACGGAACGGAAGCTACCAGCAGGATGATCACTGTGATGGAATTTTTCTTCATCTTACCTTCTATGACGACGTATCCGACAAGGTGCCCTATATAGGTAAGGAGCAATCCAATAGGCGCCGCCATTATCAGGCATATTATTCCTTCCCAGGCAAAAGTTAAAAGTCCGAGACAAAATATGCCTAAAGTTGCGTAGGAGATGTTTCGCAATTGCGTTCGCTCTGCCTGGTTGTTGTATGCAGCGAGTATGGTCGAGATGGCACCCAATACGCCTGGCAGCCAGATAAAGAGCCCAACCGCATAGTCTTTGTAAACATTTGTTGCAAGAAAGGTTAAACCCCATCCCAATATGCAGGGTATGATGATCGCGATGATCTTTCGGTAGGTAGTAAGGGTTGTTTGCGGGTTTTCGGTCATTCAATAACGGGATTTATCCGTTGAATGTAATAAAAAGTGCCGGTTAATCAAATGCTTTCCCTAAAAGCTCTGCCTGCTGCCGCAAGATTCTCCAGTCGCATTTCCGAGTACTTCCGCGAAAGAATAATCCCGTCCGCACCTCCTTTCAAAGCACTGACGGTTGCTGCGTAGGTGTCCTCCGGCGAGGCTTTCCTGCTCTTTTCACCCGTTGGGATATTGACATCGATCCCGGGAAGGATCCTGCATTTTCCCGGAACTCCGGCAGTTCCCGCGACTCCAGATGCCGCAACTCCAGATGCACTCGCGGCCCCAGCCGCCCCCGGGACCCTGGCCGCCGCCGCAAGCCCAGCCCCCGCAACCCCGGCCTTAGCCCTCTGCGTCTCCCGCAATACATAGTCGGCCGACAAACCCGCCGCCGCCAGATCTTCTATCGGCGCCTCATTGGAATAGTTCAAAAGATGATTGTTCATCTTCATAAGCTCTCCCGGCGGGACATCCTTAAATACAGTCTGGCAGATATTGTTGATAAAACTGACATAGCGTTCGCCTCCGCAATTGTTATACACCACCACTTTCAAAAAGTCCGCCATAGTAGCCAGTTCGGCATAGTCTCTCGAAGCACGGTACAGCGGATTGAAAGAGTTGGTGTGTTCGATATGAAAACCAACCTCGAGCGCTGCCCGAATAGCTTTGACAGAAGTATAAACGTCTTTCAGGATCTGCTGTTTGCCAATATCAAACAGCTGGTTGTACGCCATTATCTCGGGGTAGTTCAACAACAGCCTTTCAAATTCCACATAGTAGCCGTCCGAAGGGCGCTGGCCATTCAGAGAGTTCTGAACATACTGGTTAAGTTTGCGGTAGCCTTCTTTTGCCCGTTGGAAGTCGATGCCATGTGCTTTGGCCGCCTTCTCATGCCAGGGACAAAAACAAGTCACCTTGGCCGCGTCAATGCCCTGCGCATGACTCACACCGATAGCATTCAGCAAGGGTCCGTTGCGTTCGTTGAAGAGTAGAACGCCGTCGATAGGATAAGAAGAACAAAGATCTACTGCTACCGATTTCCAGAATTCGCGAACATCCGGCTGAAAGAAACACATGGCGCCGCTTTTTCTTCCCTGCAGATCGATCTCAGCGAAGTCTTTTACAAAGCTAAGATCATCGGGATAGTTGAATCCATCCTGTATAGAACAGATCACTTTCATTCCCCGTCGCTTAGCTTTCGGTAATACTTCAGCAAGGATATCCAGGCTGCCGAGATCAGGAGCTTTTAATTTCTCGCCCTTTATAGCCGTTCCTGTATAGTATTGTGCATGAGGAGTGGCGTAGTTGCCGCCATGAAAATAGTTCTTGTCGGATGCCTCGACGCCATGACCGGGATAATTTTTCCCTGGGCCCGGCCGGCCGGTAATGCCGCGGTCATATGTAAAGGTGCTGAGATAAAGCGTATTGACGGCGCCTTTTTCTTCCAGTATGTCAAGCACCTTTTCGGTTCCTTCATCCGCGAATGAATCGGCCCCAATCTGGATGCCGTTGGTCGAACCCCGTGGCTCCTGCGAACCCGGTTGCGCAAGCGCACCCAACGCACCCAGTTGCCCCAACGACCCCGTTCCAGCCAGGGCCGCCAGCGTTGCGCTGTTCTTTATAAATTTTCGTCTTGAGTGAGACATTTGTCGATTTTCGTCACTGAACGGCTTTCTTCACGTTGACTGCATTCAGTCCCCTGGGGCCGTTCTCTGTTTCGAAGATCACTTTCTGGTTTTCCGAGATCCTTTCAGATAATTGGTTCACGTGCACAAAAACGCTTTCCTGCGTTTGCAGGTCCTTAATGAACCCAAAACCCTTCGCTTCGTTGAAGAAAGTGACTATACCCGTCCTGATGAGATCAGCGGGATCAAATTTACCAGCCTTAGGTGTGCTTATCTGCATATCCTCGGCTCTTACTACCCTTTTCAGATTACGTGGATCAGGCGGCTTGGAAGAAAGGTTGCCATTTTCATCGATATACGCCATCATCTCTTCGAGGGTCTTCCCCTTGGTGGCTTTTGCCTTGCGCTCCTCCATCTTCTCCTGCTTATCCTGGCGCTTCTTCATCTTTTTCTTGTCTCTTTCTTTTTTACCTACCGTTTCTCCAAAATTTCCCATACTTCACTAATTTGTTTGTTGAACTGTAAAGGTCTGCTTTTTATCCCACATATAAGGATATTAGGCTTTTTTACCTATATCCGGCTCATAGTAAGCATTTTAGCTAGATAAGTAGCATTTTTAATCCCTGTTTAACGCAGGAACCGGTATATTTATAGTACAATTCCACCCGGTGCGTATTCTACCAGTCATATTTGCATTGACCATTGCTTTTTCCTCAAAGGCCCAGACAAATTTGCCGGTCAGCCAGCTGGATTATCTGCAGTGGCGCCCTTCTCCCGCTTCCCACCTGGTACGCGACAGCAGCACTTCAGGACATAAATGGCAGCTGAGCAGATATGGCGCAATTTCCGCAGGTTATATGTTTTTTGGTGGCGGCGGCACCAGTTTTTTGTCCGCCCCTCTCGGGCTACAGCTGACCCGTCCCCTGACCAATAATATTTATGCTTTCGCGGGCGTCTCCGCAGCACCCGTCCTTTTCAGCGTTAACCGCCTGTACACAGACCCCGTTACAAGTCCCGGTTTTCACGCCTACAACCCTTCGGGAGCCTATAAATTCGGGTACAACTCAAGAGTAGAGATGGGCCTGATGTATGTCAACGATGCGCATACTTTCTCCATTTCGGGTAGTGTCGGAGTAGAAAGAGGCAGTTACCCGGTATATCCCGTCTACAGGACCAACAACTCAAAAAAGCCATAACCTCCATTGCACTCGAAGAAGCAATAACCTCCATGGCAGAGGGCAATATTTCCCCACCACCCTGGCATAATATTTCCATAGAGCTATTGTAAAAAAAGGAAATTATATGCCCTGGCACAATGGCAACTACCCTGCATCGTATCAAAACCAGCCCGTCCGCCTGCGTCAAAAGGCCGTGGAGATCGCAAACAATTTATTGAAGAACGGCGTTGCCGAAGCCAGCGCCATCGACATAGGCCTGCGGAAATCCCGAGAGTTCTTTCTTTCGCAAAGGTCAGAAAAGAGGATCGATACGGAACTGCCGGCCTTTCCCTAGTCACTTTTTCGGATGCGGGGGTCGCACAGATTCCCTGTGGTACCCGGCTAAAACCGCCGTGAACGCCGCGCCGTAATAAAGGATCAGCGCTATATAAAACACGAAGAGCAGCACGATCACGAACGCACCAGCGGTTCCATACAGCCGTTGAATATTGCTCGATACCAGCAGCCATCCCAATATAAATTTTCCAACGGTGAAAAGCACCCCGGTTAAAACGGCCCCTCTCAAAGTCACCCGAAACGAAAACCGGCCGTCCGGCAGATAAAGGAAAAGGCTGAGGATCCAGCCGGTGATGATCAGCAAAGAGGTCAGCCGCCGCAGGATAAAGAACAGCACCGATGCGGCTAAAGGGCTCTGCCCGGCGATAGAATGACGCAGGCTAATCAACAGGCCTTCCAGGGTCAGGTCCACCAGGAACAAGACGCCAGCCAGAAGGATCAACCCGATCGACCACAGTCTCGGCATTATGCTTTCAGACAGTTTTTCGCCGGACGGATGCAGGTCCCACAACTGGTTGATGGAATCTTTGATCACCTTGAAAAGAGTGGTGACCACAAAGAGGAGAAAGATAAATCCGCCGACAGCGATATACCAATTCGTGGCCAGGCGCCGAAACCCGCGCGATATTGCCCTGACCTGCTGCTCGCCCGAGTCGCCAAGTATTCCGGATAGACCTTTGAACAGCTGTTGGCTCAACTCATGCCTGTCCAGCACCAGACCAAATAGCTGGATCAGGATGATCAGGATAAAAGGCAACGAAAAGCTGGTAAAAAAGGCAGTGGCGCCCGCCATACGCAATGGGTCATTCTTTTTCAGAAGCACAAACGCCTTTTTAGGTATTTGCCAGTTCGCCTCATCAATCACCGTAAACATAGCCTTAAAATTAAGGGATTTATTCCACGCATAAACCGGACATCACTATCCGTGCTTTCGACATCATAATCGCCTTAACTTTTTTTAAATCGTAATAATAAGAACAAGGTCATCAAAACAACCAACACTGCGCCGGCAATTAACCAATCCACCTTAAAACCGGCCGAAAACTGCAGCGGCTCGGTATTCCCGATAAGGATCATATCCGCCCAATAATAAGGAAGTATATTCGCCCGTTTGTCCTGAAGGATATAAAAAAGCTTTGCCTTTCGCAGAGCCTCGTCCTTGTTCATTCCGGCTGCGATGTATTCATTGAGTTTCTCTGATATGATATAAATGGCCTGTTCGTCCGCGACCCATTGAGTTGCCGCTACAGATGGGATCCCTGCGGAAGACAGTCCGCGGGCCAGGCTGAAAATGCCTTCGCCATTCCGATTTCTGCCGACATTTGTCTGGCAGGCGCTCAACACGATAAATTTTGCAACGGGTTTTGTCAGCATTTGCAGCTCGGACAAATGGATCACCGAATCGCTCATAAAAAGCAGCGGGTCTTCGTCCGAACTGTCGGCCCTTGCGTGGGTCAGGATAGTTGCAGTATTGTAGTAGGCTACCTGCTGCAAAAAATTTCTTCGGCTGGCGTCTGCATGGGTAAGAAGTTTCGAATGAAGAAAGAATTTTGAACAGTTTTTCAGAGCGTCCTCCGATCGCTTCAGATCTGCGAGCCCGCCATACGCTGCAAAGTTAACGGGAGCGATCCCGATAAAATCCCCTTTACCCGACGTCTTCTCATAGGGGCTCATGAGGTAGCGGGCCGAATATACATAGCTAAAGGAATAAGTGCTGATCAGGAAATCTGCTTTCATGGGATCCCTGCTCAGGGCATCAAACGGTATGATGTAGTTGTCCTGGCATACAATAACCCTTCCCCCCTGTAGGCCGAACGGCTTCAGCAACCTTGTAAAGAAGGTTTGCGTTGGCCAAAAAAGAAGGGAATTTATTGTTCAACGCATTTTCGTCGGAACAGAATTGGATAAAACGGCTGAGCGGCCCCCCAACATCCTGGTTGATCTTAATGAACTGGCAGCTATCCGGCCAGATACATAAGGCAAAGTTCAGCGTATCCTCGATAAAGTAATCGATAAACACCTGGTTATTTCTCCCAAGAAAATCCTGGAGCGAAGCCAGCGACTTCACATTATCGGCATATTTATATTGGTAGTAACGCGGGTAGGCCGTCTCGAGGGACCTGATGTATCGCTCCAGATTTGCTTTGGCCTCGAACAGCTGTAATTGCTGCTCCTTTCGCTGAGCCGAAGTATCCGGAAGGCCGCCAAGCCTTTGCTGAAGCTCGATGATATCGATCTGGAGCTTTTCCCGTCTTGCCGTCTCTTCTTTGGGAAGAAAAGCAGCTGCGCCCAGCTCATCCAGCTTGTCCTGTAACAAGACCGACCTGCTTTTTTCCATAAAGTAAAAGGCCAGCTCACGATCGCCCGCCAGATAACAGGCTTCCAGTGCGTTGAGGAAAAACCGCCTGCTCTGATTTCTCCAGTAAAGCTTAGTTTGCTCCCCCATTTGTTCATGCCGGATCACTCTCATGACCGAATCATTAAGCAGGGCGGTCTTCAGACAGGCGCTGAGGTATTTTTTGTCCTTGCGCTGCTTGTACAAGCCCAGCAGCAATTCGATCCTGTCGTTGAACAGGTTTTGGATCAACTCTTTGTTGCCGATCGGAGCAAGCTCTTCCAACGATGGATTGAGCAGCACATCGGTTCCCCTGCTGATCTTCAGGAAGCTCATGGCCTGTAGCTGGCTGTGCAAGGCATCATCCAGCTTAGCTTCATGGAAAAAGTTATTGCCAAGGTTGAGGAAAGCCCTGGCCGCCCTGACGGAGTCGGGTTGCTTTTTAGCGTAGTCGATGGCGGTCCTGAAACAGCTCTGCGCCCGGTCATAAGACATCAGCGAATCGCAGTAAAAAAGTCCCAGATCATTAAAATCGTCCGCGACTTGTCCGTGATCTTTCAGCCTGATCCTTTCGGCGATACAGCTTTTGAATGCGGCTTCCGCAATCGCAAAATGCCGCTGCCTGGAAAAAATAAACCCTTCCGTTTTCAATGCGCTGGCCAGCTCGAAATGCTCGCCCAGCTTCCGCGCCAGGGATACGGCCATCGTCGCATCGCCAAGCGCGGGAGATAATTTTCCCTGGAAGAATAAGGCCTGGGCTCTTTGATTCAGGAAGGACAGGTAGTACAGCGAATCACTCTTTTTCAGAGAGTAAACGATGCCGCGGTCACTTTCTCCGGCTGCTTTTTCATAGTCTCCCATTCGAAAATAAATATAGGCCCTGTCATATCTCGAGTCGCTGATGACATTATCCTTATCGTTCGTACGATCAGCAAATACGATAGCACTATCATAATAAAGCAAAGCCTTTGTAAACAAACTCATTTGATTATAATAGACCGCGAGATTATACATATCGGTCACAGCAAAGGCAACCGAGGACTCCCGCCCGGGGGCGGTATTGATAGACAGCGCTTTCAGCGTCAAATCGATCGCCACATTGTAATTTCTCTTCACCCGGTATTCCAGCGCTCCTATTTTATGAAGAAGCCTGGCAAAGACCGAATCCTGGGGCAATTGCAATTTCTCCGACCTTGATTTCAAGTCATAGAATAGCCGAAGCTTCTCAGCCGGCCTGAGCGAATTATTGGTGTCCAGCGATGTGATACGGGCCAAAAACATTTCATTGGAAAGCTTCTGGGCCCGGCAGGGTGAAAGGAAAAGCAGGAGGACGACCAACCCTGACAAGCAGGCGGGTTTATTCACAGTTTACCGTTTTGTCGAATCCGCGTCATTAAAGCTTATTATTATTTCCGAATTTGCCGGGATATCGAAAGGTACCGTTCCGATGTCGACCTTGCCCGATTGAACGCTACATTTGGGGCATTCAATGATCAGATGTGATCCGGCACGGACAGGGGAATCGACGATAATAATTTTCGGAGTCGGTGTTTTTCCACTACCACCCGTCGAGCCGCAGGAGCTGATGTGGCCGCTCATAAGACATACCGTCGCTACCGCGACCACCGTTCCCAGGCCTTTCATGAAAGTCTTTTCCATAGCAAAACGATTTAGATTGATATTATGAATTACATTTTCCTTAGAATTTGCAGCGCATCTTCCTTTTTGTTCAGGTTCTGCTTCACGATCTGCCTCAAAAACTGTTTTGCAAGGGCGGTGTCTCCGGCATGATTGCGTTTCATTAGTGTGAGGGCCTGGTAAAAAAGGGCCGGACTCAGGTGTGGATCGGTGCGAGCGGCAAGCATTTTGAAAAAGCTCAGCGCTTTGTCGTAATCTCCCATTCTCAGGGTGACAATGCCCGCATTGAGCAATGCGATCATATTTGTTGAGTCGGATCGAAGGATGGTCTCAAATCGTTGCAGCGCTTCCGGATATTTCCGCTCGTTATAAAAGACAAGTCCTGCCTGGATGCTGTCGTCCTTACCCATCTTTACGCTGAGTTGCGACAGGTTTTGCGCGATATACAGATCTGCGACTTTCGGACCCCGGCCGATCTTGCCGAACAGGGACCAGCACAATACAATAACTGCGATCAGCGAAGCAGCAGCGAGGGCTGACAGCCAGATCCGGGGTTCTATCCGCCGGACCTTCGCCGGCGCCGCCATTTGGTCGTATATTTCCCTGAACTCTTTTTCCTTTTCCCCCGTCTGCATTTCCTTCAGGGCAATCCGGGTACTCAGAAAATAGGCGACGTTGTCGGCAAATACGGGATCTTCCTGGACCCTTTTCTCGAATTGCCTGGCTTCTTCGGGGGAAGGTTTCCGTTCAAAATAATGATCGATATACTCCAGACTGTCCATTGTTTATCCTGTATTATAGAACCGACGTAGCTTTTCCAGACACCTTAGCCGGCTTGTCTTCGCCACATCCGCCGTCTTATATCCCAGCTCAAGGGCAATATCCTTGTCGCTATGATCGTCAGCCCAAAGTAGCAACATTCTCCGGCAATCGTCACTGAGCTCGTTGAGTCTTTCTTTAAGAAGACGCCAGTCTGCTTTCTCAATTAATAGCTGCACTATGGAACGGGCTTTGTCGGATATATACAAAAGCTGCTCACCTATCGACTGTGTCCGGTTGATGCTATTCTTATCAGTCGAATTCTTACGAAAGAGGTCAACACATTTGTTGCGAAAAATCTGGTAGAGGTAGGTCTTCAGAGAGGACTCGCCTTTGAACGTTTCATTGCGGATCCTATCTACAGCGGCCAGAACGCTATCGGAGTAAGCACTGAAGGCATCTTCTTCCGACAGACCATATTTACGCGTTCCTTCCCGGATGAAATAGGCATGTCGGCTGAATAAAACATTTTCTCCTTTTCTTTTGTCCAATCCGCCCCGCTGCAGTAGGCCGATTACTTGACGGTCAGCCTCCCTGGAAGAATTGTCTTTGCCCATGGGCCAAAGGAGTTTTATCCAATTTAAGCAAAATCTGCCGTAGACGCAACTATTTCTGTTTCCCCCGCTTCCTGCACCGCGACTCATATTGAAACAGCAAAACATTTCAATCACTTTTCAAGTTCTAACTAATGAAAAAGACAATTCTTCTCATTGCTGCCGGTTGTATATCCGCAGCATTGATCTCCGGCCAGTTATGTGCGCAGGATTCGAAGGACCAGGCCACACTCGCGAGCGCAGCGGCGCCCAGGGCCTTGCCTGCAACAACATCCAACAGTTCGTTAGCAAATACAGCGAACAGCACGACCAGCCTGCGCGCGATGAAAGATTTCAAGGGGCGGTTCACCAACGCGAAAGGCGAACAATGGTTTCCCATTGAGACGGGCTTCACGGCAACTTTTACAGTGGATGGGTTCAGGCAACGGGCTTTCTATGACAAAAAGGGCCGGTGGCAGAGCTCCATGAAGGACCTTAGTGAAAAACAGCTTCCTCGTGACGTTCGGGCCATTGTAAAGAGTACCTACTATGACTTCGTCATTACGCTGGTCCGGATCATCGAGATCCCCGATCACATGGTCTACCTGGTACATATGGAAGATGAGAACAGCATTAAGATCGTGCGCGTATCCGAAGAATATGAAATGGATGTTCTGGAAGAATTTACAAAGAACCGGTGATCGCACCTCCGCGTCCATCACTCAAAGTTGCCTGTAACGGGCAACTTTTTTATATTATCTTTATCCGGCTATGCATAAACCCGCTTAGCATTCCTTATGATTCTTCTAATACTTGGCTTTATTGCACTGATTGCTGCCGGACCTATTACCAGAAGTGATTTCAGATTAAGACGTTTTCGGGGCCATATTCGCGCAGCAGGTGCGGCGATCATGCTGGCCGGCGTGCTGATGTCCTGTATCAAGCAGATTAATGCCGGAGAAATAGGCGTTAAAAAATTATTCGGAAAGGTACAAAAGGATGTGCTGGGCAGCGGGCTTCATTTTATCAATCCGTTGTTTGAGGTAGAACAGCTCGATATCAAGACCCAGAATTATACTATGAGCGGCATGCATGATGAAGGGACAAAGTCCGGGGATGACGCTATCAGGGTATTGACCGCCGATGGATTGGAAGTAACCATTGACCTTTCTGTTTTGTATCGGCTGATTACCGACGATGCACCAATGCTGCTGCAGGAAACAGGTTCCGATTATGAGAATAAGATCGTTCGCCCGATCACCAGAACAAGAATACGCGACAATGCCGTCTATTATGATGCTGTGGCATTGTATTCCACCAAACGCGATGAATTCCAGCAACGAATATTCAAAAATATAGAAGCTGACTTCAAAAAACGTGGGCTCTTGCTGGAGAATCTGCTGGTGCGCAATATCACGCTGCCACAGTCCGTCCGGACAACCATTGAGCAGAAGATCAATGCTGAGCAGGATGCGCAGAAAATGCAGTTCGTTTTACAGAAAGAAAAACAGGAAGCGGAGAGAAAACGGGTAGAGGCACAGGGCATAGCCGACTATCAGCGCATCATCAGCGAAAGTTTGACTGATAGGCAACTGCAATATGAAAGCATCAAAGCTCAATTGGAAATAGCGAAGTCCCAAAATGCAAAAGTTATCATCATGGGCAAAGGCAATACGCCGGTGATCCTGGACAGCAAGACGCAATAACCTCGCCGTCAGCGCTGAAAACACCTACCATTGGCTCAACGGCCTCAGTGTCTTTTTTTCGATGGCGATCTGCCTGTCTCCGGGCACCAGCAGCACGTTTAACGATCGCTTCGTATGCGCCGGCACCATTATTTCAAATCCGACAAGAACTGTTCCCGAATTAAGGGCATCCCAGCTATTAGGAGGATCGGTTGGCCATGTCCTCAATCGTGCATCTGCCAGTCCTTCGACAAACAGGCTGAGCTTTTTGCCCTTGCTGGTCAATAACAGCCGGTTGCCATTGATCGTACTGACAGTGGCAGGTGTGAGCATTGCCCATCTGATGGTACAGGCCGTATCCCCCGTTTCTATTTCATCCCGCACCAGGACGTACTGCTTGTTCACGATGGCAAGACCCCTCTTCGCCATTACCAGGCTCTTATCATACAGGGAACTGATATCGGTCACCGCATCGAGGAACAGGGAATCACCAGAGGAAGAAATGATAGGGGCATTACCCGTTACATTCTGCAGGGAATTGTTTACGGTCAGGACACTGTGCGAAAAATTCGATAATCGAAAGACCTTCCACCTCTCGCCGTTCTGCCCCCCATTCCATATTTTAATCCCTTTTGACTCAAGGCTTTCATAGGCTTGCATCCCCAGGTCTGCTCCCCACCGCACGCCGTCGGCATCCATTACGAAAGAGCCGACATCCATGTGCCCGTGACTGGCAGATGGCGATCCGGCTTTCAAACCCACAAATATTGCTTTGGGATCGTCCCAGGAAGTACGCATCATCGCCACGGCATTCTCTCCTTTGCCATTCCACAGCTTGTAACCAGGCGGAGTTATAGCTTTTACATTGACATGGGGGCCCCATAACATAACAGCAGGCAAAAAACGATTCCACCTGGTAGGCAAGGAGGCCGACCCCAAAAGGTTGCCCTTTTCTGAGAATAATACCGTGGGGTCATTTAATTTTTCTGCGAACCAGAACATGGCCGGCTGCAGTCCGTCCTGTCCACTGCCGCCTGCATCAGAGTAATTGAAAGAGTAACCCGCCGGGGTCTCGAGGTTTTCGTAATAAGCCGCCGTTTTCAGGAAACCGGGCTGTTGGGAAAGTCCGTAATCCGTACCGAACAACCTTTCCAGCGCACTGATGAAAAGTACATTGTAAGAGGTTCCATATCCCCAGTAGTTGTAACCTTCGGCATAGTTCCCGTCAGGTGAATATCCTTTCATGGATGTCAGGATGCTTTCCAACGATCGGTTGATGACCCGCGCACTCAATCGGGGACTATCCTCATACACCGCCAGGGCTCCATAAGCGACTCCCGTGTTGCATACCTGGTTCCAGTTGTTGGTCAGTTCCAGCCACCCGTTGTATTTTGTGTCGAAAGAAGGTTCGATACCCTTACGGATGATGGCATTCCGGATGGTTTCCCTGGAAGCCGGAGACAAGTCATTGAACAGCCAGTCGTACCCTATAGAGACGGCCGTCGTCATTTCAGCCACATCCAAAAAATGGTCGGGGTTCCAGTCACTAAACCCGGACACCGCCAATAATTCCTCTTCGCATTTTTTAAAATACTTTTTCTTCCCGGTCATCCGCCAGGCATACGAAAGGTAGAAGACCCGTCGCAGGCATTCCCTCGATTGATCCAGGAGACGCCTGCCGACAAGCACCCGTTCAATTTTTGGCAACGAAAGCATTGCGTCACACTCGGCTACAATTTGCTCGTGGGCCCAATTCCATACCGGGTTATCAACAATGTCCTTCTTCAGCCGCTCTTCCTGTCCCTGCCGTAATAAAATGCGTGGGTGGCCCGTTATTCTGGTAGTATCAATCCTGTTGGCCTGCCCAAAGGAGATTGAAGAAAAAAGCAGAAGGGACAAGGATAATGCTATATTTTTATTTAAAAACATATTTGACCGGGTCTTTATTATTCAGCAATGCTCTATACCTGTGCAATGCCTCCAAAAAATAATAATCTGCGTATACCAGCGGCACATCGATTTCGACATCATGCGCTATGCTGCCGACACTATGCTTTAAAATAAAATCGCCATTCTCACCGATCTTTGCCCGGTATGCCGAACCGCTTAACGAATGTAATATTGTTATGGCTATCTTTTTGTATTTTCCTCCATTCTCTCCTAAATAGACACTCAATTCCAATAACGCGGAAGCCGTGATCGCGGCAGCCGAGGCATCCCTGTATTTCACCGGCATTTGGTTGGCATAGGATGTTGAAGAAGGTACGTAACCGGAATCATTGGCATTAAAGTCCCAGTAGGGCACTTTGTCGACCGGTAGTTCAGGATTGTCGATGTAATAATCCGCCATTTTTTTCGCTGTGGTGAGAAACCTTTTGTCACCGGTCTCCCGGTAGGCCATGGTAAAGCCATAGATGCCCCAGGATTGCCCCCTTGCCCAGGTAGAGTTGTTGGAATAACCTTGTCCCGTTTCTTTTGCAAGTACTTTCCCGGTTGCCGGATCATAGCAGACAACATGATAACAGCTGTAGTCGTCCCTCAGCTGGTTCTTCATCGTAGTCAACGCATGCGTTATGGCTATATTCTTATAATAGGGATCGCCCGTTATTTTAGAGGCAAAAAACAATAATTCCAGGTTCATCATATTGTCGATGATGACGGGATAAAAGTATTTCGTTCTCCCATCCCATGAATTAAACACATCCCATGACTTTAGAGTACCCGTCCTGGGACTGAACCTTGTACATAAAGACTTTGCGGCTTGTACTAAAACAGCTTTATACTTTTCATCCCCGGTTAGCCTGTAGGCGTTGCCATAACTACAATATAACATAAAACCAAGGTCGTGCTGTTTTGTATAATTTTTTAGCGTTTCCAGCTTCTCCGTCCATTTTATGGCGTCTGCTTTAAGGGTATCGTCTTTGGTAGCCTGATAGGCATACCATAAATTACCTGAAAAAAAACCCGAGGTCCAGTCATACTTGTCAGTCAATTGCAATTGATCAAATTTGTTGACGGTTTTGGGGAAAAGCGAATCGTAGGTATCGGCAACTTTCTGCATCTTTTTCAATTGTATCTCCGCGAATGAAAAATTATCATCGATAAACTGGATCTCTGTTCTCTCAGGTACAAAGGCAATTGCCACTATAGCCAGGCAAAGTAGAAAAGCGATAGTTTTCAACATAAACTATTATTTAATTCGTCTCTTTTATAAAGATCTTTGTTTTTATTATAGTTGCATTTTGGTACATGATCATATAGGCTCCTGGTAACAGCGCGCTTACATCCACCGCTGTCTGTACATCTCCTGCTATCACTTTTCTTCGCAGAACTTCCCGGCCATCAGAGGAATAAACAATAATGGCCGACCCGGCCGAAGCCTTTCCATGTACAATAACTATCCCCTTACTGGAAGGGTTGGGATAAACAGAAAAAGAAGCCCCGGCTTTGTATTCGTCGGGGCCCGGATCAATGGTCAGCACAGCCGTATTGGAAGGATAGGATACCGTACCGGTGACACCTGCGGGTAAGCTAACGGAAGCAAACACACCTGTAAGCGTGCCTGCGGATAACAAAGTAAAGGTCTGACCGGCGGCAGGCGTGCCGGCAAAACTGTTTATTACCAATTTGCTCCCCGTGATCGCCACTATTTGTCCGGGTGCCGCCAACGGCGTTGTGCCGCTGGAGAGATTCGACAAGGTTATCGTGTCGTTGTTCGCCGTTGCGTTGATGCTGCCATTTGTCGGTTGTGCATGCGACCCGGCGGCGTTGTAGATCCTCACATAGTCTGCCTGCATATATACCGGCCATGTATTACCCGCTTGATTCGGCGGAGTCCAGCCAATTCCGCTACCAAGTATGACAAGTTCCGGATGCCTGGACATGAAGGCGGTGTCGGTCAATGTCCATTTCAGTACCCCGTCGGTATAAAACTTATAATATGCAGGCGACCATTCCACCGCCAGGATATGCCAGCCTGCATTGCTTACCGTTGTTGCATTGGTAATTTGCTGGTGATAAGGGGCATTATATCCATTCTTATGGATGGTTGTATTTACCTGCCCCTGAGGCGCCGCCGTTGAAGGCCCTAAATATTCGCAAACGTCTATTTCAGTACCGTAGGTGGCAGGGTCATTGGCAGCAGGGTTACCGCTAACGGTGGGAGATTGCAGCCAAAAGGCACAGTTCACTCCATTGTTGGCCGTGAACGTCATTTTGCATTCCATATACCCATATTGCTTCATTACATTATAAGGCCATGCTGTGGCAATGCCCCCACCCACACAATAAATACCTGCTGAGTCATTTATTTTTGATACATAATGCCCGTTCCCGTCCAGGTAATTATAACTTTTTATATTTTTTGTTAAAAAATTCTGCCCGGAAAAAGTAACAGTGGTAGTAGTAGTATCAGTATACCGTTGCCCCCACCAGGCAGGGTTGGGAAAGGAGTTGGCCGCGCCGTCGAATTCATCATGCCAGACCAGCGTATACCCAGGTTTGTATGTAGAATCCACCACCGGTGTGGCCGGGACATAAGTAGCTTTCTTTATGATCAGATTACTACCGGCTCCTAATTTAAATTCCCCTGAATTGACGATCAGGGAATCCAGCACTGTCAGCGTCGTACTGTCGGCCAAACGCCCCCCTGCATTATTATTGATGGTGATCTGGTGAGCGCTGCCATTCAACCAGGCAGTTTTCCCCGGAATGATCTGAGTGGCAGACCCATTGAATGTTATATTGGCACTGTTGGCTACGGTATTCACGGTCCCCGCTGTTACAGAAAGAGTATTTGATACGCCGATGTTTCCTGCTAAGGTGACCCCCGCGGCATTGTTTATGGTAAGGTTGCCATAATTGGCGGTCAATACATTTTGTGGCAAACTTCCATTATATATTACGGTAGCCGACGAGTCGAGATAACTCAACAAAGGATGGTAAGCGGGGCTTGGCAGCAATTTGTAATTGAGTACCGAGTTTTTATTTATATTAACGTTAGCATGCAGATATCCATAATCCGATGTCGTCAATGTTCCGGCGGATCCCTGGCCCAGGCTGCCGCCGGTCTCGTCTCCTACAGAAATAGTGACCCCGCTTCCGCCAAATGACCCGGTAAGGGTAGCTGACCTGCCGTTGTTGATTATATAAAAAAGGTTGGCATTATAAAGACTTGCAGGTGGGGTACCCGAGCCATCAGGCTTGCTATTCCAATTGCTCAGGACATTGGCATCCCCGGTAGCCGGAATAAAATAATAAACGTCCCCGGCCGCATTGACCGGGCTTTTCTCAGGCGCCATTGCGATTCCCCTCCATGCACCGCCCAGGTCATTGCCCGTATTATAAGCGGCCAATACAGTTTCCGTGCCGCTCATCGGGCTGCTGTAACCCCCGGCGTCCACTATCTTTACCAGTTGCCCCCCGGGCCCCTGTGCCCCGGCCTTGCGTATAGCATAGAGGGTTACCTGCGAGCCATCCCAAACCGCCGTCAGTCCCTGGTAGTTATCCGTGTAGACGCCGTACCCTCCGCTAACCGTCCACGAGCTGCCCGTCTTCGTATACTTTACGACACCGTTACTGGCGGTAGTGCCGCTGCCCGACACCGACTGTGTCACATACAGCACGTCATTACCGGATACCGAAGTGCTGGCATCCACCATACAGAAGCCTTTCGGTGAGGCCGGGACAGGGGAACCGCTCGTAAAGGGCAGCAGCGCTGTAGTCGTCGGGCCGGTGGGAAAGCTCCCCGCGCCGCCGATGGTCATGGCTTTTAAGCCAAAGTCATTGGTGCCATAAAGCTGCCAGTCGAAAAAGCTCAGGAAGCGGGCAGCCGTGCTGGTAGATCCCGATGCAAGAGTGGTGAGGGCCCCGTTCGTGCCATTGTAATACAGCAGGGCCGTCTCACGGCTGCTCAGCCAGAAATCAGTGCCGTTGCTGGTGACCGCAGAACCTGGGCTCATCGTATTCGCATAGGTGGGAGTTGGTCCCGGCATGAACAGGTAATTGTTGTTACCGGTGTTGGTGGTGCCGCCGCTATTTGACAGGTTGATGGTAAGGTTGGGAGATGTTCCCGCGATAGATGCTACCGTGGCGCCGGGACCTACCCAGTTCCCATACACGTACTGTCCTACCGCAATGGTGCCGGTAACAGCGCTGAGGGTTATCGTTGAAGCAGCAGGGCTCATGCCGGCGGTGAACTTGCCAACGCCGCTTGCAGCAGGAGTGGGCACCGGCGGCACCAGCACGCTTGGGGTTGGCAACAGCAGTAGATCCATTGAACCCGCTGCCGGAACCCGCCGCCACCGTGTAACCTACCAGCGTAAGGTACTGCCCGTCCACAGAACGTGCCAGGTAGCCCTCCTCAGCAGAGTAGTTCTGGTAGAGCGGGGTTCCGGTGGTGGGCATCGCAAGGGTGCGCACAAAGACACCCGCAGCCGTGTACTCGTCCAGGAACACCGGATTGGTGCTGGAATATGGCCCTGCCCCGCTGCTCATACGGGACACAACAATATTACCCGAGGTAAAGGCTGTCTGAGACAGACAGGTATTGCAAATGAGCATTAACCACACAATAAAGGATAAAGTTGTCTTCATATTTCTCTTATTGAACAATTAATTGGATAGGCTTTGTTACATAACTTTTTTGATCCCGGTTTATCTTACCTCCTACAAATGTGGCATCATAAGTCCCTGCCCTGGGGTACTTATAAATGAAATTCAGATCACTCATATTTTGAGTACCCGATTTAATGGACACACCCGCATCGGGCGTCACCTTCTTTAAATTAACTGGGCCTACAAATGCCCATGTTTCACAGTCGGCGGTAAGGCCGGCATTGTCGGTTTTTAAAACGATCCCTGCCTGGGAATTAACCGTACTGCTAAACCAATAAAGGGAATTGGTAATATTATAAAAAACGAAGCCGGGGCTAAAAGTGGATATCCCATAGTTGGTATAGGGCACATTATAGCTGTTGAAATTGGCGATCACATAGCTTGTGCCATCGGGCAGATTGTTATTTACATAAAAAGAATCAATTTCCCAGCGGTTCAGCGGGTAGCCGGCCAGCCCAATATACTTAAAAGCAATGTAAACGGGTTTATTCTGACTGGAGTAATTCGAGAGGTCGATTGGACCGGAAGAGGAAAGCACCCCATTGGCCGGGGAAAGATTTGCCTGCGATGTAATATCATCCCAGTGAGCAGCGCCCATATTGGCCCTGGTTGCAACAGAATCATTTACAACGCCGGCAAAATCCGTCGAAACCAGCACTGCCAGTGTATTTAACTGATTGTGATATTTTCTTGAACGAAAACGTAATATGGGCGTTCCCTCAGCTTCTGTTCTGTCTTTATACTGATAACGTCTGCCCGTTTCCCCCGACCAGAAAGTAATGATATCAGGGTTACCGGAAAAAGCAAAACGGGCAGTATCACCCAATCCCATTTTACCGTTATTCGCCGTTACGTCAAAGGTAAGCGCACCCAGATCCAGCTTCTTGTGGCAGGAAAAAAGGGAGAGCATTATTATTATGGCAAGGATTCGTTTCATATTTCTAGCTTATTAAGTTGAAGAATTACCATCCCGGATTTTGCGTCATGGCATGGTTCACCGATATCTCGGAAGCGGGAATAGGAAAAAGCAGGTTACGGTCCGCTACATTATTATACCCTAATACGCCATAAGATATACCGGCGGGATAGGGGACATCGATAGCAAACTGGGCAGCCATCGCTTTCATAGTAGGTATGAAGATCCCCCAGCGGATCAGGTCGGGTCTGCGCAAGCCCTCGAAACACAACTCCCTGGATCGCTCGTTTTGGATCGTCTGCCGGAAGGTGGCCTGATCGGTAATAGCGGTGGCGCCCGTAAATTGCGAAGCGCCGGCCCTCGCCCTTACCAGGTTCAGCGCATTGTGCGCAACGATCGTGGGGCCGTTGACCTCGTTTTCAGCCTCGGCCAGCATCAACAAGACATCGGCATATCTGAGTATGGGAAAGTTCTCGGGAGTATAGTTCTGGTTTTTCCCCCCGCTGGCAGGCAGTTCGTAAGACCTTCTCCATTTGCCGATATTCCGATTGTATACAGAGGTGGTTGCGGGCCAGGTGACCCTGGAGTTGCCACTGTAATAATAAGGCGCAATGGCCCAGTCCCTTCTCTTATCGGCGGTTTCATATGACCGGTAAAGCCTGCCCGTAATATTCAGGAAGCCATACGAGTACCCGGTATCGGCAGCATTGGAACCGCTAAAGGCAATGCCGTTTGCATTGCCCACCCTGCCGTCTTCCCTGTAGGCATCAGTAAAATTCCCAAAGAAATCGGCTTCCCACATACATTCTTTTACATCGTAAACATTCCTTGCTTCGTTGATAAAGATCTGGCTGTAGGCCGAATTGGTCAGCGTTGCATCGTAAGTCGTACGTAAGGCATGTTCCCCGCTGGCTACGACCTTTGACGCCCAGCCCAGGGCATCGGCATATTTTGATTGATCATGCAATGGATAACCGGCCATGTAGAGGCAGACCCTTGCCAGTATTCCTTCTACCGTTGTCCTGGATATACGGCTGGAACTATTGCCAATAGCCGTGATCGTTTGTACTTTCCCCTCGGCATCTGTCATATCCTTTATGATCTGGGCATATACATCCTTTGCCGGGGTCCTTGGTATATTCGTATTATTCACAGAAGCCGTAGGCGCCAGGCGCAGCGGCACATCCCCGAAATTGCTTACCAGCAGGAAATGATAATAACCGCGAAGGAAAAGCGCCTGCCCCAATATAATCTGCCTTTTTGCAGAATCCATTACGGGCTTATTGATGTTGGCGATTACCAGGTTGGCCCGCTCGATGCCCTGGTATAACGAGCGCCAGAAACTTCTGACACTGGCATCACTATAATCCAGGTTGTACACCTGCATACCGGCTGTCAGCGAACTGCGGGCATACCAGTCTTCATCGGTACAGGCGTCGAATCCGTAGAATATGGCAGAACCATAGACCGTTTCCTGGCCGATAATGTCATATACCCCTATCAGGGCCGTGTTCAGCTGGTCTTCGGTAGTGTAATACTGATTCGGGGTTAAGGTATCCACCGGTTTTGTGTCCAGGAATTTATTACATCCGCATGCACAGGTCAGGGTTAATAATAGTAAGATGAAGCTATTTTTCATATTTGCCTTTTTATCGTTAGAAAGAAATGGAGACGCCTCCGGTAAAAGTCCTCGCCCTCGGATAAGCCGAATAGTCGAACCCGGGCGTAAGCACGGAAGGATAGGTATTGACTTCAGGGTCCAGACCTGAATATTTTGTCCAGGTAACAAGGTTCTGGCCTGCCAACCAAAAACGCAGTTCCCTTATTTTTGCCTTCCTCAAAAAGGCTGCCGGCAGGCTATACCCTACATTCACGGTTTTCAGCCGCAGGTAAGAGCCATCTTCCACATACCTCGATGAATAGGGACTGTTGCTGGGTACGCCCTTCGCACGGGGAATATTGCTGCCCTGATTATCAGGTGACCACCTGTTGACATAACTTTCATATTGGTTAAGACTGTTCCGGTTCAGGGAGTTTCCTTCAAATACCATTCGGTTCACATTCAACAGGTCATTCCCATATGACCACTGGAAGAAAATGCTCAGGTCGAAATTTTTATACCGGAAGTTATTGGTAAGACCACCTGCGTGAATAGGCAAGCCTCTTCCTATTACCGTATAGTCCTGCGCATCCACCACCTTATCGCCATTGATATCACGGTATTTTATATCGCCGGGCTGTATGAGCGCGCGGGTATTCCCATTGGTAGCTACATTGTCTTTCAGCACATACCCTCCATTGGTACCTTTATTAAAATCAGAATATTGGTAAACACCGTCCCATTTATAGCCGTACATCAGACCTAAAGGCTGACCCGTCTGTGCAATATAAGCAGGTAAACCGGTGTAATTAAAGTCCCAGCCGATGGTACTATTCAATGTATTCTGGTTTTCGGCCAGCTTCAGCACTTTGTTCCTGTAAAAGGAAATATTGAAATTGGTGTTCCAGGTAAAATTTTTGCTTTGATAAGTAAGGGTGTTGATGGTAAATTCAGCCCCGTCGTTCTGCACGCTGCCGATGTTTTTAAACGCGTTGTCGTAACCAAGGGACAGAGGCAGGTTGGCATATAATAAAAGATCGTGTGTTTTCTTTCGGTAAACATCTGCGGTAACGTTCACACGACTATTGAAAAAAGACAGGTCTAAACCTACATTCGTTTGGTCGGTAGTTTCCCATTTAAGGTCGGGGTTTCCAATGGCCGTTACATTGCTTCCTCTTACGTAATTGTTATTGACGACATAAGAAGAACCGATAGGGAGGGTAATCACCGACAGGTAAGCAAAGTCATTTACCCGGTTATTGCCTGTTTTGCCATAGCTGACACGCAGCTTTCCATCAGTAAGGAAATTCAGCCCTTTAAAAAACTTTTCCTGTGTAAACCGCCAGGCAAGGGCCCCGGACGGGAAATAACCCCATCTTTTCCCGGGTGAGAATTTTGAAGAGCCGTCGTCCCGGAAAGACGCCGTAAGCAGATATTTTGATTGATACGAATAATTGATCCTGCCCAGGAAAGAAGCCAGCGACCATAGGGATCTTGAGGCAATGACCTGTTGCGGCGTACCCTCGTCCAGGCCGCTTGTGCCCAAAGATTCATTAGGCAGAAAGGTGGCCGCTTGCCCGTAACTGGAAGAGAAGTTCTTCTGTTCGGTCATCCCGGCAAGAATAGTCAACGTGTGGTCCTGCCAGAAACGCTTCGTCCACGTAAGGGTATTTTCATTGAGCCATGAATTGTTCTCGGTATAGATAAGCGAACCGTTGACGCCATTGGACTTTCCAACATTGGTCAACAGGCTGCCAAAAATAGTATTTGAATTATTGAACGTCTCCTGTCTCAAGGTATTGAGGGAAACACCACCGGTAACTCTGAGTTTCAGGTCTTTTACCAGTTCGTATTCCATATACACGTTTGCGGCAAGGCTATTGGTACGGTTGTTCCTTACGGCGTTGCTGATATTTTTTTGAGGGTTAATTTTGTAATCGCTGTTAAGATCGGTGGAAGGATCGAACAAAAGATTGGCGACGGAATCATTGTTCAACCCCGTAGTCGGCCTGGAACCCCAAACGCTGTACATGGCATTGCTGGATGCGAGCGTAGACACCTGCACCGGGCTTAGCCCTCTTTGCATCAAATAGCTGTAATTGATGTTGGCCCCTACTTTCAGCTTATCGCTGACGATCTGGTCCAGCGTCGAACGGCCCTGGTAACGCGTATAATCCGAGGCGATGATGATGCCGTCCTGTTTAAAGACCGAGCCGGATAAGCTGTACCTGGTTTTTTCGGACCCGCCGCTTACAGAGATGTTATAGTTTTGAATAGGCGCAGTCCGGAATACTTTCGACTGCCAGTCGAGGCTTGGCTCTGTTTTATAATAATCCAGGGTGCGGCCGTTTTGTAAATACGCCAGTTTAGCGCCAATCGAATCAACCTCCAGCTGGTACCTTACAAAATCGTATGGGCCCATCATATCGGCCCGCTTGAT